>Ga0187827_10000658_pt1 | contig 53717 bp, 39 predicted proteins | sample ETNtaG_39_FD_167969 | JGI IMG/M metagenome (GOLD analysis project Ga0187827, IMG submission 167969) | Marine microbial and viral communities from oxygen minimum zone, Eastern Pacific Ocean - ETNP2014_SV_150_PacBio MetaG (Illumina Assembly) | ecosystem: Environmental > Aquatic > Marine > Hypoxic...
GCTTCGCTTTGGCCTTGGACTTAGGCTTTGATTTAGAAGTCGATTTCGGCTTCGGCTTCGCTTTGGCCTTGGACTTAGGCTTTGATTTAGAAGTCGATTTCGGCTTCGGCTTCGCTTTGGCCTTGGACTTAGGCTTTGATTTAGAAGTCGATTTCGGCTTCGGCTTCGCTTTGGCCTTGGATTTTGAAGGGGATTTACTAGCGCTCATATGCTCATTGACTTCGGACTCATCATCGCTCGACATCCAACAGCACCCATCCGAGTCAAGCAAACTCCGCTGTATTGGTGGCATTGGTGACTAATGAAAAAGCCGCCGCTATTAATTTCAATAAAATCAAGGGTTCTTACTACTTTAGGTGCGTAATGCAGATGGACGAGCCGCGCGCGCGCTGGTGCATGACGAGCGATGAAATTGGTGTACAGAGAGAATTTGCTCCTACCTCAATCTGTTTTGGTTGTGGACCAGCCAACGAAAAGGGGCTACGCATTAATTCTACAAGAATTGAAGATGGGCTAGAACTGTGGTTTACTCCATCAAAAGAACATCAGGCGTTTCCTGGCGTGATTAATGGCGGCATTATTGGAACTCTGTTGGATTGCCATGGGAACTGGACTGCAGCAGTGGCACTTATGGATGCAAACAGCGATTCTGAACCACCCTGTACTGTGACCGCATCTTATTCTATCCAACTCCGACGACCCACCCCCACTGATGTACCGCTACATGTTACCGCACGAGTGGCCGATTTGCAAGATGGCCGAGCAGATGTGGAAATGGAGTTGTACGCTGAAGGAAAACTATGTGCAAAAGGAAAAGGGTTGTTTGTAGCCGTTACAGAAGGGCACCCCGCCTACCACCGATGGACATGATGGTGATTTTGTGAATACCTCTCTTGAGACCATACGTTTCCGCGTGATGGGGATTATGTCTCAAATGGATGTATTTTCCGACACTAACTTACAGCCACTGGCTGATATCAAGATTGGCAAAATAAGAAAGAATGCAACTAGATTACATGGGGTTTGTCGATATAATCCAGGGGTCGACAAGAAGAGACAGGATCTCACCCCTGCAGATGTCAAGGAAATTTCATTACATCCTGAATCCCTCAATGAGAAATGGAAGAGATATGCAGAATTTCTGCTTTTTCACGAATTTCTTCACGCACTTGGCTACTCCGGACACAATCGATTATTCAGGGAACTCGAGGCTCTGTGGCCAGATACTGATGCAAAGGTAATGGGACTTGAATTTACAAAATACCTTAGAGGATTGAATGCAAAGTTTGCATGGAAATGTCCAAACTGCGATTGGCAGACTAAACGCTCCGTTAGGTCCGCTGGTCGCTATATCTGCCGGACCTGTCGTGTGAAATTAATTGATTGTGCGCTGGAAATTCAATAAGAACCATCACACAAAAAGAGAGAGAGATTCATTACTATGAAGCCTGACCCTTCTTACCGATGGTGGATTCTTCGCTGGCAAGGCCTGTTCTAGCCTCGCCAGTCAGAATCGTATTCCTTTTCGCTATTCTAATGAGTTTACTGCTATCTTCCATCAACCTAAATTCTGAAGCAGAACTATCACAGACGACAAATACCCTGAATCTTTCATGCCTCTCAGAAACGAGTTGCCTACTAGATAATTCAGAGAGTGGTATAGATATGATGTCACGTCAAGAGAGCTCGGCAAGTCCACTTTCACCAAAGATTGTGACGATTGAATTCATCATGAATCCAGAACAAAGTCACCTCGCACTATTGCCCACTATGATTGACGAACTTGTTATTGATTTACGGATTCAGGAAGATAATGCAGGCATCAATTCCCCTGACATCGTCGTTGATTTCTGGGCAGGACGCAGTAGTAATAGTTGGACCTTGGAGGGGGGGAGTCCCACTTCACCGAAACTTGGTGATTATCGCCTTGAAGATGCTGAACTCGACCTTTCATTAGGAAGACTCGTTCGACCAAGAGACGGAGTTGGGCTGTCAATTTCATTTGAAATCAGTGAACCAGTCACTTGGGAATTGTATTTGCGAGGCAGTTCAAGATTAATCATACCGGTTGAATGGAGTGCTGACATTGCCGCTGAGAACGTCGATGAGCCAAGCAGCGCAGGGAATCCGGTCCAAATTGCTGATGTTGAAACCCTCACCAAAGGGGCTCTTCTCGATGCAGATCAAGACTGCTTCAAATTTCCACTGCCAGAATATCTAAGGTCGATGACTATCGTAGTTCACTGGACCTCTGTGCCCCTTGAAATTGAGCAACCTCACACCCCACCAGAACTAATTAGAGAAGGAGGGAAAACTCCGAAAAATCCTGCTGTGAAAACCACCTATGAAGCAGGTGAACAAATCACTGAAATTCATTATGAAGATCCACCTGAGGGCAATTATCTCGCCTGTTGGTCTGGTAAAAACAATCATTTCCAATCATACTCTTGGTTTGCAAGATTATCATATGAGGGTTTAGGGAGTGCATCTCCTTCAGAATTCTCAGGGGATGCGAACTGGCTCGCTGGTGAAGCCTATGTTGGGGATTACGAGGATGTTTCCCCCACCATGGGGTCGAACGCCCTGACTCTGATAGTGGGAATACTCGGAACTGCTGTTGCTTTTGCTGGATTTGCCCTACCAACTAATAATCTCTGGTTGAAGAAGTATCTATTGCCATTGGCTTTACTTCTTCTGATTGTAGGCGGAATTGCATCGCCTGTTTGGGGCCTTACAGATGAAGCGCCTCTCACTGGTGAAATGACACTCGATGAGGTGTTGGCAGTCCGTATGGAAGCGATTGAAGATAGTGTTCATTCCGATGCAAATGTTAACGTTGCAAGCAACTTATTTGGAATTGAATCTGGGGAAACACTCTCTCTAAGACTACATGTCACCGAATCGCACCCTACTGGAGATGGGCGTTGGCAGGTCCATACAGAGGAGATGACAAACATAAGAATTGACAGTCATGTATTCGGTTGGTTAGCAGACCATCCAATGGGGAATGATGAAGAAATTCGTTTCATCTTACAAACTGGTAGAGCGCTTACTCTAGATTTGCTAATGTTGGAGGCGCTCTTGGTGGTTGATGAGAAACCTGAGGGTGAATTACTCCATGTAAAATGGAAAATGATTTCTAACGAGCCGGCTGGCTCAGCTACAGAACCAATCTGGTCAAGCAGGCCTGAGTCAATTTCTGCTAGTAATTGGAAGAAACTACAAACCGATCTTTATCCTCAACTATTGACGATTTCCTACTGTGATTGTGGAATTGATGGGATGGAAGTAAGTTGGCGTTCAAGCCAGAATTTTGACGAAAACAGCATTCCTGCAATCAATGGAATATCAATCGCTGGCGGCTTCCTCTCCAATGAACATCTATGGCTTGCCAGTGGGTTTGCATTGATTATATTAGCTGGCGGAATAGAATACTTCGGTGCGAAGAAAACAGAAAAACTTGAAGAAGATTTCTTTTGAGAAATCATTATTCTAGATTGTATCAATCTTGAACTTTACCAAGTATCTCGTCTAGCATCACCTTCTCATCGTCATCGATGATACCATCTTCAAGAGCTTCGCGGATATTTTCTCGGTCCTCATTAGAGAGGCCTGCAGACTCCATAGCGCCCTCAATCAAGGCCAACTCAGCCTCTGTGACCTTTCCATCGTTAACTGCAGCATTGATTGATGCTCGTGTTGCAATCCTTGCGGCTTGACGTGGTGGAATCTCTAGAGCCATGGAAAGATGTGTCAATTCTTCATGTTCTTCCTCAGTTAAGATGCCGTCCTCATATGCTCTCTCATAAGCTTCTTGAAGAAATGCCCCATACTGATTTGGGTGAAGAAGGACATCTCTGATAAGCCCATAATCAATGATTCTCTTGCTCTCAGTGCTAGGCTCTAGCGGGGCGCGCATCTCTTTCACTGCCATGTCCTTGAGACCATGTCCCATCCATGCAAGGCCAAGTGCGATTACTCCTGAAGCAAGCCACTGCATTGTAATTGGGGCAAAAAGAACGCCGGGGTGCATCAATTGATTGAGTCCAATGACAACAAGGAGGGAACCCCAAAATAACTCCAACCAATCATTGACATCTTTTTCATCTGCGCGACCTTCTGGTGCTGGGTCAACCTCCGCCATCATGGTGACACGGAGTCCCACAGCCCTTCAAACTATCCACCTCATCAATACCAAATTAGTCCCTCGAGGAAAAATAACCGTTTAGGACCGCTATCCTCTTGAGCCGTGATATGCGGATTGAGTTACATGGCAGCCGGAGCGGACAGTTCACCTTCGCAATTCGAGTTGCCTGAAAAAATGGTTGAATTCCTCTCAGAAGAGTGGGGGATCACCTCTTTTTATCCTCCGCAAGTAGAATCTCTGCCAATCGCTTTAGCTGGAAAAAATCTGCTGTTGACAGCACCAACCGCTAGTGGGAAAACAATGGTCGCTCAACTTGCTATCGTCAAGAAATTGCTTGAAACAGAGCCCGGAAGCCGTGCCATTTACATCGTTCCATTGAAGGCGTTGGCGAGTGAAAAAGTAGGAGAGATGAAAGAACTAGCAACGCCGTTTGGATTGAATGTGGGAATTGGAATTGGAGATCGTAACAATGAAAATCGAGGATTGGATGATGCCGATATTATGGTGTGTACCTCTGAAAAATTTGATTCATTATTGAGAAATAGGCCGACATTCCTAGAAAAAGTCAGTATTGTGATTGCAGACGAAGTTCACCTCGTAAACGATTCTGGGCGTGGCCCTACCCTTGAGGTGAATCTCGCTCGTATCATGCTTGAAATCCCACACGCACAAATTGTTGCTCTATCAGCCACTGTAGGCAACGCAGAAGTTGTAGCCAACTGGTTACAAGCAGAGTTGGTCATATCTGAATGGCGTCCAGTCCCCCTAAGATATGCGACTCTGGCAGATTTACAAGTTGAAGTCAGAAAAGAAATCTCGGGTGGCGAGGATATACCGCTTCCGCCGCCAAAATTCCTTGAGGGACCGAAATCAAACCAAGTTTGGGCCACACTCTCAGATACAATTGCAGAGGGAGGGCAACTTCTCTGCTTTGTAGGCACTAGAAAATCAGCTCAATCAGTAGCAAGAGATCTCGCCAACAGAATGAAGAAAAAAGCTGAGAAGGAGAAAGATGAAAAGAACCTGAAAGCATGGAAGAAACTCTCTGAAAAGGTAGTTGGTAGCAGTGAAAGTTCGCAAACAGGAGATATGCTTGCTGAATCCCTTACTGGTGGTGTCGCCTTCCATCACGCAGGTCTAACCCCTCGGCAAAGAAAATTGATTGAAGACTCATTCAAGCGCGGTGATATTGTTTGCATCAGCGCTACACCCACCCTTGCTGCTGGAGTTAATTTGCCTGCTAGACGTGTATTAATACGCGACTTGAGGCGTTGGGATGGAGAGGGTAGTAATCTACTTTCAACTATGGAAGTACAACAAATGATGGGTCGGGCTGGCAGGCCACAATACGACAATTATGGTGAAGCATGGATTCGTTGTAAAAGTCTGCTAGATGCCGACCAGATGTCACACCGATATTTCGAATCTGAACCTGAAGATATTGTCTCCAAATTACACATTGAATCACCAATGAGAATGCATGTATTGGCGGCAATTGCCACCGGAGGTCAAAGCAACCGTTGGGCATTGGGGAAGTTCTTCTCCCATACCTTCCTTGCAATGGATGTGCCACGCGAATTAATGGCAGACAAAATTGACGGAATTGTCGACTGGCTCTGTGATCACGGGATGGTGGAAAGAAGAGGTGTTGATGAGGCTCTTGCAGCAGATATTGATGAATCACTGAGGCATGAAATCACTGAAACTGAAGACGAGGAGATTGATTACGAAAATTGGGACGATAATTTACCTCCTTGGGCCATTGCGGCTTCCTCTACAACTGGAGTACAATTGAGTGATGATACACCAAAACAAGCGAAGCCAAAAAGGAAGGGACCCGCAATTATTGGTTTCCAATCTGCTGGTGATATTTACCGTGAAAGTAGGTTCGAGCCAAATCTACCCGAACAAGATGCGATGACATACCAGGCAACTCCTTTTGGTGAGCGGGTAAGTAGGCTATACTTAGACCCATTATCGGGGCATATCTTGCAGATGGGTTTGAGAAAGGCAACCGAAATCATCGCTGGTCTCGATGATGAAACCACTCTCTCCCCCTATAGTATTCTTCACCTCATTGCAACTGTCCCGGATTTCATGGTATTATGGCCAAGGAAATCTGAGGAGCAACTTCTGATGACCAAACGTCTTGCCAATGAAGGGCATGTATTGGTGACTCGTGATTTACTGATGGCCTCAAACCTTGATTTGGACCCCCTAGTTCATGCGAAATCAGCAATTACGATGGAAGATTGGATTGAGGAATTGGGTCATCGGGCCATCGAGCAAAAATTGGGTGTAGCACCTGGCGACTTGAGAATTCGAATTGATTTGGCCGATTGGTTGCTTTACGCCAGTAAAGAAATTACTAGACAGGATGAAGGTGATGATGTATTGCTACAACAACCTCGTAAACAATTGATTGAAATGTTAGATGAATTACGATTACGTATCATCAATGGTTGCAGACCTGATTTGCTAGAACTAGTCTCAATCAGAGGTGTGGGGAGAGTGCGAGCTCGGCACATGGCGAAATATGGAATTAGAACAGTTGATGATGTTCTAGAACTCACAGAGAAAGACCAACAAAGACTTGCAGATGAGTGGGGTTGGAGCAGACAACTGGTAGATGGGATTATGGAAAAAGCGGGCAAAATCAGACGGGCTCGCCGCCGCAGTTGATATGTTAGAGAGATGGCAGCGGCCAACTGATGGAAGAAGCCACCCCCCCTTGGTTCCCCGCGTGGTGTATTCAATTTGCCGAACCAATTTCAGATTCAAGGCTGACTGCAGCTATGCTTCTGCAGAACAGGAATGATGAGCGTTGGCTACTACTAGGATATCCGGCAGCCGTTTCGGAGCGTCATTTGTGGGCAACATGGCTCGCACTCAGAGAAAGAGTTCTTGCAGAAAATGTGATTAGTAACTCATTGGATGGAGAATTTCTAAGATTAATTGCTGGAACCCATCAGATGAATGTTGCTTTCAATAGGGCCGGAGTTCAATCCGGAGATGACAAAGCGTGGTTGATTCGACTTCCTGATTGGGACAAAGAATCATCAGCAGAAATTGAACTTCCAAATTACAATGGTAAGTATGATGCAAATGCATACGAATTGATGAGTTGGCTTGAGGCTGAACTTCTTCCACTGCGCCCCATGCCAACATTAGATTCATTAGAACGGCTTGAAATCAATTACGATTCTAATAATCCAAATCTGCAAATTGAACAGTTGCTTTTGACTACTACAGCCATAGTTGACATAGATTGAATGGGTAGCCAATGAAAGGGCCCACTAAAAGCCCATTCAAACAACAATTGCATTCGCAAGGGTATTCGGATGAACCCCCCCAAAGCCAGAAGAGGTTCACAGGATGACAGGGGGCCATCCCTTGGCTGTTGAACTTCTAGAAATGTATGGTAGTATTACCCATGGTGATTGGTTGCGTTTCCTTGATGAAGAAATCCTAGATGTTTTACCAGATGAACATCGTGACTTACTATCTTACCTTGCTGTAACTGAAAGACCAGTAGAATGGTCAGTACTTGCTGAAGTATGCGGGCTAGAGGGTACTCCCCCTGCAGAATTGTTGAGCCGTGGCCTAATTGTTGAATTGGAAGATGGCCTTTGGTTGCATGAGGCTATGAGAGAACGCCTATTACTTTATCAGCACTGGTGGTGGAAGTGGTGGTATCCTATTTCATGGTTGATACCATTACCAATTAGAGATTTTATTTATCGTTTCATTGCTAAAAGACGGAAACGCTGGTTTTCTCCACCTACTGAGTGTTCATTCTAATCACATATCGTTTTTCATAAACGTACGGATTTTCCACAACCTCAAGAGAAATGAATGGCCATCTGAACAGATATTGGCTCATCATCATAGTTATGAATATAAGCGCAGAATGATTGGCAAGGCCATGCGCAAAGTGATTACGAACATGTTATTTGCAATATTAATTGCACAATTTATGATGGCAGGAATTGTAGATTTTAAATCTTCAGAAAAAGATGATTTAGAATCTATTTCAACCCAAACAAGTGAGACCTCAGGGCGCCAAGCCCCTCATATTCCCTGTGCCCAATTCGATGGAATGGGTGGTCCGGTTTGGGAAAACGATGACCCTTACAGCACACTTGATATCGTCGAGTATCCACCTGGTACTGGGAATTATTATATTCTCAGTGAACCAAATATCACTGCTATGAACACAACGATGTCGCCTGTCGAAACAAATGCAGCAGATCTGTGGTCTGGGCCCTGCACATGCGCGGATATTGCAACTGGCGGTGTTCCCACTTGGGATTTCAATCATTCATACTATGACCCATGGCAAATTGTTTCGTGGAACTCAACTTATTGGATTGCTCAAGAACTCGGTGCACTGATGAGTGAGGAACCCGGAAACGAAGGTGCATCAGGTTCCCCCCAAGATTTCTGGAAACCATGTTCTGACCGTTCTCCTTGTTCAGAATTTGACGGCCATGGTGGCCCTGTTTGGGATAGCACGGCCTCTTATGCGATGAACGATACAGTGGAGTGGCCAGCAAACTCTGGACAATTTTGGATGAGCACAACTAGTGGTCCAACAGGTGAACCTGCTTCAAATGGGAAGTGGATTGGTCCTTGTTCATGCCAAGACATCTGGGCTGCGAGTACTAGTGTGGTATGGGATTCAAACTCTACCTATGATGCTGGGATGATGGTTGAATTCCCAAGTGGTTCAGGAGATATATGGATGGCTATTGCTCCTTCAACTACAATGGGTGTGGACCCAACATACGCTTGGGCTGATGGAAACGAATGGGAATTATGTTCTTCAGACACAGATGATGGAGGACCATGTGCTGGATTGACTGTGGTCGGTGTTTGGGATTCCTCAATCAACGTTACATCTGGAGAAATTTACGAATATCCAGCCAATTCAGGAATGTTGTATGAAGTCAATCCTGGAGGTCCATTTTGGAGTGTGAATGCACCAGATATCGATCTCGATGTTTGGTCTCCTATTGATTGTCCATGTAATGAAACATGGGCCGCCAATGGCCAACCCGTTTGGGATAGTTCCATTGTGAATTATGCGGGTAATTATGTCGTTGAATGGCCCGCAGGTTCAGGGACATTGTATATCTCTGAAGGTGGTGGATTAACCGGTGCTGGCGAACCCGGTATTGATGGCCATTGGATGCCTTGCGAGGAAGATTCATCCGACGGAGGACCATGTGCTGGATTGACTGTGGTCGGTGTTTGGGATTCCTCAATCAACGTTACATCTGGAGAAATTTACGAATATCCAGCCAATTCAGGCACACTCTACCAAATAAATCCTGGGAGTCCATTTTCGAGCGTTAGTGCACCAGATATTGACCTAGATGTCTGGTCACCTATTGTATGTCCATGTAAGGAGACTTGGGATGCTAATGGCCAACCCGTTTGGGATAGTGCCAATTCTGGTTATCCAGGTAATTATGTAGTTGAATGGCCCGCAGGTTCAGGGACATTGTATATCTCTGAGGGTGGTGGATTAACCAGCGGCGCAGGTGAACCGGGTGTTGATGGCCATTGGGCTCCTTGTGTGGAAGAAACCCCAATAGCTGATGAAGAGAAGATTAGTGGTATTCCATCAATAGGCATCTTTGGGACCATGGCAGCAACAAGTATGGGCTTATTTATTGCAAATCGTCGTCGGCAAATAACTTGAACATAATGATTAGTTGAGGGCGAACATAGATTGTTCAGTTTTCATTCAGCGACCGAACTCGTCAAGAACCCTCGCCACTTGAAACCGCCATAATGCACCAACTCTACGCCGTAGTCTTAGCCGCCGGGAGCAGTGAACGTCTCGGCCAACCAAAGCCAATGGCTAGAGTTACGATTGGCAAGCGTGAAATCCCACTCGTAAAGTGGGTTGTAGAACGTTTGGAGTATGCAGGAATTACCCCTATCATAGTGACCAATCAAGAATTATTGGTGCCTGTAACCTTCGCATTACCTGAACGCACAGTTGTGCTCAATCCCGCACCTGAAAAAGGTAGGACGGGCTCAATCCAATGCGGCTTAGCTACAATCATAGCCAATATCAAGGGCAAGAGAGGAATGAATGTCCTCATCACTCCGGTAGATCGGCCAGGATTCTCTGACTCGACACTTGAAGCACTACGCCATACCGAAGATACTGCCTGCCCAGCAAAAGATGGGCGAGGGGGGCATCCTGTTCTCATCACTGCTGAAGATGTTGAAAGAATCATGCTTTCAGAGCCTGAAACACCACTCCGTGACCTGATTTCACCAATGCGGATCAATGTCGCAGACAAATTCCTTCATCTCAATATCGACACCCCTGATGATTTGGATGAACTACAGCAAGCAGCTGAAGAATTGTAATCAAAACTGGTGAATACCATAGCCCTTAATCTCAAGGGGGGATACTCACTCGGAAGATTGTGACTCACCCGGTGTTGGACTGGACTACCGCGCAGCTGGCAAGGGGTAGGAAAGTCGCGATGGCTACCGTGCTAACAGCAAGCGGCTCTGTTCCCGGAAAACCTGGAGCTAGGCTTGCCTTGACTGATTTAGGTGATGTATTTGGAACAGTAGGGGGTGCTGGTCTAGAGATGTCAGTCTCAGAAAAACTCGGGATATTACTACAAGAAAAGAATGGCGGACATGGTGGTTTTGTTGAAACTTTTCAACTTTACAAGGATGCCAAAGGTCAAGCGGGGACTCCACTCAACAGCCTCTGCGGAGGGCTTGCTACCCTCTCCTTCGAGGTGATTCAACCGATGCCACATATCCTTCTTTGCGGAGGTGGCCACTGCGGAAAAGCGATTGCAGACGCCTGTGAATTGCTTGACTGGAAGCACTCTGTATTTGATGTCAGAAGCGAATTTTCTAACGAAGAAGCCTATCCCAATGCCGTGGAATGGCACAACAGTTCTGCAGAAGCGTTCCTTGCTGAAGAAGATTCATCATCTCTTGCTCGCTTCTCTGACATTCTCCTTCTAGGCCATAAGTGGTCAGTTGATGAGGTGTTATTGAAGGGTATGCTCACAGCTCAACAGAAAGAGGCGAATGTGTGGAGAAGTCGTATTGGGGTGATTGGCTCAAAAAGCAAGTGGAAAACTTTCTCTGAGTCCGCTTTGAAAGATGGAATCGACCAAAAATATCTCGATGAAGTCGATTGCCCGATTGGACTCAATGTGGGTGCTGAGACCCCCGCTGAAATCGCAATTGCAGTTGTTGGGCAACTTCTTGCTAGAATAAAGTCCCAAGATCCAGAAGAATCATCTTGGAGAGAGGCCTGATTAACTAAAATTCAAGGTTTTTATCAACTTTGGCTAACAATCTAACAGTGTCGAAATCGACTTCAACGCCGCGCGTGCGTAAGAAGCGATATATCGCTTGAATCAGGCCAATGACCATGATTCGCGGTGTCACTGCTCTATTGTGTGCCCTTTTTCTCTCCTCAATGCTTGTAGTAAGTTTAGACAATGGACAGCAACAAATTTCTCCACAAATTAAAATCGAAACTGGAAAAAATATGGGGCATCAAAATGGTGGCTATCACATTGCTACCAATGAGTGGTGGACGCCTTCCCGGCCATTTCAAGTCTCACAAAATGACTCGGATGGCGACGGGGTGGTCAATTCCATTGACACTCACCCACTAAATCCATCTCTCCCCCCCCCTCTAGAAAAAATGGGCACAACTTGTCTAGTTAGAGATGAAAAATGTTCTTCTGACCCAAATCCTGCACCGTTTGATTCGGCTCCATATCAAATCTCAATTGGCACACATGCACTAGATGTTGCTTGGGGCGATGTTGATGGGGATGGAGATTTAGACATAGCAGTAGCCAACAATGGTGCACCTAACGCTGTATTTCTCAACGATGGAATGCGCATTTCAACTACAAAATCTTGGCAGAGTCAAGATTCGAACGCCACCATGTCAATTGCTTGGGTTGATTTTGATCTTGATGGAGACCTAGATTTATCTACTTCTGATTATGAGGGTTCAGTAATTCTTTATCGTAACCAAAATAATGAGTTAGAGGATGAGCCCTATTGGGATTACACATACAATGACAACCAATATGATTCAAAAATAACTAGTTTTGATTGGGGGGACATAGATAATGATGGTTATCCCGATCTTGCTATAGGGATTTCTGGAGAAGGGTTGGAGGTTTTTTTCAACAATCTAGGGGTCATGCCTTCCAACTCTGATTGGATAAGAACTCAAGGTAGATCTACGACTGATGTAGCACTTTCAGACATCGATGGTGATGGTGATTTAGATTTGATTGAAGCCGCTTCTTCAGAGAAAAATCACATCTACCGTTATACTGGAACTACTTTCACTCCAAATCCCATATGGCAATCTCAATCTCTGCAACCATCTTCTTCAATTGCAGTTGGGGATATCGATGGTGATGGTGATAACGACATTGTTTTTGGCACCAGAGGGCAAAGTTCAGAGTTGTATATCAACAGCCAATCCGGATTCAACACATTACCCACATGGACATCAATTGGATTGAATCAAACCACTGATGTGGCCTTATCTGATGTTGATGGAGACGGTGATTTAGATTTATTCGAATCAAATTCAAATGAAAAAGATAGGATATATATTTTCCAGGGAAATGAATTCGATAGAGAGCCAATTTGGATTTCTCCAGATACAAGAGATACTGCATCTACTGCTTGGGGGGATGTAGATGGCGATGGTGACCAAGATTTGATTAGTGCTGATTCGGAACTTGGCCCCTTGCTCTTTGTTAGGGGAGGATATCGATTGAGATCTAACACACATTGGAACGATGGAGTTGCCGAATACACTTACAGCCTTGGAATAGGTGACATGGATGACGATGGAGACCAAGACATAGCAGTAGGAAATGGCATGGGAGTTAGTAGAGTTTATGAAAACCAAAATATGAATTTTGTGGAGATTTGGAATTCCACTATTGCACACAATGCTGAAGATATGCTATTTTTCGATGTCGATGACGATGGAATAAAGGAATTAATGTTGGGAGATTACAATGGTAAAAATAAAGCTTGGAGAGGATCGCCACCAGTGGGTGGAGGAGGTTATACACTGGCAACTACTTGTTGTCTCTGGCAAACCTCTACCTCGACATCTACAATGGATTTGCTGGTTGGAGATATCAATGGAGATGGAATGGATGACATCGTTGATATTAACGATGGTCAAAATATTGCGCACTACATGATTCCTACTGGCGGAGGAAATTGGTTCCTAAATCAGCAGGAATCATGGACAAGTTCTTCCTATGAATTTTCGGTTTGCGGAAAATTGGCAGACTTTGACAATGATGGTTTGCTCGACCTATTCGTTGCAAATTTCTACGGGCAGTCAGAACTTTACATCAATTCAGTCCAAGGGATGCCGACATCAGCCACATGGACTAGCGCCCAGAGTTATGATTCGATGGATTGCGATGTTGGAGATATTGATGGTGACGGATATGTAGATGCAATAATTTCTACTGAATCAGACTCAAACTTTCTTTTTCATAACAACAATGGAATTCTATCTTCAAACCCTGTTTGGTCAACACCTGAAAAGGATGACACCATGGGAATTGGTCTCTGGGATGTGGACGCCGATGGGGACCTTGATTGGGTTGAGGCAAATTACAACCACAGCAAAAATAGAATTAGATTGAACTCAAACGGTACATTCTCCACAATTATTTGGGAAAGCCCGGATAGTATGGACTCATGGTATGTAGAGATGGCAGATCTTGAAGGAGATGGCGATTTAGATATGGTAATCGCAAATGAACAACAAGTGAATCAGATATACTTGAGTGACCCTGACCAAGATGGAGATTGGGTTTCTGAATTATCAGGAGATGGTGCCCCATTTGACCCAACTCAAATTGCAGATAGTGATGGCGATGGTTTCGGAGATAGAAATGAAGGTTGGAGGCCAGATGATTGCCCATATTCATGGGGAGATTCATGGAGAGAAAGATGGGGTTGTCCGGATTTAGATGGAGACGGCCAGTCGGATTTATTTGACCCATTCATGCAAAATAATACCCAATGGACCGATATTGACGGTGATGGATTGGGTGATAATTGGGGTGACACTAAACTAAATTCAACACGAAATAGCCGCGGTTTAGGCGAATGGATTGAGGGTGCTTATCTACCAGATCCGTCTCCTTGGGACTACGATAATGATGGTTATGAGGATGAAGGATTAGATGGAGCGAATTATTCAATTATTGATGATTGTTCATACCATGTTGGTATTTCTTTTCTAGACCGAAAGGGGTGTCCTGATTATGATGGTGATGGATGGTCAAATCCCAGTTCTGATTGGCTTGTATCTCAAGGTGCAGATGCATTCCCCGGAGATCCGTCACAATGGAATGATAGCGATAATGATGGGTTTGGTGATTCTAGTAGAGGAAACCAACCAGATAATTGTGTAAATATTGCTGGAACCTCAACTGAAGATGTCTTTGGTTGCCCCGATGCTGATGGCGATGGATGGTCTGATGATGGTGATTTTGACTCTGAAAATCCAGCTGTTTGGAGCGATGATGATGACGATGGTTTCGATGACCAATTGAGCGATGGCTGCCTCAATGATAAAGGAAGCAGTACAGAAGATAGAGGTGGTTGCAAAGACTATGATCGAGACGGCTATTCTGACCCAGATTCTGATTCACTCTCACATCCAAATGGAGACGCAGATGCGTTTCCTTTTGAAGAAACCCAATGGCGAAATCAAGATGGGGATGATTACGGTGACAACATTTCGGGAAACAACCCTGATTATTGCTATGACGAATTTGGAACTAGTCTTTTTAGAATAATTGAAGGTGAAATTGTTGATTGGTTTGGTTGTACAGACCAAGACAATGATGGACTGTACGATGGCGATGACCACTGCCCACTAGTTGGGGGTACATGGTCATTGATAGGTTTGGTTGTCCAGATAGTGATGATGATGGAATGAGCGACTTAAACGATGATTGTGAATTACAGCCAGGTGATTCAACCATAGAATTCATTGGTTGCCCTGATACTGATGGAGATGGAATCCCTGATTCAATTGATCCTGAGCCAAGAGATGGATCAGGAAGTGCCGATGATTGGGATGCAGATGGAATCATCAATTCTGAAGATGCATTTCCTAATGATTCTACTCAATGGATAGATGGGGATGAGGATGGTCTCGGTGACAATCCTAACGGTACTAATCCTGACCCACTACCTGGTGACAAAGATAACGATGGTTGGCCTGACTCAAATGATTCGTTCATAAATAATCCAAGCGAATGGCTTGATACTGACGGAGATGGCATCGGAGACAATACCGATACCGATGATGATGGAGATGGGTACTCGGACATTTTGGAGGAGCAAGTTGGTACGGATCCAAAAGATGCAAATTCACACACTGTTGAGTCATGGGAATTAATAATACCTGGAACTAGAATCGGCCTAAGTTGGTGGGATTTATTGGGAATAATGGCTGGTCTACCATTGGCCTCATGGCTTGGATATGGGCTAGTTACTCGTAATAAAAGGGTGGCAGAATTTGAAGAAGAACTCGGTAAGGCAACTACTAAGATAGGAATAGAAGAAGTTGCAATTCGAGCTGAGCACGCGCTAATGTTGAGACTTATCGGCCCGCATCAAGCAATACGCCTAGAGCGTTTACGAGCTGAACTAGATGATGCACTTGGTGTCGAAGGATTTCCCATTACTTCAGAGCAAACAGAAATTGTTCTTGATGACATGGAGCAAATACACGAAGAGGCATATGTTCCTGAAATTCCCGACACCTCAATCGATTATCAAATCACGGAGAGTGATGGATATGAGTGGAAGAATGAAGATGGTCAATTCCACTATCGCGTGAAGGGTGGAGACGGTGTCTGGCTCCCTTGGGGCGAATAATACCAAATTTATTGTCAGATTAGTCAGTTATTGGCTCAAAATCGAGTATTACTCGGCCATGAGAATCCCACTTAACAATTGGCCTGTATCCTTCGAAATTTGTTCCTTGCAAGGCCACACTGATTCTGGCTAGTACAGCCATAGGCAATTCAACATCAAATCCTTCACCGCTATCAAAGCGTTGTGGTGGCGGAGGTGCTTGGGCAACAAAAGGAGTTCTCTCGGTTTGTACATCTACTGTTTCTTGCTCTGCAATCAAGTCTGGTTCAGTGGCTGGAGGTGAAACGTTTGGGGAGGAGACGGTCGTGGTAATTTCCTCTGAAACAATCTCACCCATGGCAGTAGTTCCCGAGACCTGAAGTCCGGCCCTCGACATGTATAGGAATCCCTGTCCAAATAGAGTAAGCGCGGCCAAGAGGTACATCACACCCTGCAATATTCCATTAGAAATATCACCAGCTACTATCAGAATACCAAGAGGTATGGAAATCAAAGTGTAAATCCTCCTCCATTTCTGATCCTGCTCAAAGCCAATCATCATCTGTAAGCCACCAAACACGGCAAGTACAGCACCGAAAAACCATAGTTCATGGAAATCAGAAATCATCAATGCCCCTAGCGGCACGTAAATTGCACCAAATATTCCTGCGCTATTTGATGCTTTGAGAACGGTTTCATCACTCACTTCTTTCCACTCCCAATCCCAAGTTCTCCAAGAGGCCCAAGTCATAATTAAGCCAGAAAGAAGAAGCCATGCACCTACTGCCTCGATATCCCACGACCAGGAAAACAATTCTCCAACGGTGTTACCTACTGCTATTGCTTCAATGAAAGCCGCTGCAAACATCATCTTAGCATGACGCTTCATCCAGAGTCTGTAAGAGAGTACAAATGTTGCACCAAGGAATACGATACCATAGAATTCTGACATGCCAACCCAACTGAACCAAACTGCGTATCCAAGTAGGATGTTGGCAAGTATTTCTCTTGAAAATTCATAATCCGCTTTGAAGTCAAAAATTGTTCTCCCTGATGGGGAAACTGGTTTACCTGCAATTACTGGTTTAGCTCTAGACTGTACAATCCCCTTCCAGAACAACACCGTAATGCCCAAAGTTACCAATGAAGCAATTGTGAATACTTCCCCTCCCCAATCATCACCAAACCAGCCTTCAATTCCTGCAGCATAATCTAGAGATATGACAAACATTAGTGGCCAAATCCATAATACCGCCAACTGACCAAACATCAAGGCTCCAAGACCTGCCAATATTATGATGGCCAATAAGATCAAATGATGTTCTGATACCAAGAGATGTAAACCAATCATTACCGAAAGTAATGGAATTACAACAGGATAAGGTGATGCAATTTCTTCAGATTTTGAATTCATTGAATCTCGGATAAATAGCATCAGAGGAGCCGCACCGATTACAATCCAACCCAAACCAACCCATGCAGGATATTCAATACCAAACATCAGTGAATCTTTTGTTGACAAAAGTGATGCAACTTCAGGAGCGCTACCAACTATTGTTGCTGGCAATTGAGTAAGTGACCAAGCACCAAATGCCCAAGCAAATGGTAAGATTGCAAGCGGGTATGAACGCCTATGTTGTATTGATCGGGTTAGCACCAAGAGTAGCATGCCAATCAGTAAAATCCCACCTGAAACATCAAGAATTCCGACAGCCATGGCACCGAAAAGTAACCAATCAGCAGCATTGCCTTCTTCCTCGACAACACCTTGACGAGTCAGCATAACTTGTCCTAGAAGTGGCCCTGCAATCATAATCAAATCAAACACAATTTGAGCCACCAATACAGATTCCCCACCACCATCTATCAAGGATTGATGAATCCTGAAAGACCAGGGTAATCCAACAAAGAAGAGGAGCCATATCCCTGCTGCTCTTGTCTTGTTGTCAGAAGGCAACTCAAACAGAATCTCCCGCATCAGAACCATGATTGGCATTAGTAGTAGAAACACTATCCATGTCTGAGTTCCTGCTGCAGCGGACAATGAGAAAATGAGCAAAGGGAGAATCATGCTTCCACGCATGGCAGGGCCCAAACTGATGGGCTCAAATTTACTGGATTTTGTAGACCATTCGCCAGTAAGTGGGTTCCAATCGGAAACCTGCATTGCCGAATCAAGCAGAGAGTTACCCATTCTTCCAACATCATATTCGATAGTTCGTAGATTCCTACCAATAGCGTATAGAGCGACTGCAAGTAAAAGTGCCTCTACGCCTAAATCTGACACTCCTATCATCTCGCCAAGTCCGGTGTCCAAGCGACCCATCCATTCGAGGATGAAAATGGAAACACCAGTAACGAGAATCAATATCGAAACATTGCTTCGCTTTTCGTTATCATCTTTATCTATCTCACTTACTGAAATCGCTTCACGTAGCACCAATAGCATTAGGTAGACTACAAACAGAATTGGCAACCAAGCGCCTGTACCAAACAACATCTCATGTGAAAGTAGAATCAGAATGACTGCTAGATGATATGGAGCTGATGAAAGGCGCTTTTCACGACTCCCCACATAACCAAGTAACAGCAGAGCAGCAGGCGGCACGATGAGGAAATTAGGGTCGAGAGCAAGATCATCAAACGGACCTCCTATCCATGACAACCAATCAACAATGAACCATGAAGTTGCCAACATTGCATACGTCCAATCAGCAACCCAGCGTCTAGTCTGGGGCTGATTCAGCATGTATACAAAGGCGAGGATGGCTAGAGACCAAGCAATTCCAGAACTAGGAGATGGTAGGAATGATAGTCCAACAGCCAAACCAATTGGCATCCATGGTACCCTTCTCATGTGAACTGGAATGAAATAGCCAATTAGAAGAGAGAGCCAAATGAATAGAGGTAGGCTGATGATGGCATTATCAATAGTAGAGACTATTACAATATTCAAATTTTCTGTGACCGCCCAAAATTCAGCGATGATTACCATCAAGACCAATAAAATTGAGCCGTGCTGAATCATTTTTTGAGAAAGTCCTTGCGCAGATGCAAATACACCTTGCATCAACACCACAATTGCAAGCAGACTTAGGCCGGCACCTCCGCCAACATTCAACTCGTATACAATCGGAATAAACGATGAAAGGAACGCAGAGGAAAGAAAGAGTGGAGCTCGATTGGAGGTAGAGCCAAGCCACATCCCCATTCCAGTCAAAGTGAGAGCGGAGAGTATCAGTGGGAGAGATATTGCCCCATCTGCCCAATCCACCCAAATCTTGGCACCTATCAAAAGAATAACGAGTGGCGATAGTACAGTGACCAAACGAGGAAGAATGGTTGCCTTAACCCTCTCATTTTGTTGCCATTGTCCAAAACCTAGCAGAGCAAACACGATTGCTTGCGCCAAAATACCCCATTCACCGGGCATCCAATCATTACCACCCGGCTCACCGTGGCACATGATTCCTGTATCTGGGAAATATCCACAATAGAAGAATAGCGCCCAGCGGCTCAACCAAAATCCACCAAGAACAGCAAACAGATGTCCAAAAGAGAGTACATAGTCGTGGACAATCGATATTTCTCCATGCCTACGGTATTGTACCTCAACAAATCCATATGAGAACAGAACCAGTAAAAATGCCCCAGATGCAAGATAGAGGAATTCCATATCACTATCCAATTCACTTGTCATGAATTGACCGATCGCTATTGCTAGGGCTATTATTCCTCCAATTATGGAGAATAACATGCCCATTTTGGCTGAGTCTATGTCTCCAGTCGCTGACATCGGTGACTGAACCTGAACCCCAGGGTGGTAAACCGGTTGTTCTACTTGGGCTACATCTTGCTGAATGTTTCTGAACCTAGAACGCTCTTGAGAATCCTCTTGCATGAAGATTGGCGGCTACAGTCGATTGATAATGTATTACCCGACATCTTGATGTCGGTTGAGAATTCGCCCTCAAGCAGAATCGTAGAGAGCGTCCCGAATGTAGTTCGGCATATTTTCTTGTTTCTCTGAGGTATCCCCATCTCCGGCTTTTCCATTCCCGCCTCGAGAAAATCCAACACACCCTGCAATCATCAATAACATTGAAACAAAATAAATCAAGACTGTTATCTGGTCGATGAAGAAAGCGCTGGCACCAGTGTCAAAGTTGGTCCAATAGGTGAGTTGTTTCTGATTATCTATGATTCCACTTTGCATCTGGTCAACAGTGTCTTGGTCTGCAGCCCCACTAGTCTCAATCTTGAACACAGGCTGCAAGTCATCTATTTCGGGAGCAGAAAGAGCTTGCTGGGCCATCTGCCTCGTATCGAGGTAGAAGTAACTGGTAGACTCGCCTGATACTATCACCCGAGCAGTGCACTGTACTTTGAGTTCCACATCTGCACTGAAGTAGATAGGAACTGCGCCGGGGAAGATATCCACAATCGATTCCTGATTGGTCAACTTCGCCTGAATTGAACGCTCACCGGGTTCTACAGAGGCAGTCCATACCTCAACCGGCATTCCAAGGTGCTCACCATCCGCTTGTTGCACCGGTTCTACAATAGCATAGTCACCTAGGTTGAGAAGGTCCCCCTCACCAGTAAGGAAGCCGCCAGAAGTACCTACCAATAACTCAGCACCAACACCACCAAAGGTAGCAGCCTCCATCTGAGGTGTACGCCAGAAAAGGTAGGAACTGCCGTCCTGAGACAGCGTCTCACCCGTATCGCAAGAAGGGTTCTCTCCTGAGCAAACGGTGTATGTGGTGCCGTTACCTGTTGAAACATTTGGAGAGCCAAAGTAGGTCTTGTTAGTCTCTAGAGATTGCCAACCAAATTCGATATTTGTCGCATCGCCAGCCAGTTGTGCCATCAATGGGTCTCTCCAACCGAACAACCACTGACTCACAGTATGGGTGACATATTTGGTGGCACCGGGATATCCTGTAGCCGCCTCACCGAACATATCATCTAGCAAATTTGGAACTTGTTCCTTGAACATTACTTGGTTGACAAAATAACGCAATGCTGCTGCTGCGTTCATATCTATTCCATATAATGCAGCCACAGTTGAATCATTCCATGTTAATTCAATTCCTGTAGCGCTTGGAGCCATCGTAATAGGATCCAGTGGAATTGAATGCCCCGTTATCTCACCATAAAGGAACATTACACAGACATCACCAGTCAAGCCAAGAGGGCCAAATAAGATATTTTCAGATTGCTGCATTGTCAAATTGACTGGTCCTGAATAACCATAACCACCATTAAGAAAACTGTCCCAATATCCGCCAACATTGAGTGATGCTAATTGATATCCACCGTTGACAGGGTCTTCAGCCCCAAAAGCAGTCAGAGCGTTTGCTGTTGCATTATCTGAGCCGTTGAATGCCTCAACTAATTGATCAAAAGCCGATTCCATAGCCAACGAAGTTGCGCCAATACGTTGTGGTTCAAACAGAATATTAAGGGCAGTGATTGGGGTGTCGGGAGATACTCCACTCTTCCAATCAAAGGAATTAATCTCAGAATAAGTGATAGTTCCCGCTTCAGCATCGTGGCCTATCAGGGTCCTTTCAGTTGTGATTTCATAGGTGACAGGCCCAATCTCTTGGTAAGTGCCATCTGCACTTGGGTCATCTAATATTTCATCGACATTTGTCAAGTTCCAAGCATAGAAATCTCGCTCACTAGTAGATGTAAGCCAATCATCATTCAATTCAGAACAATCATCATTCGCACAAATTGAATCTTTTGTATAAGTTTGGAACATTTCTTGAACTGCACCTTCGACTGCTCCAGTAGCAACAGTCCCAACTACTGCCATATTGAATGCAACAAGCACTAAACCAGCCACAACAAAAATTACATTTCTATTAGCCATCTTACTATCCCCAAACCTCGGTAATCAATTCATGAGATGAACCTTACCACAACCAATTGTTCAGAGATTATAGCGAATCACATATCTCTTGACTCCATACCCGCAGGCATAGGGAGGGAGTTGGCATGGGCACGAAACCATCTTTCGCGTACCGCGTGATTCGCTGGCTTTGCAGACAGATTAGTGCAACTTGGTTCCGTGAGCATGGTATTGTTGACGAAGAGTGGATACCTGAGGAAGGAGGAGTACTCTATGCTGCTTGGCATCCGGGCTCCCTGATAGATCCTCTACTAATGCTTTCACTATTACCAGGGCAGTTGACATTCGTAGCAAAACATACGTTGTTCAAAACGCCTTTACTTGGTAGATTTATGAGGGCCGCTGGAGCAAAACCCGTCTATAGAAGGCAAGATACCTCCGCACTAGAGGGCAGTGGCAAAAATGCTAAGGCTGGTAATTCTGCACTGATTGATACCCTTGCAGAGGTCCTTTCTGAAGGAGGGAGATGCGCAATATATCCTGAAGGGATCTCTCACCTAATGAGTAAGCCTCAGAAGACAAAAACCGGTCCAGCTCGCATAATGTTACAAGCTATTCGAGATGCTGATAACACAGGCATTCAGCGCCCTGCATTGGTTCCTGTTGGACTTCATTATTCAGATGCAAATCGCTTCCGAGAACGGGCGCTGGTCACAGTTCATCCACCAATGAATCTGCCACCTCTGCCAGGAGAAGAGGGAGCACCCGTGCCAAGTAAGGAGTTACTTGCTGAATTTTCATCTGAGGTTGCAGCGGATCGTGCATGGGTACAAGCAGTAACAAACGCACTCGGTACAGAACTACAACGCACTAGCCAAGGCCTTGATTCTTGGGAAGATAAGAAATTGCTGTGGCGTGCCCGCGGAATACTTTCTGTACATCGAAATCGAGCCAGTGGAAGGAAAAAGCGAGCAAGTTATGCTGAAGCCGTAATGGGTGCACGTAGGGCACGCGCGGCTTGGCTTTGGATTTCAGATAATGATCCTGAAAGAGCGGTGAAACTGAAGTCTGGCGTCAGCGAACATGCTGAAAAGATGGAACATTATAATCTCAAAGAATACGAATTATACGACCGGGAAAAAACTCCGGGCCCACTAGATCTTTTCAAAGCAGTCGGGCAAATCATCTGGTCGTGGATGTGGATGGCTGGGCTCATCACATGGGGCGCAATGCTAGGCTCTTGGCCACCCTATCGATTATCTGGACCCATTGCTGAAAGGCTCTCCCTCAAGGAAAAACATGCCCTTGGGACCCATAAAATAGCTGTTGGATTTATGCTGTTACCTGTTTGGTGGTTCATCGTCTCATTTCCTGTGGCATTTCTGCTTGCAGCACCTGCAAGCCCTCTTTGGAATCTCAATCTGTATGGGTTGTTACCGCTGATTAAGCCATATTTGATGCAAATCAATTGGATACTCTTGGCATTCATCTTGATGCCTCTGTGGTCTGTTGCTGCCCGATTGCATCTTCAATTATGGCGCCGTTCAATGCGAGCTCTTGCAACCCTCAAGAGGTGGCTGAGACTTCGTCGTGATGAAGTTCCATGGGATGAGTTGGCATCGGAGCAACTAATCTTGGCTAAAGAACTCGATGAGATTGGACGGTCACTAATCCTCCCAGGGGACAAGGAATGGACTCCACCAGCCACTGGCAAAGATGATTACGAATGTGTAGAATTGCGATGATATTGAGTAATACAAATCGCTACTAACCCCATGTAACGGTAATATTGTATTGTGCGAACTATCAAAGACGGGGGCGACCTCGTAAGTCTGCCCACATAGTGGGCATGGGGAGTTTTATGTCAAAGAACAACCACCTTCCTATGCTGCCGCAAGCGGGTGAAATCGTTTGGTCTGCTTCTGTAAATGGCAAATCATTCTCAAAATCGGTCATAAGTAATGCCATCCTTCTAGATGTCCTTAGGGATAGGGTAGGAACATTAGGAGTGAAAAGGGGGTGCGACATGGGCACTTGTGGTTGCTGTGCTGTTTTAGTTGATGGAGAACCTCGTCTATCCTGCCTAACCCTTGCCCAAGAAGTCAATGATAGTGAAATTACTACTGTAGAGGGCCTTGCTGATGGTCATCATCTTGCGCCCATCCAGGAGACATTTACTCTCTATGGGGGTAGTCAATGCGGATTCTGTACACCAGGTTTTCTAGTTGTCATAGAGGCTTTTCTACGGCAAAATGATTGCCCCACTGATGAAGAGATTAAAACTGCAATTGATGGTAATCTTTGCCGCTGCACTGGTTTTCAGCCTATTATTGATTCAGTCCGTGCAGCGGCTGAAATATTGCGTTCAGGAGAAAAAAACCTTGATACAACTGAGCCACACAGTGATCCACATCCCGGGTTCAGAGGCCATGAATCCTAGTTCGAAGGTGCTTATATGAGTGATGAAAAGGAAATGGTTGGCTACCGTCAGCAACCAGGAAAGTTACCTTTCGCACGCCCTGGGAGCGGGGGTAAAAATCAATTTAGCGAATTAAGAGATGAGGAATTGATCCCTGAAAGCAGGGGTGGGAATAAAGAACAAAAGTGGGGAACACATAGGCACGATGAGTTAGTTACTAGTTCGGCCATTGGTAAGAAAACAGCGCTGATTGATAGTCGTTGGAAAGTAACAGGACAGGCCAAATATGGTGACGACATACGACTATCCAACGAACTGGTTGGGAAAATATTACGATCCCCGCATCATTTTGCAAGAATAATATCCATTGATACATCTGCAGCAGAGGAACTTGATGGAGTAATTGCAGTAGCAACTGGAGCAGACTCAAGCGCAAAATTTGGCGTATTACCTGTAACCAAAGATGAGCACGCATTAGCAGTTAATATGGTTCGTCATGTAGGCGATTTAGTTGCCTGTGTGGCAGCAGAAGATGAGGCTACTGCTTTACAAGCACTTCAGTTAATAGAGGTAGATTATGAAGTTCTTGACAGTATTCATAACATGAAGGACGGACTGAAAAATAGTAATAATCCCATTCATGATAGAGGAAAATACCACATAGGGGAATCAAATATTCAGAAACGTGTATTCCAAGAATTTGGAGAAGTTTCAGCTATGGAGGAAAAAGCAGTAGCATCTCATAAATCAAAATGGACTTTTGCCGGAGTTAATCACGGATTTACTGAGCCTCATGCGGTGGTGGCTAACTGGGATCCAAGGGGTCGTTTAACTCTCTATACCCCACAACAAGTACCACATTATCTACACCGAGCTCTTGCCGAGGTTTTGGATATACCAATGCATCAAATTAATGTCTATAGAACATTCGTAGGAGGTGGATTTGGAGGTAAATCAGACCCGTTTCCCCACGAGATGTGTGCGGCCATATTAGCCAGAAAAACGGGTCGGCCAGTTCGAATTAACTTTGACAGAGAAGAGGTTTTTCTAGTAAATCGAGGAAGGCACCCCTCCCACATAGAAATGGACCTACATTCTGACACAGAAGGTAGGTTATGTGGAATTACTACTGACGCATTAATTGACGGTGGAGCCTTTGCTTCCTTTGGTCATGTAACAACATACTACAATGGTGTGCTACATACAGCACCATATGAGATTGGTGGATTCCACTATACTGGAGCAAGAGTTTGGACTAACAAACCTGCTTCTGGAGCCATGCGAGGCCATGGAGCAGTGAATTCACGATGTGCTGTAGAAGTGGGAATCGATGATTTGACTACCCAATTGAAAGTCGACCCTATAACATTCAGGCTAGCAAACCTACTGCCACCGATGAGTGCCACAATAACTGGATTCCGTATTACTAGCATAGGAATGAGAGAATGCCTAGAGAAGGTAAGAGAATCATCGGGGTGGGATGAAAAATTCCGTAATTTACCTCTTGGTCATGGAATAGGTGTTGGGTGTGGATTCTTCATTTCAGGTAGTGGGCTACCTATCCACTGGGATCCAAACAAGTTCCCACACGCCACCGTTCACTTGAAAATTGACATGGATGGCGGTGTTACAATTCATACTGGTGCTGCTGAAATTGGTCAAGGATCTGACACCGTGGTTGCTCAATCAGTAGCAGAGGTATTGGGCCTCCCATTAGATATGATTAGGGTCAGATCTCAAGAATCGGATACTGCGCCTGTAGATCTGGGTTCCTATTCTAGTCGCGTTACATTCATGAATGCGAATGCGGCTATTTCTGCGGCAATGAATATCCGTGAGAAGTTGCTTCTAGCCACCGAAGAAATTACTGGTTCTGAAACCAAGAAACTAGTTATTGGCGACCGCCGCATATATGACAAAACTGACCCTGCAGTTGGAGTTTCATATCTTGAAGCACTGCACAAAGCACAGGAAGATAAGGGCGCATTAGTATCATCTGGAGCATATCGAACCCCGCCAATGGGTAGGGCACATAAGGGGGCCGCTGCTGGATTAGCACCTGCATACTCCTTCTCAGCTTATGTTGCTGAAGTAAAGGTCGATGTTGAAACTGGTCAAACCAAAGTACTGAATGTTTGGGCTGCCCATGATTGTGGTAAGGCACTCAACCCACTAGCGGTTGAGGGACAAATAATTGGGAGTTGCCATATGGGAATGGGTCAGGTTCTATCCGAAGAGATGGTGTATGGGAGAAATGGCGATCTCATGAATGCAAATCTTCTAGATTACAAGATCCCAACAATACATGAAATGCCAAACGTATTCCCAATCATCGTTGAAAGTAATGATCCAGAGGGGCCATTCGGCGCAAAAGAAGCTGGAGAAGGCCCGCTACTCCCCATCTTACCGGCTGTGTGTAATGCAGTCTATGACGCGATTGGGGTCAGAGTGGATGAACTACCCATCACCCCCGATAGAATGCACAAAAATATCGAAAAACTTTGCAAGGCAGAAGGAGTGGATGGGCCATTAGAATTAGAATCACCAAGAATTAAACATTCTGAACTGCAAAAAACATTGGAAACACGCGCTATTGAACATAATGCTAGAGACATGGAAAGAAGGATGGCTGAAACTATCGAGCCGTACCACAATGGTGCTCTGTTTGGATATGATGGAACAATACCCCCAGAGGAGCAATCTGACGAATGGATGGTCTCAGTCACCCCCACTAAAGAGTACCTCGACAATCCTCGTTTGGCTGGTAGTGCATGGGAACATATTGAACGCAGACATCGAGGTGATACATGATGCAGACTCCACCTTTCGCACTTTATTCCCCCGATTCTGTCGAATCCGCACTCGATTTAGTTCGTGAATTTCAAGAGAGGGGTGAAGAATTTGATTGGATTTCAGGCGGTACCGATTTACTACCAAACTACAAGTGGCACTTGAATACTAAGCCACATGTAATTTCACTAGCCAAGATTGAAGAATTACACACATTGAGTGCCACCCACATCGGAGCAATGGTTCGACTACATGACTTGAGTAATAACAACTCGACCCATCCATTAGTTAGGAAGGCGGCCTCAAGTGTAGCATCTGTAATGATTCGACGTTCAGCTACTGTTGGAGGGAATATCTGTTTGGACACACGATGCTTTTGGTTTAATCAATCGGAAGATTGGCGAGAATCAATTGATTGGTGCTACAAATGTGATTGTGGCACCGGTTCAGATTGTCGTGTAATATCAAACCAAAACACTCTATGTGTAGCCACATATCAAGCAGATTTAGCCCCCAATTTGATGTGTCTTGGTGCCAAAATACACCTTGCATCCCCCGATGGGAAGAGAGAAATGGATTTATCTGAATTCTTCGAACTTGATGGAATTAAAAGAAACGTACTACAACCTAGTGAATTTGTCACCCACATTACACTACCAAACAACTCTATTGATTTCGATGGAGATTATCTCAAATTAACTCAAAGAGAATCGTGGGATTTCCCAGAGGTGGGTATTGCAGTTGCCTGGAAATTAGAAAATAATAAAATTTCGGAATTGCGACTCGCATCAACAGGACTTGAATCGATTCCTAGATTACATTCAGAAGAAGGCCAAACGGCGCTATTAGACTGGAATGGAGAAGAAAGCGTAAACGGTCTTTCTGAAGCAATCAGGAAAGCAATAAAGCCAGTAAATAATACCCAGTTCCAACCTAGTTATCGCAGAAAAATGGTAAGGATATTGACGCAGAGATGTCTCAAATCACTCAAAGATTTATCAGCGGCGGATTGAACAATGAGAGATGAGTCGAGATGAACGTGCGGGCCAAACTTCTCCTACTGATGCTCCTCATTGCGGCACTCCCCATGACGATTAGTGCACAGACTCCTGATTTTCCAATGGGTTGGGATTTAGGAATTGAGACTGAGACTGATACAGCCCCTACCTTTGACCTCGATCTTGATGGTGAAGTCGTGTTGGAATTTTGGATTGATAACCAAAACACTCACTCACTCACCCTAGATATTGAATATGAGCTCCCTTTTGATGGATTAGTTAATGGCCCCGATTCAGTTGAAGTAAGTTCGCAGTCTAATGAGTCGTTTGAGTTCACTGTTCATGGAGTAAATGTTGCAACCTTCGCTGCCGGCTTGTCTGACCACTTCACGGTCGATGCAACGGTTACAGCGTATGGAATAACCCCAAACCCCACCCCTGGTGGCGACTCAAAGGACGCTGAAGGAAATCTCACTATCCCGATGATTGTCGACTTGACTGTTGAACTAGCAGAACCGAGTGGCCCGATGAATGCTGGAACCACGACTTCTCTTGCAGTAACAGTCTCAAACGCTGGGAATGCTGCCGATTCAGTCTACAAAGCTACTCTGACCGATTCCTGCCCCCTGCTTGAAATCACAGGTGAAGAAGAACTTGAAAGTACTGCAATAGAACCTAACAATAATTTGACAAAATATCTCAATGTCTCATCTTCAGCAAGCCACCCCACAAAAAATTGCGTGATTGAAATCGCGATCCAATCCAAAGGTGATTTTGATGCTGGTCGTTCTGTTACCGCCGACTCTGCGGAAGTAACACTCAAGGTTGTCGAAGACCGTGGTGGTAGCGGAGATGATGATGGTAATTCCCAATCAAATAATGATGACTCTGACGAGGGTGATGATGTGGTATCACAGAATTGGACCCCTGTTTGGCCGGGTGCTGTAATTTTCGCACTTATTTGGGCTGCTTTTGCCAGTCGGAGATTGTGATTGAAGCGGGAGTCCATTCGATTTTTTGTCTGATTTACAGCCGTTTTCACCTAATTGGGTTGAACTGTTTGATTGCCCCCTTTAGAAATGATACGCAACGCGCGGGTTTGAAACTCTTAGAAAGCACCCACTCTAACAGCCCCAACATATATTTGCACAACATTATTCCAAGAGGTAGTACTTGTATGTGGGAGCGGACATACAGGTTAGGAAGTGATTAGCAAATGGCGAAATCTGAGGATAGTTCTAAGCACTTCGGAACCATCATTGGTAGTACCTTTGCAGTGCTCATCATTGTTATGATGTTGTCAATGACCCTAGTCGCTGCCAACAAGGAAACTTACTACTCTGCATATGTCACTGAGGCGACTGATGACAAATCTCAGTTAGCTCAAGTCACTGACATGAGGGATGGGCTTGGTAGCGGTTCGGGGGGTGCAGGATATAAAATTCGAAACACACTTTCAACACCTATGCTCGTCAATGATTGGGAAGAGCCGCACCGCACTATGTTAGTTATCGCGGGAACTGAGAAGCCAATCGACGAAACTGAAGCAACAGCAATCCATGAGTTCGTAACTGAGCTTGGAGGCAAAGTGATTGTCGCCACCGATGGCACGAATGCAAATCGATTATCTGCAAAGTTCGGCGTCACCTACTTTGGAGACCCACTTCTTGATGAATATCAGAATTGGAGAACCTACGACAGCGAAGGAGTTGCTGGTAACGAGAATCCAACCAACGTTTGGGGGATTGCAGGTCTACGCAACGATGTAGTCGCTGGTGAACAAATTGGAGTTAATCCGATGGGCTGTACGGATGAAATGCTGAATGAAGCGGGTGAAGAACTCGACCAATGTCGCCTTCCCGTGATGTTCAAAGCGCCAACCGCTATGCGCTGGGAAGCATTGCCAACTGATGACCCATCGAATAAGGATTATCAGAAGAGGGAAGTCAATGTACTTGCGATGGCTAGTGAGAGCGCTTGTATCGATAGAAAGGGTTCAAGCAGTTGTGACGATAATGAAAATCCACTCAGTAATCTCTCCCTAGTTCTTAGGATTGACTATCCTAGTATCGAAGTTCTTGACGAACGGCGAATACCTGGTGAAGATGGATCTTCATTTGGCGCTCTAAAAGCAACTGGCTCAATTGTTTTCGTTGCTGATGATGAAGCCATTTCAAACCGCTTCTGGACTGCTGATAGGGCTGCTGAGACGGATGTTAGCCAAGATTGTGACCTAGAGTCACCATCATGCTGGCAACGCCACCTAGGCGGCCATAACGCATGGCGTGGTAACGATATCTACTTCACAGCCCTGATTCATGACATGATGGAATTCGACAATGAGATGCTACCTTACAGCATCCGCCTCAAGTTCGAGGAATTTAGAATTGTCTTCGATGAGAGCCGCCACGTAACTGGTGCGCTATCCAACCCTTTCACCGAGACGATGAGTACCATCGTCCTTCTGACATCTGACAACTTCCTGAAGTGGCTCATAGTGCTCAACTTGTTGCTACTCCTTCTAGTTGCAATCATGGTTGTGCCAGAAAAAGAAAATTGGCGGCATGTGTTTGACCTAACAAGATTCAGAGAACGGCCGGAGAAAATAGACCCGAGCACCTACAAACAGAGGATGCGCGAGGCGCTGATGACAAAGGTGAGAGTTTTCTACGACCTCACGCGCGACGAGATGGCTATCAAAACCCCCGCAGAAATCCAATCTATGATAGGAGACCCACGATTAGTGGAGTTAGCCTATTCACAAAATGTATCATATTCCCCTGAAAAACAGCGCGAGTTGCTTCAGACAATTCGCCGATGGGGTAAAAAGTAAACATAGATGAGAAAAAAATGGAGAGATGAAAATATGCAAGCACCACCCCCCCCACCCGGAACGCAACCAGCCACAGGAGGCGGTGCAGCCGCGCCCCCCCCGCCAGCAGCAGCAGCAGCACCAGCCGCGCCAGCGGTTCAAGCACCTGCTGCAGCGGCAGCACCAAGACACCAAAGTAGCCCAGAAGTGAAAGAACGACTAGCTGCCGTTGGCGCCATTGGACAAGCCATTAGTGCTGAAGTCCAGAAAGTGATTATTGGTAAGTCACATGTAATTGACAATGTGTTGGTCAACATCCTTGCTAACGGTAACTTACTGTTCGAAGATTACCCGGGTCTAGCTAAGACTTTGATGACTAATACATTCGCCGACTCGCTCGGTTGTGACTTCAAGCGTGTCTCATTCACGCCTGATTTGCTACCTGCTGATATCACCGGTACAAACATCTACGATGCCAAGAAGGGAGAATTTACCTTTAAGCCAGGTCCAATCTTCTGTAACCTACTGCTATCTGACGAGATTAACCGTGCTCCACCTAAGACTCAAGCTGCTCTGCTTGAGGCTATGCAGGAGAAGCAAGTGACTATTGGAACGGTCACCCACAAACTACCGGCACCTTTCCTGACAATGGCGACTCAGAACCCTGTGGAGCAAGAAGGAACTTACCCCCTACCAGAAGCACAACTTGACCGATTTATGTTCAAGATGAGTGTCGGTTACCCAGACCGTGCTGATGAAGACGAAATCCTAGCACGACGTATCACTCGAAAGAAGGATGCAGTCGATGTTGAAGTCATCACTGATCCACAGCGAGTTATCGCCATGCAGCAAGCAATTGAGGATGTCTATGTTGACCCAGCAATTCGTATGTACATGGTTGAACTTGTGGCACGCACGCGTGAAGATCCCAGAGTTTTGGTCGGTTCCTCACCAAGGGGTTCCCAAGCACTACTCAAGACTGGCCGCGCTGCTGCAGCAATGCGCGGTCGTGACTTCGTAACACCGGATGATGTTAAGTCAGTTGCAGTTCTTGCAATTGCGCACAGATTGATTCTAAAGCCTGAGCATCAGATTAAGGGTCTTGAAAATGACGAGGTCATTCAGACAATTCTAGGACAGGTACCTGTCCCAACAGTCTGAGATTGTAATGTAAACTCTATGCGGGTAAAAGAGGTGATGGTTAGATGGCATGGAGCCGTAAATCTGCCATGTTTGGTAGCCTTGCAATTGCTCTCTATCTTCTAGGCCTCACTCTAAGAAACCATCAACTCGTTACCGTTGCAGTGGTTTTGCTCTCGTTCCTTACTTGGGCGGCACTTCGGGCGGCACACGCGGATGTATCTGCTAGCGGACGTAGAATGGAAGAACGGGTTGATGAAGAAGCAGGAGTTTCACTCAGCCGTGTGGAAGCGATGCGGAAACTTAGCACTGCTCGAGTATTCGAAGATGGAACTGTCGATGTCACCTTGAAAATTCAGAATATGTCGCCACTCTCTAAAGTTCTAGAAGTTAGAGATAGTTTACCAGAAGTGATGCGCATCAAGCAAGGTGCGAACTACATCTTGATGGAATTGGGACCTCGCAGAGAAACTGTCATCGAATATACAGCAGAATGCCCACTACGAGGATTCTACACAGTTGGCCCTGTATGCATCAGAATTCAGGATTCCTTCGGATTATTCCACAAGGAAAAGGAATTGCATGTCTATGATGACTTCTTGGTATTCCCTAAGACTGAAGATCTAAAGGACGCATTTGTCAAGAGTAAGGTTCCAAAGATTTTCACTGGAGCAGTTAATATTCGCCAACCAGGACCAGGTTCAGAGTTCTACAACCTGCGTGAATACATTGCTGGTGACCCCATGAAGTCCATCAATTGGGCAGCATATGCACGAGCTGGGAAACTCATGGTCAACGAACGTGAGCGAGACGCTGTCAGCGATATCATCTTGATTCTCGACAGCCGTGCTGTCTCCGAAACAGGACCGGTCAGCCGTAACTCACTGGTTTATGGGACTAGAGCAGCCGCATCCTTAGCCTCATTCTTCCTTGCAAGAAGAGACTCCGTTGGTCTTGTATCATACTCTGATGAGATTTTATCTGTCGATCGAGATACTGGAAAGAAACAACTCTACGTTATTCTAACAAAGTTGGCAGGCGCGATGGCTCGTGGTTCTACACCCCTGCAAGTGGTGACCAACCGAATTCTTCCCCACATTAACAAAGGAAGCCCAATCATAATTCTCTCATGTCTTGAGGACGACCCCACAATTGTCGCCGCTGTACGTGACCTACGTGCCCGTGAGTTCGATACAACCGTCCTATCTCCATCCAGCCTTGAATTTGAATTCGATGCGCGGCGCCTTGACAGGACCGGTTACGAAGTTCTCAAAACGGAGCGAGATATACTAATCAGTGAGTTGCGGGGACTTGGTGCATTTGTCATGGACTGGGAACCTGACATGATGCTTTCAACAGCATTGGCAGGTGCCAGAGGATTCTAGGGGGATTGAAAATGGCGCAGCAGGGAATAAGTAAGGATACTAGCCACCTCTATGACGGCAAGGTCGTACGCTCCTCAGCACCAAGCCGAAAAGCGCTCGCTGCCAAGATGCGCGGCGGGTCATCAGAAATACCAAAGGATGCTGTTCCTGACGTCCACATTCCCTCTTTCGTAGAGAGTCTATTTGGAGGCCCACTTATTCCAAGAATGAAATTCTTGCCTGCTGACAAGATGGTCCAGACCTTACAGATGTGGTCTGGGGCTGTCATGATAATGCTCGGTGTCCTGACCTACATTGTTACCCCAGTCTCAGGAACTGCATGGTTTTCCTTTGGTGAAATGATTGGTGTCGAAGTACTTGGACTTGCCATCCACCTTCTGCTTGTGCTCTCTGCCATTGGCTGTGGCTTTTGGGGAATATTCTCTCGAGATTCTCGTTTCATCCTGATATCCTATGTTCTGTTTATCGTTGTTTCATTCCGCTTCGCAGCAAGTAAAGTCAGTTTTGAGTGGCTTTCATTTGAAGATGAACTGATTCAGAAGATTGCACTTGTTGCATACGCCGTTCTTCTTGTGATGTATATCGAATTGACTAACGGTGTGATTCGCTTCTCAATGCTGGACACCAGCATCCGTACCGGAGAAGTCTATGTGATGAATGTCAAGAAAGTATTGACAAAATACCACATCAGCCTCGTAATTACTCCCCTAATTGCTGCTGCTGTAGCAACTATCACTCTGCTGTTCAAAGATGTCATATCTGGAGCAGTCGGAATCTTCTCTAAAATTACTGCCTTACGACTTGAAGAAAGTGTTGAACTAGAGAGTGTCTATGGTGTAGCACTTGGAACCATGATTGTCTTCTTACTTGTTGCAGTTGTCTTCGTTGCTGACATCCCTGGCCGCTACCAAAAGATGCGTGAAGGTACTAGTAGCACAGATGAATAATCGCTTCTCTGTTTACGATACGAGAAGATTGAGTTTCTCTGCCAAGGACATTAAAGCCACTTGCGTCTGCCTATCAGGGACAGTGTAATGCAGCGCGTGGTCTCGATTTCCTTCATCTAGGGAAATGAATTCAAGTTCAGAGTGGCTGGCAAAAAGTTCAATTTCGTGGGCAACATCACTACCTACTCCAATTGATTCACCCACGAAACAGAGAATAGCTATGGATTCACTTCTTTGGGGCGTGGGCAAACTAGGGCATTCTGAAAGCAAGCGAATTGCCCTTGATACAAATCGTTCAGAAACCAAAAACCGTGCTTCACTAGGTCGTGCCTGCAGAGACCAGACACGTATGCGAGAGCGCTCCAACAAAGTCGTTACATCACCAACCAATTTGGCTACCGACATCACCCCTGAAAGTTTCAGAGTGAGTGGAACCAAGTGAGGAAGACACCCTACGGCCCGCACTTGAGGAGGGCCCGTGGCAATATAGGGTCCAATACAACTTCCAACCTTACTCGGATCATGAAGTGGGCGAAGGTGAAGAGGGATTCCTTCGTCTCTCAGAGGTTCAACTGCTAATGGATGTAGCATTGGTTCGCTGAATAGGGCCAGCTCTTGAGCCTCGGTATACGATAAATAGGGCAGGTTACGAGAGGGAATGGACCAACGCGGTGCAAGTGCCAACACACCGGGTACATCTCTCCAAATTGTCACATCAGAAGCAGCAAGAACGGCTGAAAGGGATGTTGCTGTAAGGTCAGAACCACCACGTGCAAGCAAAGCCAAACCATCTCCATCCATACCATACCAACCAGTCACTACTGGAACTTTGACATCTGGAAGATTCAAACTACGTTCTGTTGCCTTGATATCAATTACTGGCGCTCCCTTGATGGTGTTGATGTGTATGCCTATATCTTCGGCCCATGCAGGCGCGCTATCCATTCCTGATTCTACGAGTGATGATGACACCACTACACTGCTCATTTTCTCACCGGCAATCAGTGCCTTGGTTCGAAATTCCTCAATGGGATTATCGCAATGTGCGTATAGGGCATCTGCCAAACTTTCAACAGCATCTTGGAAAATTGGGTAAAATAGCGCATTAACGAGTGTTGGTGAAATTTCAAGATGAAACATCTCGATAGATGCAACAAATGCGGAGATGGTTTCTCTCTCATTTCGCTCCATTCTCTCAATAATCCTATCCGTGACACCATGAAGTGCAGAAACGACAACAATTGTTCTCTCGCTTTCTGATTCCTTGACTCGCTGAATTATGGCGTCGATGTCATGAGTTTCTTTGAGGCAAGAGCCGCCGAACTTGAAAACTCTAAGTTCACTCATCTTGCGACCACCCCCCTTTCACTGCTAAATCAGATAATACAAGTCTGGCTACCGACTCAACAACAGCCACTGCGCGCGGCGCTATTACTGGGTCGTGCCGCCCTGCCACGAATAGAGTTTCGACTTCGCCGGAATCGAGATTGAGTGTCATCTGTTCTTGCGAGATACTGCTTGGTGGTTTGAAATGAAGTTTGACAATGATGTCGGCACCTGTTGCCATTCCGCCGAGTGCTCCATCGGCCTTTTCTCCTACTGGCAACGGGCCATTGGATGTAGTATGCCACGTATCATTGTGCTCGCTTCCACGCATTGCACTGGCAGAGGTACCTCGTCCAAATTCAATAGCCCTCGCTGCAGGAATAGCCATCAAAGCATTGGCAAGAGCTGGCTCAAGACCCTCGAACCAAGGTTCTCCGAAACCTAGTGGTAAACCTGATATTCTAAGTTCAACTGAACTACCAATGGAATCTTTCTCAACCTTCATCTGCTCAACAAGTTCAATCATCCTGGCTCCTGCAGCACCGTCGCGGCAACGTATTCTATCCCACACTTCACCTTCACCAAGAGGGAGAGATTCTATTTCTGCAGATGCAACTTCACCTATTGAATGAACATGGGCCTCAACCTGCCAATCAGAAGTTGCCTCAATTGGGCGGCATAGATTGGCGGCGGCAACCAAACCTGCAGTCAAACGTGCACTGTTCGCACCACCTCCACGCAAATCTGAGTAACCTTTCGTGCGCGCAAGTTCTGGTAAGTCGGCATGCCCCGGCCTAGGGTGATTCGGTAGGAAGGAATAGTCCGAAGAACGTACATCCTTGTTTACAATTAACAAAAGAATTGGCCAACCTGTCGTGAATCCCTCGTTGACACCTGACAAAATGTGGCATTCGTCATCCTCTCGCCGCTTGGAAGCAAATTCCCCACCCGGCTTTCTTTGCGAGAGATCTTTTGCAAGTGATTGTGCATCAACGGCGATACCTGCTGGTATACCTTCGACCAAAGCACCAACTACTGCACCATGACTCTCTCCAAAGAGAGTGACTGCAATATCTTCACCTAGGCGCATGGACAAGGTTTCACCACCATTCTATGCTGTCCATAAATCTGTTACGATGGTATCGTGTCCTCGTTGTTCTGCTAACTGTTCAATTCTCCTCAATACTGATTCATTGAAAGATGGAACGAGCGCTGCAATTGCTGGGCCGGAGCCACTAATTCCTGCTGCCCTAGCACCCCAAACAAGCAAGTCGTTTGCTAAACGGCGGCCTCGTCCATCGCCAAGAGCATTTGAGGTCGCCCTACCATTTTCTGTCAGGGCAACAGTAAGGGCCCCTTGCTCCATTGCTGCAATAGCCTTCTCAAACTGTGGTGCCACCTGTGCAAATCGCTGTGCATCTGGCAATAATTCACGCTCACCACGCATGACTATCAAGACCTTCCAATCACCAGGCTCAGGAAATTCACCTTCCATGAGAATACCTTCTGCTGCTGGTAAATTTGGATTGACAATTTTCCAGCCGGGTTCAATGGCAGCCCAAGCATCATCAACACTCCCAGTCATTGAAACACCTGAAGAAATCTGTGCATTAGCTGAAATATCTACAATTTGTGCATTGGTCAATTCTGCTTCACCGGCCTCACAAAGAGCCTTGATGGCAGCAACTGATAATGCAGCGGAACTCTTCAGACCTTGGCCTGTAGGTACTGTACTCCTTACCTGCCAGAATAATTCCTCTGCTGGTTTCTCTAATCCAGAGGCCACCCAAGCTTCAACAACCGCGTCCAAAACGCCGCTAGGATCATCGGCACTCTTCTTTGGTTCATTGTTTCTCAATCGAACTTTGGTACTCAAATCAATGCCAACTGAACAGCCATATCCGGCACCAAGAGCGTGAAGGAGGGTGAAACCTCCGTGACCTTCTCCTTCACCTATGACTGCCATTCATTTTTCCTCCACATCACTACTGATTGCATTGCCAATATGTCTTCCCGCCTCGCCAGCGGCACCGAGAACTTCCATTCCCGCTTCAAGATGCGTAACAGAGAGGGGGTTTTCAATGTTTGATACAAGCCTTACGGTCTCTGCTTGTTGCAAAAAGACTTGCCCATATCCGCCAATATCATCTCCATATCGCACCAATAATAGTGGTCGCGGCTCAATTTTCAAACGGCCAACAGCTACCACTCTTGAACCAGATGGAGACACTACTAGCACCTCATCTCCGGCTACTAACTCAGAGAGGTATTTGGTAGATCCATCGGCCATCATCACATAAGAATGGACTGGCCCCGCATTAACTCGGAAAGGTCGCGGTGGCACGAATTGAGAGGTGAGCGTTTCCCCATGCACCAGAATTAGTAGTGAGGCGCTAGAGCCTACAAGAAGGCCCTCTCCTAGCTCCAGCATCTGTACAAGGTCGACACAAACACGGTCGCCCATGCCACCTGGTTCAATTCCAAGAATCTCAAGGGGGTACAACTCAATCTGTTGGTCAAGTACCGTCGCACTCGCTTCGCTTGCTCCAGTTATATCTGCTAACCGTTGAGCAGCAAGTTTCTGTGCCACACCCCACATCTCAGCATCATCGGGTAGAAGAAGCGCATCTACGCCTCTCTGCAGAGCGAAGGCAGCACCCTGTAGTTGATCTGGGTTCGATATTGACGCTGCTATCTTTGTTGCAGTTCCATCGGCGGCGGAAACTAGATTTTCCAGAGGGATCATTCTCCAATCAGCACAATCAACAACCAACCATTCAGCCAACCCTATGAATTCCAGTGCTGCTTCTTGACTTTCATCGTCTTCAATGTGAATGAACGCACCGACTGCTCGTCCTGAACTATCCACTACCCCACCATCTTCAAGAGAATAAGTTCTCAAAAGATTATCATTAGTAGCCCACTCAGGAAGTATTGAGCCGTCAGCATATACCAAAGCATCCGCCGGTTTTGAGGCAGAACCATCTTGATAAAAGAGCCAAAGTTCCATTGTATCACCTTAATTGCCAAATTTGTCCAATCTGTCACGGAAGGATTCATACAAATCCTCCATTTCATCCGCATCTTCTGAATCAAACTTGAAGCGGCCCTCGGCATCCCAAGGAATCCCGTGGACAACTTCAATAATTTCAGCAATTCTTGCTTCTGGGTCACTATCTGCAAAGATTTGTCGACCCATGCAGACACCTGCGCCACCTGCCGCCATAGATGCTCTGACCATTCTAATCACATCTCGGAAGTTGTTCTCTTTTGGACCACCTGAAACAAGTACAGGGATTGGAACTGCTGAAGTCACCTGTTGGAAAGTCTCGATTTCACCAGTCCATGGCACCTTCACCACATCACAACCCAATTCCCATCCAATACGTGCTGCATGGGCTACACCTTGTGTTGCATCGCCTTCCATGATGTTGAGATTAGGGCCTCTTGGATACATCATACCCAATAGAGGAACTCCCAGAAGATGACATTCATCAGCCACTGATGCAAGAGTTGCCAACATCTCCGCTTCGTGTTCATCACCGAGATTGACCTGAACACTAACACCTATTGCACCCCTCTCAACAGCTGACAAAACAACATTGGAAGCCTCACCAGCGAGTACTTTCCAACCCGTTTTCTCTCCTCCATGACGGGTTGATACTGAAAGATGGAGAACCCACCCCCCGCGCCAATTTTCGCGTGCATCGTTGGAATGAGAATTCAATGGGCCGCGCTGGCAAACGATTGCATCTGCACCTCTGCCTCTAGTGAGGTTTTCAACCAACAAACCGGTATCCTGCAATCCATCAACCGGCCAATCAGAAGCACCATGATCGATAGGAATCCAAACTCCACGGCCGGTCGGAAGTAGTGTCTTGAGGCGCATTTCTCGTATCTCCTCGATTCCTATTTCAGTCATACTAGTCCACTTGCGCCCCTAGGGGGCGCACTCACGCTAAAGTATGTCCCTAGCAAATCTAAATGTCCAAATCAACAATCAGAGGTGCATGATCTGATGCTGCTAAACCGGCTTGACGATTTACCTCTGCAGACTTGAAGGCAGCAAATGCAGCATCATTGGCAAGGACGTAATCAATTCTCCAACCCCTATCCAAGGCTCTTGCTTGACCACGATTAGACCACCATGTATAGGGTCCTTTACGCTCGCCAAAATGGATGCGATGAAGATCGTGCCAACCAGTCGATAAAAAGCGTGTGAACCATTGTCTCTCATGTAGTAAAAAACCGGACGTGTTTCTATTCCCTGATGGATTCCATATGTCATTCTCTGTATGTGCTATGTTCAAGTCACCGCAAAGCAATGCAGGCTCATCAGAATCAATAAATTTCTGAGACCAAATCAATAAATCTTCCAACCATTGATCTTTGTATTTTTGTCTCTCAATACTAGCCCCGCCATTTGGCAAATAGATATTGATGCAATGGAGTTCACCATGCTTGGTATGAAGTACCCTTCCTTCTGAGTCTTGGGGGTCCAATTTAGTAGCAATTCCACGGCCTTGTTCGGCCATTCCAACTCTAGACCAAGTGGATACTCCAGAATAGCCTTTCTTTTCAGCTGGATGCCAAATTACTTCGTGCCCCGAGGCAGCACTCCAACCACTTGGCATTTGTTCAGGTAAAGCGCGCACTTCTTGGAATAACCAAACATCAGCATCTATGTCATTGACAAAATCGTCCATGCCTTTGCGATGTGCCGCACGGATGCCATTGAGATTCCAAGTTACTACTCGCATGCCAGCGCCCCTAAACCAAACCCAACATCCTGTACCGCAAGTAGTTTTGTCTCATAATGACTTCAAGAAAACTACACATATCTATCACTAGTCGCAGGGTTTGTTACCATGGCACTAGTTGAGATTTCTGGGATGGAGCGGCATTATGTGATGACTTCGGAAACGGTCAAAGCACTTGATGGAATAGATTTGAAAATCGAAAAAGGGGAGCGGATAATACTGCTTGGGCCATCAGGTTCTGGCAAGACTACTCTGTTGAATTGTGTAGCAGCATTAGACAACCCAACAGATGGAAATTATTCGTTTGAGGGAGAAGATGTTCCTCGCGGGCATGCGGAAAAGATGACCTCTTTTCGCAGAGAAAATATTGGTTATGTCTTCCAATTCTTCAACCTCCTACAAGATCTCACTGTATTGGAAAACATTCTGCTAATTCAGGAACTATCTGGTGGGCGCGACAAGGCACGCGCGGTTGAATTGCTATCCTTGGTTGGACTCGAAGGTGAAATCAACCGGTTCCCAGCTGAAATTAGTGGAGGGCAACAACAGCGAGTTGCAATTGCTAGAAGTTTAGCTAAGAGCCCCAAATTATTGCTAGGAGACGAACTTACAGGAAATCTAGACTCTGCTACCTCATCAAAAGTGATGGAGGTGCTTGTCAAAGCGTGCGAAGCAGAAGATATCACAGTCATCATGGTGACTCACGATGAGTCGCTTGCAAAATATGCAACAAGAGTTATTCGCCTAGATAGTGGAAAAATAATTTCAGATGAAAAGGTAAACAATTGAGGTGAACAAATGTCGATGTTGTTGACCAAACGATTGGCTAGAAGCCTTTGGCGAACCAAGTTACGTCTTTCGGCTGTTGTTCTGATGGTTGCAGTAGGCGTATTTGCCGGAATTGCTTTTGGATCTTATGCTAATGCTGCCACCAACCTTTACGAAGAAGTTTACGATGGTGAAGATGGCGTAAATCTTCCAGATGTTTGGGTAAAAAATTCTATCGAAACTTGGAATGAAAGCACCTCTGCGAATCTCTGTCAATCTATCTCTGATGAGTGGCCTGAATCAGAATATTCACTCAATAATTGTGAGCCGCGGCTGATATTGAATGGGTTAATGTATCATACAAACACAGATGGTGAGGAGAAACTAGTCCCAGGTGTTTGGCATGGAATCGATGAAGGTGAAGTTGACAAGGTCTGGATGCCTACTGAAAGCGATATGTCTTCTGGACGTTTAGCAGAAACTGAAACTGAAATTGTTTTTGATAGCCATGCTGCTTTAGCCATGGATATCGACTTAGAAGATTCAGTAGTTCTAGGTGCTGGACACGGGAAAAAGCACTACACCGTGGTGGGAATTGGTTTTCACTCCCAACACCTCTACTTTGCTCAAGGAGGTTCAATGTTACCTGCTGAAGCAGGTACTTTTGCTACCGGGTACTTGACTGATACTGGACTTGAGAGATTGGCTAATCTTGACCCTGGGGCCTCAAATCGCTTATTGATTGACATCGAGGGAAAACCAACCTACGACCTTCAAACGACTGATGTAAATGAGGGCGTAGAATTGAGTTCTCTAATGGCCAACATTGGAGCAATAGTAAATTCTCATTCTGAATCCCCTTCATCAACTCACGACAGATCAGGTATAGAATCAGTAGAATTTCTACGCACAGATGCTGAAGGTGCTGTCAAGATGTTCCCATATGTTACCGGAATGCTCGCCATAGTTGCAGGTATCACCATCTTCCTAAGTCTACAAAGATTGATTCAATCTCAGGCTAAAGAAATTGCAGTTCTTCGCACATTGGGTATTCCAAAGAAATCCATAATGCCGGGTTACATCCTCGCCCCTGTTTTCATAGGGATGATTGGGGCTTTAATTGGTACTTTACTTGGAGTATATTTTGGCGCACCAGCGATGCTCGATATGTATGCAGGAATTATTGGTTTGCCCATAAATATAGGCGTGGGTTCAGATTTAATTATTCAAAATATTTCAATTGCGCTGATTATCGTCATGCTATCAGGAATACGCCCAGCATGGCAGGCATCCCGAATGCAGCCTCTCGAAGTATTTCGAGGGCAGCATGAAGTCAAACTTTCATCCCGTGGATTACAACAAATTACAGCAAAGTTGCCTGCCACTGTTGGATTGTCAATAAGATCGAGTCTACGAAAACCGATGAGATTAGCCTTCACCTTTTTTGCAGTTGGCCTCTCCATGCTAATATTCGGCTCTATGTTTTTCATGATGGGTTCAATGGAAGATATGATGATGGGTGGCATTAAAGAAAATCAGAACTGGGATGTAATGACCTATGTCTATCCTGGTGGTGAAGATGCTGTCATTGAGTGGGCCGACAATCATAGTGTAGAATATGAAACTATGCTCACATTCCCAATTGGTCTTCAAAATGACACTCGTGAATTAACTGGTTATGGACTAGATGAAATATCTACTGTAGATGATGGCGAAGCAATGATGGTGATTGAACTGAAAGAGGGGACACTACCTCAGAATGGAACCACTCCACCTCAAGTCCTCATTGATGAAGGAACTTCCATATTCCTTGAATGGAATGTAGGGGAAAAGAGGATTGTAATGGTTGGAGCAACTCCTGTCGAAGTTGAAATCACGGGTGTGACGAAAGGTGAAGTTGCTCGGACAATATACTTCCATCGCTTTGATTTATCGGAGTTGGTTGGAATTGAAGCAACTACGGTACTATTGCAACTGCCAGAAGGTGACAGTACTGAAGGGCTTGCTGAAGTTACAGTGGGACTTGTAATCAAAAAAGATTTAATTCAATCCTTTGAAACACTTTTAGAACAGCAGCAATCAATGTATATTGCAATTGAGGGTCTTGGAATCATTATTGCTGTTGCAGTTTTATTCAATACCCTACTCATGAATCTCTCTGAAAGAGATACTGAATTAGCAACTCTAAGGGTACTTGGAGCTCCAATGAATAAATTGGGAACGATGATGTTTTGGGAACATTTAGCCATAGGAATTGCTGGTGGGATTCTAGGTGCTATCTTTGCATACTTTGGCACAGTTGCTATGATTAATTCTTTTGTCCAATGGGCCTTCTACATGACAGTAGAGCCTCAAATTGGACCAATCTTGTGGTTGGTAGGGATTGTCACAGTAATCTCAATTGCTCTCACGCCTATTGGTATGTGGCGAATCAAGAAGATGGACCTAGTAGAGAAAGTCAAAGACCTCTCACAATGAAGGTCATGATACATCTGCATACCTAGTTGCCAATTGTAAGCCAATGTAATAGGCGACAACAGTCAATGCACATGCAGCACCTAAGGCAGGCCAAAACTCCATACCTCTGCGAAGGAATATTGGTAGTGAGATAAACAGAACCATGGAAGGAAAAACCAACCAAAGAATACCGCTAGTGAAGTCTGCAACCTGTTCAGTGTCAGACGTATCATTGTAGAGCCATACAATAGCAAGTAGAGAGATTAACGGAATTGAAACTAGTAATGCTCCCATCAATTCATTCCTCTTCGCTAACTCGCTAGCACCCACCACTACACCACCTGAAAGCAGTCCACGCACAACCAGTTGCCACCATATCATGAATGAATGATGTGGGGGAGGGGGTTTTGATTCTCGCCCCTAATTATGGCTTCAATCCTCAGTTTCTCCAGCGAAGAAGCTTAGTGAACCCTTGAACAACTCCTCTTGTCGGCGGCGCTTATTTGTGCGGATATGCATGATTGCGGCGATGAATATGACACCAATGATGATTGGAATGAATAATTCAGCATTTAGCGCGTGTAAGAAATCAATGATGCTTTCAGCAGTATATGCCCAAGTAATTGAAGCAGCAGCTCCACCAATGAAACATGCGGTCAGAACACGTAGGAAAGGCATGCGCGCGACTAGGCCCATCATCGCCCCCACAAGGACGCCTGATGCCATGAAAGGAATCCAGACAAAGACAATGAGGCCAAAGAATCCCCAACGATCAATCTTTTCTCGGTTTTCGTGTGCAACATACTCTACTGAAGATAGTATATCTCCCATGAATTGGCTCTGAAGAATTGTACCCGCCAATCCCTCTTGGCGTGCAACAATAGCCTGGCCTTGATGCTCACCCCCACCACTTTCGATCCTACCTGCACCTGTTCGGTCGGCCATCGTTGCAACCTCGTTTCTACACGATACAGTGAATTCAAATTCTTCTGGATCATCAGACACGGTGGTCTTGAGATGTTCTTTTAGATCATCTTCAATTTCAGCATATGATTGACCGAACTTGAAAAATGCAAAACGAATCTTTGGTTTGTATATCAAGCGAATCGCAACTCTATTCTCATCATGAACAATCCAATACCCCTTTTCCTCAAGATTGTTATTGCTCATGAAATCTTTCAAACATCCTTCAACTCGCTTTTGTAAAGCTGCTGTATTGTGAATGCCGCCGAAGAAATCACTGTAATCCTGAACCAGTGCTGGCCTCTCAGCACTCAATTCAGGAAGTTCAATATCACGGAGGTTATGAGAAAGTGATTCGAAAGCGCCGCGATGGTCATCCAAAGCATCTGCTTTCAATTGTAGTGGAGTCAATTCGCCATAGATTTTGAAGTCGTCCACTACCTCCTTCTGCATTGCAGTAGAAACTTGGCTCGGCTCAATAACCGCCGATTCTGTCGCCCTATAAGGTACAAGAACATCGATTGAAAGTGTCCTCTTTCGCATTTTGAATTCGCCCCAATCAATCGATAGATGCAAATCCTGTTCACATCTCTCAAGTGCCCTCTGAACTACTCTGTGGAGTTCATCATCACTGAGGATATCATCTATTTCCTTGTGATAGAAGCGGTACATTAGAGGGTACTGAACACAGAGGAAAAATATACTCATGGAGAGTGAAATAAATGCCATCCACCATGCAGGGACGCCAGCAGAACCACCGGTGAGCATAGCAGTTTCTCTACCTCCAGCCCACTCTGCGCCCATCAATGCCCAACTCCAAGTCCCTAACTGTTGATATGTGAGACATGTTCTGTCACCAGTTTCAGTAATTTTGGCTTCTTTAACGGATTCTTTTTCCCATGGTAATGTCGCATCAGTAGTGTGGATTTCAATAGGTATGGTAACTGGCTCTTCAGTGTGCAGTTGTGATTGTTTTATCAGCAACATTCTATTTTCCGTGGTTTGATTTGTCAAATTAACTCCGGTCAAATTATGGAAAAATACTTTCAATTCATATGCCCCATCCAAATAGGGCGCATAACTAAATGTGCCTTCTGATACATTTCCAATTTGACCTTCTTCGTGCACCCCATTATTATTATCCAATTCCCATCTTAAATACTTGGCTTCATCATCTAAATAATCTACATTAAATACCCTAATTTTTATTTTTTGGTAGTCATTATCTACCCAAACATTAATCCAAAGGGTCCCAGAACTATCTAGACATTCGCCTCCAGGATCAACGGCGGTATCAGAAATTTGTTGATCAAGCCAAACTGAATTACTGATTGTAGACCCTAGCAATCCCGTTGAAAGCGTGGACATAATTCCAAAAAAGACAATTCCGTAAGTTAATCCACCAAGGAATGTCAAGCCCTCTGGGCCACGAAAAATTCCTTTTTTACCACCACGTCTATTTTTGATTCGCTCTAGGTTCTTGTCTAGTTTGTCATGGGCTGAAACCCCAGCAAAATCTTCTGTAGATACTTTTCCATCTTTATCGGCGTCGAAATGAGCAACTAATTCTTCAGGATGGATGAACCCATCGGGGGTCACTTGAATATCATCGGGTAGTGGATACGCATCCTCAGTAGGTGGTGAGCCCTCAGACATCAACACCACCAATCGGTCTAAGTCAAAGAGTCTTTGCTATAACCGCCGTAGGCGGATTAGACCTATTAGGGTCAATACTTAACTCAAATCGCTCTCTGCGAGGAGTGATGCCCATGCCCCGTGTGCAAACGACCGTCCCGATAATGATGCTATTTGTCCTGATTTTCACCTCACTAAGTTCTCTTGTTATTACACCAATAAATGAGGAAACTGCAGTTGAGGAGCCCACCATAGAAATGCCGAAAAATGCCGAATACTGGCTTGCTGGGGCACGTTCTAGCGCTACGGCATGGCTGAAAGAAACGGTAGATAATGATGGTGAAACCGGTCTATGGACCTCTTCCGCAATTGCTGATGATGGTACTATCTGGGTCTCATTCTATTCTGTAGCGGGGCGCGATTTAAAGGTCGCCCACTGGAATGGTTGGTCATGGGATGTTGATGATGTTTACACATTCGGTGATATTGGTAAATATTCAGAGATGGCAATCGATTCTGATGGTAATCCAAGAATCGCCTCTTATGACATCACCAATGCTGTATTGAGAATCTCACGACACGATGGTACCTCATGGAATACACATACTGTAGCACCCAGTGAAAATACCGGTGATGGTAACCCATATGCCGGTGAAGGGAGAATTGGATTCGCAATAGATGACTCAGACTCAGAATGGTTCTCTTTCTATACCACATCATCGAGCGGAGAATATAACCTCTCATTTGCAAATTGTGATGTTAGTTGTCAGAACTCACAGCTTGCCGGGGAATTACCTGAACTACAAGGATGGGGTTACGGAACTATTGATGATGGACTAGGTGAAGATGGGGATTGGGATGATTATTCAGATATTGGGCAATTTAGTAGTCTACAAATTGGTGCTGATGGGCGACCGCACACCGCCTATACTTGTGCAATAGTTAACACTCTTAGCGATCCCGTTTCGGGAACTACAATCAATGCTTGGTACACCTATTCATTGAGGTATGCTTCCTTCGATGGGGGGGGATGGGCAATCAGTGATATTGACATTAATGAAACCGGACGGTCATACTATCCAGCATACTGGCTACAATTAGAAATTGATTCAAATGGAAATGAGTATATTGCCTACCAAAATACCTCTGGCTGGGATAGCGTCCGCTTGGCTGTCAAGAGTGGAAGCAGTTGGAGCCACAGCATGATTGCAAATGGTAGTAGTAATATTGGCGATTATATCAGAATAGAAAGTGACAGTATCAGTGACTTGCATATTGCATATTATGACTATTCAAACGAGGATTTGGTCTTACTTCGTGGAAGTAGTGCTACATGGGAAACAATGAATATTGCGAGTCTCGGAAGTGTAGGCTCATTCGCTGACATCTCAATAGATGCAAACGACGAAGAGGTATTCTCCTACTATGATGGTGATGAAAGTGACCTGATTATCGCATCCCCCGCATCTGATGCTGATGGAGATGGGCTTGCAGATGGACAAGACAGGTGTATGAACACCCCTGCTGGCAAAATCATTGACAATACAGGTTGCCACTATGAAAAGCAAATCCTAACCTCTAGCGGTTCTGATTCCGCCTATGTAGATGTGGCGAAGGGAGATGATGGACTTCTCCGCCTTGTTCACTTCAGAGGTATGACAGAAGATGGGACTTCATGCGATAATAATGTGGCCAACATGACTGATGATTGTAATCTCGTCTATCGAAAGCAGAATTTAGATGGCACATGGGGCGCAAGTGAAATTCTCGACCAAGGTGGGGAAACCGGTAGATACGCATCTCTTGCAATAGCATCTGATGGCACTGAAAGCGTAGCATTCCACGCAAAAACAGCCATCAATGGTTCGGGAGTTATCACGGAAACAGCAGCCAAGATTGCCACCAATAGCGGCAGTGGTTGGGATGTTGAAATCGTTGCTAGGAATAACTCGACAGGTTGGTACACAGATGTTGCAGTTGATTCGCAAGGAAACAGAACGGTTTCCTATACTGACAATTCCGGTGCTTATTCAGAATTGAAGGTGGCTAGAAAAAATGGAACTCATTGGTTTGAAGAAACTGTACAAGTAAATGGAACCTTTGCAAGCGTTGACTATGTCAACGACATTGCTCACGTTTCATACTACAGTAGCAATCCACATATGATTCGCCTTGCCATTGAAAACGGTTCAAACTGGGACATCCATAATGTGACTACTAGTGGAGTTGTTGGGACTTATCGCCTTGACACCGATGTCACCGATGATGGAAGATTACTCATCAATTACTTCCGCGGGCGCGACAGCGCAAGTGACATCATCTGTGATGCACCTCAAGAATGCACAATACAAGTTGCTGAATGGAACGGTACCGCCTTCACCTATCACATACTAGATCAAAGGAGTGATACTCTCGTATCTTATATGTCTGTAGTTGAGGACTCTGCTGGACTAATTCACTCAGCATGGTACGACAGTGGTAAAGGGGCCTTGCAAATCGCCTCACCAACACGAACTGGTTGGGAAACCATTACTGTAATTGATGATGCTACAGCAGGACGATATCCAAAATTACTAGTCAATGAATTCGGATGGGAAGAGGTATGGTACCATACCTTTGCAGACGAAGATGAACTAAGAGAAGTCAAGAGATTTGCATGGGAGATGGACCATGACTTTGTAGAAAATGATGATGATCAGTGTCCTGACACCCCCTACGGTGCAGAAGATGTTGACATGTGGGGTTGTGCTTTCGGACAGCGGGATGATGATATTGATGGAGTCCCCAATTCGTTAGACCTCTGCCCAAACACACCGGGATATGAGGGTCATCTAGTCGATTTAGATGGCTGTAGTCCAAGTCAGAAAGATACCGATGAAGATGGTGTAAACGATGCGCAAGACCAGTGTCCTGGAACAACAGACCTTGCAACAGTCGACAGCGTTGGATGTTCAGATGAAGAGAGAGACTCCGATGGTGATGGTGTAAGCGACTCTCAAGACCAATGCCCTGACACTCCAATGGGTGACAATGTCGATCTCAATGGTTGTGGGGAAAGCCAGCGAGACAATGACGGAGATGGAACCAATGACAAAATTGACTTCATGCCGCAGGATGCAAGCCAGCAATATGATACAGATGGAGATGGATATGGTGATAATCCTAATGGAACAAATGGTGATGATTGCCCCAACAATTCTGGCACCTCAAGTGGCGAGTTGGTAGGATGTCCCGACCATGACGATGATGGGGTTGCAGATGACATCGATGACGATGATGATGGTGATGGATTCTCAGATATTGATGAAATTGCTAATGGCACTGACCCACATTATGCACTGGATTTCCCTGGTGCTGGAGAGGGGGGTGGCGATAGCACCGACAATGATGGTGGCAACACCGACAATACCAGTAGTGATGGAGATGGTGGAACAGATGCGGCATCCAGCGGTGGCGTCAGTACCCCAATACTTGCCGCTATTTTCGCAGTAGTCATTCTACTCTTGATTGGGGTTGCAGTATTGCTTATGACTGGCGGTAAGAAAGACGCCTCTGCGATGCCAGCAATTCCTTCTCTAGCCGCAGCTGAAGCACAACTCGCTGGCGCTACAGCAGCACCCACTCCTGAAGTAGCGGCTCCCGCTACTAGTTCTGCAGGACAAACTGGAGAAATGGTACCAACAGGAAATCCCTGCAAGCACTGTGGGGCGCAGGAAGTATTCCACATACCTTCTTATGGTGCCGATTATTGCAAGGCGTGTTCACAATATAATTGAATGAGGTGATTGAAAGATGAAAAACAGAAACAAATCTATGCTGTTAGCAACGCTCGTACTGCTTTTGCTAATTGGTTCGAGTATTACTCCCGCAACTGCTTACCTAACAGGCGTTTCGCAGGTAAGTAGTGGTTGTATTTGCCACGCAGGGGTAGCATCTGGTGACGTCACAGTGACTCTAGATGGCGTCCCATCAAGTTATGCTGGCGGCGATGTAGCGAATCTCACAGTCACTATAACTGGAGGGCCTGAAGTTACTAACGAAAGTGAGAATCATGGGGGGTTCAATCTCGTTGCCAGTGCAGGCACTTTGAGCGCCCCAGATAATACAACTCAGATTATGGATGGCGAAGCTACACACACGGCGTTTGGAAATGATCAACGCAGTTGGCAGATTACATGGACTGCACCATCTGAAAACACCCAAGACATCACCTTCACAGCGCACGGAAACTCCGTCAATGGGGATGGCCAAAATACGGACGATGAGTGGAATAAGGCAGAGGAGACTCTCGCTGGTGTCGCCCCACCTGCAGGCGATTCCGACCCGAATGATAGTAGTGAAGAAACACCCGGATTTGGAATTGCCTTGACCATGCTCGCCATAGTAGGTGTAGCAATCTCAAGAGTTCGCAAGAATGAATGAATCTGTTGCAAGTATCAGGTATCCATGATGCGGTCGCCCGCATCACCTAGACCAGGGAGAATGTAGCCTAATTCGTTCAGCCTATCATCAATGGATGCTAGCCATATCCTGACATCGGGATGAGCCCCTCGCAACGCTGCTACCCCTTCTGGTGCGGCGATTAGTCCTATAAATCGAATATCCTGAATCCCAGTCTCTTTCAGCCTTGAAATCGCCGCAATCGCTGAGCCACCTGTTGCTAACATTGGATCTACCACAAGTGCCATATCGATATTAGGTGGAGTAGGTAATTTGTCATAATAATAGACAGGTTCCAGCGTTTCCTCATCTCTGAACAGCCCAACATGTAAGATTCGTGCCATAGGGAGCATCTCGTGAGCAACATCACTCATTCCAAGGCCTGCTCTCAGAATTGGCACTATGCCAACCCTAGGTTCCAATGTAGCCCCTGTGAACGGAGAAAGTGGGGTCTCTCTCTCATCAGGAGTAGTGGAAAGGTCTCGTGTAGCCTCGACCATCAATATCTGGGTAATCTCACGGGCCAAGTTCCTGAACAAAACTGAAGATGTTTCTTTATCTCTAAGACGAGTCAACTTGTGTGCTATCAGGGCGTGTTCTGGTACCGTCACACCTTCCATTCTATCACCTATCAATCTGGAACGCATCGGGCAATAAATCAGCAAGTCTCCATACCCTACCAACTTCCCCACTAGGAGTCCCACCTAACACCTCGATATCTCGGCAGTGATCCCACAACAGTTGCCTACATGCTCCACATGGGCCAAGACCTGTTTCGGCCTCCAATGTGGGATTGTTTCCTTTATCTTCGGCTACAGACTGTGCATCATTGCCAAACAATGGATTTCCTTCACTATCGTGCTGAATCCCAATAATTGCTATTCGAGTGAACGAACGCGCGCCTTCAGACAATGCCTTGGTCAAAGCTACCCTTTCTGCACAGATGGTCAAACCGTAGGAATCGGACTCAACATTACATCCCGTGAAGACTGTACCATCAGATGCCTCAAGAGCAGCCCCTACATGGTACAAAGAGTGTGGGGCGACTGCATTATTGCTGACTTCTATGGCCACAGCAACCAATTCTTCTGCGCTCAATCTACTGGTTGAACCCATGGACAGTGCGACCCCCGCGTGGGTCGTGCCATCGCTTCAGACTTGAAACCAATGGCTAAAATGCAATTTTCATTATCGATTTTGGTGCAGGGAACAGGATTTGAACCTGCGAAGCACTACGCACTGGGACCTAAACCCAGCCCCTTTGACCACTCGGGTACCCCTGCTTGAGCCTAGGGCGAGGCTTTGGGGTTTAGAACCCGTCGCTAAAAACTGCACTGCAGGGATTACGGTATGGTATTGCAATCACTTTCAGCCCAACCCTGTGAGGGTTTCATTGATAATGGAAATACCAAGCCAATCGGTATGGAGGAAGTCCATTGACTAAGATTGGGGTGCTTGGACTGGGCAACTGGGGCACATCCTTGGCTCATATCTGGGCCAAAGACGGTCACTCTGTGATTGGTTGGACTATTGAGAGTGAAGTTTACGAGTCGATGGTGCTTGAGAATATCAACAAAAAATACCTGCCAGATGTAGTACTCGAAGGCGTCGATGCAACGATGAACCTTGCAGAAGTGTGTGATGCTTCCGAACTCATAATCCTCGCAGTCCCCTCTGGAGTGATACTCTCTGTCGTTGATGAACTGACCCCACACCTACGACCTTCACATGTGCTAGTCGACCTTGCCAAGGGTATTGCACCCAAAGAAGAGGGAGGAAGTGGACTCATTTCTGATGCTATTGAGAAAAGGCTAGTTGATGCTGGTCTTTCAAACCCAGTAGTTGTACTCACTGGCCCAACCATCGCTCCTGAAGTGGCTCGAGGGGTGCTTACCAACGCTCTTGTTGCGGCACATGATAGCTCAGTTGCTGAAAGGGTGGCAAGCCGTCTATCTACGGAAACTTTGGTGCTCAAAGCAGCAGATGATCCAATTGGCGCCGAACTTTGGGGGGCGTTCAAGAATACTGTAGCACTTGCATGCGGAATCGTTGATGGATTACGGGATGGAATTGGGGGCGACAATCTGAAGGCTGCGTTGGTACCAATTGGATTTGCTGAAGGGAGACGTTTGCTAGTCATGCTTGGTGCAGGAGAAGAGACTTCGCTCGGACCTGCTGGCCTAGGCGACCTGTATGTAACAAGCACCAGCCCACGTAGTCGAAATCGGACTCTAGGAGAAAAACTCGGCCAGGGTAAAAGCCTCGAAGAAGGATTGGCCGAGATGCACATGGTCGCTGAAGGTGTTCGAGCAGCACGAATGTTCCGCAAGCGTGCAGCCCAAGTGGGCTGTCCTGTTCCTTTCACTGAAGCATTGAACACATTACTTGATGGCGAAATCGGCGCCGAAGAATGTGTTAGAAACATGGTTGAACAAAGTTTGTGATACGTCGCAAATACCCCAATAATCCATAGAGGAGGAGCCCCTCGGAGAATTATGGCTATTGAGGACTTGACTCAATTAGAGCGACGTCTGTTTGAATGGATTAAGAAATCCGACTTTGAAACTGTGCCTTGGTCAAGTCAGCGCGCTGCTGAAGCATTTGATGTAAGTGAAGATGAAATCCGTGAAGCACTATCTGCCCTCACATCCAAGGTACCGCACAATATCTATGTCCACTATCAAGATGGTGCAATTCGCGTTTCTGCAGAATAATCTACCTCTGTGGCAACATAACATCTCGCCACCTAGGCTTCTGTACCTCTTCTGATTCAATGAATCGGCGCCTAATTCTCAAACTCACCCAATCTATTATGGCGACTGTAACATAAAGAACGATAATTAAAGCTAAAACTCGATCGTATAATTTGAATGGCGAAATGTAGTATTGCATGTACCAACCAATTCCACCTGCACCCACTAGACCTACAA
>Ga0187827_10000661_pt1 | contig 53504 bp, 36 predicted proteins | sample ETNtaG_39_FD_167969 | JGI IMG/M metagenome (GOLD analysis project Ga0187827, IMG submission 167969) | Marine microbial and viral communities from oxygen minimum zone, Eastern Pacific Ocean - ETNP2014_SV_150_PacBio MetaG (Illumina Assembly) | ecosystem: Environmental > Aquatic > Marine > Hypoxic...
CTCAAGCTCTCCCAGGGATGGCACACTCCAATTCATATTAAGCCCTGGAAACTGCACAAGGACTGGTCAAACCTGCACGCCAGCGTGCCGATGCTTGTGCGTGATCTCGACGGCGATGGCCGCAACGATCTGATCTGGGGCAAGGGCCATCACTTTGGCCTGCAGTGGTGGCAGCAGATAGAGCCCGAAGAAGATGGCAAACTGAAATTCAAAGAGCACATGATCGATAAGAGCTACTCGCAGCCACACACCCTTCACATGGCCGATCTGGATGGTGATGGCGGGGAAGAACTCATTACCGGTAAGCGCGTATACGCGCACAACGGCCGCGATCCTGGCGGGATGCTGCAGCCCTGCATTTATTACTACAAGTGGAACAAGAAGGATCTGAAGTTTCAGCGATTCACCATTGCAGAAGGTAAAGTCGGGACTGGCCTGCAGATTTGTACTGCCGATCTGGATGGCGATGGGAAGATTGATATTGCGGTGGCGGGTAAATCGGGGACGTATGTGTTGTTCAATCGGGGTATGACAAAGTGAACGCCATCCCAAAGATGAATCTTCTGAATGGCGCGAGAGAGAGCCGTAATGGGTGAGAGGAAGACGGCTATCATCGTAGGGGGTGGCATCTCGGGACTGGCTGCGGCATACCGGCTTGTCACCGATTCGGCAAAGCAAGGCGTCCAGGTCAATGTCACCCTCATCGATGCGGCGGAACGCGCGGGCGGCGTGATCGGCACAGTACATTGTGACAACCTCATCATGGAGGAGGGCCCAGACTGCTTCATCTCCACCAAGCCCGAGGCGGTCGAGTTGAGCCGGGAGCTGGGTATTGAAAACGAAATCATCGGCACTAACGAAACTCATCGGCGCAGCTTCATTCTCCGAGGCAACAGGCTCATTGAAGTACCCAAGGGCTTTTACCTTCTTGCGCCGGATTCGTTCATCTCTCTGGCCAAGACTCCGATTTTCAGCGCTGCAGGCAAAGCGCGAATGGCCTGTGATGTTCTGATCAGACGCAAGAACGACGATGAAGATGAATCGCTCGGGTCCTTTGTCTTACGCCGGCTTGGCCGCGAGGCACTCGACCGCCTGGCACAACCGATGGTGGCAGGTATCTATACCGCGGATCCGTTGAAGCTTTCGCTCAAAGCGACGTTCCCTCAGTTTCTCGAGTGGGAGCGGGAATACGGCAGCATCATTCGTGCGCTCTGGAAAAGAAAGAAAGAACAGGCGGCATCCTCATCGGCCAGCGGCGCCAGGTACAGTCTGTTTCTGTCATTCAAGAACGGCCTGCAGACGCTGACCAACGCAGTAAAAGCCTCGCTGCCTGAAGGCTGCATCCAGACGGGCGTAACTGTCCAGCAAATCATCCGAGAGGAAGAAGGCTGGCGACTTCAAACAGACAAGTCTTCTCTGTCGGCTGATGTCCTCTGCCTCGCGCTTCCTGCACACATTGCCGGAGACCTCTTGAGCGATGTGAGTCCGGATCTTTCAACGGAGCTCAGTAACATCGAATATCACGGCGCGATCACAGCCAACATGGTTTTCCATCGTGATGATGTGGAGCATCCACTGAACGGAATGGGTTTCGTCGTGCCTTCAACCGAACGAAAGAACATCATCGCCTGCTCGTTTTCCAGCGTGAAATTCGAGGGGCGTGCTCCTGGTGAAATTGCATTGCTGCGAGCCTTCATCGGCGGCCCGGACCAGCAATCTCTGATCGGCAGAGATGACGCAGTCGTCGCAGGCCTCGTGGAGAAGGACCTGGGGGACATACTCGGTCTGCAGGACAAGCCGATTCATACGCATATTTCGCATTGGAAAAATGTGATGCCGCAGTATCACGTCGGCCACCTGGATCTTGTCGAGCGGATTGAGAGCCATCTGGCGCATTTGCCCGGCCTGGCCTTGGCGGGCAATGCTTTCCGGGGAGTAGGAATTCCCGATTGCATCCGGAGCGCTAACGGGGCGGCGGAAAGCCTGCTGGGGTTTCTTCAGGGATCAGCAGCTAAATCCTGAATGAACAGGCAACGCGCGTTCCTGCGCCAGGCCGGTCGGAGAACTCGATGGTGGCACCTATCATGTCTGCCCGATACCTCATGATGTTCAGGCCAAGCCCATCTTCGCCGTCTCGGTCGTCTGGGAAGCCGGCACCGTCATCCTCGATAGACATGGTAATAAGATCGCCGTTTGCCCTTAGCGAAAGAACGATCTGTTTCGCACCGCCGTGGCGAACTGCGTTGTTGATAGATTCCTGCGCGATTCGGTAGAGGTGGGTGGCTGTGGCATGTTCCTCCAGCACAAGCTCCATTTCCGACTCCAGCGTGCATGCAACGCCGAAGAGGCCTCCTACGTTCTCACAGAGGTCGCGAAGGGCATCGATAAATCCGGTTGATTCCAGATGCACGGGAATCAGGTCACGGGCGAGCTTGCGCGTCTGATCAATTGCCTGGTTGACCAGTTCACTGATCTGCTGGGCGTCCTCTGCCTCCGAGAGATTCAGGGCTTGCAGTCTTTGCGAAAGCGCCTTTGCACGGAATGAAATGCCGGTGAGCTGCTGACCGAGGTTGTCGTGCAGGTCATTCCCTATCTGTCTTTGTGCTTCGGCACTGATCTCGAGAACTTCCTTTTCAAGCCGAGCGCGATCCGAGACGTTCAGAGCTACTCCAATGAGACTCTTCACGCTGCCATCCCCATCGAAAACGGGCCAGTAACGGCCTTCCCAGTGGACTCCCTGAACTTCACTGGTGAAAGAGAACTCCTCCCCCTGGACGGCGCGATCAAACTGTCGCAGAACGTCGGGGTAATCCGAGTACATCTCTTGAATGCTCTGGCCCACCGCCTCGCCCGGTTTGAGACCCAGGGATTCCAGTCCCTTTCCCTCTGAGAATGTGATCGTGCCATCGGGATCGGTTGCGTAGAGAACGAGGGGCACGCTGTTCACCACATTTTTCAATTGGCGTTCAATCTCGCTCTGCTCGGTAACGTCGACGAAGATGCGAATCATGCTGTGGAGGGCGCCTTCCTGGGTGAAGTAAGGGGCGCCGGCAGTCACCACAGTTTTCCGTCCACCGTTCTTGCCAATAATCTCCAACTCCCGCGCACCGGAATCACTGCTCCTCCGATCCACCAGCCGTGGTGGGGCCTGCTCGACGAAAAAGGAGTAATAACGATGTCCCTTAATCTCATTCGCATCTTCGATCTCCAGCATTTCAGACATGACCGGATTGAGATAAGCCGTCAGGCCATCGGGAGTGAAATGCCAGATACCGACAGGGCTGTTTTCGCTCAGGGTGCGGAAGAGCGCTTCGCTTTGCCGAAGAGCCTCTGCAGTCTCTTTGAGCTCAATGATATCCCCAAGCAGCGAGCAGAAAATTGAGAGAATGGCCTGTTTGCTCGAATCAGGCTCTGCGTCAGAAAGAGCGTCATTGAGAAAGACTCCCTTTGAACGCTGGCCTGATTGGAGCGGCGTTATGCTGGTGATTGCCAGCCAGTTTCTGGGCGCATCGTTCTGAAACTCGTTGTCCCAATCCAGAAGCGGGTTTCTGAGGAGAGTCCAGTGGACGTCCTCCTCAACCGCGAGGCCGAACCGTTCGGTCGTGCCCTGTGGCTTGCCAAAAGAGACTTCCTTGAGATTCAGTATCTCTCCGTCTGTCCGAATGCCATATGTGCCGCGCATCACGTCTCCATCCTCGATAAAAATGGCACATCGTTCCAGGCCGATAAACCGGTGTGCGAACTCTGCAGCGCTCTTGTAGAGGCCTTCTAAATCCTTACACGCACTGATTTCATTGGCGGCGTGAACGATGCTTCGCAGGGCGTTGATCAGACGTTCCTGTTTCCGCTCGGCAGTCTTCTTTTCTGATATGTCTTCGGCCGCGCCTTCGTAGTGCAATGTTGAGCCGGAGGAAGTTCTCACTGCCTGTGCGCTGTGTCTAAGCCAGAGCCGGTCACCGTCCTTTTGCAGCAGACTCGTCTCAAAGCTCTCAACAATTCCCTCAACGTCGAGCGCGGCTCTCAGATCATTCGCAAGCGTGAATTCCTGATCAAGAAAGGCTTCCGAATCTTCGAAACCATGCAGCTCAGCCATCCGTTGATTTGCCTGCACGAACTTTCCGGTATTGTCGCAACGGTAGAGTCCCACCGGCACCTGATTAAACAGCACATGATATCGCGCTTTCTCGCGTTCCAGATCTTCTCTGTCCCTGGCAGCCTGAAGGACGCTCTTCACCGATGCGCTGAGCCGGCCGGAACCGGGGCGCTTCAGTACGTAATCATTCAAGCCAGACCTCATGGCTCTGACCGCAATCTCTTCGCTTCCCGTTCCGGTAAACATGATAACGGGCAAATCCGGCAGGTTGCGCCGCACGTGCCTGAGAATCTCGATCCCGTTGCCATCAGGCAATTGGAAATCTGTAATGATGACGTCGAACTCATCCTCAGGCAGGGCTGACCGAAACTCTTCAAGAGTGCCCACATCACGAAAGTGCAGACCTGGAAAGTCCTGCTGCAGTTGCCCCATCGCGACCTTCCGCGTCACCAGGTCATCATCGATCATGAGAATCTTGATTTGCGTGGACACCGGCTGTCGACTGCGTGATGAGTAACGGCGTACGCTGATCGCACGCTCTGGCTGGGTAGTAAAGCCAAAGCGAATACAGAATCAATCGAGGGCACGGGGGGCCAGGATGGTGGTATTGGGATCCTGGATCAAGGACTCTGGATTCAGGATTCAGCGGGATTCAGGATTCTGGAGCTGCCGTGTGTCCCTTGGGGACGCCAGCGTCCCGCTGAATCCTTGAATCTTCAAATCTTTGAGCCGCTGGTTGTCGCGTCCGTGCCACCTGATTCTCGGTACCGCCCTGGTCTAGTTGTTCTTGATTGCCGGAATATCGACAGAAGTTTCATGCGCGTGAATGCGGCGGTTGATGGCCACCCTGAGCATGAGAGATTTTAATGCCTGCGCCATCTCGACAGCGGACTGGTAACGATTCTTGGGGCTTTTGTTCATGGCTTTCATGATTACCTTTTCGACTGCCGCGGGAATTGTCGGGCAGAGCAGGCGGGGTGAGATGGGCTCCCAGAAAAGGATTCGTGAAAGGACATCCTCAGTACCATGCCCCCGAAAGGGACGGACACCCGTGAGCATCTCATACATCACAATACCCAGGGCATAGACATCCGAACGCTGGTCGACTGTGTCCGGGGCGAGCACCTGCTCCGGCGCCATGTAAAGGGGCGTGCCAGCAGTCTCATCATCCTCTTCTTCGTTCAGTTCCTGCATGATTGGGCGTGAGATTCCGAAGTCGGTGAGATAGGGTTCACCTTCAGCATCGATAAGAATATTCGAGGGCTTCACATCCCGGTGTATCCAGCCGCGTTCGTGAACATGCTCCAACGCCAGTGAGATTTTGTAGATAACGCCAAGTATCCATTCGACTCCCCCCTGAACTTCACGGACATATTCGTCAAAGCTGGCACCGTCGATGTATCTCATCACGTAGAAAGGCACACCGCGGTCCTCTCCCTCTTCAATCACCGACAGAATGTTCGGGTGATCGAACTGAAACATCCTTTCTGCTTCCTCACTGAACTGAGATATCGCTGACTTTGACTTGATCCGGTCTCGCCTGAGACGCTTGACGGCGACCATATTCCCGGTTTCCGGATCGAGTGCTTTGAATACAACGCCCATTCCGCCTCTGCCGACTTGCTGAATTATCTGAAAACGACCAATCCTGTCAGGGGCGTCGCTCTCGGTCAGCCGACTCTTCTTTTCGGATGTTGTTGTTGGGTTGGAATTCAGCCTGGCGGATGTAACAGTTGCTGCGGCCATAATGCGATCTCGGTGCGTCGGGGAGCGGGGCAGTTGCCCGGCCTTGCGCAAAGTCAATGCCATGTTTTCTGAACGCCTAAAGACCGAAGCCCGAGATCATCCTCTCCATCCTCTCACCCGAAACGCGATAAACGACTTGGTAGGAACACCTTACAACCGGCCACGCGCCAAGGAAGAACTTCACCGCGAGGGGCGCGAATTACCGTTTTCCCGCAGGGGATGGATCATCCGTCGCCAGCAGAATGGTCTGAATGGGCAAGGTTTTCCCGAAGGGGGCTTTCATCATCGATATCTTTTCCCCTGGCCGTTTTGCCCTGACTCCAATGTCAACAGTCTGTCATAGCTTTTGTGGCAAGTTTCCTCAGGAATCTGCCGGGACTTGGAGGCCGTTCTCAGAAGTAAAACCGGACACAATGTTCCAGTTTTGGGCTTGAAACTTGTGCCCGGTGCTGACTGCGGTTCAAAGAACCGAGTATTTTAGATGCCGAAGTCATTTCTCAGAAGCGCATGATCGAACAGGCTGACTCCCTGCAGCGTAAACGGATTCGCGAGTTCCATTGGCTCTTGATTGAGCCGAAGGTCAGCAAACTGCGGAAGGTCACCGAAACCAAATGGCCGGAGCGGTCTGCCCGGATTCAGGGGATTGAATCGGAAACCATTGAAGCCACGGTTTACCAGCTCGAGGTCGAAACCAAAGTTGCCATCAGCGCTGTTGCCGGAGCTGTCGGCGGCGCCGGAGCCGTCAGCGACGTCATCAGCTCCTTCGATGATGACAGGGATACTGACGGATGAGTTTTCATTCTGTCCGGAGGCCGTAGTCGTGGTTTCCGCTCCCGTTCCCGAGTCACTATCTCCAGACTGTGTCTGCGCCGAATCAGAATCCACATTCTGGCCTGAACCGGATGACTGATCTGCATTTGTGGTATTGCTGCCAGCGTCCGAAGCGGAGGAGGCATCTCCTGCATGGTCTTCTACTGTATCCTCCTCGCCGGAAGCCGTCGCGCTATTCTGCGTCTCTTCAACATTTACGGTCGTTTCGGATTCGAGCGTAGCCGATGTAAGGCTGGGAATCTCCAGTGGGCGAAAGATGTCCGTAGCGAAAATGCGCGAGCCATTCTGGAATCGCTCGAGGGCATCTGAGGAAAGACTCACGGTGTCTGGGGTCGAAGGTGCCGAGGGCGTCTGGGGCACATAGACCTCGACTGTGCGGGTAATCGTGTTGATGGTAGTGTCGCGGCGGACGGGCATGAAGCCGCCTTGGACTGTTGAAACAGCCATGGTGTAGCCTCCTCTGCCGGCCAGATTGCAGACGCAGACTGGCGGCCTGGGTAAATGGAACGATAGGTGGTTTGAATCTCCTGAAAGCCATGGCCGCCTGGGCAGGCAGGACCGTGCTCTCGTTTTTGGCAACAGGATTTTCGGAGGCTCCGAGATTCCTTTAGGGATTACTTTCAGTTTTTTTGAAGTCCCGCACCAGCTTCTGATTTAATGTCCGCCTTCGACGAAGGACAGCTCGATGTCCGCGTTCTCTTCCGTTGCCACCTGGTCGAGGGCATTACGAAGGTCGTTGAGGTTCAGGGACTGGGGCACGTCGACCTCCATGTCCATCTGAAACAACGGCGTACCAGAGATGGGTGCGGGATGGGAAGAGGTGGATGCGGAAACGATGTTGACCCCCAGCCTGGTTAGGCTGCGGCTGATGGCATGAATGATGCCCTCGTGATCCGCAGCGTAGGTCTTAATCAGATAAGGCACCGCTCCGGTCTGGCGGTGCAGCTCGGGCGCAGCAGTACTGCGTATACGTATCTCGAGCCCGCTGCTTTCCGCGAGCTTTGAAATCTCATCATCCAGTGCTTCGACCGTCGTACCTGAAAGAAGCATCAACAGCCCAAATTCTCCACCCAGAATGGCCATCCGGCTCTCTTCGACGTTACACCCGCGTCCGCTCAGGAATTCCGTCACCTCAGCAACGATACCTGGCCGGTCAGTGCCGACCGCGGAGAGGACTACATAATCACGTGAGGCGGAATTGGACATGAGAGAAGAGGTGGATGATGGAAGACGTGAATTGTGAATAGTAAATGGTGAATAGTGTAGCTTACGAAATGATATGCGTGCGGCGGTAGCTGGCCAAGCCGGATGCGTTGGCAGAGATTTCTCTTCCGAATACTGAGCGCCTTGCTGGTGGAGCGATATCAGCGAGCAACAGGACGGCCATCACATGAATTATTGTTACTATTGGTACATACTCTCCAGGATTGGAATTCATGGCTCATCGAGTTGAAATAGTTGTCGGCAGCCACAATGTTACTGGCGAAAGACAGATGGAGTCCATCATCGACATCGTGTCCACGTATGTGCCTTCGTTCTCCTGTTGGATTGGATTTGGGGTTTGGCAGGGAACACCTGAAAAGAGCACTAAAATTGAGGCCTTCTGCATCGACACTGACTGGATCGAGCCCTGTGTTAAAGAGATTCTTGAGAGTCTGGATCAAGATGCTGTTGAAGTCATTGTTGACGGACAAGAACAGCTTTACTGGAGATGAGGAGCAATTCCGATGAGTCCACAAAGCCTCAAAAAACTGATCGAAAAGCTAGGCATTGACGCTGCAGATCTGGCGGCGCGTTTGGGCGGAGCCAGAGAAAACTACGAAAGCCTGCTGGAGAAGGAACGAATTCCGTTTCCTGTGTGGGACGCTCTACAGCGGATGGCATTCCGGGAAGGGCTAATCTGGGATGCGGGCTCTGAATCATGGTTGAATCAGTCACAAGGGGCTACTACTCACGTTTAACCCGCCCGCCCATTAGGAGCATTAACCTCCCAGCCATGTCTATCCGGCTGCGAACCAAATCAGATCTCAAGGCCGTCTTTCAGGAATACAACATCTGGGCGCGCAAAGAGCTCGGCCAGAATTTTCTGATCGATCACAATTTGCTGCGCTTTCTTGTCGAATCCGGCGAGGTCGGCGAAAACGATTTTCTGCTGGATATCGGCGCCGGTACCGGATTACTGACGCGCAAGCTCGCCCAGCGTGCGTGGAAGGTCTGGGCCGTCGAGATCGATGCCCGGATGTTCGATTTCTGCTCGGCATACACATCCGGGCTCACGAACATCCGGATGGTTAACCGGGATGTCCTCAAGAACAAATACAACCTCGACCCGGAGCTCGAGGCCGAGATCCTCGCAGAGCTTCAGTCGCGGCCTGAGACAAGATTCAAAGTTGTCTCGAACCTCCCTTACAGCATCAGCACCCTGATCATTCCAATTCTGCTCCAGGGCCCTATCCCGGTTGAACGCATGGTTCTCACCGTGCAGAAAGAGGTCGGCGAACGTCTCGTTGCTGAGCCCGGCACCAAGGACTATGGCAGTCTTTCGGTGATCATCCAGACTTGGGCCAATGTCGAAATCCTGAAGATCCTGCCAAATACTGTCTTCTGGCCGCAGCCGAAGGTGGACTCGGCAATCGTGGGCATTACCCCGCGTTTTGATCGCCTTGAGCGGATCGACGACACGGACCTTTTCCGCACGATCGCCCAGGGACTCTTCTCCGCCAGACGTAAGAAGGCAGTAAACGCACTGAAGCAGGACGAACGGGTGATGGTGCCCGCCGAGACTCTCAAACGAGGATTCGAGATCGCTGCCATCGACCCTGACCGCCGCGGCGAGGATTTGAGCGTGGATGAAGTCATCTCGCTGGCAAATGCCATCGAAGAAGCCCGTCAAACAATTGAAGCCCCTACGGGGTAATCTGAACACATGTGCATCGACCAATGTGGATGCAACCCACAAAAAGTATGAACAAGACTTTTCTACATTTTCTGGCGCTGCTCTTCGTCACCACAAGCCTTTCCGCTCAATTCGATTTTGGTGAGCCCGCCGAGACGGAGAACATCACATTTCAGGTAAAGGCATCCAAGGCCGAGGCCGCTGCCGGCAGCAGCCTGGAGGTGAGTGTGACCGCAAGGATGGACGACGGGTGGCACATTTACGGTTTCAAAGAATATGAAGGCTCAGTTGCTACCGTCATTGCGCTCGATGCAGGACAGCCATTCAAGCTGGGCGACGTCACATCGCCTCGGCCGAAGCACGTCAAGAAGAAATTTGGGGAAACGGACCTCGAATACGATTCGTTCGAAGGTGAAGTGACGTTCACCTTGCCGATCACGATCAGTGAGGATGCCCCTGCGGGCGAGGCCACGTTGAAAGGATCTGTGAAGTACCAGATCTGCTCCGATAAAATCTGTCTGCTACCTAAGACCTATGCGTTTTCGTTACCTTTGAGGATAACGGAAGCATCGGGGGCCGATGAAGAGACGAATCCCCTCGGGGCCTTCCCGGCTCAAGGTGATGGCGCGGAGAAAGAGAAACAGCCCGCTGAGGAGGCCGGACCTGACGGCCGTGTTCGGTCGTCCAAGCTCTCTTACAGAATCGAACCTGCGGCTAAGAGTGTTAGAGCGGGAGATGCCTTTGAACTTCGCGTGGAAGTGAAGCTCGACGCAGGCTGGCACGTTTACGGCATAGATCGCTCCGGCGTCGGCATTAAGACAGCGGTCGAACTGGAGGATGGATCATTTTCACTGGCCGGCCCATTGGCCAGCGACCAGAAACCGAAGACCGCCCCGGCCACTGAATTTACGCCGGCCTACGATTACTACGAAGGGAACGTCCTTTTCACCCAACGCATCCAGGCAGCAGCCGGCACAAAGCCGGGCACCCAGAAACTACGAGGCACATTTCACTTTCAGGAATGCAATGACAACTCTTGCTTGCGACCATCGAAAAGAGATTTCGCATTCGACATCGAAGTCCTCCCTGCAAGCGATGCTGCCCTGCCTTCTCCAGCTACCGATAAGCCGGAAACCCAGAAGACAGAGGGCTCGAAGGATGTTGCCAAGGTCGGGTTCATCGCGTTCCTCGGTCTCGCATTTGGCGCCGGTCTGTTGACGCTCATCACGCCATGTGTTTTTCCGCTGATTCCGGTGACCATCTCTTACTTTCTGAAACAGTCGCAGGACAGCGGCTCGAGCCCGTTCAACCTGAGCCTCTGTTATGGCGCGGGCATCATCGGCAGCTTCACAGGGCTCGGATTCATTCTCACCGTTTTTTTCAGCGCGAATGCTGCGCGGCAGTTTGCAGCAAATCCGATCGTCAATCTCATCATCGGAATTCTGTTCGTCGTATTCGCATTCAGCCTCCTCGGAGCGTTTGATCTGAGGCTCCCCGCGTCCCTTCAACAGAAACTGAATTTCATGGGCAAGGGCGGTTATGCGGGCGCGCTCTTCCTGGGACTGACCTTCGCAGTGACCGCGTTCGCGTGCACTGCGCCGTTTGCTTCGGCCGTGTTGCTGGCCGCGAGCCAGGGCGATTATTTCTGGTCCATCCTCGGCATGCTGGCCTACTCGGGCACCATGGCTGTCCCTTTCTTTATCCTGGGCCTCTTCCCTTCATTGATGAAGAACCTGCCAAAGAGCGGTGGATGGATGAACGCGGTTAAAGTCAGTTTCGGTTTCTTCGAGCTCGCCGCGGCCTTCAAGTTTTTTTCAAACGTTGACTGGCAGATGGGCTGGGGCATTCTTCCCCGCTCGATCGTTCTTTCGACATGGGTCATCTGTTCCGCGTTCGTCTGTCTCTATTTGCTGCACCTTTTCAGGCTGCCTCATGACACGCCACAGGATTCGATCAGCGTGACCCGTGTGACCTTCGCGCTCATCACCGGAGCGCTCGCTCTCTGGATGGCCACCGGCCTCGGCGGCAAACCGCTCGGCTACCTGGAGGCCTTTCTACCGCCAGAACAGTTTTCCACGGACGCGCCAAAGGAGGTGAAGCAGTGGCAGAAAGATGTCTCCTTCGAGGAAGGCCGAAAGAGCGCTCGAGAACAGGGCAAACCGCTCGTGCTCGAATTCACTGGTTTTACATGAATTAACTGCCGCCAGATGGAATCGACCGTGCTCGTCGATTCAGAAGTTCAGACCGAAGTAAGCCGCTTTGTTTCACTCAAACTCTACACGGACGGCAATCCCGCCGAGCGTGCCGAGCGCAACCAGAAGCTGCAGAAGGAAACTTTCAACAGCGTGGCCCTGCCCTTCTTCGCGCTTTACGATTCAAACGGGCAACTGGCAAAGACCTTCCAAGGCACGGCGGGCAAGCAGCAGTTTCTCGAATTGCTGCGTGGCGTGAAATAGCCTGAGGGGAGTGGCGACAGGCTGCCAGCGCCAGCCTGCCAGCTCACAGCATGAGATTCATTGGATCGCCCGAATAGAAACTTTGGTAGGATGCGCGTTAGCATTATTTTGAATGTTCCGTTTCCGGCCACGAGCGATCAATGAAAAGCCAGAGAATGTTCCTGTCGATCAGCCTGATATTAGCGCCCACCTTCCTTACTAATTTCGCATTCACCGAGCCGCCGGAAAAAGTCTGGCCTGAAGTACTTCTGATCGACGATTTTGAAAAGGGCACAGGCGCATGGGAAAACCAGGACACAGGCAAACTCGAGTGGGTGAGCGACGCGGTCGAGGGCAACAAGGCGCTCAAGTGGACGGCCGAGGATGACGGCATTGGTCATATCGTGCTCAAGAATCCGGATCGCTCGAAGATCGATTTCAGCCAGTACGACCTCCTGACATTCTGGGTGAAGTTCGAGGGCAAGCGCATCTGGAATCTCAACCCGATCGTGCAGCAGTTCCCTGCGGTTTATGGCTATCGTGGTCTTTACTACAGCGTCGACACGATGGAGAAATTCGGCGAGTGGTTTCTTTACACGCAGGATTTACGCCGATGGGAAAACGCCTGGCCAACTACCTTTGACAAGGACAAACAGGAGTTTCAGTTCGAGGTCCACCAGCTTGCCGGCGCCGGTCACACACAGGTGTACCTCGATGGCATTCGCCTGCTGAGGAATCCTCTTGGGATCGAGCGATCGTATCCCGGCAAATGGGGCAGGCAGAAGGATGGCTCGCAGGTAACGCACTTCAGAGTCAGGGTGAAAAACAGCGGCGCAAAGCCGATGAGCGTCAGAGCATCACTGGTGCCCCGGACGCTGAAACGATTCGAAGCTCAGATGCCCGACCGGCCCCTATCGTTGCTGCCTGGCGAGGTGGGTGAGGTATTCGTTCGTATCGTCGCCCCGGCAAAGGTGATCGCGGAAGAGCCAAGACATTACGGTGAAACCGCTACCATCGCACTCAGGGTGGCGGATGTGCCCGGCCTCGTGCTGCACACGGAGCTCTCTGCAGGGACGCGGCCGGAGAAGATGCCGCATCCTTCCATCCTGATGGACTCCCGGCGTATGCTGGCCTTGCAGCGCAGATGGAAGAATCCTGAGTCGCGGAAAGACATCCCTCGCGGCCTTCAACATTTTGTTCGGCTGGGCGAAAAAGCACTCGATTACACGCCCGGCTACCCGCCCCTTGCGTGCGCGGGACGCAACTCGTGCTTTGCGGAATCCTGCCTGAAAAATGCAATGGTCCTGAAGGGTACAGCGCTCAAAGAGATTCGCGTTCCTAATCTGCCGTTCAGCACCTACCAGTGCTCGCAATGCGGACGCACTTACACGGGCCCGATGTTCGACGCGGGCATGAAGGGCTGGGGCGGCAAACATCTTTCAAACGCAGCCCAGGCCCGCAATCTCGGTTTCGCTTACGGCATTACCGGGCGCAAAGAATTCGCGACCAGGGCCGCGGCCATCCTGCGAGGGTATATCGATACTTACCTGAAGCTGCCCATCGTCGCGCCCGAAGCCGGCAGCCCGGTGAACAGCCATACATCGGGGGCCGTCCGAATTGCTTCCACTTACATGAGGGAGCAGGTCTGGCTGACGGGATTGGCCATCGCGCTGGATTTCATTCGACCGGCCGGTTTGCTCACAGATACGGAACTCACCGGCATCCGAGACAAAGTCTTTGTCCCGTCTGCAAACCTGATGATGGATCACAAAGTAGGAGCGATGAATCTGCAGTGGATGATCGAATCCGCCTCCCTCTACGCGGGCCTCGCCTCCGAGTCCCCCAGCCTGCTGGCTCGTTCAATGTATGACAAGCACGGCATCACGAATCTGATCCGCGTGGGGTATCTTTCGGACGGCAACTGGTGGGAGAATCCGAGCTATCAGAACGTGGCAAACGGTGTGGCGTTCCCCGTGCTGGCCACGTGCATCAATGGTGGTCTGCTCAAGCTCGACGACCAGCTCACCAGGATTTTCAAAGCAGCCTACAAACTCTACGGTCCCGATGGGCGGGGCCCGACCTTGGGAACCGGCGGCCCGGGTGGCTATCACTACAGCGATAACGCAGTCCATTCACTGGCCGGTTTTGTCAAAGACCCTGAGCTCGCCTGGGTAGCGCATCACCGCAAGTTGTGGAGGGCATGGTCCGGCGGCGGCCAGCCTTACAACAGCTACCTCTGGGCCCTGACCTGGCAAAGCAAACCGAAAGTGACAAAAGAGAACACGGTCTCGCCCATCCCCAACCAGACGACCGTCCTGCCTGAATACGGCGGCATCGCGATGCGTGTCCCGGACGCGGGCAACTACTGTTACATGCACTTCGGCCGTGAGCTCGTGCACGGCCATCGAAACAAGCTCTCCATCAACGCCTACGCAAAAGGCGGCTGGTTCGTACGCAACGTGATGGGCGGCTACGGGAGCAATTTCAAGAACTTCCTGGAGACAATCGCCAGCTCCACCTCGATCATGATCGACGGCGCAAATCCTGACGCGGATACCGGCGAGCTGATCTACCAGAGATCCGGCAAAGGCTGGGAGGCAGCGGCCGCTCGCGAGGTCGGTGCCTACAAAGACGTAGAGCACGAAAGAGCACTCGTACAGACAAAAGAGGCGCTCATCGTAATCGATCGATGCCAGGCGAGTAAGGAGCACAGATACGATTGGCTCTACCACACCAGCCTCACCAGGCTCAGCCTGGCGACGGAAGGAAGGAAAGAATCGAAGGCCGAGAGATTCGGCGAATCCGTTCTTTACGAATCACTGCATCCGACAGGCAAATTTGATTTGCCGACCCAAGCTGTCTTGAAACGACCGGACGGGAGCGGCCTCAGGATTCTGTTTGCCGGTAAAGGCGAGCTATTGTCTTTCAAAGCACTCAGGAAGACAGACGGCCTGCTCTGGCGAAAGAAGGGCAAGACGACCAGCTTCGCATGCGTCTACCTGCCCTATGCAAAAGACGAGGAGGTGACAGGCAGTATCGCTCCTCTGAAGGTGACCGATGCAGCAGGTAAGGGCGTGGGACTGGAAATGGGACAAGCGTTTGAAGTAAAGACGCCCGGAGGTGTGCTGACTGTATTGGTGAATTACGCGGGTAAAGAGCTCCGCTGTGGAAATCTGAGCGGGAAGGAAAGAGTAATGGTGGAGTGATGGAGCGGCAGAATGCTGGAAGCATGGAATGCTGGACTGCGGTGTTGCAGCGGTTAGATTGACTGACCAGCATCCGGGCGAGTCGAGCGCAGCGAGAAGAGTCCTGATGGAAACACAGATTCCCCATCCCTCCATCACACCACCACTCCATCCCTCCATTCTTAACCCATGCCCAAACCAAACATTCTCCTCATCATGACCGACCAGCAACGCTGGGACACTGTTGGTGCAGCCGGTGGTTGGGTGAATACGCCCAACATGGATCGTCTCGCTGCTGAGGGAATCCATTTCGTTAATTGCGTTTCCAATTCGCCGGTCTGCGTGCCTACCAGGCTGTCCATGGCGACCGGCCTGTATCCGCACAACACGCGGGTATGGAATAATACGCGTCACTGCATGCCCTCCGAAACGCCGACCTGGATGCAGGCCATTCGAAACGAGGGTTATCGCACGAGCTTGTTCGGCAAGACTCACCTTCATCCCCATGAGGGAGACCTGCGTGACCGAGAGGATTTGATGCACGCGTACGGCCTCGATGACGTCAACGAAATTGGCGGGCCAAGGGCAAGCTGCCGCGTGAAATCGCACATGACCTCCGAGTGGGAAGAGAAAGGGCTGTGGGATGCCTACCGCGATGATTTCACGGAGCGCTTCAGCAACAGGCCGCATGTCGTGCGCCCCTCTCCGCTCGGTCTTGATAATTACTACGATGTTTATGTGGGCAGCAAAGCAAGTGAATATATCGAGGGCTACAGCCGCGACGAGCCCTGGTTCTGCTGGGTAAGCTTCGGCGGCCCACACGAGCCCTGGGATACCCCTGAGCCGTATAACACGATGTATGCGCCGGAGGAGATGCCGCCCCCCGTGCTGCCGGAGTCTTCCAGCCACCCTCGCCCAAACGGACGCCTCGATTCGATGCGGCGAGTACAATTCGAGCCGGATGAGGAACTGAGGCTCCGGGCTGATTACGCGGGCAGCGTGACTCTCATCGACGATCAGGTCGGACAATTACTGAAAACGATTGAAGAACGGGGTGAGCTGGAAAACACAGTCATCGCACTGGTTTCCGATCACGGAGAAATGAACGGCGATTACGGCCTGATCTACAAAAGCAATTTCCTGAACGGAGCGGTGCGCGTGCCGTTGATCGTTCGTACCCCGGAAACCGCGTCCGGTCAGAACGCGGGCATGGTGCATCACTCTTTTGTTGAATGGTTCGATGTCGGCCCCACGCTCACAGAGTGTGCCGGTGGAAACATCGAGCACGAACAGTTCGGCCGTTCCCTTTGCCCAGTGATAGGCGACCCCAATAGAGTGCACCGAACAGATGCCATCTCCGAGCTATCCGGCGAGATCATGATCATCACCGATGAATGGAAGCTCGCGATCAATACTGCTGGCGAGCCGTACCTGTTGTTCGATGTGCAGAACGATCCGGACGAAAGAAACAACCTGGCCGGCCTCAGCCACTACAGGGAAATCGAATCCAGCCTCAGGCTCAGGATTCTTGAGCGTGTGATGCAGTCACAGATCAGGCTGGATAAGTAATATCGGCAGCCAGGACGTCACTGATTTCAGGCCAGTCGCTGACCCACATTCGGTAAACTAAATCACTTCAGATGACCTATGCTTCAGATTGAGACTACTGGCAGTTGGCGCGAGATGGGGCAGCAGATTGGTGAGGAATTCCGCGATTGGTTTGAGCCTGTCAAGGAACACTTTGCCTCCTGGCTCGTTGACGATTTTGAAAAACATCAGCCGGCCATTGCAGGACTCCGCGCACTTCTCCTCGAACACTGCCCTGAACTCAACGAAGAGACCGAGGGAATGGCCGAAGCGGTCGGCTTCGAATCGGACTTCATGCTGGGGCTTCGATTCTTTAATGAAATCCGGCATTTCTCGCCAGGATGTTCCGGTCTTTTCATCACAGATTCAGATGCTGGGCCCCTGCTCGCCAGAACTTGCGACATCGAGCCGGACATCAGCCAGGAGATTCAGTTGTTGCGTACAAGTCGTCCCCCTGATGGTCCGGATACAGTGCTGGCGACTTACCTGGTTCTGACCGGCGGGGTAGGTCTGAACGAGCATGGCCTGGCGATGGTCGGTTCGAGTGCGACGCCCAGAACTGAGACTCCACCCAACGGCCTGCCTATCGCCATGGTCAATCATCTCATGATCTCTCGATGTTCAAGTCTGGAAGAAGTGAGCTCTCTTCTCGCTACGCACCCGGTGAAGGGGAAAGGCGCCGTTGAGCTGTTGAGCGATGCGAGCGGAGCATCGATGATGATCGAGTTCGTACCGGGCCGCCGGCCAATCCTGACACCACGCAGCGAAGATCGTTCATGGCAGGCGTGTTCCAACTTCTGCTTCTCCAAAGGCCTGACCGACCGCTCGGGGCCGGCATATCTGGAGAACGCATACACACGCTACGGCCGTATCGTTCATCAGGTGGGTGAAGGCGTCATGGAGCGTACCCTCGATGGCGTGAAGCAGCTCATCCTTGAAATCTCGCAACCCGGTCTGGTGTGTCCGGAAGAGCACTGTTTCTTCCACACGGCCTACTCATTTATCGTGGAGACGAACAGCCGCTGCCTGCACGTTTGTCCGGGCCATCCGGCGGATAATGATTACTTCACGGTGAGATTGTGAGTAACGAACTCATGCCCCCCGGAAGGCACAGGATCCTGGATAGCGTGATGAGATGGCAGGGATGAGGGGATGCCTCATCCAAGACAATTCTCATACAGCTCGATCGTCTGCCGCACTTTATCCGTTGCCGAGTGTTCTTCAGCGACCTGGCGTGCCTCTATGCCTGCTCGATGACGGATGCTGTCATTGGCGAAGGGCGAGAGCTTTTCCGCAAGCTCTTCCGGGTTTAGCGGGTCTTCGACGATCGCACCCGCGGAGCGATGGTCCAGGATCTCTGATACACCACTGATCCTGCTGGCCACCGTTGGAATCCCGGTGGCCATGGCCTCCAGGTGCACACAACCGAAGGGCTCGTAGTAGCTGGGCAGCACAGAAAGATCCGCGGCCGCGCAGACCTGTTCCGGATGCTCGTGCGGGCCGACAAAAATCACTTTGTCAGAGACTCCCAGAGAATCGGCCAACTGCTGATACCTGCGGCGGCGGCCCTGCCCCACGACTACAAGACGAAACCCCCGCTGCTTCCACTGATCGTGAGCCAGTATGCCAAGGGACTCGATAAGTGAGCGAAGCCCCTTTCGAGTAAATCCCGACCCGAGGAACAACAGAAGTAATTCGTCTTCCGAGATCCCGTGCGAGGTGCGAAATTCGTTACGAAAGGAGGAAACATTCCTCGGATGAAATCTGTCGAGGTCGACGCCGTAGTAGACCACCTTGATCCGCTCTGCAGGAATGTCGTAATTCTTGAGGATTTCATCCTTCACTCTCTGCGACACTGCAATGATGACCGGGGTTTTCAAGTAGCCCTGCTGCTCCATCATGACATCGACGTGCGATTTTATGCTGAAACTGTCGAACGGAATGGCCCGCCGCAGCGCGGAACCAAAGATCTTTTTCTTCCACCGGAGCCACTCCCGCGCACAACCTCCCCCAGCGGAAACGACATCCTGCGAGACCGTCTTTGCAAAGCTGTGCACCACGTCAAAGGATTCATCCTTAAGCCGGCGTTTTACCAGGAATGCAAATGCGACGATCCGCAAGATGGATGGCTTGTTCGGCACTTTGATTTCGTGAACATTCACCCCATCCATCCATGATTCCCCCAGTTCCCATTGCCTGGCGAACAGGTGAATCTCGTGGCCCTGGAGCAATAGCTCTTTCATGATGAGGGCGGCCTGCCGCTCAACCCCACCAAAGGGAGAATACTCGGGCTGTATCAGGGCAATCTTCATGGCTTGGGAGGCGTGGCTTTCATTCGGTCTCAACTTGGCGAAGGCAGATCGTTCGCCGTTCTACCTGTTCGTCCTCCGGGCGAAAAGTCATGCAAATGAAATTACAGCCGGAAGAGCGGACAGTGCTCCTGAGCTACAGGGCTGTTCAGGAGCGCCCTGAGAGGCCATTTCATCACAGCCCGGTCTGATAAGAAACCAAGAAACATGGAGTCGCAGCGTCCCCCTTCAGGCCAAACGTCGCTCTCCATCAACACATCGACACCACTTCCGCCGCCGTAATTGTCACCAGATCCTGGCACGACATTTTCAGCGAGACGGTGTGGCTGCCTGCGTTGAATGCGACCTCGTCGAAAGCAGTCAGCCCTTCATCCAGCAGGACACGGAGCCCGAAAAGCTGCCCGAAAGGCGGAACGCTGCCAGGATGACATCCGGTGAGATCGAGCAGCTCTTCCTTGTTCGCAAAGCGCAGATGCTTCGAGCCGAGGAGCCGCCGCACTTTGGAGTTCTTGGTCCGCTGGTCACCGCGCAGGACGAGCATGGTGAAGGTGTCTGCTGCTTTCACGATGAGCGCCTTGGCGCCCTGCTCTGGCAGCGTGTTGCGCACTTCCGCGGCCTCCTGGCTGGTAAAGACAGGCTCGTGCTCGAGGGTTCCGAAAGGGATGCCGTTTTCTTCGAGCAGTTGGATTATCTGCCGAGTGACAGGCTGGTGACCTCTCAGGACTTGCTTATCGTGGCCTTGATTCTGAGAGCCTGACATGAGTGGCGCAGGGGACCGGCTAAGACCCGCAGCCTCCACAACTGCTACAGCTACTGCAACTGCCGCAGCCTCCACAACTGTTACAGCCGCTGCATCCCCCGCACCCACCGCATCCGCCGCCGCCCCAGAAAAACCAGCCTCCTCCCGGGCCTCCCCACCAGCCACCGGGATAGAAGAAGTTACTCATGATGGCCATAAAAAAGATGATCAGTATCGCCCATACAAAACAGCCCATGATTAGTTCTCCTCGTGTTTGTCCACAATTTCAGCCACCGTCTGCACGGCAGTGAGGAAAAACCCGTAAAGCTCTCGAAGGCCTGCGTTGTCTTTCTTCAGAGTGCCGGCTTTGAGGTCGAGCACATCCTTCAAGGTCTGATCATCCAGATCAAATTCTTTTCCGGCAGCCTCCGCTATTTCACGTTTGTTGGTTGGGGCGTCGCCGGTTTTCAGGGTCAACAGAGTGGCCAGCGAATGCATGAACCCGGTAATGCCCTGGGTAAGTGTTCCTTCGATCAACTCGGGCTTGTACCCGCGTTGCAGGTAGGCCTGCCGGAGGCGCAACAGGTGGTTCTTGATCTCCTGCTCGCATCGCAGGCGAATGTGCGCGTCCGCTATCTCAAGATCTGCGAGGACGTCTTTGCCCACGAGCAGCTTGTGATCTTTCTGGATGGTCATGAACTTCGCCGGGAAAACGTCCGTGGAGCGCTGCAAGTCATTCTCAGTGAGCATCATGATGGCCAGACGCCATTCACGCCTGCCGGTGCGGAAAGGCAGGCCGATCTTTGTCAGCGTATCCACGTTGGCATCGGTCACGATGACCATGACGTTTACGTCCGAATGCATTTTGGAGAACTCGCCCTTGACAAGGCTGCCGTAAAGGATGATCGAAACAAGGTCTTCGTCGAGCGCGGACTGGGCTTCGCCGCAGAAAGTCTCCAGACCCTGTTTGACATTATCGGGGGCTTCAAGATCGTTGAGGCCTTCTATCGCCATGGCTGATTACCTTGATGGTTAATGGTTAATGCTGATGGCGCACATCTTACATAAGACTTGTGTTTTGTGAAGGGCGAATGAACCTGTTTTCTTTATGGGCCGCGCCGGTATAATCAGCCGCCCTCGAGCGGGGACAGGAATTACCAACACCATATATTTCATTTCTACGACTCATACGGAGGAGCGAACATGCCCCTGAAGAGAAAACTACGGATGGGAATGGTAGGTGGAGGCCGGGATGCCTTCATCGGCGCTGTGCACCGCCATGCCGCGGCCCTTGACGGAGAGATCGATCTCGTCGCCGGCTGCTTCTCATCAACCGCTGACAAGTCCAAAGCCTCTGGAAAAGACCTGCTCTTACCGGATGACCGGGTTTACGGCTCTTATCAGGAGATGATCGAAAAGGAAGCCGCACACCCTGAAGGGATCGACTTCGTCAGCATCGTGACTCCGAATCACGTGCACTTCCCCGTCGCCGCGGCTTTCATCGAAGCCGGCTTCGACGTGGTCTGCGACAAGCCGATGACCACGACGCTCAAAGATTCGGAAAAGCTCTGCCGGCTGGTGAAGAAACACAACGCGGTCTTCGCGCTTACTCACAACTACACCGGCTACCCGATGGTAAAACAGGCGAAGGAACTCGTGGCCAACGGCACCCTCGGCACCATCCGCAAGGTGGTCGTCGAATACCCGCAGGGCTGGCTGGCCACACTACTGGAAAAGGAAGGCGCCAAACAAGCCGTCTGGCGCACTGACCCCAAACAGGCCGGCGCATCTTCATGTATCGGCGATATCGGCTCTCATGGAGAAAACCTGGTCTCCTACATTACCGGCCTGGAAATGGAAGAGCTTTGCGCAGACCTGACCACCTTCGTCAAGGGCCGCCAGCTCGATGACGACGGCAACATCCTCATTCGCTACAAAGGCGGCGCACGAGGTCTCCTCTTCGCATCGCAGATTGCCGTCGGCGATGAAAACAACCTCAACATCCGCGTCTGGGGCACCAAGGCATCATTGCAGTGGTTTCAGGAGAATCCAAATTACCTGCATGTGAAATACCCTGACGGTCCTGAGCACGTCTGGAAGCGTGGTAACGACTACCTCTGTGAAGCAACTCAGGCAAACTCTCGCCTGCCCTTCGGTCATCCTGAGGCATTCATCGAGGCCTTTGCCAACGTCTATAAGAACGCCGCCCGCACCATCGCCGCCAACCGCGGTCTGCTGGTCAATGAGAAGGGAAGAAAGATCAAGGCAAGCAAACTGGAGAAGGATTTCCCGACCGTCCAGGACGGTGCCCGAGGCGTCCACTTCATCAACAAGGCCGTCCAAAGCTCTCAAAGGGGCGGACGCTGGGTGAAGATGAATTACTCGCCACCGAAGTAAATGCGATGGAATGATGGAATGATGGAATGATGGTCCGCTCCGCAGACCGAGCGCCAAGGACTGAGAAGGTCTCTTCCCCGCATCGCCACTCCAAATCCCATACTCGCCTCTACCAACCTTTCTCTCTTCCATTCTTCCACTCTTCCACTCTTCCAACATTCCATTACTCCAACACTCCAATACTCCCACCACCACCATGCCTGTAAAAGCATCCGTCATCCAGGAACCCGGCCGCATTACCATTGAAGAATTCCCACTCCCTGAAATTGACGAGCATTCGCTGCTCGTACGCGTCGATGAAGTGGGCGTCTGTGGGAGCGACCGTCACATGTATCTCGGACACAGCAACCTCAAGTGGCCCGTTCTGCCGGGACACGAAATCGCAGGTACGATTGTCGAACAGGGGGACGCGGTCGATGAAAGGATGAAGATCATCGGCGGGCCGATCCAGGTGGGTGACCGGATTACCGTTGTGCCGAGCTCTCAGCAGTGCGGCAAATGCTGGTACTGCATTCATGTACCCCATATGACCGCCCTCTGCTCGAACCGAACGGTCTACGGCTTCCGCACCTGCGCGGAAGCGCCGCATCTCTGGGGTGGGTATTCGGATTTGATGTTCGTCCATTCTCATTCGTGGGTGTTCAAGCTGCCGGATGACCTCGATCCTCTGCGAGCACCGCTAATCGAGCCGGTGGCTGTCGCGACGAGGGCCGTGGATCGAGCCCTGGAAATGAGCATTCCCCACATCGGCGAAGGATTCGGGGTCGGAAAACGAGTAGCGGTCGTTGGGGCCGGGCCCATCGGCGTCCTTGTCGTTGCCGTGCTCAGAACGCTCGGCGCCGGCCTCATCATTGTGACGGACGCCATGGAGAGTCGGCTCGAAATGGCGCGGCAAATGGGGGCCGATGTGACCATCAATATTGGGGAACGGGATCGCCAGGAACGACTGCAGCATATTCTTGAAATGACCGATCAGATCGGCGTCGATATCGCCATCGAATGCGCGGGCGTACCGGATGCCTTCAGTGAATGCATTGATGTGACCCGGCGGGGCGGGCGGGTGATCGAGGTGGGCCACTACACCGACCCCGGTGAGACTTCCCTGCGTCCGCACCAGGTGTGCAACAAAGAACTCAATGTGCTTGGCTGCTGGGCCTATCCTCCGATGCAGTTTAAGACCGCTATTGACTTTCTACGTCGGACACCTGTGGCGGTGGAAGAGATCATCACGCACAGGATGAGCATTACCGAGCTTGAAAGAGCCATTGAGATGATGGCCGAGCCGGACGTGATGAAAGTGGTCCTCGGTGCAGACCCGCAATAGCCGAGGGTCATTGCCGGTTGTTTATCCAGCATCGTTTATGTAATTTTGCTCCACGGAAGTCCCAAGCGTGCCAGGGTGGGACCATCCATCTTGAATCCGAATCTGTGACCGGGCCCGAAAGCCCGGCAGTCTCCTCACTCTAATGAAGGGTATCATCATGATCAGAAAAGCATCGGCCGCATTATCGATATTGTCCATGTTGCTGTTCATCGGTTGCGGAGGCGATAAGCCGCCCAAGCAGGTCAAAGCTCCGGTGAAAGCAGCACCTGTCACAGACGAAGAAACTCCTGAACCCGCGGTTCCAGGGATTGAAAGCTCAAAGATTCTGAGCACGGAATCCGGCCACTTTCCCGTGAAAGCCAAAAACCCAAAGACCGGAAAGGAATGGGAGATTCTTGGCATCATGACGGATGGCCATAACTTCGATAAGGCCAAGGCCAATGCCGAAGATACTTTGACCAACCATCCCGACCTGGTCGCCATGATCGGGCTGTGGGCATACAACCCGCCCAAGATTCTTCAGGCTGTCGCGGATGCCAACAAACTCGGCAAAGTCAAAGTCGTCGGCTTCGATGAAGACCCGGACACCCTTCAGGCTATCGAAGACGGAGGTTGCGAAGGAACGATCGTGCAGAATCCTTATGCCTTCGGCTTCCGTTCGGTCGAACATCTGGCCGCCCTGGTCCGGGGTCAGGAGGTGAAGGTTCCTGATGATCAGATCATGTTCATTCCGACGCGGGTGATCACCAAGGATAACGTCGAGGCATTCAAAGACGAAGTCCAAGCCATGCGCGACGGCAAGGGACCCGAGCTCGAGCACGGCGAATACAAGACAGAGAAGAAGGTGCAGGTAGCTTTTCTGACGAACTCCATCGACCCTTTCTGGGAACTGGCCAAACGCGGCTGTGAACGGGCTGAGCCGATATTCAACGCAAAAGCCGAAGTGCTTATGCCGCCCACCGGCCAGGTCGAAGAGCAGAAGCGCATGATGGAGGAGCAGATCACCCTGGGCACCAAGGGCCTCGCCATCAGCCCGATCGACCCGGCCAATCAGGGCGAAATGATCAACGCCGCGTGTGCCAAGATGAAGGTGATCACCCAGGACTCAGATGCGCCGGACACCAACCGGCTGTTTTATCTCGGCACTGACAACTATTCCGCGGGCCGACAGGCCGGCGAGCTCACCGACAAGGCCTGCCCCAACGGCGGCAAGGTCATGATTCTCGTCGGCAAGATGGAAGTCTTGAACGCCCAGGAACGCAGCCAGGGCGTCATAGACGTCCTCCTCGGCCAGTAGCGACTCTGACCATATCGAACTGAAAAAGGCTGTCCGTATATCCGGACAGCCTTTTTTACGTTCTGGCATCATGTAAGCCCACCCCCTCCAATAACATCCTCCCACACCCAACCACGGGACCTCCCCGCGCCCTATAGAATGACATCTGCACACATTTTGCGCGGCACGGCTGTCCCGGGGCAGCCGTGTGCTGATGTGCCTGACATCCTAAGCGGTTCATACTGAAAGCCTTAAAAAATCAGAGAAGATTTCCTCCTCGGCAACGGCATTCGGGGCACCCACTTTGCCATTTGTGAATCCGTACGATTCTCTCCTTAACATGCGCGCAAGTACGGTGCTTGCCCGCACATTCGTTCCTAATCCACATCTCGAGGGGGTAGCATGAGGGCTCTTACAGACTTTCTTTCACGCCACAGACTGTTGGCATCTTTCGCCATTCTGGCACTTGTAGCGACCGTTCAGCCGGGTTTTGCCGAAGATGCAGCGCCATCAGAACCAGGAACTGAGGCCATTCAGCCAACAGCAACCGACGCGCCTGCGGCGGAGGAGAAAAAGTGGGATGGCACTTACGACGCCGCATTCATCGCAAATAACCTGTGGGTCATGATCGCCGGGATGCTGGTGTTCATCATGCACCTCGGATTTGCAACGGTTGAGAGTGGTTTCACCCGCTCAAAGAACACGGTCAACATCCTGTTTAAGAATTGCATGATTATCTGTATTGGGCTGATTACCTATGGCATCCTTGGGTTCAATCTCATGTATCCTGGATTCGGGGATACAGGCCAGAAATTCCTGAAATTTGCCGGCTTTGGGTTTCTTGCCAACGGCACAAACATCCTCGAAGATGCCAGCCAAGTGTACACGGGGTACCACGAAGCTTACACCATATACACCGACTTCTTCTTCCAGGCCATGTTCGCAGCCACTTGCTGTACCATCGTCTCCGGAGCGGTCGCCGGACGTATAAAGCTCGCCACGTTCCTCGTGTTTGCCACTCTTTTTGTAAGCCTCTGCTATCCTATCACCGGTTCCTGGAAGTGGGGCGGAGGTTGGCTCGACGCCCGCGAAACGCCGTTTTATGATTTCGCTGGCTCAACTCTCGTTCACTCCGTCGGTGGTTGGGGAGCGCTTGTCATGGCGTTCCTGTTAGGCCCCCGGAATGGCAAGTTTGTCGATGGAAAGGCCCAGGTCCTGCCCGGAAGCAACATGCCCCTCGCCACCATCGGCGTCATGCTGCTCTGGTTCGGCTGGTTCGGTTTCAACGGTGGCTCCGTGCTCAGCGCAAACCCTGGTTCAGTCTCACTCGTGCTCGTCACCACCTCCCTGGCTGCTGCAGCCGGAGGGATCGCGGGTGCATTGACCTCCTGGATTCACAGTGGCAAGCCAGACCTCAGCATGTGCCTCAACGGCATGCTTGCCGGCCTCGTCGGCATCACCGCCGGTGCGGACCTGATGAACGGCCTTGAAGCCATCGCCATCGGCCTCATCGCCGGTGTCCTGGTTTATTTCTCGGTCCTCTTTGTCGATAACGTCCTTAAGGTTGACGACCCCGTCGGCGCCATCAGCGTCCACCTTGTCTGTGGAATCTGGGGTACTCTGGCCTGCGGCATCTTCGGCAAGTCCAAGGGCGGAGCACAGCTCACCTCCCAGATCATCGGCATCGTTGCCATCGGTCTCTTCACGGTTGTCTTCGTAGGCATCGTTGGCAGCATCCTCAAAGCCACTATGGGCCTTCGGGTCAGCGATGAAGAGCAGGAACACGGGCTCGACATCGGCGAGCACGGTATGGAAGCTTACAGCATCAGGTAAGCATTCTGAGTTGAAACGAACAGAGCCCCGGAGGACCGTGAGTCCTCCGGGGCTTTTTCATTGGAGGTAATGACGCTCCGCAAAAGGACGCCTGTAACAGAGGTTGACGCTGGATGGCAAACCGCTGAGACTGAGTTTTCTGCAATCGGCTTACTCAATTCATACGGATTACCACGCGATCAGCATTAATGGCGAAGGTGACTCTAATCTGCGGCGCGATTCGAACCGGGAAATCCGCAGAGATCATTCGACAGTTTTCCCTATGCGCAGGAAGCCCCGGTCGAGACGCGTTGCTGATCCTTCCCACTGCGAATCAGGTCGAAGAAACTCGAATAACGATCACAAGCATTGAGCGACAGGTGCTCTGGCGGCCCCGTATTCTGACCTTCCCTGAATTGGCAACGGAGATATTGGACTCAGCCGGGCATACGGCCCCACTGATATCGACGGTATGTGAACGCGCGCTGATGAGACTTGTCTTGCAGAGGCTCGGAGACTGGCTGGTGTACTTCGCACCCGTGAGCCGATATCCAGGATTCGTCGACAGCCTTTGTGACTTCATCGGTGAGCTCAAACGGGCTGGTGTCGAACCGCCTGAATTCGAAGCCAGGCTAGAGGCAGCAGACGCTTACGATACCCGGGCTCGCGAGCTGGCCCGCATCTACAACAACTATCAGGCGCTTCTGCACGCCGCCGACCTTTACGACATCGAAGGCCGATTCTGGATGGCCCGCGAAATTATGCAGTCCAGGGAATCGTTCAAGTATCCAGACCACTTGTTCGTAGACGGCTTTGAGAATTTCACGACCACCCAGTTGGACATGATCCAGGCAATCGCGGCCCGTGCTCGACAAACCACCATTACATTGACCTACGATGAGACTGATCCACGTAAGAAACTGTTCGAAGCGACACGGCGTACGTTCTCACAGATTCAAGCTCGGTTTGAACAGTCAGAGCTCGAGCATCGACCGGTCGAAAACCGCCCGGACGTTCTGAATCATCTTTCCCGCCAACTGTTCCATGACCGGCCAAAGCAGGCAGTTCCAACGGAGCAGATTCAACTGATTGAAACGCCCGGAAGGCGCAGGGAGATTGAAACCGTTGCCAGGCGAATCAAAAAGAGACTGATTCAAGGCGAAAGCCCGGAGAGTATCGGCGTCCTATTCCGCAGCCTCTCTGACTACGGAGACATTGTTCGCGAAGTTTTCGCGCAAGCCGGAATCCCAGTACGTGCCGGGCAATGGATGACTGCTGATACTCAGACTGTCTGCCGAACTATCCTGTGCATGCTTAGAATTATTCAGAAAGATTTCCGGTTCAGTGAAGTCATTCAGTTTCTGAATTCAAACTATGTCCGTTTTGACCCATTGGATTCAGAATTGGCCGATGGCGAGGCATTCACTCCCGACGATTTAGCACAGACAGCAAGAAACGCACGGGTCGTTGGCGGCGCCGATGAATGGAAGAATAAATTGGCGGCGTTACTGAATCGAGACCAGGCAGTACTCGAACAGCACGAACAAAGTGAGGATACTTCTCTGGCCTTGGAGAAAAGGGCAAGAATGACAGGTCTTGGACTCCGCTACATCGAAGCATTCATAGCCGAGTTCACACTGCTGCCCGACCTGGGGACTCATAACGAATATGTGAATGGAATCATTGACTTGGTAAACCGTTTCAGAATTCCTGACCACCTAGTAGACCCGCTGGCGCCAGGTGCAAGCTCGGCCAATGTGAGAGCCTTCCAGCAGTTCAGCCAGTGCCTCCACCAATTGCGGCAGGTCGGCGTGCAACTCAGAGCTGCATCCGGAGAGCCAGTCAAAATCAATATTGATGAGTTCGTGCGCGACCTCCGAATCGCGCTTGGGAACAGCGTCTTCCAGGCGGAAGGCAGCCGCCAGGGAAGAGTCGCCGTGATGGAAGCGCACCAGGCCAGGCAGATGACCTTCAAGCACGTTTTCCTGTGCGGTCTGGTCGAGAAAGGCTTTCCACGCCCTCGTGAAGAGGACATCTTCTTTAACGATCGAGAAAGACGACACCTGACGTCATCAGGCCTCATGCTCGAGGAGCGCCTTCCCCAGCAGCGAGACGAAGCAATGCTCTTCTATGGCGCTGTCTGTGCCGCAGATGAGTCTGTCACTCTGTCCTATCCCGTCACGAACGCGGAAGGGCGCGAGATCCTCACCTCGTACTACGTCGACGAAGTGAACAACTGCTTCCAAGGACCGTTGGTAAAACGCAGGGTCCGATTATCAGACGTCGTCGCTGAAAGGTCCGATATATTCAATATCCACGAACTTCGAAACCGAGACTTTCTGGATGGTCGTACGGATAGTGTTCGAGACAGAGGGGCTGCCTGGCAGAACGCAGTTTGGGGTGCAGAAGCAGAATCCGAACGTGAATCTACCGAATTTAATGTGTACGACGGAATGTTGGGATCGGATGCGGCTCGCCATGAATTAGGTGTCACATTCAATGAGGATTATCCATACAGCGCGAACCAGTTGAGCACGATGGGCACGTGCCAGTTCCGGTACTTCGCAAATCATGTTCTTTGCCTCATTCCGCCCGAGGAGGTCGGCGAAGAGGCCACACCATTAGATCGGGGCGGGGCCATTCACAACATCCTCTCGCGATTTTTCAGGACGGCACGTGATCCAGGCCATCTGGGCACAACTCGGATCACCAGTGAAAATCTGGATAAAGCATCGAACCTCATGGACCAGATGACAAGGCGATTTTTCGCTGAACAGAATTCGCAGGGACTGGTGTGGGACAAGTCACTTTCCAGATACGAAGAACGCAACATAAAACGTCATCTGCAGAGCTTTCTCGAACATGAGGTATCAACCAATAACGAAGACGTTTCCGCCGACCGTTCATTCTCACCCACAGATTTTGAATTGCCCTTCGGATGGGATGCAAGGGCTCCGGCCTTCATCAACTTCGGAGGCCTTCGGCTTCGAATGCGCGGCAGGATCGATCGTGTCGATATATCAGAAACCGGACACACATTTAGAATCTGGGATTACAAACTCGGACGTTCCAGCCACCCTTCGAACGCTCTGAAAGGCACAGACTTTCAACTGCCCGTGTATATCAGGGCCGCTGCCGGCAGTTTAAATGTTACAGACTGCGAACGTTGCGGTTACATAGCGATACAGAAACCGGCAAGACCATCAGGCGTCGCGTACGAAGATCCTCCCGCCAGCCAGGCTGCAGTAAACGAAATCCTGGCTGCAGCGGACAGGAGGATCCCTCAATTAGTAAAACAGGTAAAGCAAGGCGAGTTTGCCGTCCGACCAGCCGATTATGCCGCGTGCAGTCACTGTAACTATAGAGACCTGTGCCGCGTAAATCCTCTTCGAATTAGCAGAAAAGGTCCTCAAATCATCCCAGAACAGAAAACTGCCGCCAAGCCTTAGAGGCTCCGGCGGCAGCTAAGAGATACCCAGGTTGGTATCTTAAACCCAGATATTGATGTTGTTCACGGCTTCGCCGGTCTGGTTATTGGATTGGCTCTGCCAGGCGCTGTTCGAGGCGGTCCCGGGACCTGCGCTCGCAGATTGAGCATTCGACTGGGACCCGGAATTCGACTGAAGATTAGTCGCATTAATGTTCTTAACCCTCACATTTGGCCAATCGTAGAGATTGATGTTGTTGGTCGCGTTGCCGTTTTGGTTGCTGGTCGATACCTGGTCCGCATTGTTGGTGGCTGAGCCACCACCCCAACCATACCAGGGACCCCAGGGACGCCAGCCGCCGCCTGTGGATGCTGACTGCACGCTCGATTGGCTGGGTGCGTTTTCCTGGACGTTCGTCGCATTGACGTTGCTGACTGACACGTCACCCGAGTTGTGGCTGTGGTGATGCCTCCTCGGGGGGCGTCTCGGTGGAACCGCGTTCTCTATTTCAAGGTTATTCGTCGCGTTACCGGATTGCTGATTGTCGGTATTCTGCCAGGCGCCATTGTTGGCCCGTCCGCTTCGCCACGACCAGCCGCCGGATGCTCCTGCGGATTGGGCATTGGACTGTGACGGTGTACTTGACTGCCCGTTGTTGGCGTAAATGCCGCTGACTCTAACGGTTGGTGAAAACCACATTTTCAGATCCTCTCGTCCTCCATGTTCACCTGCCTGAAAACCGCTTTCTGGAGGAGAGCTAGCGGTCTGAGATGTCAGACAGAGCCGGGATGTCAGAACATGAGTTCTGAACGAAAAATGAACAGCTAGTCGATGAGGACGATAGGCGGAGTTCCCTTTCGCACGGGATCTCCATTTTAATTATCGACAACCGTGCAGAGACTTTAGACAGAATCTCATGATGAGGGTTAAGAATCACTGCAACTTTCGCCTAAAACACCCATATATTGTGCTTGCACACAGCAGCACCCCCATCCAATCAGTGGAACGTCCAGAGCATCACCTGTATTTAGGAGAGTATGTCTGTGGATACTTGCCAGGACTGGGCCTCTGACGAGCGAGTCAAGGAACTCGCAATCAACGACCTGTCCGGCCACATATTTCTTTCAGCCGGAGCGGGCACAGGAAAGACCCACGTCCTGGTTCAACGCTACCTGAGCTTCCTGCGGACCGGGGCCGCTGCGGTGCCTGAAATCGTCTGTGTCACTTTCACAGAGAAAGCCGCTGGCGAGCTCAAAGCGCGGATCCGTGCGGAATGTGAGACTGCGGCCGCGGCCACGACGGATTCACAGAGCAAGTGGTTTCAACACAAAAGAGACCTGGAAAATGCGCCGATCAACACCATCCACGGGTTCTGCACGCGTCTCTTGCGAGAGAATGCCTTTGCCCTCGGAATCGATCCCCGTTTTCAGATCCTGGATGAACGAGATGCAGAGCGACGACGACACGAAATCGCCCGGGAACATGTCCTCGGGCGACTGAGGAAGTCGGAATCAACTGCCCTTGCTCTGCTTGCCGAATACCTTGGAATCCCAGCGCTGATCGACTTAGTCAGAGATCTGCTCCATTGGCCCACCCCGGAACCGTTCAGCCAGCATTCACCTGATGAACTGTTGGACGCCTGGAACGAGTTTCGGCTCTCATCTTTGACAAATGAACTCAAACGCCTTGTCCGGAAACCAAGCTGGTCCAGAGCGGTCACTGCATTGAAGTCAAACGAGCCCGTCAGAGCTGGATGTAGAGTTGCATCACGTCGTGTTCAGATTCTGGCAGGAATCGCAGAATTGCTGAATGAATCACTGCCTCCAGTTGAGCGACTGCAGGCAAGCCAATTCATTCTGAACAACTGTTCGCTCCAGCATATGTCGAAATCAAAATGGCAGGAACCGGACACAGTAAAAGAATCCATTATTTCAATACGGGGACTGTTGCGAGCCACCGCTGCCCTGCAGGCTGTCTCCTGTCAAATCGAACAATCTGCTGCAGAATTCTCAATTGCATTGTCTTCCGAATGGCCTGTCGTGGCGCGCAGCTATCGCCAGGCAAAGTTTGGCAGTTCCGTCCTTGATTTTGATGATCTTCAGTGGCAGGCATTACGTCTGCTGAGAAACCAGCCATCGATCAGTCTGAATTATCGGCAACGATTCAAGGCATTCTTGATCGATGAATTTCAAGACACAGATCGAATTCAGAAAGAAATTCTGTGGCGGCTTTCCGGCCTGCACCCAGACTCCGTTGGTGGGCCAACCAATGTCTTTATAGTAGGCGATGCGAAACAGTCCATTTACCGTTTCAGGGGGGCGGACGTCAGTGTATTTAATGAAACCGAACGCGAAATGCGGCAACGCAGCGACACCCACGTCCTGCAATCAGGTAGGAACTTTCGGACAATTCGGCCTCTCATGGAATTAGTAAATGATATTTTTTCCGTAGAAGAGGTCATGGGCTGTGAAGACAAATTGGAACTGTTCGAAGCAAAGTACAGCAGCCTGATTGCACAACGGACATCAAAGAAACATGAGTGTGCTGATCTTTTGCTGATTTCTGGAGATGACGGCGATCCACTGGAGCAGCTTCGATTGAGGCAGGCGGAAACAGTGGCAGTGAAGCTGCGAAATCTGATTGATGAACAGCCGTTCACCATTGAAGAGCCAGACGGATCTCGCCCCATTCAGTGGAAGGATATCGCCATTCTGTTTCGTGCAATGACGGATGTCGCCTGTTTCGAAAGAGCATTCCGCCAATGGGGTATTCCCTACTATCTGGTCGCGGGCAGAGGATTGTATGGCAGGCAGGAGGTGAGAGATTTACTGAGCTTTCTGCGTTCGATTGAAAATTCACAGAACGAAGTCGCGCTTGCTTCCGTACTGCGTTCACCCTTCGTTGGAATCAATGACGAAACACTTTTCTGGATGTGTCGGGAAAACAATCTGTCCGCCTCTCTCGCGGTCGTTTCAGGTCGGCTAACGAGAAACATCAAATCCAGAGACCTTGCAGGAATTGAGGGTGAAGAGATCAAGAAACTGAAGAATGCCGACGCGATTTTGCGGAAATATCGGCGTATTAAAGATCGCCTTCCGCTTGGACAACTGATCGATTCGATCACGAACGAAACCGGGTTCTGCGCAGCCCTTCTGGCCGCGCCGGGAGGAGAGCAAAAGGTCTCTAATCTCAGAAAGATCGCTGACCTTGCCAGAAATGCTGAGAGCAGCGCAACGCTTTCTCTCGATGACTTTATTCAAGCTATCGCAGACCTCACAGTACGCGAGGCCAGGGAAGGTGAAGCATCCACGAGCGAAGAAGAAAGCAACGTCGTCAAGCTTCTTACCATCCACAAGTCAAAGGGGCTGGAATGGCCAATTGTGGTTGTCCCTGACCTGGAACGCCGTCCTGTCACGTTTTCCGGCAGATTCATTATGAGCCCTCATTTCGGCCCTATTGTCCGAGGGGAAGCAGACAATGGTGAAAGAGCCTGGCCATCTGCTGGCGGAATCTTGAAAAGCCGGGAGAACGAGATGGACACCGCAGAGCGCCGCAGATTGCTGTACGTGGCGATGACTCGCGCAAGAGACCACCTGATTCTCAGCGGGATTCTGCAGGTCCAGAACGCGCCAGAAAACACCTGGCTGGCCTGGATGCTGAATGCCTTGCCCAAGGTTGCAGTTACGCGGCAAGATGGTCTTGAATCTTCAAACAGGAGTTGGCGATTACAGCAGACGTTCTCAACTGAAGCCCTCGTTCCCCCGCCTGCCCAAGTCGAGATAAGATCAACGCGTACGCATGAGAATGTTGATCCTCGGTCCTTCGAGATTATCAATCCTGACGTTGCCAGCAGGCTTCGGTTTACCGTGACAGAGCTTGAGGAATATGATGCCTGCCCGCAGAAATTCTATCTGAAGAGAGTCAAGGATATCGCTGAATATCATCCGACCGGCTCTGTTTTGCCGCAGGAACTGTCCGCAGCGGACAGGGGTACACTTGCCCATAGGGCCATGCAAAAACTACTAACCAACCAGGGCAGTATTCCTGACGCGGTGGAGGTCGCCTTCCGAGAGGCCGGGCATGGGTTGGATGATTTCCCGAATACGTTTTCTTCGGTCACATCAATGTTGGAGACATTTCTTGCTGCTGAAACCTGGAGTGAATTTCGAGAGGCGCATGAACTTTATCTGGAGACTCCGTTTTCTTTCTGCCCACCTGGTGTTGGCCAGCCTGACCAGACATTCGTTGTCGAGGGTACAGTGGATGCACTATTAGTAGACAGCGAGGGTCGAGCGAAACTTGTGGATTTCAAGACTGGGCAAGCTCGATCGGAACCCTATACATTTCAACTGGGCATATACAGCCTTGGCATTAGGGCGTGGAAAGGCGCCTTACCGGAATCTGTCTGGCTTTACTTCATGGAATCCGGCAGAAACGTGGAACTTCCAGTTAAACAGCTCGCAAGTGAATGCGAGTCACGATTGTCCGAAGTGATCGAGGGGATAATCAGATCAGAATTCGATCGTTCGCCGGACGCGAACTGTGGCTCGTGCGGCGTTTACTGGAATTGCACGCAGAGAAATGAACGTGCAGTGAACTCACTGACTCTTCAGTTCTGATGCACCCAATGAAAACTACTGCAGAAGAAAACCAGAATCCCAGCCGCAAAGACTACTTGATCCTTGCTGCTCTCGGTCTGGCAACGCTGTACGTTGTCTGGGGATTCATTGAGGCATCCCAAGTTGAAGAGGCGCTCAGCCGTAATGAATATCTCAAATTTCACATGTGGGGTGTATTCTTTTTCGGCATCGCGTTCTGGTTCATCCGACGGTTGCCGGACCGAAATGGTTTTGTGCTGATCATTGCTGGTTTTGGGCTTCTCTACCGGGCTCTGCTAATCCCCACAGATCTGATTATTGAAGATGACATCTACCGCTATCTGTGGGACGGAAAAGTAGTTGCTCACGGCATGAACCCCTTCCGGTACTCGCCTGAGCAGGTTCTCGAGTTCGCTGATGGCGAATCGGAAGTGGAATACTCGAAAGAGGAGGAGGCAGCCCTCCGCAGACTTACCGAACTTTTGAAGCCTGGTGTCGGCCAACATAATGAATTCAGGGAGATCATAGAGCAAATAAACTATCCGGAAGTGCCCACGATCTACCCGCCATTCAGTCAGTTAGTATTTGCCATTTCCTACTATATTCAGCCCGGGCATATTCCAACCCTCAAAACACTGATTACACTTTTCGAGGTAGCGGCCACTGTTCTAGTGTTTCTGTCGCTAAAGGAGCTTGGGCTGAAGCGCACTTACATTCTGATACCAGCCTGGTGTCCCTTGTTACTCAAAGAGTTTGCCAACTCAGGGCATCACGATGGATTGGCTATTTTCGCGACTGGACTGGCAATATTCTGTTTCGTTAAGAAGAGAAATATCCTGGCAGGTATGGCAATTGGAATGGGCGTTCTGGCCAAAATCTATCCGGGCGTTTTGCTGATTGTTTTCATACGGCGGCTGAGATTGAAGGGGTCTCTGGCTTTCGCTGGAATCCTGCTTCTTGGGTACCTGCCGTTTATCGGGAGTGGGGGCCTCTTTAAAGGTCTGAACGTCTACGCATCGCAGTGGCAATACAATGCCGCCGTGTTCGTGGTCGTGCGCGATATCCTTGTACCGGCGATGGAGGAAGAAGCCATATTCGGCGGCATGTTTTCAGAGACGAATGAAGACGATTCGAAACGCAGATCCGCTGCGGCTTTGCTCTGCGCAAAAGCTGTCACCGGGCTCATGCTGCTGGTTGCTCTACTGTGGCTGGCACTGCATCCGACTGCTGAGAAAAGGCCTGATGCTCTCCGGGCCAGCCTGGGGCTGGGCGCGCTGTTCTTCTTGGCCCCCGTGATCAATCCGTGGTACCTGGGCGTGCTTGTGCCATTGCTTGCCTTTTGTCCATCGTATGGGCTTCTCTGGCTCGTTCTCCTTTCTCCTCTCAGCTATACGCGCGATATAGACTATGTGGTTCCCTATTTCATTCGGTGTATTGAGTTCCTTCCAGTTTTGCCGCTGCTGATATGGGACTACAAGAGGTTGCAGGATGCAGACGCGATTCAAGACACAGACTGATGTCGCCCCACCCTCCCAACCTTATTGCCCTTCCTTGCTCCCTTTTGCATCTTCCCCTTGCATTGCTAGACTCCGCCGCCTTTGGCGGGAGAGCTTGAAAACACTCAACCGAACGCGGCCATCGAAGGAATCACACCATGAAGATCAGCTACAAATGGGTACAGGATTACTGCGATTTTCAGGGCAGTCCTCAAGACCTTGAAGAACTCTTGGCGAACCTCGGGATGGAGGTCGAAGAGACCATTGAAATCGGCGAAGACGTCTGCTTCGATCTCGAAATAACGAGCAACAGGAACGACTTGAATGGCGTAATCGGAGTAGCTCGCGAAATCTCCTGCGCGTCTGGTGGCGAGCTGAAGATTCCGGAAATCGGACTCAAGGGAAGCGACGAGCAGGCCGCCGACTTCACCTCCATTGACAACCAGGCTCCGGACCTGTGCCCGCGATATACCGCGCGTATTATTACTGGCGTGGCCATCGGACCGAGCCCGGACTGGATGATCTCGAGGCTTGAAACAGTCGGTTTGCGGTCCATCAATAACGTAGTCGATATTACAAATTTCGTTTTGCTCGAAGCGTGCCAGCCTCTGCATGCATTCGATTACGAAACTCTTGATGAGAATCGCATCGTCATCCGGCGAGGACAGGATGGCGAATCGATCACCTCCATCGATGGCACGGAATGTAAGCTGACGAAGGAGATGCTCGCGATCGCCGATGCCTCCCGCGCTGTCGCCATCGCCGGCGTGATGGGAGGGCTGGATACCGAGGTCACTGAATCCACCAAGACCATCCTGCTGGAGAGCGCTGACTTCAATGGCGTCAGCATTCGCCGTACGGCCCGCGGGCTTGGGCTGACTACCGATTCTTCATTCCGCTTCGAACGAGGGGTCGATCCGGTCGGAGTCGAATGGGCATCGAGGCGTGCTGCAGCCCTGATCGAGGAGCTTGCTGGTGGCACGACCGTCGACGGCATTCTTGATGACTGGCCGGGGCAGAAGGATCCTGCGAAGGTGAGCATCCGAGTGCCTGAAGTTCACCGGCTTCTCGGTGATGAGATTCCCGGCGAAAAGATAAAAACGATTCTTACTTCGCTCAGCCTCGATCTGACCGAAGGAGATGCTGATGCCCTGACATTCGAGATTCCATCATTTCGCAAAGACCTGGAACGCGAGATTGATCTCATCGAGGAGGTCTCGCGGGTGCATGGATTCAACAACATCCCAACAGCCTCGAATCTACCGGTCACTTCCGCGGAATACCCCACTGGCGAACGGGTCGCCGATGTCGTTCACCAGGTGATGACCGGCAGCGGATTCGATGAAATCATCACTGTCAGTTTCCAGTCCGACGAAATGGCTGAAGGCGTCTCGCCCTGGAGTAATGGCACTCCGCTGGTGAACCAGAATCCTGTACGGAAGCAGGAGGCCGTGCTGCGTCGCTCGCTGATTCCCAGCCTGATGCAGGTGCGGCAAGGGAACGAAGGGCGTTCGTTCAACGAGACGTTCATGTATGAGATCGCCAGTGTTTACCTGAGCGGAGAAAAGGCAGAGGACAACGAAGAGAAACGGGTGCTCACTTTCATACACGGTCTTGACTTCGCCGAAACCAAAGGCGTGATCGAGCAACTCACGGAACGGCTTCGAATCGGCGATGACACCGTCATCAGTCCTGCCGAGTCGTCTTTCCTCGAAAAGGGAACGGGGGCCGTCTGGAAAGCCGGGCAACGGGTCCTCGGCTATCTGGGCACAGCGTCCAGATCTCTTTCGGATAAATTTGACCTTCGCGAAGCTCCGTCCATTGCAGAGATTGACCTGGATGCGCTGGAGGAAATGGCTTCGTTCGGAGTTTCAGTGACACCTCTGCCCCGTTACCCGGCATCCGACCGTGACGTAGCGGTCATCATCCCTGAGGAAGTGACTTGGGAGCAGGTGACGCAGCTTGTCGAAACGCTCGAACTGCCCGACCTTCAGTCCATCGAATTCTTCGATTTGTATCGAGGCAAAGGCATCGAAAAAGGCAAGAAGAGTCTGGCGTTCCGGGTCGTCTTCCAATCCGCTGAACGGACGCTGACTAATGAAGAGGTGAACGAGCATCGTGACGCAATCATCGTCAGGCTCGGTGAGCAGTTCGGCGCAGTGCTGCGCTGAGTCGAAACGCACCAGAACAAATAAAGCCATCCGGTCGGCCGGATGGCTTTATTTTTTTATGGGTGATCTTATTCCTTTGGCTTGACTGCTGACGCGGTAAAGCGTGTGGAGTCATTGAAGTTCTTCAGGAATTTTTCCACGTCTGCGTCTTTCTTGAAGTTGACCTTGGCGACCCATTTCTTGGTGTCCAGCTTCATTTTGACGACCCCGTCATAATTGCTGATGGCGGTGCGCACGGCAGCGCCGCAATTCGTGGCTCACGTGGCCCCCTTGATATTGAACGAAACCGATTTGCTTGTATCCGCAGCTTGTAGCGGGGCAAAAGAATACCCGCTGACCAAGGCCGCTGCGATAGCCGTCATAAGCAGTTTAGTGCGCATATGACATCTCCTTGTGATGACTGAAACGACAAAAACGACACCGAGCGATGTTCTCGGCGTCGGAAAACTAGCGACTTTTCCCCGGATAGCCAACTTTCTGGCAGATCCGGAGAAGGCTCAACATAGTGAGTCGGGGATGGGCAAGCAGGATTACATGAGTCGCCAAAAGAGAAGCAGATATTCGAAAGAGGCTTTTACGATCTGTCCCGGATCAATGCAACGGCCTTCAGGAATCCCGAAATCTTGACCGGAAGCTCTCTACCATATCCGGTGGTCCACCGTTGTTCCCGATGAACTCGAGGAACGCATCGTAGAGTCTCCTGGCATGACCTGCCTCGGAGTCGAAACGGTTCACATTCTGAAGAGGGTCGTCAGGCAAGTAGAAGAGCTTGTCGGGCGCGGAATCTTTTTCCAACAGCAGTGTCCATTCACCGTCAGTGACACTTCCCTGGGGATGGCCGCCGTCCGGGCTCCAGCCGCCTGCCCAGGCACCGTGAGTAATGACATATTCGTGGCCAATATCACTTCCTTCCAACAAGTTTGGATTCAGACCTCTTCCTTCGATCTGATCATCAGATTCAATGCCAAAAGCATTCAGCACCGTAGCAGGAATATCGATGATCGAAGTAAGAGCTTCAGTGCGCCTCGGGGCTGCATCGGGGTGATAGATAGCGAGAGGAATGTGGGCCACCTCTTCATACATATCGAAGTTCTTCGCTACCAGGCCGTGTTCTCCCAGCAGGAAACCGTGATCAGCCATAAAGATGATCATGGTATTTTCCATCAGTCCCATGTTCTCAATCTTCCTCAACAGGTGACCGACCCAGGTGTCCACGAGGCTTGCCTCGGCCCGATAAAGCGCTGCCGCACGTCTCGTGGTGCGTTCATCCATGTGGTTCGGACCATATGGCGGATAGATGGGCTCAGGGCCGTCATAATCCTCAGGATCGAAACGCCGCACATACCATTCAGGGGGATCCCAGGGCTCATGCGGATCGAAGGTGTCCACCATCAGGTAAAAACCGTCGTGCTGGTAGTTTTTCTCCAGCCAATCGCACGCGGTATTCATGGTGCGGGCGACAAAGGTGTCCTCCTCGCTTGCCCGAAACTGAACGTTCTTAAGATGATGTTCCAGGCCCTGCGGCAGTTTATCCGGATGGGTACGCGTGAATTCACGGTATCGCTGCGATTGTTTCGAATCGTAAGGGTACGGCTGTGTGTTCAGAAGATCCGACTCTTGTCCTCTCACCCATTCCCAGCCGGTAAATCCTCGCTGGTAGAGGAAACCATCTTTCAGATGATGCGGTGTATCCGCGATCATCATGCTGGTGATGCCTGCACCTGTGAGGCGATCTGAGATCACCGGAATTCTTCGATTCAGCGGCTCCCAGCCCCGGCGGCACATGCCCACCTGCCCGGTCACCAGTTCGCCACGAATGGGCACAGTCGGGAAACTGCACACATAGGCCCTGTCAAATACTACGCTGCGCGCGAAGAAGGCGTCCAGTGATGGTGTGTGTGCCTGGCCGCCGAAAATGGAGAGGTTATCTCTCCGGAATGTGTCCGAAATAATATGGATGACGTTCATTTTATTTTTGGGTGATGGTGTAGCCGCAGGCTGCTGCCAGACTGTGAGCCTGGAATACATTTACACGAGCTCACAGGCTGGCAGCAGCCCGTGGCTACGTTATTCGGGGATACGATTCAATGTGTAATAGGCTTCCTTGTGCAGGAGCTGCTTCCCGTCTGCAGAACGCAGAGCTGTCAGCTTGAGCTCGTGCACGTAGTATGGCTCAAGCCCATCGATGACAAGCCTGACTGATCTTTTGTCCTCGCCGATTGTTGCACTCACAACTTGCAGTGCCTTCTGGTTTGTCGGTTTGTCGCCGTATTTCTGGTGGTGGTGATACGTCCAGCATTTCATCTGGTACGAGTCGATTCTGCCTGCTGTGGCAGGATCGAGTTCTTCTGTAAAGGACACATTAAAGCCATCCGGATTCGCTTTCATTTCCAGGATCTCGAAAGGAGTCTTGCCTGTCCAGACCACGCGCTGCAAGCCGTGACGGCTTCCCCAACCACGGGCGGTCTGGCCGACAAACAGTGAGCCGTCGTGGCCCCAGGCCAGTCGAAGTGAGCCTTGAGTTAGGCCCCTTCTGAATGGGTAACACGCGCCCTGATATTCTCCGCCAATCTTCTCGAGCGATACGCGTATCAGGATTCCGGTCGTGTTGTCACAGACAATGAACTGCTTATCAAAAGGCCCAAACTTGCCGTCGTTCATACCGAACTTGGCCTCGCCGTGAGAGCGCCCCATCTGCGGGTAGGGAAACCAGCAGGCCGGAGCGAGGATCTCTTTCATATTCTTCGCCGCCTCCCCCCAGAGGACGCCGCTCTTCAGGCCTTCAGGTTCTTTCATCGGCGAGTTCGGCAGATTGCACGAACGGAACCCGAACGGATTGCCCTGGAAACTGCCGGGCTTGAGGTGCGAAAGCTTGCACACCGCCACCCAGTCGCCCTGGTTATCGGTATAAAAGACGTCGCCCGCGTCGTTCATGCCGAGCCCGGCCGGCGAACGCAGTCCAACGCAAACCGGATGCAATTTGCCTTCACGGTCTACTTTAACTGCCCAGCCGCGCCAGGCTGCTTTCCCCTCAGGCTCACCGCCAAACGGGCGGTTCAGAGTGATCCAGAAATTGCCTTCGAGGTCGACCTGCGGCCCGAAGGCGAACTCGTGATAGTTGCCGCTGATACCCCACCCCCGATTGAAAGTTTCGACCTCGTCGATGATTTCATCGCCGTCCGTGTCGCGCACGCGGGTCAGTTCACCGCGCTGCACCATGTACATCCACTCCTTTTCTATATGGATGCCGAGCGGCTCGTTGAGGCCGAATAGGATCCGTTTGTACCTGATGGCTTTTGACGCATCGTCTTTCTCGTTTGCCGGCTTGGCCAGTGCAGGTGGGTCTGCGTAAGGATTGTCGATGATCCACACTTCGCCGCGCCGCGTGCATGCGACCAGTCGGGTCTTTTCTTTGTCGAGCCAGTCCAGGCCGCCAGCCTCCATCACCACACCCGGAGGAGCAGGAATAGTGATCAAACGATAGTAATCTTCTTCTTTGGGAGGAGTTTCTGCGAATGAAGAGCAAGCACAGAGAATGAGAAACTGCGGAAGGATTGAATTCTTGTTTTTCATCTAATCGATCATATCAGGGAGGCTGCAAATCCTGAGTGTCATCCTTCGCTTCAGACTCCATTTCATTGATCACCTGCAGGGCCGAGGTGTTGGAGCGATTGAGCGGGTCTGTAAGGAACCTTGAGATCGTTCGGTAGTGCTCAACTACCGGGCTGTGCGGGTAGAGCTTGCTGAAGGGCTGGTGGTACTCTTCGGCCGCCAGAAATCCTTTGGTATTCGGGAAGGTACAGCTTGCCCCGCATGCGGCCGACAATCTCACTGCAGTTGTCTTCATCTACCAGATTCTGCCGCTCATCGGGATCGTCGTTCAGGCTGTAAAGCTCGTGTGGGCCGTACGGGTAACGATGAACGTATTTCCATTCGTGATCCCGGATCATTCGAACGGGCCCGTATTCATCGCAGACAACAACCTGTTCCGCCCCCTGATCAGCTTCACCTCGCAACGCTGCAGCGAAGCTCCGTCCCGGCAGTTGATCCGCATCGGGATTTTCGAAACCGAGGTAATCAAGAATGGTCGGCATGAAATCATACTGGCTGCAGAGCCCTTCATGCAGCACGCCCTGCGGCACTCGGCCCGGCATTGAGGCGATAAACGGTATCTTGACGGACGTGTCATACATGTTGACTGGGAACGTGCCGTTGCCCTTGCCCCAGATGCCATGATGGCCCATGTTCATTCCATTATCGGAAAGGAAGACGACCAGCGTGTTGTCCCTGATGCCCATCTCGTCGAGCTTGTCGATCAAACGCCCGATGTTCGCGTCCATTGCGGTTACCGCGGTGAAGTAGCCCGTGAGCTGTTTACGGCGATGTTCGGGCGAATGCTTCCACTGGGCCCAGGGGTGGACCGGCTCGTCCGGCACCGATTCAAACGGGCAGTCTGCGTAGGTCGCCCAGATGTCTTCGGGATGATTATCCTCACTCCACGGCGAGTGCGGCGCAGTGTAATGGACGCTCAGACAGAACGGCTTTTCAGAGCCTTGCTGACGGTCGAGAAAGTCGATGGCTTTGTCCGTGAAATAGTCAGTAACGTATTGCGTGCGATTCACCAGTTCGGAGCTGTTCTCAAACATGAAATAGTTTTTGTAGTTGTCTCCCCCGAGCGAATGCGCAAACCAATAGGAGTGCCCCTTCTGAGGGGTGCCGCTGTCTCCCAGATGCCATTTACCGGAAAGGCCGCATGCGTAACCGTTTGCCGCGAGGATGTCAGTGAATCCTGTCATTCCTTCGAGGTATTCAATGGGACGATCCTTGCCACACCAGGTGACCCCGTCCTCAACCTCAATGTTTCCGGACTTCAGCCAATCGTGGACGCCATGCTGCGAAGGGATACGTCCGGTAAGAAAAGAAGCCCTCGCCGGTGAACAGACCGGCGACGCGCAGAAGAAATTTGCAAACCGCGTTCCGCCTGCAGCGAGGGCATCGAGGTTAGGTGTCCGCAGCTCGTTGTTGCCCGCGCACCCCAAAGCCCAGGGGCCCTGGTCGTCGGACAGAATGATCAGGATGTTCGGATTGGATGTTTCAGGCATTGGGTTCCTTTGACCTGGTGGTGGTGCTCCGTCAGTTTAATCGTCTGTGGTTCTCAGTATCACAGACTATTTATTTATTTAGTATCTGTTACGGATATGACTCTGGTCACGTCCGGGGCCTGCCCCCGGCGAGCCATGATTGGTGGCTAGATCGAGAGTCCCAGCAGTACCTTGCCAACAGCGCATCAACTCCAACAACCGAAAAAGTGCTCCAAACGCCCGCAAGCGGGCGTTTGGAGCACTTTTTCGGTTGTTGGAGTTGATGCGCTGTTGGCATTATTGGAGTTGTCTTTTGGTTTCTAGCTGTCAATCATCGCGCCACGGGGGCAGGCCCCGTGGAGGCGGAAAAACGTATCCGTAACAGGAACTATTTATTCGGCCTCGCTACGGGATGAGCAGTTCGTGCGTCTCGACTTCTCCTCCCTTAGCCGGGAATTGAAAACGCCAGAGCGGTAGATCGCGTTTGATTCCGTGTTCATCGATGAGCGAGCGGAAGAGCGTTTCCCAACCGGCCGGCTGAATGGCGAGCTCGCTGTCCTGGAATGGCATCGCACCGAACACAATGACTTCTCCTTTGCCCAGGCGGCGGCTGAAAGCAGCGGTCTCACCATCAGGATAAGTGAAAAGAATCAGCGCTCCCTGGGGAATTCTTAAGACTCGTGCGTTGTTGACATTCTTCACGCCCCGCATGGGACGTAGGGGCAATGCTCCTTTCAAGCGAAAGCGTTCACGGCCTGGCTGTGTGGGAACCATCGAGGCTGCAGATCGTTTCTGAAGGTCCGGCATACCTGCCAGCGCGAGTCGCTGCTTTTGCAGTGAACCCGATTCGATGTCATGGGTAAAAACATCGGGATCGAGGACGACGAGCGTTGCGCCGCTTCTGGCTTTTTCGATGAGATTCTCCGCGAATGCCTTCGACAGATATGCCAACTGCGGGACGACAATCAGTTTTGCATCGCTCAGACTGTGGAGTCCTTTACGGACGTGATTCTCACTCACAAAATTAAACCACGCGCCGAGGTGTTCACCGAGAATCGTATGCAGCGAGTAGTGGGCTTGCATGGCTTCATCTCCCGCTGCAGCGCGCGCGTCATCGCTGAAGACAACTGCGATGTCAGAGGCCGCGGGGATGTCGAGGGCAGGCAGTTTTCTCCACAGGTGCGAGAGCCGGAGCATTTCTTTGTAGAGCGCGGGAAAGCGCATCCGCGGATTGCCCCACCAGTCCAGCATCGTGACTCCGGCCTTTGCTGCCTGGCTCGACCATTCACGAACGTTTCCGGGAGTCGAGTATCGCTGAATCATGAAGCAGCCCTGGAGGATCATCTGCGTCGGCTTGCCTGCCGCCAGGTCGGTGACCAGTTTGCTCGTGAATCCGACGTGATATCGGCAGCGCGCTGTACCGTACGTGTAGTGGCAAAAAGAGGCATAGGGATCGGCACAGAAGTAATCCGTGACATCGTAGATAAGGGCCTGATCGAGAAAGTCCATATCCGCAACTGCGTTGCGATTGTAAGCCTGGTAGAGCTTGCCAGGCCCATGCTTGCGGACCATTTCGTTTTCGAGCCTGGCTGCTTCATACAGCTTCTGATTCATCCAGCGAAACGTCGCGATTCTTGAAAGCGCCGTCTGATGGTCAGGCACTCGGAGTGCGCTCTCCGGGATGGGCTGGTCTTCATAGGGAACTCCGGGCAAGCCGGGAGGCACTCCCATATCGACACCGTACAGCTTTTTTGAATCACGGCTCACCCATTCATGGGTACCAGGCATGAGGAGCGCTGTCACCTGATTGAAAGGCTCGTCCGTGCTCCGGACATCGAACAGCCACGGCTTTCGGCCATGCTTCTTCAGCCACTCGCCCATCGCCTCAGCTTTGAGGCGGGCGTAAACCGGATCGAATGAAGCAATGCCGCGATGGGGCCGAATGATCTTCGCACCCGCCTTCTTCGCCGCTGCCGCACTGACACCGCCGACATGATAGCTGGACCTCATCCCAAATCGCTTGTGTAATTCCTCAACCTTCTCCTTGCCTGCCTTCCTGAGAAAGCCTGGCATGAAAGGGCCGTTCACCCCAGCTCTGCCAATCTCATCGATGAAATTCTCTTCCTCTCTGGCCCACGTGTCCCCGTCGTAACGTTTCCGAATTTTGGCCGGATGCAGAAAGCCCCGGATGCTGAGATAAAAGTGCGCGGCCCGGTAAGGCATCACGCGATCGGTCAGCACACGCCGGTACTCCGGTCTCTTCCTTTTGACCGACCAGGGATCGCTGGTCTCAATGTACCGGGTGAGGATTGCGCGATCCTTTTCCCAGGTGACCGGCGCGAACATAATAGGATGTTCCTGCTCGAAACTTGCCGGGTCGAATGACTCGACTTGAAAGTTCTCGCCGGAGTACCAGTTGAACCGAGAGAGCTCTTCGACGCTCGCCTTTCGATGCCTGATAAAGCCGAGACGGAACGTGTGCCCCGGCCTGGGCATTCCGCCAATCTGCGACCAGGGGATTGACATCTCTACAACGAAACGATCCGCCTGATACGCAACCGCGCTCTTCCATTCGCTATTCCATTTTTCATCCGCCATGTACGGCGTATGCGCGCCCACCTTGTGGATGTTCGCCTCGCGGCGATGTCCGGCCGCGCTCACGATGAACCGCCGCTGGGTCCTGGCCTTTCGGTTGGCGTTCTTATAGTCAAGCCGCTGCATGAACGGCGAGTAATAAGGTGTCTCCGGCCTGGAGAAGATCTGCAGCTCACAGTAATCGCCCGGCCATGCATCCTGGATTCGCCGGCCGGACGCCGCCTCTGTCTTCGTCCGTTTCGTTTCTATTGCCGCCTTCAACTCTTGCATTCTTTTCTCGATGCAAACGAAGGCAACGGACAGGGCATCATCATCGAAAGCCACACGCACGGTCGTCTGGTCCGCTGGGATCCGTTTCGGATTCGCGTCCACTCGGAAACCGTCCAGTGGCTCTGAAGAAATCCAGAAACGCTCATCAAGCCTGCCATCGATAGTGCAGGACTCGCTGGATTTGTGGATGGTGAAGGAGTGCTTCTGCCGTTGTGTCTCTCTTTCACGCGTTTCGTTGGATACACAACCAGCGATCCACAGCGTCAACACGAATCCTGAAACAACTCGCCAGGCAAGTGAACTGAACGTGAACCTGCGACATTCTGTTCTGTTCGTTTCTTGTCTGATTCGCATGGGGCTATCATCAACGCATGCCTTGCGGGCTGTCAATCTTTCCCACTTCACTTGCAGGAGAACGCAATGCCCTGGAAAGCCGAAGAAGCCGATCCGGAATGGCCGTTCGAACTGATGGCAACTGACTTTCTGCTTAAGCCAGAAACGACCACGCTGCTGAGCATCGATATGCATGAAAGCGACATGAAACGCGATCTCAATTCTCCCATGGGTGAGAGGTCGCCCGGGCTGATCGAATACTGGAATGAACGCATGGAACAGACCGTTCTGCCCAATACCTGTCGCTTGCTCGAGTTCTTCAGGGAACGCCAATTGAAGATTGCCTACACCCGCAACGGACATGTGACCTCGACCGGCGCAGAGGTCACAGCGCGTTTGAAGAAGAAACTCAAAACACCGCTCTGTGCACGCCACTCTGGCGACAACGACATCGATTCGCGGTTGGCGCCGAGGGAGGAGGATTTAGTGGTAGACAAGCTGACTTCCGGCGCATTCACTTCGACCTTCCTGGATCACGCTTTGAGGAACATGGGCATCACCGCGGTCATCGTCACCGGCATCGTGACGGATATGTGCGTCTTCGGAACCGCCCGCACCGCAGCCGAGCTCGGCTACGACAGTCTCATCTGCGAGGATGCTTGCGTGGCCTTTTCAGCCCGGTCACACAACGAAGCGCTCCTAATGCACGCCAGGCGGTTCGGGAGAGTTGCCGGTACAGAGGAGGTGATTGAGGAGTTGTCGCGGTAGTCGGATCGCATGTAAGGAAGAGAGCGAGATGAACACATGGCGGATGTTGCCTTTGAAGTGAGCTTCTTCAGACATACAATCCAACAGACGGCCATGACCTCCAAACTCCTATCGAGGTAACAAGAATGAGGCTGGAAGATTATTTCGATTTCGAAAACGAAGACGAAATCAGACTAAAAGGCTCACGAATCTGCATCGAGACCATCGTCACGGACTATCTAGACGGGCTCATGGCCGAACAGATAGTGGTGAATTATCCCTCCCTCTCGCTCGAACAGGTTCATGCAACGATCACGTATTACCTGCACAATCGAGAATCTGTCGACAACTACCTCGAACGCATCGATGACTGGAGCGAGCAGCGGCGGCGTGAGCAGGAAAGCGGCCAGACGCTTCCAGTAGTCGATCGATTACGCAAGCTGCGTGCGGCGCTGGCAGAATCATGAGTGAGGTCAGGTTCCTGCTCGATGAAAATCTTCCGTCTGCTCTGGAGAGAGCTCTCTTGCGTCGTGAGCCGACTCTTGACGTAAGCCGTGTAGGGCAGAAAGGTGCTCCGCCACTTGGTACCGGTGACAGCGAACTGCTGCTTGTGTGTGAAGCTGATCGGATGTTACTCGTGACGCGTGATCGATCTACCATGCCGAGGCACGTTACAGAGCATCTGCATTCCGGGCACCACACACATGGAGTTTTTCTTATTAAGAGAAATTCGTCCCTCAGCGAGATCATTGAAGATCTCATCCTGGTCTGGAGCAGCAGTGGATCCGAAGAATGGCGTGACCAGCTCCTTTATCTGCCTCTTCAGGCTGGATAGGACGCGGCAATGCTGGGGAATCAGCGAAACATGCCTTTTCCATCCAAAGCCCAGATGCAACGGCACGCCATCTAACCGCTCATCTTGATGTCCTTGACACGTTCATTCTGAATGCATATACGATTGAAGAATCATCTCCAATCTATGGTTTTCAACCAGAAGGTGACGGAAGCAGATGGAGCAGCAGTCAACATTTCCGGGCCGACGCTCGGCGGACCACACCTACTTCTCGATGACGAAGGGTTCTGCAGGCAATCCATTGATGCGAAGATCATCTTTCGAGATGGTGCTGTCTACTTTGACAAGTTTTGCCCGGAGCACGGGAAGCAGGAGGTCCTCGTTTCAAGCTCCGTTGACTGGTATCTGGACTGCCTGTCTTTCATCGCCCCGAATTCGCCGCCCAAGACAATCAGGAATGAAGTCTCCAGAGGCTGCCCGTTCGACTGTGGGCCTTGTTCTTCCCACCAGCAGAAGGTCTATCTGCCAGTCATCCCCATCACATCGGCCTGTAATCTCGATTGCCCTATCTGTTATACCGTCAACAAGAACGAGAACTCTCATCGCCTTTCAAAAGAGGAGATGAAACAGATCCTCGAGCATCTCCTCGAGGAGCACGCCGAACTGGACATCATCAATTTCACAGGTGGGGAACCGACGCTTCATCCTGACCTGCCGGAGTTCCTCGAAATGTGCCAGGAAGCGGGGCTCGAGCGTCTGACTGTTTCAACGAACGGCTTGAAGCTCCTGGACGAATCCTACGTGAAACGGCTGGCGGCCTGTGATGCGCGCATCGTCTTGTCCCTCGACACCTTCCGGCCCGAGACCGATGAAGCGATGCTTGGCGCGGACACCGTAAAGGCCAAGCTCGCGGCCCTCGATCTCCTTGAGCAACATGGTGTGCCGGTAACGATTCTCCCGGCCATTGCCGCGGGAATGAATGATGATGAGATCGGTGACCTCTTCGAGCTGGTCATGAAGCGTCCCAACATTCTTTCTCTGGAACTGCACACTTTGTGCTTTACCGGCCAGGGAGGTGCCGGCTTCCAGCGAAGCGCTCGAATCACGACTCCCGATCTTCACCGGCGTCTCCAGGATGCGACAGACGGGCGCATTTCGGGTCAGGATTTTGTTCCCTCTCCGCTGGCTCATCCACACTGTTACTCGATCTGCTACCTTCTCTGTCTCGATGATGGGGGCTATGTCCCATTCATGAAGCTCATTTCCCGGGCGCAGTTCTTTGAACTTCTTGAGGACTCACTCTACATCGAGCCCCGTGAGAAACTGGAGGATGTCTTTCGTGAGATAATCGACCAACTCTGGTCCGATCCGGATCGGCTGCCGGAAAGTGAAGCCGTTCTCCGAACCTTGAAACGTCTGCTGAAAGAGATGTACCCTACTGAAACGTCAGCGCTTTCCATCCATGAGCGCCGGAAGATCGCCGAACGATCATCGAAGGCCATCTATATCCATTCTCACATGGACGAGGAGAGCTTCGATGTTGCCCGTGTCATGAAATGTTGCGTGGGAGTTCCGAGCACCGACGGATCGAACATCCCCACCTGTTCCTACAACGTACTCTATCGCGAGGAAGACGCGCGCTTCGCCGATCCACACATGCTGGAGCGAATGGAAGAATCTCGAACGAAGAGTTTTCGTGAGAAGGAAGCTGAGAGAGTTCCTCTGCCGGTCCTTAACTTCAAACCCTCTTAAAGAGAAGCAGGAGCTTATACATGAGCACGGGAATGACCTTGCCTGTCGCGAATCAGGATTTCATCGCGACGCCAGGCGTGAGGTCCCGCGAGGTGTTCCATTCTTTTACCAAAGGGATGTGCCCCCACTGCCGCGGGCTTGTTGATGGAACGCGCATCATACGCGACGGGAAGGTCTACATGCGTAAGCAGTGCCCCGTTCATGGCGCATCAGAGGCCATCATCTCCGGCGATGCCGAGTGGTTTCTGAAATCGCAGACTTACATCAAGCCGGGCTCGGTTCCCCTCAAACACTCGACGGAGCTTGCCATGGGCTGCCCACAAGACTGCGGGCTCTGCCCCGACCACGAGCAGCACAGTTGTCTGCCCATTATCGAGATTACGAACCACTGCAACCTGGAGTGTCCCATCTGCATCGTGCAGAACCGCAACAACTACAACATGACCCGGGTAGAGTTCAGGGATGTCATCGACGGCCTCATCGAGAAAGAGGGCAGCCTGGACACGGTGAACCTCTCCGGCGGCGAGCCAACGATGCATCCCGACTTCCTCGAATTCCTCGACATTGCGAAGTGCCCGCAGATCGCCCGAATCTCGATCTCCACGAACGGGCTGAAGATTGCCGGCAGCATGGATTTCTGCCGGGAGCTGGCACGGCGGAAGGTCTACGTCAACCTGCAACTCGATGCGCTCAGTAACCCGGAGCTTCGGGTTCTCCGCGGCGGAGGCGATCACGAGGGACTCAAGCGCCGCGCCTTGGCGAATCTGGAGAAAGCCGGGGTCCGAACGACGATTGTCTCGACTGTAGCCAAGGGCGTGAACGACGGGAACATCGGGGAATGCATCAAGCTGCTTTTCGAAAACGATTTCATTCTTTCTCTGATGTTTCAGCCTGCCGCTTACACCGGGTATGGCGGCTCCCATTTCGCCCCGCACGATCCCCTCGATGTGATCACCATCCCGGACATCGTCCGTTGCTGCGAGGAACAGACGGAAGGGATGCTGAAGAAAAGCGATTTCTATCCGCTCCCCTGCTCCCATCCCTCGTGCTTCGGGCTTACATATCTGCTCAAGACGGATACCGGATATATCCCTTTCCCCCGTTTCATCGATTTTGACAATTACATGGACGCCATATCAAACCGAGGCGCGATCCGTCCCGACGAATCCCTCGAAGACGCCATCGGGGAATCCATCGATTGCCTGTGGTCCGGTAGCGGCCAGGTTCCGGACTCCAACGAGATCCTGCTCACCCTGAAGCGGCTGATCCGTCTGATGTATCCTCCGGACCGGGTTCTCGAGTTGGAGGAGCGAATGCACATTGGAGAAGGTGTGGTAAAGACAATCTTCATTCACGCATTCATGGATGAACACACCTTCGAAGTAGATCGAATCAGGAAATGCTGCACCCACTACGCACTTCCGGATGGGCGTCTGATGCCCGGCTGTGCTTACAACATGTTCTACAGGGACAAAGATCCCCGTTTTGCTGGGCCTGAAGGAAGGGCCGAAACCGGATTGGACCTGTGACCTTTGTCGATATCGTAATCTCGATTAGAGATTTACTGCTGAACTTCTGCGCGCTGTGCGTAGCCAGCTTAACGAGAAACACAACGCATGGATCTGGGAGCAACAATCATAGCCTTGTTCACCGTTCTCGTTGTCAAGGTCATGGTCATGTTCCTGGGCGCGCGGATGGTCCTCAGGCTCTACCGGGCCACTTACGAAGAACCGCCGAAACGGCTGTGGATCCTGCTACCTCAGGAACACGTGCCGGAGATCAAGCTTCTCTGGTGGTCCCTGGTCCTGTTCTTCGTTGGCGAATTCACTTGCGGGATCGAGGTCTACATCCTGCTGCGGTCATCTTCAGTGCTCGCAGCGATGCACTCCGTCGTGTCCGGAACGGGGACCGCGCTGTTTGCCTTGGGCGCGTACATTTACCTCGACCGGAAAATCATCCGCTACGGTGAGCGTGGGTGCGTGGTAAATCGGATCTGCCAGGGATGCACTTTCCGTGAAAAGGAGGGATGCAAGTTCCTCCTCGTGGCTCTGCTCTTTGCGAGTTTTGTCGTTCTCGCCAGCGTATTGCCATTCTTTGTCCCCACCGAGCGGATGGTTGCCAATACGAGACAGTTCATCCTTCCGTTCGAGTCTGTGAACGTTTGGTTTGATACGGTGGTTGATCCCTGGCTGGCGGCCAATTTCGCGTCGTACGATCGATCGGGCATCGCCTATTACCTGCCTTCGAGCATGTTTGTCATCGAGTTTCGGATTCTCCCCGCGATTGCGCTGACACTTGCGCTGGCAGGCATATTTCTTCTGAGGACACAGCGCGAGGTGCTTGGCCTCCGACTGACCGTTTTCGCGTTCGGAATATTGGCTTACACCTACTTGGAAATTCTCCTCTATCCTGCCACGAAGAATGTCTTGATGGGGTCTCTGGGTCACGAGACCGCTGAACTGTGGTTCCTGGTCATCACCGCGGAGTTCCTGCGGCGCAGTTTCAGCCCCACGGATAAGCCGAATTTGGAGACAGCTTCATGACAGAGAACCCGGAGCAGATTCTGGAAGGCAGATGCGCTCTTATCACTGGCGGGTCGAGGGGACTGGGCCGCGCTCTGTGCTGCAAGTTCACCGCGGAGGGGGCGAGGGTTGCCTTCACGTATTTGAATAACGATGACGCAGCCAATGAAACCCGCGCCATGTGCAAAGAAGCTGGAGGAGAGGCCCTGGTCTACAAGGTCCCTGTAACTGACAGGGAAGCGACCGGGAGAATGGTGGAGGACATCGAAGAAAAGTGGGGAGGCATCGATATCCTTGTTAACAACGCCGCCGTGACCCAGGCTCTGCCCATTGCTCTGATGGAGGAAGAGGACTGGGATTACGTCATGGACACAAACGTGAAAGGAGTTTTTCTCACGACGCGGACGGTTCTCCGCGGGATGATTCGGAGCAAAGGTGGTGTCATTCTCAACATCGGTTCCCTCGCCGGTGTGCGAATGATGGAAGCTCCCCTCCATTACTACACCAGCAAGGCGGCCATCAAAGGTCTTACCGAGTGCCTGGCCAAGGAGGTAGCCCGATATGGCATCCGAGTCATCTGCCTGGCCCCCGGGCTGCTCGAGGAGGGAGTGGGACGCAACTTGCCCGACCACCGACTGGCTGACTATCTAAAACACTGCTCCCTTGGCCGAGTCGGCAGGTTCGGAGAGGTGGCGCGTTTTGCCGCCTTTCTAGTCTCCGATGCAAACACCTATATGACCGGCGAAACGGTCATCATCGACGGCGGGGTTTAGGCGCTAATGCCAATGAAAAGCAACCCCTCACAAAGCCTTGGCTGTCTCGTCTTCGGCGGCTCCGGCGCTCTTGGCCGGGTGGTCTGCCATGCCCTCGCAGCTAAAGGAGCTCGAGTCGCCTTCACTTACCACACCGGCGGAGAAGTGGCGAAGGAGTTAGTTAAAGAACTGCCCGGAAGCCAAGCCCTGCAGCTTGATCTCAGATCGGTGACTGAGATCGAAAGTGCCGTTGATGCAGCGGCAGATGAATTCGGTGGCCTGGACGCCTTTGTTCAGTGCGCTGCCGTCGGGGTGACAATGGAATGTTCAGGCCCC
>Ga0187827_10000664_pt1 | contig 53448 bp, 33 predicted proteins | sample ETNtaG_39_FD_167969 | JGI IMG/M metagenome (GOLD analysis project Ga0187827, IMG submission 167969) | Marine microbial and viral communities from oxygen minimum zone, Eastern Pacific Ocean - ETNP2014_SV_150_PacBio MetaG (Illumina Assembly) | ecosystem: Environmental > Aquatic > Marine > Hypoxic...
AGATACCAAAACTTCGGAAAGTCGGGCGTCTTCTCAGCTCACAATCACCGGAATGGGGGCTGATAAAAGTGAGTTCCGTAATGGTTCGGAGCCATATTTGATTGGTGCTGAAAGGGAGGAAATATGCGACCTCAGAACATCCAATGCTAAATTCTTCGCCACCTCCCAGGGAAAACAGGCCGCCCGAATATGGTCAAAACCGATACACTGGCAGGATGATAATGGGATCTATCGGGACTATGATACTGATATAATCGATATGGAAGATACCCAATTCCCCCTCGTATGCAATGAGAATTCAATACAAGCGGGTTTTTCATCCACCCATATTCCAGGGAGCCCGCTGGTCAGAATTGAGGCAGGGGGAGAGAGGATGGTTTTCACCCCGCATCACATGGAGATCGTCCCCGGTGACGAAAATAAAAATTTCTTTCCGCTTGTCGCCGGTGCAGAGGTAAGCGGGAACGTGATAATATATGACAATATTTACCCGGAAATAGATGAGATGTACCATGTTCAGCCTGATAAATTAAAAAATGAATTTATACTGAACGAATTGCCCTCTTATCTTAGGAACGTTTCCCTTGATAACGACAATTCACTTATAATCTATACGAAGATTGATACCTCCGTCGGAATATCTCTTCTGTCGCCTCCCGTAAATGAGGGGGGAGAGGGAATCTTCGCACCGGAATTGCTCTTCGGATTAAAAGACGACGAGCAGGGTCGAATATTAAGGATGCCCAGGCCCTTCATCCACGATTCGGCACGGTCTAAGGAACGGGATATGTTCGGTGACGAGAGTAAATTGTTTACGGATTATCACATCACCTTATCGGGCCGGGGAAATGCCAAAGAGCTCTTGATAGGGGTCCAGGTTCCCGTATCATACCTGCTGGAAAAGGATAGAGTGTTCCCGATTTACATAGATCCCACAACCGAAGTGATAAAGACAAGTATCGGGACCGGTAAAGACACCTTTACATGCAGTTTCTATGATCCCCTTGTCGGTGACAATCGCAACTGGAACATGGGTGGTGACCCGTATTTATATATTAGTCCGGATAGCGGGGGTTATTACAAGGTTTTTCGCTCAATGTTATTTTTCGATCTTTCGAGCATTCAATCCAAAGATCTCAGATTCTTCTCCGGTGCGACATTGAATCTTTATTGTTATGAAGATGCTGATGGAAATGCCGGGAATCCTCTCGAAGTGTCTCTGTACCGTATGGAGTGTGATTGGGAAGAAGGAAACAACATCTGGGGACCGATCCAGAATGGGTTTGGTGCCACATGGTTAACTTATGATGGTACACATCCCTGGGATATATTGGGAGGTGATTATGAACACATCACTATCGACAGTACGTGGATCAACAATTATGGATGGTTCCAATGGAATTGTAAGGACACAATGAGGGACTGGTTAACGGGAAATTACTCCAATAACGGTCTTCTACTGAAAGGAACGTCCTCGGGCCAACAATTAAAATCATTCCATTCAAAGGAGTTCGGAGACAATTCCAAGCATCCCTTTATTGAAATTGAATTTTATGTGAAACCCACTATAGAATCCATGAATATCAATCCAATGGTGGCCATTAACGGAAGCGAGGTCTATTTTGATGCATCATGCAACGACCCCGACAGCCAAACGATGGAATATAGATGGACATCGGATATTGAAGGTAATATTTCCGATGAGATGTTTTTCGGTCTTTCAAACCTATCCGTGGGAAAGCATAGAATAAATCTTACGATTACAGGCCCCGGGAATTATTCGGTTTTCATGGAAGCTCAGCTGTTAAGGATAGTGGATTTCCTTCCGAACATAAGAAACCTGTCCGCTATTGACACTCCGAATGACCAAGGTGGAAGCATTACCCTGATATGGGACTATGAATTCACCGAGGATTTTAGTCATTATGCTATCTACATCTCACCAATCCGAAATCTTTCGATGCTGACACCTGAAAAAACGGTCAGTGATATTAATGAGAAATCCCTATCCCTAACAGGAATGGGTGGATTATCCCTTATCAATGGAAATGAGTATTATATCACGGTGATCGTCGTGGATGTTCATGGGTTCTCCAATAAAAACAGTCATGTCGCGGGGCCCATCATACCAACTGATGACCTTGCACCGGCTTCAATTGGAGGAATATCCGCTATTGACACTCCGGACGACCAGGGAGGTAGCATTACAGTATCATGGTATCCTCTGACCCTGGGATTGAACCAGAGGGGAGGTAACTTTTTTCATCACTATTACATCTATTTCGAGAAAGATCATTTCGACTCTGTTGAGGGGCTGATCCCGGAAGTCGATGATATCAAAGAGCTTTCCACTTCGGAATTTGAGCTGAGAAATCATAAGAACGCTGCTATTGAAGATGGTGAAAATTATTATGTAACGGTTCTGGCAGTGGATGAGAGCGGAAACAAGATCTTGAATATAACGCCCTTCGGCCCTGTTCAAGCAAGAGATAACCTGCCGCCTTCTTCTGTCAGGAACCTGGATTCATGGGACCGCCCGGGTGATGAGGGGGGTGCGGTTGTACTGGAATGGGCTGCGAACAGCGAACCCGACCTGCATCAGTACAATATTTACATGAGTGAAACGGAGATCTCCACGGTTAAGGGACTGCAACCAGTGGATACCGTGGAAAAAACAGAGAATGACCTGGTGAGCTATATAGTCGAAGGCCTCGCGAATGATCTATATTATAATTTTGCCGTGACCGCCGTGGACGTGGAAGGAAACGAGTTTCCAACTATCGAGGAGGCGGTGAGAACACAGGCAACCGATGATATCGCGCCAGATGCCATCGTTTCCTTAACAGCCGCGGACACCCCCCTGGACAACGGAGGGTCCATCACCCTTACCTGGGATCCATGCACGGCACCTGACTTTAAAAGATATATTCTCTACGGAAGCTACCTGGACCCAATTTCCGATTTGGCCGGTGTTACGCCCCTATTGTTCATAACTGCTGTCGGCAAGCAAGCAGCGGTGGTGGAGGATATAAACGGCGAAAAAATTCATGATAACAGGGATTATTATTTTGGTCTCTGTGTGGAAGACTTGAACGGTAACATCAATTCCACTACTGCCCTGGCCGGCCCGGTGAGGTCCGTGGACAACTTGGCTCCGCGGATATTGAATCTCACTCATTCAAACATTACAGTGTTCAATCGTACCCTGGACAGGACCTCGGGGGAAACGAGCTATGAAGCTGGAACTTCCTGGTTCAATGCAAGCTTCGAACTTGAAAAACACGAGGATGAAGTAAGTATCGGATGGTATCTGGACGGCCGTTCCATAGGTAATAACTATTCGTTATCCCTGGACATCTCCTCTGTGGCCCAAGGACATCATAACCTCCGTTTGGAACTTATCGACCCTCCCTTTCACATTACGGAGGATATCAATTTCACCGTTGTCGAGACCCGCTACGATAGCATAGGGGACGATTTCGGCTCCCGCGACACTTTCTGGGTGTTCACCGGGCTGATTGGTGTGGCGGCACTTCTTTTGGGTTTACTTGTATACTTTCTTGTGATACGTCCGCGTGGAAGGAAAAAAGAGGAAGAAAACGTCGTGGCCGTTAAGGGCCCAAAGGAGATGAAACTTGCAAAGATACACCTAAAAAAGAAAGTGGTGGCCGTTGGGGCCTGGAAGGGTCGTCGTAAAACGAGGAAGAACGTGGATGTGAAAGACCGTTTGTATTATCTTGAGGACAATGTTGGTAAACAGTTCGCTCTCAAGAAAAAACATTACAAACCCGAAAAAGCGGGACCCTGCCCAATGAAGGACCTGCCCCGAAGCGATTTCGCTTGTCCCGAATCGGTTGTAGAAAAATGCGGGCTAACATGTTCACAGAAATCCGAACTAAACATTCCAATGCAGGGGAAAAAAAATTCTGTTAAGGAGTTGCTACCACCCCGAAAAGCAGTTCCTTTCGTCAAATCGATGGAGGAAAAAACTGCAAAAAAAGGGAAAGGGCAACCTAGGATGGCTCGAAAAAAGAACGGAGCGAAGGCGAATAGAGGGCCACGAGGGAAAAAACGAAAGGGAAGCAATGGACGGGAAAGCAAAACAAAACCGGGTAATGAAAAGAAGACGGATGCCGGTTGTCTGGTTCCCGAACTCCACCGGGGGGAACAAAACTCGTAAGATCGTCCATCGGGGGGGAGGAGTTGCATCGGAGTCACACAGGGCCGAGAGCCGTGAGCCGAGCATTGACGGGAGTATTTCCCACGACTAGCGCAGTTTTGATGGGACGATAAAATACTCTCCAATCCTCGATTACCTTAAAACATCAAGTAAACCCTCTTTCCAAGGTTCTCTAATTGATATTGGAATTCTTTGCATTACTTTCAATAACTCGTTATCTTTATTAACAACTTCCAAATCCGGCGATTTTATAAATCGAAAATCCCATTTATTCGTTTGATTGAACATACATACTGCCAGGATGTCGAAATAATCAACATGGTAGCTTCGAGTATTTTTACCATCCTTTGAGTTCCGGGTTTTTTGAATCTCAACCTTATATGCTGGAATGGTTCATGAAATTTGCTAAGGAGTTTTATAGAATATTAGATGATAATGGGAGTTTAGTTATTGATATTGGTGGATCATGGAATAAAGGCAAACCAACACGTTCTACATATCATTTTGAATTATTAATCGAATTAACGAAAATGTTTCACTTAGCGCAGGAGTTCTACTGGTATAATCCTGCGAAATTGCCTTCACCAGCGGAATGGGTAACAGTAAGGAGAATCCGAGTGAAGGATTCAGTTGAATTAGTCATTTGGTTATCAAAAAACCCTTTCCCAAAAGCGGATAACCGAAATGTATTAAAACCATATAGTAAAGACATGCAAAGATTAATTGACAATGGATATAAAGCAAAACAAAGGCCATCTGGACATAACATAACGAATAAGTTCCGAAAAAATAATAATGGCTCGATACCACCCAATTTATTACAAATGGGAAATACTGATTCTAGTAGTAAATATTTAAAGATGTGTAAAAAGAATAATATAAAACCACATCCGGCTAGATATCCTAAAGGTTTACCAAAATTTTTTATTGAATTTTTAACTGAACTGGGGGATCTGGTTTTTGATCCTTTTGGAGGAAGCAATGTCACAGGTCAAGTGGCACAGGAATTAAAAAGAAAGTGGGTATCTTTTGAAATCATTGAAAATTATTTAATAGGGTCCCAATATCGATTTCCAAAAGTCTATCAATATTAATATTACTTTTTTTCTTGGATTGGGTTGGATAAATTAATTAAAGTCCCATTAGTCTAGCATTATAAAGAAATGTGTTGAACATGTCGGAAAGGAGAACCGGACCCTGATCATACCACACTGGGGTTTTCAAGTTTATTGTCTTCACCCATGTGTATCACGGTACCGCACCTGGGACATTCCCCCTGCATCTTTTCGAGACAGCCCCAGTGAAAATGACGCCCGCACTGGCATCTGGCAACCTGTTTCTTCTTCATGGAACCCTGGCAGATCTGGCAAACCCTGAATTTTTCGAATTTTTCCATCACCTCGGGCAAGTACTTCGGCTCCATCTTCCTCAATTCGGTCTTCTCGTAAATGCGGCCCATCACCCTTCGTTTGGCCGGGGGTTTGTTCTTCATTTCTCGCTTGATGTCTCTTTTTATTTTTACGTTTTCCATGGGGGATGTTATATCAGGATGTGATTTAAGTCCGTGATGTACCATGTTAAAGAAATAATCCACGGTGGTGAAAATACACAGGAATGAAATGCCCAGGAAAAAAAGCTCGACGCCGGTCCGGTTCCCACCGAAGGGGTCAAGGTTGAAATCGAGGTAGAGGGTGGCAAACAGGACCGACAGACCTATGGTACTGTATTGGACGGCCATTGTTATCTTTCCCATTTTGCTGGGTATTACAACCGGGTTTCCTGTCACGTAGTAATGCATCCCCCATCCGATCACCATCAGCACACCTGTTCCGATAAGCACGGCCGATAACCACCACGTAAAATAACTATACACCAAAGGCAGCGTGATCAGAAGTGCTAATAGCGATAACTTGTCGGCCATGGGGTCCAGAAAAGTGCCCAACTTAGTGATCTCACCCCTCTTCCTCGCGATATAACCGTCCAGAGAGTCCATTACAGCAAGAGAAGTGACGGTAACACAGGCTGCCCACCTGTAATTCGGCAAGAGCAGGAATATTATGGTGGGAGGAATGAGACAGATCCTGCCAATGGTCACCTTCGTTGCCAGATTTACCATAACCGTTCACACTCGACCGGGACAATGAAACAGGCTAAATAATTTCAATCTTTTTGAATAGAAATATTCTACTTGTCAGCATCGATTCTCTTTACGATCCGCACCTTCTTCGGTGAAGGCGACCCTGCGGGCTCCCGACATAGAATCGGAGATTCTATTAGGGTTCGGTGAATTTCATTCCCCATCACCCGTAAGGAGCTTGCTCCTGAGGGAGAAGATGCATTTTCAATGCATCGGAGCGCAGTGGACTCACCACACAGGACAAGTGGTGACTTGTCAGGCATAGGCAAGGTCTTACGGATAACGGGAGGGGGGGGTACCGACGGCTTCGGTGATTGCATTTCCTCCTGAGGCGGGCCGTGAATCACAATACGGTTCTCCATCGGGGTGGTGTTTCCCCCCTCGGGTTCCACCGTGAAATCGGAGTATACCTCTACCGTATCCCCCAGTTCTCCTTCGGTGGAACCTGTCAGTAAACCATCATCCGGGGATTTCTCTTCTTCAAGTACCGGATCGCTTCTCTTTTTCCTTCTGACAAAAAAGAACATACCAGCCGCCAGGGCAAGCACCAGTACTAAACCGATGATACCCAGGACAATTTTAAGATTACTTGATGAGGTCGAAGTTTCTTCGAGAGGCTCTTTTTCGGTTGAATCAGCCATCACACGCACGTTAATATCGAGCAGGTGTTCTTTACTACCTTCCTTAAGAGTAATAACGAAAGACAAAGTCTTCACACCCGGGGAGATACCGTTTAGGGCGGTAACTTCCACTGCAATGGTTTCCATTTTATCCATCCGCAGAGTCACTGCTTCCTCAGGGATAATGGATATCTTGAGGTTGGATGGTACACTCTCTTGCACAAGATGGGCAGTTACAAGGGTATTGCCGATGTTTTCGATATCCACATAGAACGTTACCTTGCGCCCGACCCGGACGCTCATCTCATCGGAATCGATGGTCGGGTCGATGGAGATCATCTCTTCCACAGTAACGTTTAGAGTGTACTTGCGGAGTAGGGATCCGTTGTTCTTGGACTGTACTCCTATAATGAATGAGTATGTACCTGCCTCCTTCTTTCCCGTCATGCTTAGTTGTAAAACCAGGAACTTTACGCCGTATGCGTCTATAGGTATGTTACTAGCCGGATAGTTTGTAAGCGCAGTGGTAAAACCCTCTGGTTTCTGAAAGGTCACTACAGCATAGCGGTCGTCCGAACTCCCACGGTTCTCCAATTGAATGACCAGGGAGGCGGATTTCGCTCCCGCCTTCAAGGTCGCGTTGACCACGGGAAGGTGAACAGCCATTTCGTCATATTCCTCAACCGTCACGATAAGGGGAACCGTCTCGACTTTCTTTCCACTGCTTGAAGTGGCGATCATGGAAAAAATGAATTCATCCCTGGGAGGTGCCAGATCGTGGGTATAAATGGTAACCCTCGCAAAACCGCTGGCACCGGCCTCCAAGACGAGATAGCGGGGCTCGTAGGTGATGTTCCATCCCGACTTTTTTTCGGATAATATCAGGCTGACGTTATCCGGGCCGTTACCCTTGTTGATTAGCTCGAAGTTATACACAATGGGCTCATGGGGCCTTCCAATGCTCTCGGTGTTATCCGGGATTATGGATATTCCGTATACATGAACTACGGTTACGTTGAATGAGACGCTCACCTCATCGTCGTTATGGGTCATTTTTATAGTGACGGTACACCGATCGCCAGCAAAAGACTCCCATGGAGCAAAAAGGTGTAAAGATACTCTTCCCCTCGAATACGAATCGATGCCGATACGATTCATGTTGTAGATATCCAGAGCCGAGTCATTAACTACTATCCGGTATTCATCGGGCCTATCCTTCAATATCCATTCACCATTTTCTGCCAATAATTGTGCATCCCGGTCAATCTCAATTTCCTTCAGTTCGAAGGCATCCCTCAACTTCTTATCTGCGCGGCCCTCGATTAAATAATCTACGTAGTCCAGTGAAAGGCTGAACATATATTCCACGCTCATAATTGTGGCCCATTCGTCATCGGTACGCGAGGCCGATAGGTAATAAATCTCTTCATTATTGCCGGTATTGTTCAACCACAGAGAAAGGATGGTGGTATTTCCAGGCCCCGGTAAAATATTAATATCGTCCAAAAGGTCCATGGAGAAACCTGTGATCTTGTTTGCCGTAACATTCAGGAATACTGTTTCGCTTGCAGGAGTGGAATCGTTGGATATCGCCGATATGGTGATCCCGAACTTGTCGAGATAAAGGGCGTCCGGAGGGACTGTCACATACACCTGCGTCACAAACTCCTTGTTCTTCTGGGGGATCTTCACAGGATTCTCCTTGAAAGATACCCATTGGGAATCCGGACCCCCGGGTACAAGCGTGACCCAATCCATGGTGGCGCCACCGGTTTCCCGGTTGGTCAATAGCGTGACATCGAAGCTCGCCGGTTCTCCGGGGAGCGCCACTGAAGAGTTCTTCTGGGGGCCTGTGAGAAATAACCTCCTCTCTTCCACCATCACTGAAAAGGTCATTGTATTTGCATTTCGGGAAATTGCGGTGAAGTGAATCTCCGTTTTCCTGTCGGAATAGTCCGCGGAATTCGGTGTTGAGCTAGGCGTAAAACCTATCGAATCGCTGTACCAGGGATCATAACTATCCCCGTTGTTGTAATTGACTAATATATCGAGTTCCTGGGTGCCGCTTGCCTCTTCGAGGTCCACTGCCTTGTGAGAAGGATCTGTGTTAATGTCGTTGGCATCCAACCGGGTGAATCCTCCTCCCAGATTCTCGTACATTACCGACTCGTCAATATGCCAGATCAGCAGCCCTCCATGGGGTAGATAGTAATCGAAACCGGTCCGGGCCCTGTTCTCGATGAGAAAATACTGTTTGCCATCCGTATCAGGTATGATTATCTTGTAGATATCCGGGTAATCCTCGATGTTCCGTATGTATACCGTTTCCGTATTTGCCGATATCTCAACGGGATCTACCCATCCCAGGAATACTTTTGACCAGGCACAGGGATGACCGGGAGTAACGCCGTTATTCAGGTGACCGCCAGCCCCCATGAGTCCCCATATACCAATCCCATTGGAATTATAATCAACATCGTAGAGGTCCGGTAGCCCTAGATCATGACCGAACTCGTGGCATATCACTCCTGTGATGTTCGAACCGAAATAACCGTCCTGGTCCTGAGTCTCGGGCACTATGCTTATGTCCCGTATGGTGGTCCCGTCATCGGTGGAAATGGCTTGACCCAACACGGCCCACATCTGGTATTCTCCAACATGATTGGACCAGATATCGTTAGGAGAATCATCCCTTACATCAGACTCCTCCCCTGAACCGGCGTGAATGACAATGAACTTGCGATATTGGTTGAAATTAATATCGGGATCTGCCTTGATCACGGCGTCATTCACAAGGTTCACATTCCTTTTCGTCCTTTCGTCATTGGCCCCATAATAGCTCATATTGTTGTCCAGGGTATATATTTGCTCGGTAATATGAGTGTTAACTGTTAAGAGTCCATATGATACCTCATCGTAGTAAGTCTCCATTCTTCCAAGAATGGAATCAAAATAAGCCATATCGTGTTCAGGGAGCATTGTCCCGTTACCGGTTGTAGTTGAAACATAATCCGTCTGGAACTGTACACGAATGCATAAAAGGGAAAAGTCGGTCCTTGTGTCTGTACTCCGGCTTCTTTTGGGAATGTTTGATAGGGGTTCGAGGTCATTCACGACCTGATAAGCTGGATCAGAAGCGAGATTGTTCTTTTTATCGGGATGGGCCGGAAAATAATTTAACGCAGGAACTAAGGATTTTGCCCCTGACTTTGTTTTCTCCGCGCTATCTTCAAATCCATTAGTCAACAGAATGGAGAACGGTGCAAGCATCATTGCAACTAATAACACGATAAGGGACCTTTTGAAAAAACGTAACATTTGAGTTCACCTGATTGTTAGTAATCAATTAATTTAATGACATTCTTTATTAGCGTGTATACGAATAATCTTATAGAAGCGAATATATCCGTGGAGATAGTAAAGGGATAATCGCTATATTATTCTTTTCGAGAATTACACCCCAGTAGATAAGGAAACGAAAATATCCACACTCTTAAATGCGCAATCTTTTCCTGACGTCCTTCATATCCGGCCTTATTGGTCCGGGCATCTCAAAGAGACCTTCTACCTGTACCAGATCCTTGAATCCATGCCCCGTCACCTCTACCACTACGGTCTCATCTTTGGATATCACTCCCTCATCCACCAACTTGAACAGTCCCGCAAGAGAGGCAGATCCCGTTGGTTCCGCAAATATTCCCTCATACCTGGCAAGAAGCTTCTGGGCTTCCACAATTGGCCCGTCCTCCACCCCGATCGCCAGACCGCCGTTCTCCTTCAAGGCCGTGAGAACCCGCTCTCCGTCCCAAGTAAATGGGTCCGCCAATCCAGCGGCGATGGTCCGGGGCTCCTCCCAGGTTTCAATGGGTTTGTTCTTCCGGAACGCTTTCACCAGGGGAGCGCACCCCGCCCCCTGGACCGCGTGCATCACAGGCAGTTCATCCACTATATCAAGTTCCTTGTACTCCGAAAAGGCATTATAATTGCCTAGATAAAGACCACCACCACCCAGAGGAATGAGCATGTGGTTCGGGACCATATCTTCGGCGATCTCATAACCGATGGTCTTCGCTCCCTCCATCTGGTATGGATTCAGATGACCGAAACTGGGGATGGGATGGAAACCTAGTTCCTGATAGCACTTTGTAAGCATCTCCACAGTGGGATCGCCCAGATAACCCTCAGTCCTCCCTACAGGGATTACCTCGGCACCGTAAAGGAGAAGCTGGGCTATCTTGGAGCGCGGGGCGTCGGCAGGGACGAAAGCCACGCAGCGGATATTTGCCTTTGCCGAACCGGCTGCAAGTGAATTTGCAGCATTCCCTGAGGATGCCGATGCAACGGTTTCGGCCCCGAATTCCAGAGCGCGGTTGAGACCGACATTGATGGGCCGGTCCTTGAACGAGCCCGTGGGATTGTTGATCTCGTTCTTCAGATAGAGATGTGGCATGGCGAGCCGTCGGCCCAGGTTCTTCGCATGCACCAGCGGTGTGTTCCCCTCACCAAGGTGCACCAAATTCTTTCGGTTCAGCAGCGGGAGGAACTCGAAATACCTTTCAATGGACGGGAGGTCCTTTTCCCGGCGAGAAAGCATTTCCTTACGGCTCACCTCAATATCGTTCAGGTTCACTTTTACAATAACCTTGCTTCCGCAATCACATTGATATACAAGTTTCTCACAAGGATATTCTGCCCTACAGGCCGGACAAGTGTGCTTGAATTTCTCCACATCTTTCGAACTCATTTACCCCACCTAGAGCCGGTTCCCAATAGCCTTCACGTATATCTCATCCACTGCCAGGATCAGAGAGGACATAATTATTATCGCCAACCAATCAAAACCGTTCAATGGCACCGTATGGAACAGGTCCTGCAGGAAGGGCACGTAAACGACGCATATCTGTAGAATCAGAGAGAATGAGACTGCCCAGATTATGTACTTGTTCGAGAAAAATCCTTTCTTGAAGATCGATTCTTCATCCGACCTGCAGTTGAATACATTGAATAACTGGAACAATACGAATATGGTAAATGCCATGGTCTGGGCCTTAGCTACACTGTATCCGGCAGCCGCTTGGCTCCCAAAGAATATGTAAAGGGTTCCAATGCACATGAATATACCCAAAAGAAAAACCGAAGCGAGCATCTTTTTTGATATTATCCCTTTTTTGGGATCGATGGGCGGTCGCTCCATCACGTTTCCCTTGACAGGTTCCATGGCAAGGGCTAGTGCAGGTGGTCCGTCCATAATTATGTTTATCCATAGAATCTGGGCAGGTAAAAGAGGAAGATCCTTTGAGAAGATGGTCGCCACGAGGATAACCAGGATGGCCCCCACGCTGGTTGAAAACTGGTATCTTATAAAGCGACGTATATTGTTGTAGATCCTTCTACCGCCCTCTATGGCCCTTTCGATGGTACCGAAGTTATCGTCGGTGAGGATCATGTCCGAGGCTTCCTTGGCCACATCGGTCCCGGTGATGCCCATGGATATGCCGATATCGGCCTTGGTCAATGCAGGGGCGTCGTTCACACCATCCCCGGTCATGGCCACCACGTGCCCCTTCTTTTTCAGTGCGGATATCACCGATAGCTTGTGAGCCGGTACGGCCATAGCGAAAACACGTATCCCCTCTACTCTTTTCTCAAGTTCCTTCTGGCTCATCTTTTCCAGTTCGGGCCCGGTGAGAACTTGATTGCTTTTTGTAATAATCCCCAACTCTTTACCTATGGTAACAGCAGTTGGTTTCTGATCCCCGGTTATCATAACCACCCTGACGCCCGCTCTCTTGCATAAGCGGACAGCCTCCTTTGTAGCTTTTCGGGGTGGATCGATCATACCGACGAGACCTAAGAATACCAGGTCTTTCTCCATTTCGTCCCGATCGTGGAAATGGATGAATTGATAAGGGGATGGGGCCTTAGAAACATCTATCTTCTTGTATGCCACTGCAAGTACACGCATGGCTTCTCCGGCAAGCTTGTTGTTCATCCGGATCATTTTTTTCTTGTCCTTTCCACCGAATGGAATTATCTTCCCATCCTTAGATATTTTGTTACATCGCCCCGTTATCACTGAAGGCGCACCCTTGACGAACAGAAAGAATTCGTCATCGATCCGGTGTACCACGGACATTCTCTTCAAGGCGCTATCGAAGGTGAATTCTTTGATTCGCTCATAGCGTTTTCTGGTATCGAGATCGACACCACCTTTCATTCCCAGCACCAACATGGCATTCTCGGTGGAATCACCTATTGGTTTGGAAACATCACCGTGACATTTGTTTTCACTCTCGCCCATGACTGAATTGTTACAAAGAACGACTGTTCGGAGGATCGTTTCAAGGGTTTTGCATTTTTTGGGGTCAAGGGATTTCCCATCCATCAAGAACTTCCCGGTAGTATCATAGCCTTCTCCAGTGACGGATATGAATTTATCGTCAAAGTACATCTCTCTTGCAGTCATTTCATTCCGGGTCAGGGTGCCGGTTTTGTCAGTGCATATTACGGTTGTACCACCCAGAGTTTCAACGCTTGGTATGTTGCGGATTATGGCATTCTTCTTGGCCATTTCCTGGATCCCGATAGCCAACGTTACGATCACGATAACGGGCAATCCCTCGGGAATGACTGCCACCGCCAGGCTGATACTTGTCAACAGAAATCGATGAATGGTAGAAGTTTCGGTAATTGTCTCCCAGTGCGATATTATATTGATCACGAGAACGATGAAACAGACAATACCGGCATAGAGGGCGATCTGTTTCCCGAGTTTATCAAGCCTTTTCTGTAGCGGCGTCATCTCGGTCTCTGATGATTGGACGAGAGTAGCTATCTTCCCTATCTCCGTTTTCATTCCAGTACGCACAACCACGGCTTTACCGTTCCCTCCAGTGACTATCGTTGTGGAAAACAGCATGTTCTTCTGCTTGGACAGGGGTAATTCCTCGATATAGGCCACAACATCCTTGGAGACCGATACCGATTCACCGGTTAGGGCGGATTCGTCCACACGGAGGTTATTGGCATCCATGAGATAGGCATCGGCAGGGACCTTGACCCCCTCGTCGACGATTATCACATCCCCCGGAACCAGCTCTTCTGCGGGAATCTCCTCCTCCTTTCCGTCTCTTTGCACCCTGGCTCTGGGATTCGCCATCTGTTTAAGTGCGTCCATGGCCTTTTCCGCGCGAAATTCCTGGAAAAATCCCACTATCGCATTGATGGTAATTACAACAAGGATCACTATTGTATCGCTTAGCTTTATGAGAAGCGAACCTTCATCCGAATTAAGTCCGATAAATGCCGAGGCAATGGCCGCAAGGATCAAAATAATTATTAGAATGCCCTTGAACTGTTCAAGAAATTTTATTATCAAGGACTTTTTTTTTACTTCCGCAAGTCTGTTGGGTCCGTGTTCAATCAGCCTTTTCTTTGCTTCGTCCTGAGAGAGACCTTCTTGCGATGTATCAAGATCTTTCAGTGTAAGGAATAAACCTTTCCGGTACCATTGATCTTCCTCGAAACCCAATATTTCACCTATCTCAGGTAATTATTATAAAAAAAGTCTTAGGCCATCTCTTCGATTACTCCGATTATGTCCTTAATCATTTCTTTTATCTTCTGGTTCGAAATCTCCGAGATCTTACGAACTCTCCCGTCCACCCCTCTATGCCTTATCCGAAGCTTGTTCCCCTCCACAAAGGGGGGTTTCAAAAAAGAAACCCTGACAGATCCATGATTGTCCGGTACGTGAATATCGACATACTTTGGCCTCCACTTGAAGACCTTGTCCTTTTCAAGAGCGATATATATACTCTGATTGGCGGGAAGTTCATGACCGCAAAAAAAGCATACATCGACATTATCGAGATTCTCTTTACTACATTTAGGACAATACATTGAAGCGGCATGGAAATATCCATATAAAAAACTAACCGAAAAAACCCTTTTTAAGAAATTTATATGACGGTTTTCACTGGCATACTGGGAATGCCGGAATTATTTATCCGTAGGAAACAGCAGAATGCCCGCTTCGCTCCGGTGACTTTTCAAGTCCCCTGCACCCTCGGGAGTACTCCCTACGGGTACACCCGTTTTTAAACGGGGGATGAATGCTCCTGTAGCCACACTTGGCGAAGGAGCAGCAATGCCGTAAGTATTGCGTAGTGAAACGGGCTTCTTTGGATGTTTCCGAGGATGATACCCACATTTTCAAATGTGGGTTGTTCATTTGGCGCAAATTATATTTAGCAGATCAATTGTTAATATTTAGAAATAATCGGAATAGGTGAAGGATATGTATGACCTGGAAGACGGCAGGATGGCAATTGCTCTTGCGAGAGCCGAGCTGGACCGACACTTTAAGATAAGGGAAATCGAGTCTGAAAAACTTCCGGAGAAATTTTCGGAAAAGTCAGGTGTATTCGTCACATTGAGCCGATTTCCATCGAAGGAACTGAGGGGTTGCATAGGATATGTTATGCCCGTTATGAAACTGAAGAAGGCCATCTGCGATAATGCGTTGAATGCCGCTCTCGAGGATCCGCGCTTCCCGGCTCTGCGCAAGGAGGAACTCGATAGAATTGTGGTGGAAATATCGCTTCTCACAGTTCCTGAAAAGATAAAATATTCATCTCCGGAGGAATTGCTAAACAGGATACAGATCGGAAAGGACGGCCTCATCATGGAAAAATCCTTTTTCAAGGGACTGCTTTTACCGCAGGTTCCGGTGGAATGGGGATGGGACGTGGAGGAGTTTCTTAGCCATACCTGTATGAAGGCAGGGCTTTCCTCGAACACATGGAGGAAGGGAGAGGTGACGATAAAGAAGTTTTCCGCCGCGGTGTTCTCCGAGAAATCCCCAAGAGGGAAAGTCATTGAAAAGGAACTCCTATGAGGGTGCGATCCATTGACAATAACACAACCGGTTTTAGACATATTATTGATATTTCCCGGCTGGCTATCCACCATGATGATCGCCATGCTTCCCATTTTCGAGCTGAGGGGTTCTATCCCGGTAGCCATTGGGGTTTTTAAGTTACCGTGGTGGGAATCGTATATATATTCTGTTATCGGAAACATGGTTCCCGTTCCGTTCATACTGCTGTTATCAGATCCGGTGGTTCGTTTTTTCAGTCGTTTCAAATACAGTAAAAAGTTTTTTGACTATATCCTTGAGAAAACCCGGAAGAGAACGGGAAAGAAGATCGAACGCTACGAGTCACTGGCCCTGGTGCTTTTCGTGGCAATACCCCTACCAGTGACGGGTGCATGGACCGGCGCCATAGCCGCCTGGCTATTTGAAATTGAATTCAAAAAGGCAATGGCATGCGTATTTTTGGGGGTATTGATAGCGGGAGCCGTGGTGACCGCTGCATATCACTCGGCCCGATTTCTGCTGGATTACTCGATGCTGGGCTTTGTAGGAACAATCATACTCCTGATAATTTTTTACATCGTATATCGGCTGTTGATCAAACGGAACAATGGTATGGACCACGACAAATAAGCGACAATATCTTAATATAACGAATAACTTTATTACGAATGGTGTTGAAATGAAAAAAATTAATGAATTTCCATTAACCCGCTTAATGTCAGTGTTGACGATCTTTATTTTCATCTTTCCCGGTATCTCCTTTTTTTTTGACACATCGGCAATTGCGGAAAATAGGGCAGTACCACCACTACCTCTACAAAACCCCGCTGGAGCTGTATTGGACAATAACGAGTATTTTGAATGGGTCGAATACTCAATCCGGGATGGTGATGACGACGGGAAGAACGATAGGGTGAAAATAAGCTTTGGCGTGCTGACCGATGGAATAACCGAGCGAGTGCGGGTCAACATGACCGTAAGCAACAATACTGGAGATATTGTAAAAAGAGACATGATGGAATTCAATGCTCGTAGGCGTGGGGCGAACCTAACGGACACCTACTTCGAATACAAGGTAGGGACCACAGGCATATATAATTTCAATCTCACCCTTTCCGATATCGCCCATGACAAGGTGGAAGATCACAGCAACCGGACCAACGTGAGCCTGTATTTCAACAGCCGCAGGTACTCCCTGTCACTGTCGGCCATCGTGGACGACTTCAACGGTAACGGAACGGCAAACGACGTTCTCGTAATTTGCACCGATAAGGAATCTCTTCCGGTATTGAACGCAAGTATTCTCATAGATGGAATGTTAGAGGGATTGACCGATGAAAGAGGAAAGATTTACATTTATAACCTCTCAGGACAACACCACGAGGCAGATGCTTTCTATTCGATTTATCACGCGAATACGGATTTCGATATCTCGCAACCCAGACCGGCCATGTTACTGGTCGATCCGGAACCGATGGATTTTGACGGGGACAGCTATCACGATGACCTGCGCGTATATGCGACTCTCCCTGACTCAAGCCCTGCAATAGGAGCAATCGTACAGGTTGGAGGATCGTACGTTGGTCTCATTGGAGTGGAAGGATGGGCGCAGTTCGAGAACATCAGCCAGGGGGACTATAGTGTCCGTGTTTCATATCAATTACCCCGAACGGCGATAGTTTCATACTCGTATTTTTATGCGGAAGGACCCCTGATCACCGAGTATGATATGAATTTTTATAGCATTTATGCCAGGATCACAAATGCGGACGGCGGCAGTTCGAATAACGATCTTGAGATATACTGTGATGTGGATATCAGCGACGATGTCACAGCACAGGTACATATTAACGCAACGGTTTTTAACCAATGGGCCGAAAAGACAGCCTTTGCCAACACGAGTTATATGGCGACTGGTTGGGAGTACGATGACCAATATATATATATTTACAATCTCTCGGAAGGGTATCACACGGTGCGGTGCGAGCTTTTCGATCACAACTGGACCCTTCGGGACGTTCGAACGCAGACGGATGTGACGGTCTATGGTAATGACACGCCCATTAACGTCGACAAGATGGTAGACGATCTCGACGGCGGGGGTTCCATGAACGACGTATTGTTCTATGCGCACCTGAAGTACCAAGATGAGGTCAATGCTACTATAAAGATATTTTTCAGTTCGAACGATACCGAATTCAATTCCACCTTAACCGATAAGTGGGGTATGTCATGGGTCGACAATCTACCCGAGGGAGAATATTATTTCGAGGCATATCGGGCTCAAGGAGAACTAGCTGATTTTGGCAATTTCACCATTTACAACCGCATTCTGCAGACCTTTCAGACAATGGAACATCTCAGGGATCAATCCGGGGACGGATTCCACGATGATTTTGTCATCTATGCTTACGACGATCAGGGACGTCCGGATATCTTGACCCAGGTGACAATATATGAGAAAGAGAGTGGTTATATTATTAGACAGGGATGGACCAGGGGAAATTTACTGGGACCGGGATATTTCATCGCCGAGAATCTTTATACTGGTGATTACGTGTTTACGGCAGTCCACGTAGGGCCAGTGTTCGAGAAGAACATCTCATCGGGATTAATTCATTCCTACCATGATTGGCATTACTACTACATGCCTCTATTCATGGATGTAGAGGTCTTTGACGGGAATAACTCGGGGTATCGGGATGACGTTTTAATAAAAGTTAACGATTCGGAAGGCCAACCAATGAATCGAACTTCCGTAAGTATATCGAATAACTATATGTTCGAAGAAAAACTTACAAATGAAAACGGTACCGTGATCTTTTACAATCTACCTGGTGGAAATTATCGAACGTATTCGGAGAATTATCGCAACGATCCACCCATGAGGGGCGAATCCACCTTTATTTCAAATGGACCCGTTGCCATCAGATTCGGTTATTTCATTGATTATATTCGCTGTGGTGATGAAGATTTCCGGAGAAACGATATTTCAATAGCAGGCCGCGTTTATTCAAGCGCAGACGGCTGGGAGAACATCACCGTGCTTATGAACATGACATATGAATCCAACGGAACGGTTCATTCTTTTGAAAATCGCACGTTTCTGGGTGATGGTTACAATTGGATGGTGTACAACCTTAAAGACGTTGGTTATGAGGAATATTCGATATCACTGATTCTTCTGGATGGCAATCACAGTCAAATAGCGATAATGAATTTTACAAATATAGTGGTATACGAGGCAAAACCGATACTGAATACTTACGCAATATTAATGGATGCCAAATGGCTATACCTTAGGGCCGCGTATGCCGGTGAAACCTTCTTCCAGTCCACGTTCGAGTTATACAATTCAACAGGTCTCGTGAATCGTACCAGGAATGTCGAACGACAATATTTCGGAGATCTATATCCTGACGATTATCGATGGAACATAACAGAAGAATCCCTTAACCTGACCGATCACGGTGAGTTGTTGATCGATGGCAATTACACCTTTTCTTCTTATTTGCGAGATTATGATTTTGATGGTTACTATGATGATTTTTATTTGTCCATCAGGTACACGAATCGCACACGGGTAGATAACGCCGAAGTAAGGGTATACGATGCAAACGGCTTACTCCTTACCACTGGAAACACTTCCGGGGGTTTCGAACTTCTCAATCTATCCATGGGAAACTATACCTATATACTTACTCATAATCAGAAAACCCTTATGAGTGGCAGGTTCTATTCATACACAAACGGCTACCCGAACAAACCGCCAAGCGCCAACATTTCCCATCCCCGGAACGGAAGCACCTATCTCGTGGGCAATAACATATACTTCGATGCAGGGAATTCCACCGACATGGATATGAATGATTCGATCTACTATACCTGGATCTCCGACGTGGACGGCCTCATGTCACACCGGGAGAACTTTAACACCAGTATTTTATCGATTGGAGTACACAATATAACCCTCCACTGCGACGACGGCCACGATAACAATGTTTCCACTTCGATTATCGTACGCGTACTGCCTCTCAACAAACTTCCGCTGGCCGATGCCGGTCCTGACAAAAATTCTTATATTAATGAAGCTGTGGATTTCCTTGGCAGCGCCAGCGATCCCGACGGTGTCCTCGTACGGTTCGAATGGGATTTCGAGGGGGATGCGATATATGATTGGAGCAGTGACAAGAACGGCCCAGTAAACCACAGCTATGATTCACCCGGATTATATCGAGCGCGGTTCAGGGTAACTGACGACAGGGGTGGTTTGGCAGTAGATAGCTGCAATGTGAGCATCATTTACAGTAACCGTCCACCTATGGCCGATGCCGGTGACAATAGATCGTTATTTACCGGGGAAAAATGTGTTCTTGACGGTACTAGCTCATACGATCCGGACGAAATATACGGCGATCAAATAGTGGCATTCAACTGGAGCTGCATAACCCATACGATTGACCTGCAAGAGGAAAATTCCTCAGAACCGTATTTCTATCCTGGGGAGTCCGGTATTTATGAGTTCACCTTAACGGTGCTGGACTCTAACGGCCAGTGGTCCCAAGAGCTTGATAGAGTGTGGATCACCGTGGAGAACCGGATCAATTCAGCTCCTGTGGCTGAAGCGGGTTCACCCCGATCCAGTTTCATAGGTGATATATTCATTCTTGACGGGAGCGGCAGTTTTGATCCCGACCCGGAAGGCTATATCGAAGCATATGAATGGAAATGCACTAACCACAGTGATATAGACCTTGCTAACGCCAGCAGCGCCAGGGCCGAGTTCACACCTGGAGAGGAAGGAATATACACATTCTCCCTGAGGGTGAAAGATAACAGGGAGGACTGGAGTGAATTCGATTTTGTGAATATCTCAGTAAGTGAGATAATAATTCCGAATTCAGCTCCTCGCGCAGTAGTTAGCCCTGTACAAGCTGCAAGAGTATTTGAACCAGTTACCTTCTCGGCCGCAGGTAGTTTTGATCCCGACGACGACACGAACGGGAACGGGAAGATCGACGGGAGCGAGAAAGATAAGTTACAGTATCAATGGGATGTGGACGGAGACGGCAAGACGGATACCACTGGGAGAACGACAACGTACGTGTACAACTCCCCGGGAACCTTCATAGTAAATCTGACAGTCACCGATCCGGAAGGTCTCTCAGATGGCGAGGAATTCTCAATCGTGGTCAAACCCGAGAATCATCCCCCCGAAGCGAGTATTGACCAGGGTGGAAAAATTGTATTCAATCTTGATACACAAAAAATTCTCTCGGCCTATTCCACCTATGATCCGCAGGAGGATAAGGACGAAAATGGAAAACTCTCGGCGGAGGAAATAATGGGGCTTAATTTCTTCTGGGACGCGGACATGAACCGGGACAGCGATGGGAACGGGATAAAAGACGATGATACGGACTGGACCGGTGTTGAATTTTCCCTGGATTATTCGGAGTACGGAACTTACGTCGTAGGCCTAAAAGTGCTTGACCATGAAGGATTGAGCGATGTGGATTCCCAGGAGATAGTGATCAATTCACCTCCATTGGACCTAGAGATATCCTTTTCTGCATCGACGAATATATACTACAAGGATCAGCCCTTGACATTCCAGGGCAGCTGTCACGACCCTGACGGAACGGACCGATATCTGAAATTCATATGGGATATGGATTCCAACGGGGTGCCCGACATATACGGTGAAAGCGTGGAATTCTACTATGAAGAAGATGGCAGGAAGGTCGTCACTCTCACGGTGGAGGATCGTTACGGGGCCAGCGAAAAAATAACTGCAAGCATCGAGATACTCCCTCCCATCGAGACCATGGTGGAGACCCCTGAGATAATATCCCCGCGGGGTGGAAAGATTACGGGAACCGCCATCACGGTGGAGGCTTCGGTGGAGGATGATAGGATTCTCTGGCTGGAAGCGAGTATAACAGGTGAGAAATGGAAGAAGATGAGACGCCAATCCGGTGGAAACCTTTGGAAATACGATTTTGACATGGGATCCTCCAGAGTTATCAACATCTATGTGAGGGGAGTATTGAAAGATTTCTCGGGAAGGACGGTTTATACCGATAGGGTATCTGTGACCGTTCGATTGGAGGACGAAGGGGAAGGGACGGACGAGAAGAATGAAAAGATTTGGGAAAAATACGATATCGAGTTGGGATTTGTAGCCGCCGTCCTGATACTTTTTATTGTATTGCTGCTGGTGGTGAGGGCTAGGAGGGCACCGGATTATTCTCGCATGATAAAGGACATCTACAGTGAAAAGGCAAAACGAAGGAAGGCGGGAGAAACAAAACGAGAAAGGGAAACTTCTCAAGAGGCCGAGGACGAGGATGGATTTACCGAGGTGGACGCTGAAGTTCTCGAAGAAGAGGAAGATACGGAGATGGCGATCGAGGATGGGGATGAAGAATACATGGAAAGGATGATCGAAGAATTGAAAGCCGGCGACATGATCCTCTCCCATTCGGGCACAAAAAGAACCGTGATCTCGGTTAATGGGCCGGAAATGCATGTAACAAGAACAATGAAGGACGGGACCACCAAAAAGGAGAGAGCGAATAAATTGATGCTTCAGCTTCGCAGCGATGCCATCTCGGATATTATACTGGCGGAAGAGGGAGTGGAAAAGGAAGAATTGGAGGACGAAGAAGACGATATTGAGGAAATCGTGGAATCATTTGAAATTGATATAGTCTGTCCCCGATGTGAAAGTCTCTTTCCCGCGGTGAGTGAAGGTAAATGGCCCCTGGTTATTGACTGCCCGGAATGCGGAGCCAAGGGACGCATCACCGAGAAAATGATGGGGGATATTGTCAATGGTGAAAATCTCGATAACCCCTGCGGGCTCATCTGACTTGCCCGCTCCTGATGTATGGACATACATCTGTATTTGCGGGGACGTTACCCCGCAAACAGGGCGCGGTCAAGTCTCGACAAAAAGTCGAGGTTTGCAGCTTGGTAATCCTCGACAAATCAGAGATTTGCCTGGCATGACAGGGCGTGACCTGTCATAGTTCGTGGAATCGCGGGCCAGTAGATCTCCGGAGGAAATCGATGGCTCAGTTGAGCCCGAAGGGTGTCTCCGGAGTGAAATGGGAGCCTGTAGGTTTGCAAAGGAAATCGAAGGCTCAGCAATGCCCAAAGGGTATTGCGGAACGAAGTGGGAGCCCGAAGGGTTGATTCCGCTGAATCTCATTTAACACATTTGTATTCCAGGCTGTGTGCAATATCCTCCAGCCGTTCTTGCTCCTGAGAGAAGAACAGGTGTGATCGGCACCTGCAATCCGATGAGCCGAATCCCTTGACGGAAGCCGTTAGCGAGGCGTAACGTGCGGCGCTGCTGCATTCCAGTCTTTTATCAGAAATTATCGTCCAAACGCCCACCACCTTGCTGATCAGAAGTAGGTAATCCACGTGCCAGAATATTTTCTTATTGTCGCTGAGATGACGCGATATCCTTGATTCAAGGGAGTTGAGAGCCGAGCCGGTATAGGCGTAGTAACCCGCACTGAAATCCAAACTACCCAATGCTCCGACCCGTATGCAGGTATCCTTCTCAACCTGTATAATGAGAATGTAACTGCCTTTCATAATGCCTTCCCCGGACAAGGAATTTTATAGAATATCTACGTAACGCGAGAATATTTATTTCATATAGTCCTCAAAATAATTAAATATCTTGATTTGGTTGATTAGCATTGATTATTTGAATTTTAATAATTACCTAGAGATATTCCTATGAAAGGAAGGACGATAATGGTTTTTCTTGTTATTATATTACTGACGGTTCCCTTCGAATTGAATTTTTTTCTCACGGGAGAAAAAGCGGATATACGGAGCGGCGAGCACGAGTATCCGGATGGCAATTATTTCTCAGGTGATCGGGACAATGAGGCAGTAACCTTCACAAAGGTCACTGATGAAGCTGGTCTCTCGGGAAAGAGCTCCAATCACTTTGCGTGGGGAGATTATAACAACGACGGCTATCAGGACCTTTTAATGGGTTCGAAGCTATACAGGAACAATGGGGCCCCCGGTTGGAACTTCACCGACGTGAGCTCGGCAGCAGGAATTAGCGGCGGGGGGAACGGTGTCTGGGCGGATTACGATAACGATGGTGACCTGGATTTCTATACATCGGGTAATAAGTTATGGAAGAACAACGGGGCCCCAGGGTACAACTTCACAGACGAGACCTATGCAGCAGGGAATCTCACCACGCCAGACCCCACAATGGCTGCCGGATGGGGGGACTTCGATCGGGACGGGGACGTTGACCTGTACGTGGTAAACGGCGAAAGATACAATGACGGTGACCCAGCGTTCTATGCCGACATTTTTTTCAGTAACAACGGGGACGGAACCTTTACAGACCGAACTGTACAGACGGGATTGGACACTACTAACAAAAAAGCCTACGGGCGAAGCGTGAACTGGGGTGACTACAACAACGATGGCTGGATAGATATACATGTGGGTAATTACCGTCTTTGTCCCAATTATCTCTGGCGAAATGATCGTGACGGGACCTTCACAGATGTGGCAGCAGAGACCAATACGACGGGAGATTATGATGACGACCGTTACTTTGACCAACAAGCGAAAGATACCTATGGGGATGGAACCTGGGGGCCTACCTACGGCCATACAATAGGTTCGGCCTGGGGCGACCTTGACAACGATGGTGATCTGGATCTTTGGGATTCGAATCTCGTTCATAAATACGTGGGACCCACCAATTGGCCCAACATGCCCTATGATATTCGCGGGTACGTGTGCGACGACTCCAAGGTCTATCGGAACAGCGGTGCTCCCGGGTTCGATTTCACGGACATGCGGCCAAGCTCCGGGATAGCATACATGCCAATAGGCGGTCAAGGCAAGTACGCTGGAGACGAGTTGTGGTCAGGAGTTGCCATGGGAGATTACGACAATGACGGTGATCTCGACGTGTTCGTCCCACAGATATACGATCTGAGTTATGCCCCTTCTCTTCTTTACAGAAATAATGACGATGGAACATTCACTCAGGTCGCTAACGCACTGGGGTTGGAATCCTTCAATCATTACGGCGGAAGCTGGTGCGATTACGATAACGACGGCGATCTGGACCTGATCTCCGGAGGAAAAAAGCCGTTTTCCGATGGTACTTACGAAGCTCATCTTTTCAGAAACAACGGTAATTCCAATCATTATCTCCACGTGGATCTGGTGGGAACCGAAAATAATAAAATCGGATTGGGGGCCCGTGTCAAGATCACTTCGGAAGGAGAGAGCCAGATACGGGAGGTGGAGGGAGGAATGGGCAGCCACGGCCATCAGAATTCCATTACGGTAGAGTTCGGACTTGGCTCGAAAGCAACCATTGATGAGGTGGAAGTCACCTGGCCCGATGGAAAGACGCAGTTGATACGAAATCCCGCAATAGACCAAACCCTTGAAATTACCGAGAGCGATAAGGCCCCGTCCATAACGGGCGTGACCGTGTCAGAGACCGACGTGGATGAGGATGAGAAAATAACATTCGGCGGGTCTGCAACCGACCCTGATGGCACCATTTCGAAGTATGAATGGGATTTCGAGGGGGACGGGGTTTATGATTACAGTTCACCAAACTCGGCTACAGTCCAGCACGGTTATCCAAAGCACGGTGAATATTTCGCAAAACTTCGTGTATGGGACAATACGGGCTTGCTGGGTGACGCGGAAAGCACTATTTATATCAGTGTGAATAACCTTCTGCCGGTGGCGCAAATTGCAGGAGATACCGTGGGAATCGAGGAACAAAGTTTCCATTTTACCGGTGCGGACAGTTCAGATACGGCCAATGACCTTGGAAACCTCTCATATTACCTGAATTTCGGAGACGGGAATGACACCGGTTGGGTGAATTTTACCGAGTATGATCACATTTATCCCGATATGGGTAGTTACACAGTGCGGCTCATAGTAAAGGACGATGAAGGAGAAACATCCAGTGACACCCTCAGGGTGACCGTTAAGAACATGGTCCCCGCCCCACAAATATTTGGCATTGAGGAAGGAGTGGAGGATACCGCCATCACCTTCAATGCCTCCTGTAACGATACTCTGGGCGACCTGGATCTCATAAAATATGCATGGGATTTCGGTGATGACGACGATACTGATTTCAGTGATGAAAATACCACGTCCCACACGTACATCGAGAGTGGTATATATACAGTAACCCTCCGTGTAAAAGACAGGCACAATACGATAAATTCAACGACGCATATCCTGAATATTTCCAATGTTCTACCTAGGTGCACTTCTCTTGAAAAAATGGTGGGCGACGAGGACGAGCCCGTTTCGTTCTACGGCGATGGTTTCGATACGCCATCGGATGCAGACACTCTCCAGTACCAATGGGATTTCGGTGATGGAACAAGATCGATATGGTTGGATACATCTCTCATAAACCATATTTATACTCAGGCAGGAAACTACACGGCGGTATTGACGGTGGAGGACGACGATGGGGATACCGGCCAATGCTATGTGAACGTTAGTATCCGAAATATCATTCCATCGCTGGATCTTAAAATATCAACCGATAACATATACGAAGACGATATTGTGAAATTCACCGGATCGGGAGGGGACTCCGACTCGGATGAAGACGACCTTTTATTCAGAATAAATTTCGGCGATGGAAATGAAACAGGGTGGCAAAGCGAGGTGGATTTCACTCACTCCTATAACTTTTCGGGACAATACGATGTAATAATGGAAATAATGGATAACAGCAACGATACCACCCAGGTGTCAAGGCAAATAGTCGTGATAAACATGGCTCCCACGGCTTCTTTCGGCCACTCGCCAAAAAGGGACCTGGATGAGATGACGGTAATAAACTTCGACGCCAGCGCCAGCATGGATACGCTATCGGACAGGGGCAGACTGAATTACACGTGGAAAATGGGTGCCAGGAAGACATTGTACGGTAAAAAGGTTGCCAATACGTTCCTTTCTTCCGGTAAACAGGTAGTAAAACTTACCGTTCGAGATGATGACGGCCATACCGGTTCTACAAGCCAGACCCTAACGATAGAGAACATTGATCCGGTGGCCCTGATCGATCATTTATCAAGTAAGGTAAAGGTCGGGGAGTCGGTAGAATTCGACGCAAGCGGTTCCACCGACACGCCTGGAGACATGGAAGGGTTGGAGTATGAGTGGAGGATAGGTTCCCTGAAGAAGTACGGGATGAAGATCCAGCATAGCTTCGACACCCCCAATACCTACAAGGTATACCTAACCGTGACCGATGAAGACGGTGGTTTCGATGAAAATTACGTGATAATCACTGTTACCGACGATTCTACCGAGAAACCCAATGAATCGGGTGGATCGACTTCCTGGATCATAGTTGGCGTGATAATAATAATCATTTTGGTGGCTAGCGCCCTGGTTATGATCCTCCTGAGAAAGAAAAAGAAACCGGAGACCGAGCCGACCTTGCCGGACGAGGATATGAATTTTGCATATCAGGGAGAGGAGAACGCGGAACCACCTGCCGTTCCTTCGATACCGCTGACAGATGAGGCAATACCGACGCAGGCGGCAGCTCCGATCTGCACCGGTTGCGGCCAATCATCCGAATACTACCCGGTGTATGATTGTTACTGGTGTGAACCATGCCAGGAATACGTATATCCCGTGGAATCGTCCGAGGTCGCGGTGAACGAAGACTCTCTCTGGAATCCGTCCCCGGTTACCTTGCCTGGGGCACAGGAGAAACTCCCGGTTACCTCGATGGGTGGGGCAACGGAACCTCTCAAAGCACTTCCTGAGCCCCGGTTGGATAGCTTGGACGGACTCGATCCGGACGTAGACGAAGAGGTCAAAGAGGAGTCCGAAGTCCAAAACAAGCAGGAAGATGTGATTGATACAACTGAGAATGAAAAAATTCCGGTGCCGCAGCAGGATGAAAAGCCCGTGGGGGAAGCACCCGCTAAAATTATCAGGAAAAAAGTGGTACGGAAAGTGGTGAAAAAGAATATGAATTCTCAGTGATGGTTGAGATAGTGTCCATACCAACCATTGCTTTTCAAGATCGGCATAATCCAGTTTTCACTCAAGGTAGAATGTTGATCTCGATCTATGAGATCCCTAGTACCCGGGGTCCAGAGAGTGCAAAACATTAGTATGTAAATAATAAAAAATTTTTTATCCGATTCAAGCAAGTAGTGTTTCTTCTCCTTCGAAAGCTTACGCTAATTATGAGGAACTAACAGATTTTGCAGGAAAACCTGACCCTTACCAGAAGCATCCTTCCCCGGGTGTTACCTCTCCGTTATCGCCTTTTCTGGTGTTTTACCCCGTACTATCTCTTATAGATCGTATAAAGACAGTGTGAACATCTCCAGATCTCGAAGATGTCCTCGCCCCGAGAGAAGGGCAATAAAGATCCCTCCTCGCACTTCGGACATGGCGGGAAAATCGTATTCAAAGCCATTACTCCACCTCCAAAACATAGAATCAATCCTTCCCTTTTAAAACTTTTGGCAAATTCCGCCTCGCAAATAACGGATTTATCAAGAAAATCTATAACGGTTTTTCGATCCAAAAATTCGGTGATTTCCGTAATTTTAATCACTCAATATGACCCTATGTCCGTTTAAAATGTTGTACAACATATTTTATATAGGAGTAAGGATAATATTAAATTATACACATCGGAACTTCATTATAAGTAGGAATCAAATTAAAATCAATGGTTTCGACATATAGAAAAACAGAGTGATAAAATGATACGCGAGGAGCGAAAGGTGTTATTCTCTATTGCCGTCATAATGGCAATGGGGTTGGTTCTGATCCTCCTGTTTCAATCCTCACTCTGGAGTGATGAGAATATCAATAATTACGCCGCGCAACCCGAAGCCCCTGAAGCGGGTATCAGATCTGAAAACTACTCATTTTCCATATCCTTAAATGAAACAGAACACGTACTTTATCTCGAACCCGGGCTTGTAAAGGAGATGGAGCTTGAGATCACCAATACGGGCGAGGAGAATGATTCCTATACGGTGAGTGCGTCACCCGTTGAAGAACCTTGGCCTTATTTGATATCCCATTCACGCTCACCCTCACTAGCCCCTCATGAGGATTTTTTGATAAAATTGAACGTAACGGCCCCTAATGACCTATTTTTATATCCCCGAGAATACGTATTCGAAATCAAGACAGCTTCAGTGAACCAGACCGAAATAACGAACAATATCACTTTGCTTCTTATTCTCACATCCATCGATATTGATATGGAGATAGGATTGCGCGACGAGAATGGCGATGAAGTATCCGATATGGAAATTGACGGTAACCGAAACGAACTATTATTCCTGTCCCTTGTCAATAGTGGCAATGTTTTTGATGAATATGAGGTTTCCATCTCTGGCTTGTCCCAAGGTTGGAGTGCATATTTCAGAACCGGAACTCAAAGTATTTTGGTAGAGCTTGGACCGGGGAACGTCAGATCGTCAGTTCAGGAGTTGATTGTAGTAAGCTGCAACAGAAATTCGACCGAGAGCAGTCATCTGGTGATATTGGCCAATTCCACGGCCCCCGTGACAGGACAACCCATTTCCAAGACCATCACGGTAAGCCTGGAAAAAAGAACGCGAGAGATTCCCGTGATACTCGAATCCGAAATTAAATACCTGCTCGTCGACCCCGGGGAAGAGGTCGAGATTCCCGTGACCGCTACAAACTTCGGGTCCAATGGCATCGCCTTCAAACCCTTGGTGAACGGAAGCCTCCCTCAATGGATCAAGATCATGGACAATCCGGCGACCCACGACGTGATCCAAGGGCAATCAAGTGCCGAATATCTCTTCAAATTCTCAATCGGAAAGGATACGCTAGCCAACTCCGAGCACATCATCGGTTTCACCGGGACCTGCAGAGAAGATTACGGTCGGGTATTCGATATCTGGGTTCATCTGAAGGTTCGACAAGTATTCAACCTCACGGCCACCATCGATACAAGCTCGGTACAATTGGATGAAGGAGAGGCAGAGCAGATCGTTATTACACTCCATAACAACGGGAACGGCGAGGAAGACGTCGATATATATCGGGAATGGAACGATTCGCTATGGGTAAACACCAGTTACAACCGGGTCGTTCTTGCACCATTCGAGACGAAGAACGCAACATTTAATATCTCCGTCCGGGACACTGAAAAAGCCTCTTCCGACGAATATAGCCTTACACTGGTATCATCCAGGAATACAATAATTTTCAAAATCAATATTACGGTAGTAAAAGATGTACCAAACCACCTCCCCGATCTTGCGATCAAGGAAGAAGAATCGAGCATATCATATAACGGACATACGTCCAATGGATTCGCTTTCCTCAACTTTGCCGTGGTCAATCTTGGGAATGACGATAGTGGTTATTTCACTATAAGCGTGCGGACAATTAACAAACTGGGTAGTATCTCCCAGACTCTTCTGAACAGGCGGGAGGACAATCTGGCACCCCACGATACACTTTATTTTTCCATACCGATCACACCCAAGCAGGCCGATCTTAAGGTAACGGTTGAACTGGACGATGGTCACGAGGTGGAGGAAACCAACGAGACCAACAACCTTCTCACGATCAATATTTACCCGAACAACAGTGACAGCGAGCCAAATTACGCTGTTTCGCCCGAAGAAGGTTTTATTCCCTCACCGATATATATTACCGGAGGTGGGATTATATTCCTCGTGATAGTCCTTACCGTCATATACGGTCTTGGAACCGAATCCACCAAATACTCCATGTTATCTGTATTCGTACCCCTGTATTCCAAAATGATGAGAGAGGATATTCTATCACACGCCACTCGTGAAAAGGTCTATCACTTTGTGAAGAACCATCCCGGAGAGCACTACCGCTCCATACTCGAAAGTCTGGAGCTGAAGAACGGCACCCTCAGTTACCACTTGAAGACCCTTGAAAAACGGGAGTTCATAGTATCCAAGAAAGATGGACCGTACAGGCGATTCTATCTACACGGCTCTCCGTCAAAGCAGAAGGTCTATATTAACGGGCTTCGAAAGAAATTATACGATTTTATTTTAAAAAATCCCGGGCTCAGCCAAAAAGAGATCGCAAAGATGATGAAATGTACGTCCCCCACCGTTAACTATCACGTCAACAATATGGTCAACCAGGGACTGGTGGATATAACCAGGAAAGGCAGGGAAACCCACTGCTTTGCCATCAATTCCCAGAACCTGCAGCAATGAGCATGACAAAAATAATTGGATGGTAAGCTTAGATGAGAGGATTATTGTGTGCATGATGAATGCGGTGATTAATTTCTAATCTTACCATCCGTGAATCATGAGACGATGAAAATTATTCTCGTCTCGAGTGATCGTTATTCCTTAGGCACAGCCGATGTGGCTTTAGGTCGATTGAAATAATTAATAATAACAATATAAATAACTTTCTCGCTGTTTCTTTTAATCGAATTTATATCATCCGATTTCACAATGATCCGTCAATGAAAGTTTATACCTCCGGTTTATTCCTAAATCGCACATTATTAACAAATATTCTCCTATTAGCGAGTGATATTCATCGATGCGGTAATGAATGTTCGTAGGCACCATAATGGATTTTCATCGTAGTTAGGTGAGAAAAAAAATTTCTTGCATACCCCATAAAGAGTTAGGATAAAAAGGCGTTTTTCCCCTTGCCTATAAGCAATCCAAAAATACGAAAAAAAGGTCAATTAATAGTGGAAATGTAGAAAAATACATATCTTATATTCAATATAATCCACTTGAATCAGTAATTATCGCGATTATTTTCAAAAGGAGTCGGGTATAATATGGCAAGAAAAGGTATACGTGAATACGATGCGAAGCGTTTGCTGGCAAATGGACTCCCTCGAATATCAGAGGGACGATTTGAAATGAACCTTGATCGGGTTCTCATCACCCCGGATACTGATCTTTCAACGCTGGATGAGGAACATTCGTGGCTGAATAAGACGCCTCTGGTTGTAAAACCGGACCAGCTGTTCGGAAAGAGAGGGAAGAACAAGCTTCTCATTCTCGATGCAACTCTGGAAGAGGCCATAGCGTGGGTCAATGAAAGAATGAACTTAGAGACAACCATAGTTCAGACGACAGGTACAACTACCGGGGTCTTAACCCATTTCCTGGTAGAGCCGTTCATATCCCACGAAAGCGAATACTATGTCGCCATAGTCCAGAAGGAAAATGGGGACGTGATCTATTTTTCCACCCAGGGAGGCGTGGACATTGAGGCAGTATGGGATTCTGTGATCACAATAGAGGTCCCGACTACTTCTTCCATAGATAATATCGATATCGAAAGCGCACTTTCTGACGTACCGGAAAGATCCCTGGTGGCAGGTTTCATAAAAGTTCTATACAGGGTATTCGACCAGTACTATTTTACCTACCTGGAGCTAAATCCGTTCTCCTTTGCAGATGGAAAGATAGTGATACTGGACACCGTGGCCAAGCTGGATGACACAGCTTCATTCGAGTGTTCGGAACTCTGGGGGAAAATAATGTTCCCAAAAGCCTTTGGAGCTGTAAAGAGCCCCGAGGAAGGTTACGTGGCTCAGCTTGACGAGAGAACGGGAGCTTCACTGAAACTGACCATCTTGAACCCGGACGGGATAGTGTGGAATCTGGTTGCCGGAGGAGGTGCAAGTGTCATCTATGCCGATACCGTGGTGGACCTGGGCTACAGCAAGGAACTGGCCAATTACGGAGAATACAGCGGGAATCCGTCAATGGAGCTTACCTATGAATATACAAAAACTGTTCTCAAGCTCATGACACGACAAAAAGACCAGCAGGGACGCCCGAAATATCTTCTGATAGGCGGCGGTATCGCCAATTTCACTGATGTTGCCAAGACCTTTACCGGCATAATCCGGGCAATAGAGGACTACCAGGATAAATTGAAGGAGATAGGTGTTAAAATATACGTGCGCAGAGGCGGTCCGAACTACAAGGAAGGACTGGAGAACATGAAGAACCTCGGGCGCAGGATCGGTATACCCATCGAGGTCCACGGACCCGAGACACATATGACCAGGATCGTGTCTCTTGCTCTAAAGGGAGGTGAATGATATGGAAGAATACGAACTGTTCAGCCGGGATACGCAGGCATTCATCTACGGCGGCCAATTAAGAGCAGCGCAGAGAATGCTGGATTTCGATTATGTTTGCCGGAAGGAGAGGCCATCGGTTGTGGGGATAATCACACCTGAACGAGGAGGTTGGGAAAAATTCTTCTGGGGTACCTCCGAGATAAGGATTTTGAGATACAGAAGCATTCCCGAGGCTGTAAAAGCACACCCGTCAGCAGACGTTATGATAAACTTCGCTTCAGAGAGATCCTCCTTCGAGACCACAAAAGAGGCCCTTATGATCGATAATATCCGTACTGTGGTAATGATCGCCGAGGGGGTTCCCGAGAAACGAACGCGAGAACTCAGAGCCATAGCGACCGAGGGAGGCAAATGGATCATCGGACCATCGACGGTGGGCGGGATCAAGGCGGGGGCGTTCAAGATAGGGAATTCCGGAGGCACCATCGACAATATAAAGGCATCAAAGCTTTATCGGCCCGGATCAGTTGGATTCGTATCCGTGTCAGGTGGTCTGTCGAACGAGGGTTTCAATATTCTGGCCAGGAACACGGACGGGATATACGAGGGCTACGCCATCGGTGGAGACGCCTATCCCGGCTCAACGCTTCTTGAGCATCTTCTGAGGTATGAAAAGAATCCCAAGATCAAGATGGTGGTCTCACTGGGCGAGCTGGGGGGAACTGCGGAGCTGGAGATCGCGGAAGCGGTCAGTAATGGGAAAATCACAAAACCGCTGGTTATGTGGGTGACCGGTACTTGCGCGAAAATGCTGCCACAGGGAGTCCAGTTCGGCCATGCAGGGGCAAAGGCCGATTCGGATAGAGAGACCGCACAGTACAAAAATCAAGCCTTGAGGGATGCCGGGGTAATTGTGCCGGAGTCCTTCGACGATTACGACGAAAAGATAAGGGAGACCTTCGATGATCTGAAGTCCAAAGGCATCATTGAGCCCGTGGACGAATTCACACCACCCCACATACCCATGGACTATGCCCAGGCGAAGGCCGAGGGACTGGTGAGAAAATCCACGAATTTCGTCACCACCATCTGCGATGAGACCGGCGACATACACGACTACTGCGGGGTTTCCATAGACAAGGTGATAAAGGAGAATTACGGCATAGGCGGGGTTCTGGGCCTCATATGGTTCAAGAAGAAACTACCTCGGTACGCATGCGATTTCCTTGAGATGGTGATACAGATCGTGGCCGACCACGGACCGGCGGTATCCGGGGCCCACAACACTATCGTTACTGCAAGAGCCGGAAAGGGATTGATCGAATCTATCATAAGCGGCATGGTGACCATCGGCCCCCGCTTCGGCGGAGCGGTGAACGGTGCTGCGGAGCACTTCCGGTGGGGATTGGCGCAGGGGTACGCTCCAAGAGAGTTCGTGGTGGCAATGAAGGCCAAGAACACCAACATACAGGGGATCGGCCACCGGATACACACGGTGGAATTTCCCGATCTAAGGGTGGATATAATGGTCGATTTCGCCAAGAAGAATTTTGCCAAGACCCCGATTCTCGATTTCGCACTGGCTGTGCAGGCTGTTACGACGCAGAAGAAGAATAATCTCATACTGAACGTGGACGGGTGTATTGGCGTGCTGTGCGTGGATCTGCTTAACAGCCTCGGTTATCCGGATGACGAGATAGGGAAAATGATAGACATGGGATTCTTCAACGCCCTGTTCATCATAGGCAGGACCATGGGATTCATGGGTCATTATTTCGACCAGAAACGACTTGAATCGAGACTGTACCGCCACCCGTGGGACGATATTTTGTATGATGTACCGGATGAACCGGAAGAGGTCGAGTAGGGGACAATAAATTTCCGAAATTTGTTCTCTTCGATCTAAAGAGGGCCTGCGGCCATAGGGCGAACGCGTGTGCCGGGCATGTGGAGAGACTTGACAATGAAAGTTTGTTCAGGACCCTGGCAGGGGGAACCTGTAGGCGAAGACAACTGCAACATCGTGAGGTGTTGTGGGAAGGCAGTCGTAGCCAAAGCCATGGCCCGAGGAACACGAATCGCATTAGGCTATGATGTCTGGACGAATCTGCGCGTGAAGACGAAGTCCGATACCTGCTCGGAAGACATCAGGGTATATGCGGCGGGCGTGTGGCGAAGGTCTCTTCACTTACCCCGGGAGGTCTGTATATGTGACATGTTGTCTATGCTTTCCGGCAACGGTTAGCAGATGCATATACAGAAGTCAGCAGAGGTCATAGTAGCAGCCAGGGATTCAGCAAAATCGGTCTCTTCGAACTGCGATTTTGCGAACGTTGTCAAGCTGCAAACTTCGATTTTTTTCGAACTTTGCACCATTGACAACATGCAGCTGCGAAGGACCGAACAGAATGTGAAGTTCTCCACCTGGAGAGTTTGGAGGAATATATTGCTGCAGAAGAGCTTGTAAGACTATTGCGCTGACAGCTTCCTTTTCGGAAATGATGGCCGGAAGTCATTCATTCCCGGAACGGAGCAGAGAACTCCTTCAGCACTCCCAGTGTATGACGGAGACACGAACCAATCGCTGCTGGAAAAGACTCTGTTTCTTGACAAGTCACCACTTGTCCAGTGTGACACGCCATCAGGTGTGTCTTTTCCTAACAATCCAACAGGTTGTTGAGTTTTCACCATGTGGTGTGATAGACAGGTTTCGTCGCACACGTTCTGAACCGCTGTATACGGACCCGTACGTACGGTGGTGTGGGAGGCGGGATGCCGTGAGGCTCCCGCCTACCCGATAGGTCCTATTTAAGAGGAAGGAAGAGATCAAAGATATTTCATTTCCCTAACCCATAAAATTTATTAAACACGAAGTCCATGCCACCGTCCATGAAAGATTCGCTCTACAGGGTCATACAGAAAGTAATAGCTCTGGGTATTATCCTGCTCCTAATGCAGACTTCAATATCTTACTGGTCGGGGACCAGTCCACCCAATGTTGACATGCAGAATCGAATTTTCCCATTACCAGAAAATGATTCCCGTTCTCACGAAAGAAATAATGATCTGACCGAGAGCGATCTTTTCGGAGGAAGCTGGTTTCAGGGGTCGTTCGAGGAGTTGAGTAATGTTTCCTCATCCAATGTCACCATAGTCGAAAACGGTACGAGTTCACATTTGGAACTTGTGAACAGCAGCACGTCCGGATTTTATTTCACATCTAATATAACCATTCCCCATGGAATGAAATGGTCACACATCTCCCTCTCGAAGTACGAAACCCCGAATTCATATGTCAATATCAGCCTGATGGACCCTTCCTTGAATAATTCTCTTATCGGTTTCATTAACAGAAGCGAAAGTTACATTGATCTCGAGAGCCTCAACGCAAGTTCCGTATTTCTGAGAGCAGATTTCCACGGAGAAATTAATCTCACACCGAAACTTTTTTCCTGGGGGATTGAATGGACGGGCGAAAACGCGTGGAGGGACAGTTTTACCGGAGATAAAAATATAGACCAAAAGAGCAATCTGACCCTTTCGGAGGAAGCGTATCCATCGGCCAAGAACCAAACTTCTTACCTTAGGTCCGTATCGATCCGGATTCCTCCATCCCATTCATGGTGCGCTGTTAATTTTGACCGAGCGGTGCCTGATAACACGATTTTAACGATAAATATCCATGATGCGGAAAGCGGCGAGCTAATGATCTACGAGAACGGAAGTGGCATATCGAAATATATCGACCTTACTAACGTTAATTCGTTAGAGCACCCGTCCATCTATCTCCAGGCTTCATTCCGATCCAATCTTACCGAGATGCCGGTGCTGTACAACTGGGGAGTCAACTGGTCTGCCATCACCGCACCAAAACTCGTAATGGCGATTGACGATATCGAGCTTTCCGAAGATACGCCTGAAAATAATATCATTGACCTGAAGGAGCATTTTAACGACAGATATTCTCGCGTTCAACCACCGGTTTACTCATTGGAGAACATCTCGGATATGGACAACATCACTGTGGAGCTGAACGGTTCGAAGGTCAACTTGATCGGGCTCACCGCAAACTGGACCGGGGTGGTTTCATTGCAGATCAACTGTACCAATGTGTATAATCTATCAACTCCATCCAATTTCTTCTCGATCACGGTCTCACCGATAAACGACCCGCCGGCATGGACCGCTGCGCCCCCGAATATTACAATGGATGAAAATAATATTTTTGTCACCAATTATTCGCTCCTGGATTATATTAATGATGCTGACGGGGACGAGCTCGAGCTCTCTATCACCTGTTCGGACTACAATATAACCGTGGAACTGGACGATGAGTATCACATAATTATATCCCCTCCGGACAACTATATCGGAAAGGGATTTCTGAATCTGACCGTCAGCGAGAAGTCCGGCACCAGACTTGCTTCGAATTTATTAATCTCATATGAAATAATTCCTGTCGATGACCCGCCGGTTGTACACCTGATATTTCCTCTGAACGGCTCCATCATTGCGGGCAATAAAGTCACGCTTGTTTGGGTAGTAACAGACCGGGATTCCCCGATTTCCGACATCCACTTTTCACTATATTTGGGCCTTAACAGGTCGCCGGAACTGTACCTGTCGGGTATAAAGGGAAGCAGCCGGATAATAACTGATCTCTTGGATGGTGAAACCTATTACTGGTACGTGATCCCGCATGATTCCCAGAATAGAGGCCGATGCATCTCGGGTATCCGTGAGTTCTCAATGAACAGTTCCATATCCGCACCTTCCGTAAATCCGATCTCCCTGCTGAACGGGTCCTTCAAGAACAACACGGATATTGTATTAAAATGGGATATGGCCGAGACATATTATGGCGAAGTGGAATTTCATATATTACTGGGAACTTCCCCGATGCATCTTTCGGTGGCCGGGTTTACAGGAGTGCTGGAATTCCGGCCCGAAGGACTCACGAACAATAAAACGTATTACTGGAAGGTAATACCTGTTGCCGGACTTTACATCGGGGATTGCATAGGCGGACTCCGGGAATTCACCATCGACACGAAATTCATCCCCGTATATAGTCTGGTTCCCACCTTGGATATTAACGACATTTCCATGGATAGAAAACAGAATACAAGTTTCAATCTCAGTTTAAGCAACGACGGTAATACACCCGTGGCGGTTCAAATTGACCTATGGGGGAGTCTGGCACAGTACGTGCATATGGATCGGGATCTGATCCTGGGGGTCGGGGACAAAATAATTGTGAAAGCAATGATCAGACCGGGCAGCTCCATCTTCACACAGCCTTACAATATGACCCTAAGTATAAATCATCCCGGAGGGGTGGAAGAACTGATCCTGCGCGTTAATGTGACGGATAATACTGTCATCGACAAATTGGTCAAGCCTCCGGAACCCGATCCCGAGTTCGACTGGTTCTGGTTCATAATGGATACAATTGTCATCATTGTCTTGATCCTGGGGCTCGGAGTTCTGTTTCGGAGCAATAAAAAAAAGACCTCCGATGGAGAAAAGATAGAGGAAGAACCCGAACAATATGGTGGGAACGTCTATGTGGTGGGTGGGCTCAAGGACGATCAATATGAAGGGAAAAGAGAAACCGACATATCGACGATGATGTTGAGAAACGATACAGACCTCTTTGGGATGGAAAAATCCAGCACCATATCGGGTATACGGCCGCCAAAATGGCATACGGAACCCGATAACGACGCACCGGAGCTTCATTTGAATAATATTCAGGAAGATCAGCATGAAACGGAAGTACCTGAAGATGAAGTTTTCAGCCACGAGGAGCCTGAAAGGGAGGAAGTTCCGCCCAGAGCACCGCGATGGCATGCAATTTCAAAGAAAGAGGATACTTCCACCATAGAAAAAGACGTTACGGATGATATGGTGATGGATGAGACTTCAACTGAGAAATATGATAATAGTTCATCGATTGAAAACCCACTTTTTAGACCCTCCCACCGGCACTATCAAAAAATCCAGTGATGAATATGCACTCACCATCGACAAGGAGATTTGAAAACAGCCAAATCACTGGGAAATTTGTTAGTGCCCTCCCACCCCAAATTCCCCCCAAAAAGCGGCCCAAAAAAAGATGAGGTTTCATACTTTATAAACAATGAAAAACAGGATGAACTCCCTCAGGCACCGGACAGAGAACAGTCGGAACATGGGTATGATGCAATTTCAATGGATTTCTTTTTTGAGAAATCGGATGAGAACGAATAATTATCCGATAATTATGGATTCATAGGCGCCAATTGAATCTGAAGTGCGATAATAATACGATTCATTATTGATCAATATTCTCTCCACCGGTGATTGCATTCGGCACAGATGTAGAATCTCGTCGTGGGTTCATCAGCTGCACGGGTCTGTCTTAAAAACCACTTTGCCTTATCATGCCCGCATTCGGGACATTCCTGATCCACAGTAGGAAGAGTCCCCAGATCTTTTTCGAAAATCTTGAATTCCTTTTCAACGCTGGGCGTGGAGATAATATTTGTACCTCCATCCGCTTTGATCTTATAACCACAACTGCTATTCCTACATACCATGATGCCGGGTTCGTCTTTACTGGGAAACATAAGGGACTTGCATTCCGGACAGAACATAACCATTGAAAAACACCTTTTCGCTTTAGGCTGGAGAACTGCGAACACATTAATATATTTTACTTAAGTGTTCGGAAGTCTATTGGGATAGAACCCAATAATCGTTTTGATGATCGCCTGGTTAAAAAAAAGGAGTCACAGTTTTGTTAGGTCAATTACAGTTCCCTCGAATAGCAATAAGCTCGAATGAGATTGAAAAAAACCACTCCTTAAAACCCTTTCCACATCCCAATCCGACCTATCTGGTAAAAACACATTCTTCAGAGTATTATTTTGTCTCAAGTTCGCCTAAAAGGTAGAAAGTTTAAATTATCCCAAAGGAGTTATCTGATTAGTGCTGGTTAGTCGTTAAATAAATACTCACACGGTCGATAATAATGGTAAGCGCTCCCGTTAAGATTTGTATGATTCTTTTATTTGTGTTCCTTCTTTTTCTGGATCCCGGTCCAGTGAATGGGTCCGCTGATAATATTGATAGTGATGAATTGATGATATTCGTTGAGGCGGGCACGGTTGATATAGAAGAAAAAGAAATTTCACCATGGTGGAAGTGGACGTCAATGGATAGAAATGGGAACTTCATCCATGATTCCATAGATAAGGCGCACGATGGCAGTAATAAATTATTTCATGTATATGTCGATCTTGTCAAACCACAGAACCCCGATATTATCGAAAAGATACGAAACGTCGGGGGCGAAATATCCTATATCTGTAAATATATCAATACGATCTGTATAAGAAATGTCACTTACAATATGATAGAAAGGCTTCTCGCCATAGATGAAGTTGTATTCGTGGAAGAACAACCATATCTTTCCATTAATCTTGATGTCTCCGCCAGAAATGTTGAGGCAAGACCCAGTGCAGATTACTCACCAAAAACCGCATGGGAGCTAGGTTACACCGGAAAGGAAGTAGTTGTAGCCGTTCTCGATACCGGCGTGGATGACAATCATGCCGACCTCAGAAACAAATTCGTAGCAGGATACGACTGTTCGGGTAACTACGGAGTAGCATGGACCACAAACCCGGACGATAAGAACGGGCACGGGACCCATTGTGCAGGCGTCATCATGGGGACGGGTGATCCCAACAGCGATATGGCGGAACGGGAGTACGTGGGAGTCGCCCCGGATGCTCGGCTTGTCGACGTAAAGGTGCTTACGGATATCGGCGTAAATCTCGGGGATCATCTTATCATGGGTATGGAATGGTGCATCGAGAACAAGGAACAATTCGGAATCGACATACTTTCCATAAGCGTTGGGACCGGGGGCGGAGGCGATGACGGGACAAATGCAAATGCCCAAACAGCCGATGCAGCAGTGAATGCAGGTCTTATCGTTGTAGTGGCCGCCGGGAACGAAGGCCCAAACAATGACGGCTTTTCTTCCGTGGCTGCTTCGGACAAAGCTATTACGGTGGGAGCGGTGGACGATGGTGATACGGTAACGAGGGACGACGATGTTATCGCGGATTATTCCAACAGAGGTCCCAGAAGGACGGATAATGACAACGATATCCTGGAAGAGTTAAAACCTGACGTGGTGGCACCTGGAACGGATATAATGTCGTGCATGTATTCCCCACGCCCGGTGGGATTCGTTACTGGCTATCAGCAAATGACCGGAACTTCCATGGCCTGTCCGCATGTTGCAGGGGTCGCGGCACTTATGCTTGAGGCAAAACCCGGCATCAATGCCTCCAAGGTCAAACACCTAATTAGAAAGACAGCCGAACCCAAGGGTACGGTCTATAACAATGACATCAGTGAAACCTATTCCCATGAATACGGTTTCGGAAGGGTAAATGCCTATGAAGCATTGAGAGAAGTTATGGAAGATTACCAGACAGTAATGATCACCTCTTTAGGAAATGACGATATTATCGGAGCCGTTTACGAGATCAAAGGTGTTGCCAATAATGAAGAACAGGGTGCCCTGCAGTACGTGGAGATCAAGATTGATGGAGGGGAGTGGTACCAGGCCCAAGGGACATACCAGTGGTCCTATACGCTAGATACGGAAGGATTCGAGAACGGGGAGCATTTCATCTACGCCAGATGCTATAATGGCAGGAATCACTCTGATGAAGATCGGGTCAAGGTAATTTTCAATAACCTTATCCTTCTCATTACTTCCCCGGAAAAGAATGCAGCGGTTTATGGTGATGAGATCATTATAACTGGCAGAACCAAAGGTATCAACCTTGAATATATTGAGGTATCCATTAATGGCAGGGGAGGTTTCAAGGCTGAAGATACATCCCTTGTGGGAGACTTTTCCATCTGGCATTTTCAATGGATCACAGATGGTTTTCCCGAGAAGGAATACACGTTCCAATTCAAGGCTGGTGGAAATGACGTTTATTCGCGGAGCACTTCCTTAACGCTCAAATTCAAGCACCCTTCTTCGAAGGACGAAGGTTCGTCCATACCTTTTCCCTGGATCGGGGGGCCGATATTGAGTGGAATACTCATCATTTCTATTGCGAAAAGAATAAAAAACAAACGATAAATCAGATCCTTTCCCTAATATTATTTCCCCTAAGGAGTTGAATACGGCCATGTCCCAAGAAAGAATCCCGATGAAGATATCGGATCAGATCATACTTCATCTGATAAATTTCGGGGGATTCAAGGAGAAATATCAGGTACCATTCCAGGCATCCCAAGCTGGAGTTGCAAACATACTTGGCGCCCGCCGCTCCCATATCTCGTATTACCTAAAAAAAATGAAATCTGCCGGGACGCTCACCAGCCGCCTGGGAAGAATTCAGGGGCTGCCGAGAAAACGGAAGGTGTATTTTTTAACGGCGAAAGGAGATAAGACAGGCCAGGATATAATCAATAATATCATTATAAAGGGCATAAAACTGAAGACAGGAGAGAGAGAAATTACCATAGAGATTGACGAATTGTGCTTTAAAAATCAAAAGGCATCATTTCTCAAGATAGTAATTGATAACGTTAGAAAGGTTGTTGCCGAAGAGAAGGAAAGCAGCCAGGCGCCACTCAATTACGTTCGGGATGATCCCCGAGGTGAGTTGGACCCTGCCTACAAGGTCATGATCACCGAACAAAACCGTAAATGGATCCGAAAAGCCATTGACGAAGGGACCGTAGTGCTCCTGTCCGCCGAGAAATGTCCCGATCTGGTAGATGCTTACATCTGGACCCTGGCCTCCGACATCTCCGAGATATGCAACGTCTTCGTATACGATCTCCATCGTTTTTCTACCACTGAGGATCTGATTTCGAAGTTCTCGATATTTCTTGGAAAAACCGGGGATTACTCACTTCAAAGGATGATGGGAAACGGGACCAAGATGTCGCTGGTATGGCGTGAAATTGCGAAGATAGTTAGCGGGTTACCATTTGTCATTCTGGTCCGGGGAGAGTGGTCCCCGAGAACTAGGGCGGGTCTGAAAAAAGCTTTCATTAAACTGGCGGATACCGACGTGCCCCTCGTCATTGCCGTTGACGACGAGGATGTTTTAAATTGGTTCGAGGGTCTTTCGCAGCATATACGTCTGAAAGCCATGCGAAAGAGCGTGGCTGCGGAGATATATCAGGAACTATGCTCTTCGGGAGATCCGGGATTGAGTGAGGAGGCCAGGAAAAATCTCTACAGGGAGGCTGCCCGTACCCCTCTGTTATTGGAGGTGTTTTCGAAAGATGACGATACTTTGGACCGAAATAATGTCCTCGAAGGCTCCGGAGGTTTCTATGCCTCAGAACTTGAGAAATCGACACAGGAGGAATTGGATATCTTATTGGCAATGTCGTGGATGGGTTACCCACTGCGCAGGGAACAAGTAAAAGAAACGGTCTCGAATAAATTCGAGCTACTTGTCCGACGCCAGCTGCTTCATACTACTCTTATGGGATTCCGATTACCACGGGCTCTCAGATACCTTTTAGAAAAAAGGGCCGGGGATGATACTACTAGGCAAAGAAAAGCCAAAGAGCTTTACGAACAGATGTTCTTTCTATCGCCATATCAAGCATTGGATGCATTGGCATTGTACCAGGATACACCCGAGTTGATAGGCGGTCTGGCTATGTCCTGTGATTGGTGTACGCTGACACTGGAAAGAACGAAGCTTCCCCCCCTCAGTTCAATGTTCCCCAAGTTGAACAGGGACGGTCTGTCCGGGGAGGGATTGTCTCTCTATCTTACTCTGGATGGTTTCGAAAAATTATACGATGGGAAAACCAAGAAGGCGGAGAGATCCGGGAACGAGGCAACCCGCCACGGGGAGCAGTTGAAAAATGAAGAAGTACTGGCAAGGTCTTATTTCCTGCAAGGCAAGATCAGCCTTGCGAAGGGGGATTACATTAAGGCATTGGAAAGAATGGTCACCTCCTTTAACCTGTTTTTGGGACTAGACAACGCCATGGGCGTTTCCCTCTCCGCATTGAAGATCTCGGAGATATTCGAACACAGGGGAGAGCCAAACAAGGCCCTCGCCTATATCGACATGGCTGTTGGGCAGGAAAAGGCCATGGTATGCGCTCCCTTGATATCCTCTGTGTACGCCAAAAGAGGTGAACTCTATTACAGTAAGAACATATTTGCCAAAGCCTCACTCTGTTTTGACGAGGCGTCCGACATGGCCGCAAGGGTGGGAGAGGTGGACAAGGCCCTGGAATACCGCCTGAGAAAAGGGGACGTTCTGGTGGAGGAAGGACACATTAAGGAAGCAGTGGACGTTTACGAGAAGACGGCCCAGGAAGCCGAGGATCGAGGATTGGGTGAATTACAATTGAGCGCTTATGAGCGACTTTATCAGAAATGTTTCGGGGAAGGGACACCGCGCTACGGAAGATACCGGACAAAGGCGGGCCAATTCCGGGTTCTACTACGGGGTGGAAGAAAAAAATCGCGCGCCTGAAATATCGGAGATATGGTGATATGGTGATATGATGGAAAAACGATTAAGAAACGGGATGTTGCTGATGGGTGTTGGCATTCTCCTTGCGGTACTGGCGGGGATATTTGGACTTCTTACATATACTACCTACGATACAACTGATTTGTCGTTTGTCTTTTCAATATCCGCATTAGTTCTGACAATAGCAGCATTCGTTCTGAAGGTCGTCGGTTTGTTCATGATCTTTACACGTCGGAAAACTCTAGGCAAAGGAAGAGGTCTGGTCACCATGGGGTTTTTTTCCTTCATATCCCTCATTATGGTCTTTATAATAGGGGTTATTATTGAATTAATATTCATATTTACAATGAATCCTAGATACAACACAATTTATCTTATTCTCACCGAATTGGCATCGGGGATATTGGGTTCAATAATGGTACTTCTACCTGTCTACCCACTCCTGAGCAAAAAGCTTAAAAAGAGAGCGGTTTACTCTTTAGTGGCGATTATAATAATAAGCTTGGCTGTACAACCCTTCGTGTTCAATCAAATGAAGGAAGTGGAGGACGAATTCAATGTTGAATTTGAGGGACAATCCTACCAGGGACTTTCTGATACCCTGAAAGAAGACGATGAGCTGACGACAAATATTACAGCGTGGATTTCAAATAACGAGGAAATATCAAATCTTTTAGTATACAACAGCATCACGTTGATCCCTTACGCATATATCGGGCTAATGATATTTCTCTATGCTAGAAAGATAAAAAAGAGAGGGGACGAAACAGTTGATTTCAGGCATCCCGGTGTCATGTACCCTTCCGCAATGCTCGACAGCGGGGAGAGGAAGATCCTTAAAAAGGAAGAAAAATGCAGATACTGCGGGGCGGAGCTGATAGCTGAGCTGGACTTCTGTCCCTCATGCGGTGCTTACCTGAAGGAATGAGAATTTATTATTAAATTTCATGGAATCCGGGACAATAATTCCCGTTTGAAGTGTAACAGGAGCTAGTATGAGACAAAAAGCGTTTTTTTATATTATATTCTCAATGATTCTCATCTCCCTTTTCCAGTTTATCTCATATCCTGTCAAGGGGGAACCCATCACCGATTCAGTCATACTCATTATCGATGCCTCCAGCAGCATGGAGGAATATAACGAAGACGGTACAGCCTTCAAGATCGATGATGCGAAAGTGGCGGCAAAAGGAGCCCTGGATGGATTGGGCGGAAGCACGGAAGTGGCCCTGATAGTGTTTTACGATTGCGACGAAATCATACTGGAAAATCCATTCACTACCGATCTTGGGGATGTCAGGGCAAAGATCGAAAATATTGAGGTCCACGGTTACACCCCACTCGCCGATTCTATTGAAATGGCCATTAGCTATATGGATAACAATTCTGCCGGCAGTGAAGGCGCGATTATCATTCTAACCGATGGCGGGGAGACCTGCAAGGGCGACCCGGTTGTTTCCGCGGGTAACGTAAAAATGATGGTGATAGATTGCAAGCTGCATGTTATTAATTACGGGGATGGAAATGGGGATCAGTTAAAACAAATTGCCAATGCTGGAAAGGGAAGATACTATGCTCCTAAGGGTGCGGAGGAGCTTTCGGATAAAATAAAAACAATAACGAATCCGGATAACTGGCCCTATCTTGACCAGAAAACTGATGGACAGGATTCTCCGAACAAGGAGCTTCTTTCCATTGTAACGTGGTACATTACACTTGGTGTGCTGTTAATTGCCGGAATCGTACTTCTTGTTACCCTGATCAATTATCTATATAATCTTTTAAGAGAAAGATCGAAAAAAGTGGTAGAAAAACGAGTAAAGAAATGGTGGCTTCCCTCATTATGGGGCCGGCTCAAAAACTTCCTCGGCAGCTGGAGTCGAAAGTGAAGGGAGAAAAGGAGAGAGGCGCGGGAGAGAAAATGGGCCAGAAGGGAAATGCTTGCGGAGGAGAGGCGGAAGGAAAGGGAGAGAAAACGGGCTGAGAGAGAACGCAAGGCTGCTGAAAGGCGGCGGGAAAGAGAGAGGCGGAGGAGAGAAAGGAGCGGAGAGAAGATCTGTTTCTTCCATCCCTTGAAGCGCAGCATGTCCAGAAATAATGAACTTCGCCAGGTGGCCCTCGAACAGCGATTGGCCAGGGAAAGGCGATCGGCGGAAGATGAAAGACTTGCAAAAGAAAGAGAGAAAGAGAAAAAGGAACGGAAAATGGCCCAAGAGAGGAGAAGGGCGGAACGGGAAAGGCAAGTTGCCGATAACAGGAAGAAAAAGGAACTCATATCGATTGTCTCCGAACTTGCGAGAAATGAGTTGGGAATTTCCCCACCGGATGAACTGGAAGCTAAGATTATGGGAGATCCATACGCTGCTGAGGCCGAAGTGAAAGCTTACCGGGAGATGATCGAGGCGGAACGGGAAAGACGGTCAACTGAGCAAGAAGCGGAAAAGGAAAAGCCTCGCAAGCAAAGACAAATGAAGCCTGATCTAATGGAGAAAGAACGGCGATGCCCGAGCTGCGGTGAAGGGATACGACACGTGGTTTCATACCGGCGGTGGTACTGCGATAACTGCGCAAAATACCTGCCGAAAAGCTTTGAGCTAGATTGATTTTGAATTTTCATCTGATATTTTTTAAGTTTTTATCACTCCCAATTATCGAAAATAGGATTCACCCGTTGAGATTACATGTTGTTTTTGTAGCTCTGTTCTTAAATATGATTTTATCACTCATTGGGTCAACGATAACTTTTAGATTTACAAAATCCAACAGGTGTACGAAAAATGGTCAGGAATGAAACGACAATCGATCTGAAAGAGAACCTCGACATCAAGGAACTCGCCATGGGGCAGTTGCTGATGGATGATTACTGTTTCAAGATTCTAATGAGCACGACACTTCGTAACATGAGTATCCGCGACATAGCGTTCACATATTTCATTCCGTTCGCCACATGCTACAAGAAGATCGCCCAACTGGAGGCAGCGGGCCTGATCAGGAAAATTGGCAAGGAAGGGGGAAAGAAGGGAAAGCAAGGCGCGGTCTACCGTTCCTGTCTCGAGCATTTCAAGATGAATTACAAGAGCAGTTCTCTCACTCTGAACGTCGATCTGATGAAAAAAGGGCCCAAGACCATCGAACTGGACCTGATCGATGGGAACATGGTCGTGACAGACTGATTATCAGTTAAGCCGAACTTATTGGGTCCAATAATTTTTTTATCGGCGGCTTTACTCCACTAAACAAAACTGGGAACGTGCAGATTCGGAGAAAGTTATAAATATCACATCTTGGTTATTTTTCACAATGGTAAGTCTGGACGTGTTGGAGTTCATTCTGGTTCTCACTGCCTTCATCCTTGGCCTGGTGGTAGGTCTTGTCATCAACAGTCTCAGAAAAGAACGTTTCAGCAAGCTTTCTCCCCGCGACCTCTCGGCAATACAGACACACCCGCCATCCAGCGAAGAGCGATTTTTTCCACCACCGTTTCCAAAAGCCTTTTCGGGTCTCGATGAGATAAGCGCACCGGCCATTGTTATCGAACGTGAGGAGACAAAGGTAAAGAGAAATATCATGCAGGGTGCATGGGTCTGCTCGAAATGCGGTGCGGTGGATGCCACGTTGATACACCGGAAGGGATGCGACAAATGTTATAGGGTCTGAAATTATACAGTCCCCCCACGGCCCGTAGACCCAGAAGAAAACGTTTTATTTTACTGGATTCCATAATCTCAATATAATATATAGAAGGAAGTAGGCATCTATATTGTACTTCGGGAAGGTTTATTAAATGGTCGGACGTTATATAGCAAAAACGGATAATAAATTAGGTCCGGGTGCCAAAAAATGAAAAACGGTCTTTTTGAAAGAACCACTGACGGAACTAAGGGTCTGAGTAGAGGGGAATTGTCCCTTCGCTTTCGGATATTGTTAAAAAGTACTCGCCTGTTCTCACTGCTTCTAGCGTTATACCTGTTCTTTCTGGCCATCACCATGATGGGGACTTCATTCAAATCTATGGGCAGCGGTACGTCTGAAAGGTTGATTTCCCTTGTAACAAATCCTCTTGCTGGTCTTTTCATAGGCATTCTCGCCACCTCCATTGTTCAGAGTTCTTCATGCACTACTTCCATCGCCGTGGTTGCGGTGGCCAGCGGGCAGATACCGCTGCATCTCGCAATACCCATCATCATAGGGGCGAACATTGGGACGTCGGTGACCGCAACCCTTGTTTCCCTTGCCCATGTATCTCGGAGAAGAGAATTCAGAAGGGCGTTTGCGGGGGCCACGGTTCACGACCTGTTCAACGTCATGGCTGCCATGGTCTTCTTCCCCCTGGAGGTTATCACTAGGTCAATTTTTGGAGTCGGTTACCTCGAGCGCATTTCGCTCTTTCTAGCGGGAAAAAGCACGGGAAAAGGGGGAGTAACATTCCTGAGCCCCATCAAGGTCATCACAAACCCCATTGTGGATTGGTGTTTTTCCATTAGCGATACTTCCTGGATCTGGATCATAGTTTCATTAATACTGCTATTTTTGGCCCTGAAGATATTAACCTCGTCCATTAAGAGCTTGATGGAAACGAAGGTACAAAAAGTGGTTGACAAGTATTTTTTTCGAACTGCGGCAATCAGCTTTATTTTTGGCCTGGTCATTACTGCGATAATTCAGTCCAGTTCCGTGACAACCTCTCTTGCGATACCTTTTGTCGGAAGCGGGATGATCACTCTTGAACAGATATTCCCATTCACCTTGGGTGCCAATATAGGCACCACAGTTACAGCGCTACTTTCGTCACTTGTAACCGAATCAACGGACGCGGTGGCACTGGCATTCTCCCACCTGGCATTCAACGTAAGCGCCGTGATACTGTTCTATCCATTCCGCAAGATCCCAATCTCCACAGCCAAGAGATTGGGGCGAATTGTGATGAAGCGGAGACACGTCGCCATTATCATAATTATTGTATTTTTCTTTTTAATACCATTAACGGTGGTATTGCTGACCCAGTTATTCAATTAGTACTTCCCAAAGTCCAAAAATAGATAAAGCAGTAGCACACTAAATATCGATGAACAGGAGCAAGTAAAATGAAATTCACCAATCTTTTCAGGGCACTTTCGGGACACGAGCTGCTGGAGCGAACATATAAGCAGACCGGCAGGGTACACGATAAAACCCGGGATATGTTCGAGAACTCCTTTGGTTGTATCATGGGAAAAATCCCGGAATGCGACTTGACCGTCATTAAAAAGGACAAGGAGATAAACAGGGAGATCATCGAAATCAGGAGACGTCTTTTTAACTACGTTTCAACATCACGAAATCCCAATTTTTCCGCCGCTCTCTCTCTAACCAGCATAATCATCGATTACGAGAGGATCGGGGATTACACCAAGAACATCGCTCAATTATTATCGGTTCTCTCTGGAAGACCTGAGACCGAGTCTTACAATGATAGGTTAATGGACATGTACGATTTACTGATCGAGATATTTACATTGACCAAACGGGCCTTTGAAAACGAGGATGAGGAGAAAGCAAAGGTGGCAGTTCAAACACACGAAAAGGTCAAGAAAATGCATCTTGAGATCTTGCAGAGCATAGATCGTGATGAGAACATTGGAAGAGAGGAGGCGCTGATATACGCGCTTCTATTGAATTTTCTTCGACGGATTAACGGACATCTATCAAATATCTGCACTGCCACCTACAGATCGTTTCCCAAAATCGGATTTGCGGATGAACCAGAAGTTCTGGAATGATGGGTCATATAAAAAATTACCCTCAAACATCGTTATCCCCGTTATGCCAAGGGTCAACTTCGTTAGGCCCTTGCCGTGACTGCGGCATCTTGAAGGCGGGGTCGCCGTAGAGGCAGAAGAACGTAACTTCCACCCAGTCCACGCTGTCACCCTGATGAATAAGCGGGGATACCTTGTAGTCCTTGTTGGGATTGTTCATGTATCTGTTCTCGGCCCATTGAAGCATCTCACCCATAGATCCGTGTTCGTCCTCGTGATTCAGCAGACCGTCGGCCAGGAATGCATACCAGGCGTTGTTCTTATCCCAGTGGTAATTTCCCATATTACGACCCGGAAGTTGCTTTAAGTCCTGTCCGAGGTTCGAATAGCTCACTTCAGTGGCCCCAAAAAGACCGATGGCCCCACCGTAGAGATAATTGATAGAGAAAAATTCCTGGAGATCAGTTGGCTCCTCACCACTGTAACCTTGAGCCTTTGTATTGAGGCACGAGACGAACACACCTATCTGGGGCGGCATGAAATAATGATGGGCCGAGTCCACATCAGCCACCTCGGATCCCATATCCGAATTTTCAACATAGCCCTCAAGTCTCCCCTTGGTATATTCTTCGTCCGGTTCATACACGTAAAGGCTGGCGTGATGCGACCCATGACCGCGATAGAACACTATTCCGCTGGATTCCATTACGGGTTGAAAATCCACCTCTTTTCCCGAGATCAGATCCCGGTAGCCCTCATTCCCGGTAGTCCGCATGTAGTCCCAGGAGAATCCCTCATCCTCGAGGTCATCCTTCATATACCACCCCGGGCTCATCTGCAATCTCTGGTCCGCCACTTCGAAACCGTTCCACACGGACCCGTGGGTCCTCCATGTCACTTCCCGATCGCCTCCAATTGTTTGTTGTACTTTGATTTTCGAGTTGATCATATCGTATCCAAGCGTTCGCGCTATCTGATTCGAAGCGCCCGGTAGGTTGTAGTTGATAATTCGACCCACAGCGGCATCCATTGTGTAGGGATCGTCGTCCAGAAAGCCATAAATGTTATCGGAGGAAACGTTCCCGCTACCGGAAAAACCCGCCACGAAGAAGTGAGGGACTGCTGCAATGGACCCAACGAGGGCAACATACTTCACCGGCCCGATCTTCGTATTTATCTCCCTCAGCTTTACCAGAGCACCCGTCTGCCAGTCGTTCCAGGCTGCTTCGGGGTTATCATCCGGATAGATGTCACCTATCGGTTCTTTGGACGGAACGATATCGGTGAGCACGAAGGCACCATGGTAGCTGGCAAGCTGTGACGCCATCAGGGATAACGACTTGATGTTGAAGGGGTCCAGATACTCACCATAAATTCCTTCGAGATAATCCTCAGGATTCGTAAGTATCACATATTTCGCTTTCAAACCCCTGGCAGTCATCCTCGAAAAACATTCTTCCTGTATGGCAAAGGTAGCTTCGCCGATTATCATTATTTTGTTTTCGTGAGCGCATACGGGAGATGCCCATAGCGATTCGCGGTAGGACGCCACCGTTATGTACCCGTCGAATCCCAGGAAGGTTCCCAGTATCTTATCGTTCATCGGATACAAGATCACTGAATCCACCTGGGCCGATACGTTGTTTGCCACTTTTTTGTCATTGGAGAAGAGCAATTTGGGTAGATCATTCATGATGGAATTGCGAATAGTCCACAACTGGTGCTCGTCCAGGGCACCGTTATCGAGAATGAAAAGTGGGTTGTAGTTATCCGAATTGGATAGGCTTGAAAGGGAAGACGCGAACATATGTTCCCATTCAGTTTCCGGTTCATCCACAAATATCACGAAACTGTCCGGGAGTGATCTCGTTGGTTTGTAATACCATTCCTCTTCTATAGTCTGCTTTTTCATGGAATAATAGACCAGGGTAAAAAAGGCAAGAAGGAGCAAAAGCCCGATAGTCCCTAGCACCATGGTCTTCTTCATCAGGGATACTTCCGGCGTCATCGTCACACCAATTATGTCATCATCCGCTAACTCCGATTTAACGTTTTCTCGACTTTTAGAATTATCGCTCCAATTAGCTTTTTGGAATATCACAACGACAGATTCACCAGAAGTATTATAACCATTAATGATATTCTATCAAAGAGAACTAGAAGATTTTTCTATCAAAGAGACGGAAAGGTGATAGATAATATGGATCCTATCTTAAAAGCTACGGCTTTCGCAGATGAAATCGTTGAGGCGATTGGCAAGAATCACATCTGCACGGCAGTATATGGCCCTCCCCTGGTGGGCAATTATATCGAAGGAAAAACGAAAATACCTATCTTTATCGCTCTTAATCATTACGACCCCGATACCATCCAGGCTATGTCGGACGTAGTTGCGAAATGGAAGCATGAGGGGATAGGCGGCCCCCACGTTGTGGAACTGGTGGACCTAGAGGGTATGTCGGACAGTGTACCCGACGAGCTCATGGAGGTAACTATGAACTACAAGATTCTAAGGGGAAACGACATACTCCGCATACTCCCGGAAATGGATTACGAGCACGCCCGCGCCCAGGCCGAACTGGCGGTACGACGCTACATGCTCATTCTCCGGAGCCAACTTTTACACTCACTGGGCGACCCCGAAGAACTCGAAGGATTCCTGACCTCACTGGCATTCTACTGCCAGCTGAGCATGCAGCTTTACTACCGGGTGATGGGACAGAAATTTGAAACACCCACCGAACTCCAGGAACAGTTCTACGAAGACTTCCCGGATGCCAGGGAAGATTTCGAGATGCTCGTCAATTACAGCTATGGAGATGCCTCCGACCTGACGAAAGAACCCATCGAACTCATAGCGTCGAGCCTTGATACAGTTCTTCAACCCCTGTTGAGACAGATAGATGAGCTCGGAGATTAGATATTGTCAATAGTGCGAATCTCGATGACCCCTGCGGGCTCCCATTTCATCTTGAAACATCAAGATGTTTCTATCCCTGCCGGGACATTACCCGTCAGGATCCGGCGTATCGTAAATACGCCTGAGCCCTCGCAAACCTTTGGTTTCCTGCGGGCTCATCTGACTTGCCCGCAAGTATGTCGTCAAGTCTCGACAAAGTTCGCAAAATCGCAGCCAAGTGGGGATCGATTCCGCTGAATCGAAAAAATAATCTTCAGCCCCTGAAATAACGGTAAAGGTGGTATTTTTTTACGAGTTA
>Ga0187827_10000665_pt1 | contig 53441 bp, 40 predicted proteins | sample ETNtaG_39_FD_167969 | JGI IMG/M metagenome (GOLD analysis project Ga0187827, IMG submission 167969) | Marine microbial and viral communities from oxygen minimum zone, Eastern Pacific Ocean - ETNP2014_SV_150_PacBio MetaG (Illumina Assembly) | ecosystem: Environmental > Aquatic > Marine > Hypoxic...
CGGTCAAGTAGACCTCCGTGTTAGACTTTCAAAACGGGAATGTCCTCAACCGGTTTAAATCTTCGGCGCCACAATTCATCCAGAGCCTAAAGGCACTGGCGTTCTTGTGGCTATTTTTAAGTAAATTACATGTAGGAAGTGGTAATATGAAAAAAACAATTTTTCCGATATTTATTATAGGTATATTGTTAGTAGTGTTTTTGTCATTGTTTACTAACAACGTACAAGCCGCACATAGAGTAAAAGTAAAGATTGAATATGAGTATTCTTGGACGGGGAACATTCAAGGTGATACTGGAAAATCAGTAGATGGGGAAGGAACCGAATCTTTTGATGTGATAGGAGATATAATTGTTGCTTCTGCACAAAAAGGAGATGATTCTGGTGAACCTTTAACTATCTCTATAATCGCCGGTGGTGTGGTAGTACAAACTGAAACAACAACTGCCGCATATGGAAGTGCAATCGTTAGTTATTCCTTTCCATTAGAAGAATTGGAGGAAGAAAGTACCGATAGCGAAAGTGGTCTTTGTTCAATGGTTCTCATGTCATCATTTGTCTTTGTTGGTGCTGGTGGTATGGTTATTTTCAAACGTAGGAAGTGATTTTAGATTTTCAAAACCTTTATATAGCAGTCCAATTAACTTTTTTCGTTGGTCAACTCGTTAGTCATACCCATAAATAGATGAACTTTTTACCAACATATCATCTGTTCTCTTGAGCGCCATTCCTAAAACCGGCCGCTTCCAAGATCGTCCCCGAACCATCGGCCCCAATTTCTACAAAATAATATTCCCTACTTTTTTATATGGAGGCGCGATTTGTTCAAAAGATTTATATAATACTTAAAACCAATTTCATAGGGCCCACCAGCCAGGGTCCGCATGAAGTCGTAGACAAAAAGTGATTCTGCGCTTCACCTTATCAAGTAGGGGAGAGAAAGGTGAAAACGTAGGTGAGAAGTCCATGGACCTGAACGGAAATCTGTGTAACGGGCAAGCCTTCAAGGTCATTCAAGAGGACCCGAAGGGCTTTGAGCGAATTTTAGCATATTTATTGTATGAAAAATCTATAATCTCTTTTGATGACGATGGTAAACGGGTAAATTATTACCTGGATCTGGTCCGGGACCTTTCTAAGGGTTATCATGTTTCCATGACGGGTAATTTCGAGAAAATGGTGGCCATCGTTTTCGAGCTGGTATTTTCCCACAAGATCGATCCGTGGAATATCGACCTGATCTCATTCGGAAGGGAATACATTACAAGGCTCGAACGGGAAAAGGACATCAATCTTATTACCATTGGAAAGGTAGTGTTCATGGCCTGGGGCGTCCTAGAGGAGAAGAGCGAGATAATACTGGAGGAAGCCATCAAGTCCCAGGAAGATGAAATGGATAGTTCACAGATGTTCGGGGACGCCGAATACTCCTACAACGGTCTCGATGACAGGTTCGATAATGCCCTGATGCCTGTGGATGAATCCCCTATTACAGAGATGGTATGGAGGGACGCCTCGCGAACTGCCACGTTGCTGGACATAGTCGAGGCACTGGCCGATGCGGAAAAGGAGGCTACTGTGCGAAAGATCATTGAGGAGAACCGCCTGAGGCTGAGAGAAGAAAATAAGAAAGCCGAATCAGAAATAAACATTTTCGAAAACTCCCACAAGGACAACATAGAAGAGGATATGGCCATCGTTTGGGCGAAGATAAATCAATACAACGGTTCCCCCATCCGTCTTACGAAATTATGCGATTACCATGACCGGATGGACGTCATCACCACGCTTATATCAACGGTTCATCTCGCGCACAGGAAAAAGATATCCATGTGGCAGAAGAACTTCCCTTACGGGGATATTTACGTACGGAATTTGATGCGAAAACACAGTAACTAGGGTGAAGAAAGGTGGATGAGATACTTCTCGTTGAAGCTTTATTGTTCTCATCAGGCAGGCCCTTTTCTCTAAAGGAATTGGGAGAAGCACTGGACCTGGAGCCGCAGACCGTGCGTAAATACATTAAGAAGCTCAAGGGATTTTACGGCAAGAGAAATACGGCTCTCGAAGTAGCCAAGGTAGGCAGCAAATACTGCCTGCAGGTAAAAAGGGAATATGTGGGTAACACCAGCCGATTCGTGCGGACGAAGATCCCTCCCAAACTTTTAAAGACGCTGGCCTATATCGCTTATCATCAACCGGTAAAACAGAGTACCTTGGTACACCTGATGGGGACGCGGATCTACGTAGAGGTCAAGAATCTGAAGAAGCTGGAATTGATACACCGTAAGCGAAGCGGTCATACGAAGATACTCACGACTTCGTCGAAATTCCCGGAATATTTCGGCATCGGGACCTCAACGAGAGAGGGTATAAAGAATTGGCTGCGGGAGAAAATGGGAATGAAGGACGATGAGGTCCCGGTGGGGGAAGTAAAAGAAGAACCGGGGGATGAAGGGCAGCAGGTGATAGAAGAGAAACAATCGAATAATGAAACGCAGAAGGGGGAAGAAGTCGACTCCACCATTGATGAGTCACAGAAAGGGGAAGAAGGCGAGCAGATCGCAGATGAGCTTCAGCAGGGAGAACAAGGCAATCCAGCGAATGATGAGAAGCAGTCGAAGGATGAAGGCGGCGAGGCGGGAGCTGAGGAAAAGTAGAAGCAGATGATGAAGAGGATAAATTCGAGAATAACATAGAAAATGAAGTATTTCCCAAGCCTGCCGGAGAAGAACCGGCAAGTGAAGAAGAAACAACAGGAAAACTAAAGAAAAGGGAAAAGGACGAGCGGGAATTACTGAAAGAAATGGTAGAATTGGGGGGGTTTTCAGAACTGACCGAATTGAGCGTGATAGATGATGAAGGAAAGGATACTGACGATTCCGATTTTTCCTCTTCCACCGGGAACGATTCCGAATCGGATACATACAATTTTTAACACATCTTAAATTCTATATTCTTCAATATCATTCATCGGACGCAAATGTAATTGCAGTGAAGATGCGTGGCGCTCACCCGACTATAAATGAACGGGCCGATGCTTTATTGATCGTCGCGTATGGGCGGACCGCCGCTGAAGAAGAAATAAAAGCCTATCTGTCAGGAAAAATGGCAATTTTGAAAATAGATTCGGAATGCAAACCAGCAGTTAAAGATAAACTTAACCGTACATGCTGGGTGAGGTGTGCCTTCTCCTTTTCGGGCCCTCGACCTGAGCTCTCATCATCTTGATCTTCATTTCGATATCTTCAGCTTCCTTGTACAATGGCTCAACGTCGATCCCGATGTTCAGTACCGCCTCGTCAATAGCCTCAATCACTTTCGCCGCAGCACGCGCGTCAGGATAGTCAGTTCGCGTCTCCGCGAGAAGCGATATAACATTGAAACCTCTCCTTTTCCCCTCGTTTAATAGAACACCGGCAACACCCGATATCACCCCTTCCGAAAAGGGCATTATCCACTTGTCATTAAGCAGCTCTCTTGCTTCCTTTGTGGAAGCGATCCCATAAACATCAACTTGCGGTCTATCCAAAGCCTCAGGAGCTTCTAAGTCATCCGGTATGTTTTCTCCCGCTTCCTCGGTTCCCTCAAGCAGATCCACCCCCGTTTCCTTTGGCTTCCTATCATCTACATTTTCCGATTTCTTACCAGTATCCGCTACGTTAGCAAACTCCATGGAAAGCATAGCCTCCACAATTGCTTTTTCTCCGCTTCCATCGTCGGATTCACCCTGTCCCTTCGATATCATGCCCTTTAGGATATCATCTTTGTTGAATGATGCTTCAACAGCTTCGTCCGTATCTCCCGCCCTTTCTATCACAAGTCCCTCTGGGGAAACCAGGACACCGCAGTTCTGCTCCACGATCCAGTCAAGAATAGTACCGGCGATGAGTTTTATCAGCTTGGGGGGGGGCTGGAACTCGGAGATGAATACCACAATGAGCTTTTTCTCGTCATCCTTGTTCATTATCTCTCCACCGTAAATCCTCACGGGATTCAGCGGCTCGGAGTCCCTCACCACGGATACGGTTGGAAAATAGATAGAATCCATAATTCCGATCTGTTTCAGGTTTAAAGAACTGATGAGATAATTGGCGCAAATTGTGGATACAAGCCCCACGCTTGGAAAACCATCAATGACAGTGGCACCGCGGAGGTCCAGTCTCCGTATCTCGTAGACCTTGATATCTTCCATGTTCATCACCACCTTTGGCAGCAAAATTGATCAGTCGCCCCTGCAATCCTGTAAAATTATCTATAGATTATACGCCACTTTGCGAACTTATTTCTATAATAAACGGCCAGAGCAAAACGATATTACAGTTTAGTTAAAATAAGTTTTGGTACGAATATTGAATTGACAATCTCCTTTTTTCCGGCTTGATAATACCAAAATACTAATATACAAACGTGTCGTATAATGCCCTCAGTCTCGTTCTTTTCTATTCATGAGATAATCTGGTTAAACCAATCGAGACCATTGTCATCAGGTGGATGATAAAATGAAATTAAAGACAAAACTGCTTGAGAGCCAAACCAAAATGGCATTGAAAAGCGTGAAAAGGCTTGTAAAATGTACCGAGGAGTATTATCTCGGGAACACTTTGACAGTAAAAAAATTACAACTTGAAATAAGTTCAATCGAGGATAAGACCGATTCCATCAAAGATAAAGCCCAACTTCATTGGGCCAGCATAGAGAGTGATTTTCGAACAAAGAGTTCAGCTCTCGAATTGGCTGCCAGAATAAGCCTTATTGCAGATTATGCTGAAGATGTCGCACTTTTATTTATTATGCGCAATGACTCAATACCGACCAGTGCATGGGGTGATTTCAGTAAGTTCATGGAAGTTGTTCTCAATAGCGTTGAAAAGTTTAAGGAATCCATTTTGATGGCAAGAACCGGAAAAAGAAGAAAATGTTTGGAGTGCGAGCATTTTATTAGGATGTACGAGGGGGCAAATCTTGGTTCCTGCAGCAAGATCGATGAGAACCGGTACATACCTGGGTTCAGGAATGAGAATCAGGGATGTGAAGTGGAAGAAAAAGAATCTGTCTATGAGCTTTGTTTTGAGGTTAGCCATGCAGAGGATGAGGCAGATAGTTTAGAGAGAAGACTTCGGGGCCAGATATACCGCGAGGAATTTGGCCTGGGCAGCATACCATCAATGCATTTTCTGAAAATTATCGAAAACTTCGATATGATAGCAAACACGGCGGAAGACTGTGCCAATCTTTTAAAGGCGATGTACTGATGATAATCTTTATAGATTCATTATAAAACGCTGTCATATGCTTGTATTATATTTTGAGTGAACTTTCTCCATGTATATTTGGCAGCGTTCCTCTTCCCTTTGTCGATCATCTCCTTTCTCAGTTCAGGTTTTGTACGGATATTCATGATATTATTCAGTAAATCCTCGGCCATCTTTTTTTTATTGTCATCAGATTTGACAAGAAGAGCTCCCCTTCCCGATACTTCCATTAGCGCCTCATCCGAGGAAATTACTGTTGGCAATCCAAAGAATTGCGCCTCCAACGGCGGAAGGCCGAATCCCTCCTTTATTGACATGCAAGCAAACACCGATGATTTTTCGTAAAGGGTTACAAGTGCATCATCTTTGATACGGCCCGTGATCACAATATTTTTCAGAAAAGGAGAACGAGCGATACGTTTCTCCAATTCCTCGTTTTTCCATCCCCAATCTCCAACTATCACGAGGTAAAAATCGTCCTTTTCCACATCCAGAGTGCAGAGCATTTCGAAAGCATCAACAATGACTTCGATGTTCTTTCGGGGTTCCAGGGTAGATACAGTCAGTAATATGAAGGGATTCGGGGAATCCATCCCCATTTTCTTCTTCAACATAGAAAAGTCAGCCTTCCTTTCGTCCTTGAGATGATCACACCCCAGATGTATTGTCATTATCCGGTTTTCATCCGTACCAAGTATCTCAGCCACATCTCTCCCCGTGGCGTTGGATGGAACCACTACCAGATCCGTGTTCGAAATAATTTGGGGCAGGAGATATTTATGTTTCAGCACCCGCTCTTTTGGGTGCACGTCGGGATGTGTGAGTGGAGAAAGGTCATGAACGGTCAAGATCTTTTTTGAAGGGGATCGAAGAGTAAAACCTCCGATTTGAGCAGGATCGTGAAATATGTCGAATTCCTGTCGTCGTTCCCATGCAGGGAGTGTCAGATAATGCCAGAACGATTCCGGAAATAATGACAACTTCGTTTCCTTTGGGATAACAGTGTGAGCGATGATGTCCTCATTGATTCTGATATCTTTCACTTGTCCGATAGACCGAAACTTGCTCTCCGGTATGGATAGACTGGCGCGAATACCATCTGCCTCTAGAACCCCTCGTATCAGTTCTCTAGTGTATAATCCGCAACCGCCCCTGTCTAAAATGTTCATGGCATTGATCAGTACATTCAAGCAAAAACTCCCTATTGTGAAAAAACGGATCTAATATAAGTTGATTTTTGATATTATCCTGGGAGAATGGAAACATATTGACGGGACGAGCCATTAATTTTTTGTTGTAATTTTCGTTTTCGCGGTCTGGTAAAGTCGGGTCTCAATGATCCGGAGAATTAATAATATAAATCCACGGGCTTTCCCACGGATACTAAGGTTTGCACTTGTCATAATGTCCGCAGAATCGTGGTCCAATAGGAACCAATTCCATTGAATTTATACACAAAAGTTAATATATCATTTCTAACTTATCACCGTTCCAAGGCAACATCATTCTTCTTCCGAATGATGGTTCAAATAATAAGGGGACCGGTTCTATCGGACATTACTTGGACATTTTGCATTAATACTGATTTATCATGGGAGGATTCCAAATGACAAGATCCTTGGCACGTGACATATTGACAAGAAAAACTAGCGAAGTTAAAAAGGCGCCTTCACCAAGCCCTGTACAACCGAAGACCATCATCGAGCAGACCGGGGCAGGTATATCCGACAGTGAATTGGACGATATAGCCAAGAAGCTTAAACCCCAGATCAAGATCGTGGGATGCGGAGGCGCGGGGAGCAACACAATCAACAGATGTGTTGATGCGAAGATTTACGGGGCGGAACTGTACGCTCTGAATACAGACGCCCAGCATTTACTCCATATTAAATCTCCTCACAAACTGCTGATCGGAAAACGTACAACCAGGGGTCTGGGCGCAGGTTCGCAACCCCAGATCGGGGAACATGCAGCCGCAGAGGAAGAGGATGAGATAAGACAAATACTTACAGGCGCAGAGATGGTTTTCATCACTTGCGGCATGGGCGGCGGGACCGGAACGGGCACTTCACCCTATGTTGCGAAGCTGGCTGCCGAGATGGGTATACTGACACTTGCCATCGTCACGTTTCCCTTCTCCGCCGAAGGACTTGTAAGAAGGCAGAACGCACAGTGGGGATTTGAGAAACTGAAAGAAGTTGTGGATACGGTTATAGTGATCCAGAATGACAAGCTCTTGAAGATCGTTCCCCGAATGCCTCTGAATGCAGCTTTCCAGGTCGCGGATGAGATATTGATGCAGTCCATCAAATCCATAACGGAGATCATCACGAAAACCGGCCTGGTCAACCTAGATTTCAATGACCTGCGCAGCATTCTCCGTGGAGGCGGCGTAGCTATGATAGGACTGGGCAAGTCCGACAGCGACGAGCGGGTCAACGAGGCAGTAGAGGAAGCATTGGGTTCACCACTCCTTGATCTCGACATATCCGATGTGGGCGGAGCACTTGTGAATGTTGTTGGCGGAGAGGATATGACGGTATCCGAGGCCGAAAAGGTCGTGGATCTCATCAGTGAGAAGATAAATCCTCAGGCCCAGATAATATGGGGCGCACGAATCGACAGACAATTGGACAGGACCATAGAAGTAATGGTCGTCCTGACAGGGGTTATTTCCAAACATGCCGGCGGCAAAGGGCAATCCCTTCGACCGTTAAAGGAATTAGGATTGGACTTCATCAGGTAATGTTCCAATATTATCATAATCTTGAGGAATTGAAGGTATTTTAATGGATATCATAGAAAAGTCTCTTCAGATTCAGAAGCGTATCGAGAGCCGCACCAAGAATCTCGGAAAAGGAAAGTACGGAAGAGTGCTGAAAATGGCACGAAAACCTAACCGGGAAGAGTATACCAAAACCCTCCAAATAACGGGGGTTGGATTGATCATCATAGGTGCCATGGGCTTTTTAATATTTCTCATATGGGAAAAACTTCCCCCACTGATCGGTGACATTCTAGGATTGTAATTTGGAAAAGGTTCTGGTGAAAATATGTACGAGGGGGATGCTGACGAGATTATCGATACCTATGACTATCTGAAACTAAAGGAACTTGAGGAAAAGTCCAGATATATCGTTGCCATTAAAACAGCCATCGGACATGAAAAGGATGTGGCAAACAATCTAGGAGGAAGGGCCAAGAGGAAAAAGGCAGAGATATACTCTCTTCTTTCGCCACACCGGCTGAGAGGTTATCTCCTCGTCGAGTTTGGATTGAACTACCAGCAAATCGAAGATATGCTTAACGACCCCCAGCATCACGATCAAGTATTGGAGGAACTGGAAGATCCCAGCCTCATTGCCAACGATGATTCGGTTGTGGGAAGAGTTATCCGAGACCGCCTATCAAGCTTACTGAAGGGATTGAAACACGCTCGTTCTGTGGTGTCCGGTATCACCTACATGTCCGAGATCGAACATTTCCTGTCGCCTCCTCCGGCCGTCTCCGGTATCGAGGTGGGTGACATTATTGAAATAATTAACGGACCCTTCAAAGGAGAAAAGGCAAGGGTCTCGAAAAAGGACGAAGGCAAGGAAGAGATCACGGTGGAACTCTTCGAAGCCATGGTCTCGATACCCGTAACCATCAAGGGTGAATCCGTAAGAGTGATTGAGAAGGAGACAAAATAATGCCAGTGACCACGATAGAAGCCCTGGTAGAGGGTGGAAAAGCATCTGCGGGACCGCCGATAGGACCCGCTCTGGGCCCACTTGGGCTCAATATCATGAAGGTGGTAGGTGCCATCAATGAGAAAACGGGAGCCTTCAAGGGAATGAAGGTCCCCGTAAAGATAAATGTGGATACAAATACGAAGGATTTTACAATAACCATCGGCACACCACCCACCTCGTCGCTTATATTGAGTGAGCTGGGTATCGAGAAAGGCGCGCAGAAATGCAAGGAGGAGGTTGTAGGGGATCTGTCCATCGACCTTCTTGTTAAGATCGCTAAGATGAAGGAAGATTCACTGCTGGGAAAGAACCTGATGAATCGGGCCAAGGAGGTACTGGGAACCTGTTTTTCCATGGGTATCACTTGCGACGGAAAGAATCCGAGGGAAGCCATCGCGGATATAAATAAGGGGCTTTACGACGACAGATTGAGCGGGTAACCGCGCTAATCCAATTAAATATATCAGTTGAAAATAACTTGCTGTAGGAGAGGTTAAGACTCGTTTACTACAGGGAGGTAATGTTCATGGCGGAAGAAACGAACATAGAGAAAATAAAAAAAGCACTGGAAAGCGCTCCCAAGAGAGGTTTTCTGGAAAGTGTGGAAATTGCAATCAACCTCAAGGATGTGGACTTGAAACAGCCCAAGAACAGGATACAGGAGCAGATTATTCTTCCCAAGGGAAGAGGCAAACCTATGAAGGTTGTTGTATTCGGTTCCGGCGAGTTCGCATTGAAGGCGAAGGAGGTTGCCGATCTCGTTATCCAACCTGAAGAGATCGATGATCTTGTGAAGAACAAGAGATCGACCAAACGGATGGTGAACGAACATGATTTTTTTATAGCGGAAACCCCTCTCATGCCCGTTATTGGAAAGAGAATGGGTATTATTCTCGGTCCAAGAGGAAAAATGCCACAACCCCTACCGCCCCAGGCCGATCCGGCCCCGATCATAGCTTCTTTGAGGAACAAGATCAGGATAAGGTCCAAAGACAGAAGAACATTCCACGCGGCCATAGGGACAATCGAAATGAGCGTTGCCGATCTTACGGCGAATTACGAAGAAGTAATTAAAAGGGTTCAAGCCCATCTCGACAGGGGCCTGATGAATATCGATTCGGTCTATGTGAAGACCACAATGGGCCCTTCTACGAGGATGATGTGAGGTGGTGGATATGGCACATGTAGCGGAGTGGAAAAAAAAGGAAGTGTCCGAGCTTTCGACCATGATCAAGGAGTCGGACGTTGTTGGTGTGGTGGGCATTCATGGAATTGCTGCCCGCCAGATACAGCAGATGCGCGCGAATCTCCGGGATAAAGCGGTCCTAAAGGTTGTGAAGAACAAACTCCTCAGGATCGCGATAGACGGAGCCGATCTCGATAATATCGATCAACTAGACCAATTCTTAGATGGTCAGATAGCACTGATCATCTGCAAGGAAAATCCTTTCAAGCTCTTTCAGATACTGGAAACGACGAAGACAAAAGCACCTGCAAAGGGCGGCGAGGTATCACCCATGGACATAAAAGTGGAAAAGGGTGATACAGGATTCAAACCGGGTCCGATAATAGCAGAATTACAGAGAGCCGGCTTCCCAGCAGCCATCGAGAAAGGGAAAGTGGTATTCAAGAAATCAATGACCATTGTGAAAGAGGGAGAAATTATTCCCGAAAACGTTGCTGCTATGCTGACGAAACTGGAAATATACCCCATGGAAGTGGGTCTTCTGCTTAAGGGCGTCTACGACCGCGGCGAGATCATTATGCCTTCTACACTGGATATTGACCTCGAAGGTTTCGATAACGACTTACGACATGCAGCGGGGAACGCCTACAATCTGGCGGTCTTCATTGCCTATGCCACGGACGCCACCATCGCACCTCTGATACAGAAGGCGCATCGGGACTCGCTCTCACTTGCCATCTCCCAGGCCATCGCAGCTCCCAATACAATCAAGCAGATACTCGGGAAGGCATACGTGAATATGCTGGCAGTGGCATCGAGGGTTTCGGCTGATGCCATGGATGATGATCTGAGTAATGCACTTGCTGGCCAGGTCTCTCAACCTTCCCCTGCAAGCTCAGCTGTGGAACCAGCACAGAAAGAAGAAGAGGAGGAGGAAGAGGTTTCCGAGGAAGAGGCGGTATCCGGTCTCGGAGCACTCTTCGGTTAGATATTGTCAATGGTGCGAAGCTTTGATGCATCTTGATGCTTCAAGGGTTCGCAGCTTGACAATGTTCGTGGAATCATAGCCTGTAGATTTCCGCAGGAAATCGAAGGCTCAGGTGTGCCGTAAGGTGACATAGAAACAGAGTTTCTATTAACCCTAATCGAATCTCTGATTCGATGTCGGGTACGCCGGAGCGAAGCGGGAGCCCGGACGGACCGATTCCGCAGAAGAAAAAAACGAATAACGAGTATATATTTATCAAAAAATGAAAAGGAGGATACGAACATGGAATACATCTATAGTGCGATGTTGCTTCATTCCGCGGGGAAAAAAGTAACCCCGGACGCATTGAGCAAGGTATTGAAGGCCGCTGGAATTAGTGCCGATTCATCACGGATCAAGGCACTTGTGGCTTCACTCGAGAATGTAAATATCGAGGAAGCCATAAAGAGCGCTGCTTTCGCTGCGCCGGCTGCTGCTTCCGGAGGAGCTCCAACCCCGGCAAAGGCTGCGGTAGCACAAGTGGAAGAAGAGAAAGAGGAAGAAGAGGAGGTTTCCGAAGAGGAAGCCGTTTCCGGTCTCGGAGCACTCTTTGGGTAAGTAAGCCATTCCCCTCTTTCCCTTCTTTTTTTCTTTTTTATTCTTTTAGATTATTTTTTATAGAGGATATATTTATATAAGCCCGGTTGCCTTATATGATCACCCAAGTTGTATAAGACGCCTGATCGGCCCTTAATCAATCGGAGGGTTTTAGTAATATTATCCATTCACAAGGAACGTGAATTCATGTTTAATATAAGCATTGCAATTATCGTTATCGGGATAATTCTTGTTATCCTTGAGGCGGTGATTCCGGGATTCTTCATTGCCATACCGGGAACCGCAGTGATAGTCTTTGGAATACTGTCGTGGATCCTCGGCATCGAAGAAGTGGTCACGAGCTGGTGGGGATGGACCATCGTTCTGGTGTGCACAACCATTGCATCCATTCTAACGATCATGATCTACAGAAAATTGGCACCTGTCTCCAACCCCGTGACCACCACGTCGGAGGGTCTCCGGGGTAGAATAGGTATCGTAACCAGGGAAACCGACCCGGAACGCCCTACTTACGGAAAGGTTAGGATAGGTTCGGAGACGTGGTCTGCCGAATCCACAAAGGTCATTCCCGAGGGTAGAAAGGTGAAGGTGATCGGCTCGGAAGGTGTTCACTTGGTGGTGGCATCACTAACAGAAAGGAAGAGGTGAATGAATGAAGGTGAAAAAACGACTAATGATCGCAGTAACGGTTTTGTTCTTCCTGGGCCTTGTCCTGGTGGCAAACTCAGTAATGGCGCAGGAAGATGATAGCGATGATGACGGTACTACCGAAGATGACGGTGGGGCCGATGCACAGACCATTTGCCTAGTAATCCTGGCCGTGGTTATTCTCCTGTTCGGACTGGTCGTATTGATGAAATCGTACAAGATAATCCGGCCGTACGAACAGGGTCTGCTTGAGCAACTGGGTTCGTTTAAAAGGAGGTTGGATCCCGGTTTCAATATCATAAAACCTTTTGTTTCCACGGTCCACACACTGGACATCCGTACCCAGACCCTTGACGTACCTCGTCAGGAAGTGATCACAAAGGATAATTCACCCACGAACGTCGATGCGGTCATCTATATCAAGGTCAACGATGTGAAAAAGGCGTTCTACGAGATCGAGAATTACAAGGTTGGCACAATCTTCCTAGCCCAGACCACCCTCCGCTCGGTGATAGGCGACATGGAACTGGATCAGGTGCTGTCGAGCAGGGAGACCATCAACATTAAATTGAGGGATATCCTGGACCAGGCCACGGACCCCTGGGGCGTGAAGGTCCAGGCGGTGGAGATACGAGAGGTCGATCCGGCAAGGACTGTAAAGAAATCCATGGAGGAGCAGACCGCCGCCGAGAGGGAGAAGAGAGCTGCAATCCTTCGGGCCACCGGATTGAAGAAGTCAGCCATTCTGAACGCAGAAGGGGGTCGGCAGGCGAAGATATTGAATGCCGAAGGTATTAGACAGTCCAAAATACTGCTTGCTGAAGGAGAGCGAACTGCACGAATACTGGAGGCGCAGGGAGAGGCGCAGAAACTTAGGGTGTTGTCCCTGGGAGCCGCAACCCTGGACCAGAAATCCCTTTCTGTTCTGTCTCTGGATGCCCTCAAGTCTATTGGTAACGGTCAGGCCACGAAGATTATTCTGCCCTTCGAGATAACGAAGCTCGTTGAAGGGTTGGCGGGGTACATCGGGAGCGGGACCAAGATCCCGGAGCACAAGCTGTCGGACCTCGATGAACTGGAAAAGAGGATAGGTTCCGTTGAGAGCGTTCTCGGAGAAGTACCCACCATCGACGATATTCCCATAACCATCGAACCCATGATGGAAGAACTGTCCACGGAATTGGCGCCGGCAAAGAAGCTAAAGAGAAGAAACCCTCTAGGAAAATGATGCATTTCGGGTAATGATCATTAATGACAGTCAAGTTTACAGCGTCTATTAGGGAAGTAATTCGGGAACTACGAAGAACAACAACAGAACCGATGATTACGATTAAATTTCCACCGTTCCAGAGGTGATAAGATGTCAGAAATGCCGATGATCTTTATTGGAAAACGACCAACCATGAACTATGTTCTCGCAGTTATGACCGAGTTCAATTCCGGCGCCAACAGGGTGGTTATCAAGGCCAGGGGCAGGGTTACTGCAAAGGCTATAGATGTGGCCGAGATAGTGAAGAACCGCTTTTTGAAGGATGTGACCATAGAGAAAATGGAGACCGACACAGAGAGTTTGCCATCCAACGACGGTCGTACTGTTAGCGTTTCCTCTCTTGAAATAACCTTGTTGAAGGCATGATTTTCATTTTGGGGGAGGACGCTGGCAATATATTTATATGTGCTTGGATGCTTATTCCTGACATCCGTTGGATAAATTAAATTTCAGCTCAACGCGGGTGTGGTGTAGCCTGGTATCACTTAAGCTTGCCAAGCTTAAAACTCGGGTTCAAATCCCGGCACCCGCACATTTTACGACCAAAGGGAGGGAAATGTGGGGGTGCAGTCGAATCTCTGATTCGACGGAGCGAAGCGGGAACCCGTATTTTTTACGACCAATGGGAGAAAAAAATGAGGGGGCAGCAACGGCGAAGCTGTTGCGTAGTGAAGCGAGCACCCGCATATTATTTCTCTTATTCCAATTCTTATTTTATATAACCCAGCACAGGAACGGGAGAACGATATGGAAATACAACCTGAAAAGGCCGGAGATGCTTCCAAAAGAAGACTACCTCAATTGATCCTAGCTACGGTAACGTTGGCCTTGATGATAAGTGGGATCGCACTGGGGGGCTATGGTTACAATGAAGAGATTTCTATTCCAAAATGCCTTTCATGTCTGGGATTGACACCTGTGAGCAATGTAGAATTCCGATTTCAGACTGCAAACGGAGCGGATCATCCCGATTGGATTCTCGACGAGATGGAAGAAAAAGTGGTTTTTATTGACTTTTCTCTAAAATACGGATGCGTGGCTTGTGACGAGATGCTGCCAGTCATCGAGGATATCGAAAGTGAATACGAGGACGAGGTCGAGTTCTTTTTAGCATACTGGGGAGAGGATGATGAGATGTACAGGGCGTGGGGCATATATGATTTTCTGAATGGTGAATTACATGAGGCGCCGACCTTTATTATAATTACCTTGAATAAAGATAGTGACGGCGTGGTAAAACCCTTCTACGGGGAGATTGTCGGGAAAACACCGAAGAACGAGTTAGTTGGACACATCGAGTATGCTCTGGAGATGCACCGGCAGGCAAATCTCTATAAATTGACCAATGTTGATGCGTAGGAATATTATTCTCCCAGCTCGTCCAGGCTCATCTCCAGGTCTTCTATGGATATGTCATCAAGATCGATATCGAGGTCCATATCGTCATCGCCCTCTATCTCTATTTCGTCAAGGTCCAGGTCATCCAGGGTCATCATATCCTCTTCCTCGGGGGCCTCCGTCTCATCTGCGGGGACTGGCTGTTCGTCGGGTTCGTCAGGAGGCTCTTCCTCAGGGGTTTCAGGTTCTCCCTCTTCTTCGCCAAGCATTCTTGAGACCATCATATCCAGAGCACTCAGGGATACATCATCGTCAAGGTCGTCAAGGTCGTCAATGTCAAATGAGATATCTTCCCCGGTTTCCTCCTCCAGATCTCCAAGGTCAATGTCCTCGATATCCTCTTCCGTGATGGTTTCAGGTTCCAAAGGTTCTTCTTCTACCATCTCATCTTCTGTGATTTCTTCGGTCTTACGCGTTATGGGTGTTTCGAAATCGGCATCACAGGAATCGCATTTTTTCGCCTCTTCAGCCACAGTTTTGCCGCATTCGGGACAGAGGAACTCCTCCTCCCTGCGTTCAACCACTTTCTCCACTACAGTTCGCTCGGGAGCTTCGAAATCAGCACCACAAGAATCACAGAACGTTTCCTTTTCTTCCACGGTCTCTCCGCAGTCCGGGCAGGTGAATTCCACCTGCTCCTCGGTTTCCTGCGGTTTCGAGGACCAATATACCTCGGGTCGCGCATTGATCATCCAAAGCATACCGTCCCTCTCGTCCAACGCCCATTCCATTTCCATATGCTTTTCGAAATGAGTCTCCATCTCCTTACCTAAAGTAGCCAGTTCCGCGACCTGTTCGTCCGAGAGAAGCTCTTTTTCGAAGTCATCCGGCGATACGGGTACCTCCTCGACACCGCCTTCCGAGCTACGGGTCAGCATAATACCCAAGGGTGTGATCTTCCTTTCCTCGATTTCCACACTGTCCTTGTTTACAAGGTAGGAATGAGGCGTGACCTTCTCTTCCACAACATACTCCCCCAATCCGTAAGCAGCTTTGATTGACATAAGGTCCCTGTTACCACCCGAGGCATCAAGGGTACACATGGTTCCCGCTCCCTTTGAGAACACCATCAATTGCACGATTATTGAAATTCCCTCGGTCGTGTGATCTATCTCTTCGAGCCGCCTGTGCAGTATCGCTTCGTCTGTAAATGTCAATGAATAACATTCTTTGATTCTCTCCAGAACACTTTCCAGTCCCCGAATATTGAGATATGACTTCTGACCGGCAGCGAAGAGCTCATGGGGCAGCTTTTCCTCGTCAACGGATAAACGAACTGCCAGATATGGTTCTTCCTCAGCTTCGTCCTCAGCTTCTTCTGCGGTTTTTCCCTGCATTTCTCTGTACTTCACCACCAGTTCATCATAGAATAAACCTACGGCCTTTTCAAATGCGGGACTCAGGTCGGTCTTGAGGATGGCATAACGGCATTGTTTCCCTATCGTTCCCAGTAATTCCACGTCTTCCGGATCCTCGAATTTCGCGATCTTTTCATTCAATTTTTCTGAAAGGACTTCCCCGGACATGAACATTTCGAATGCTGCCCGGGTGGTGGTGAAGCCCACGGGTACGGGAACGCCAGTCTTTGAAGTGAGCTCGCCGAGGTATGCTGCCTTATTACCTATAAGGGCAACATCCTCGAGACTGATCTCATCCAGCCAAAGTATGGGCCTTTTATCCTTGTCCATCAGCATCTGTTTTTCCTTTGATCGTTTAACTAAAATCAAGACAACGATGAGTAACACAAGAACTGCGAGAATAATAATGCCAATCAACATGAACGGATCGGCCTCATTATTTATTGGCGGAGGGTGAATCTCAATATTTTTCCACATCTCTATGTTCCCAATATCATTCATCTTGCCATCCTCGCCGGTGGTGATTCCCACTCGTGCATTGTATTCTTCATATCTGTCTGCCCACACCTTTAATAAGTAGATTCCCTCGGGTAAATTGATGGAACGGTACTTCCCAGGTTCCCCCTCGTCCTCGTAAAGCTCGAATACCGTGTCATTCACTTCACCCTGGAGTTCCACAAGCATCCCTGTCAACGCTTCGCCCTTTGAATCCACCACCGTAAAAACGAGATAACCGTATTCGATCTTCTTTATGAGTGTCACATTCAGCCAGGTTCTCTCGTCCCCCCCTGATATGTTAATCTCCACGGTCTGAGCTTGATACCCTATTGATTCGAAAGTTATGGTGTAATTGCCGGGAACGAGTATTATGTAGAACGAGCCGTTTGGGGTGATGATAGTTGTGAAATATTCGCTGACAAATTCAATACTCTCGACGGTCTTTACGGTCTCGTTGGTGTTGTTATTGTTGTTTGTATTGTTTGTATTGTTGGTGTTATTTACATTGTTGGAGTTGTTTGTATCGTTCCCAACGGGGATATTTTGGATTGTCTTGTTCAGCCACTTGATTATTAACTCGGTTCCCGAAAGAGGAAGACCGTTCTCGTCGGTCACGTTGCCCACAAGGACGCCCCACGGCACAGGGGGTGGCGGTTCTACCCATTCTTGAAGTGTGATCCGGTGAGTTATGGTCTCATTCAGTTTAACTTCTACCTCTCCCAGGTATCCCTCGTATCGGATTCCACTGTATAATTTGCCCTTCACTTCCACGGTATGGATGCCCGGTTTAAGCTTCTTGTTCAAATCCCCCGTGGATGAAATGTAAAAAATAGCGTCGATCCCTATCAAAGCGTTCTTGATCGGTCCGTTGTTCTCATTCCTCACCTCAACCAGGAGTGTCCCGGTACTGACAGGGGCCTTAATTGTGATGAACTTGAAAGAGATCGCCTCTAAGATATTGCCTGCAAGATCGCTGAGATTACTGCTGATATTGACAGTGTATCCTCTGAGATAGTCCAGTGACTCTGTGAAATCCAGCGTTACATTGGTGGTTTGGTTCCTGGTGTCATCCACCACCTTTATATCGAATTCTATCTCGTTATTGCCGCTATCAAGAACCGTGATTGAGCCCTCGATCGTAGTGTGATCGATAAGTTCGGAAAAGCCGATAGTGTAATTCGTAGCAACGTCCACATCACCGGCTCCATCTTGTGGCTCAACGCCTGTGATGGTTGGTTCTGTGAGGTCTCGTTTTACGAGAAGCGTATAAATCCCGTACGATGGGGTGTTGGATTGATTTACGAATATACTGTTATTTCCAGTGTCGATAACCGAAGCATTAAGTTTTATCCATTTTTCATTGTTGTCATCGTAATAATATAATCCCAGATCCTCTTGATAGCTTCCCGGTGGAAGTGAACTTTCGGAGTATTTGAATAATATCCGGGTCCATTTGATCCGTCCCTGTCCGGTCATATTAACCGTTGCGAATCCTCCCACCACGGCTAGATCATTTGAAATATTTGCACAATGATCAGGTTTTGTATCATTATACTGAAGAAGCACATCCCCACTTCCTCCGAATTCGCCCTCCAGCCAGACAGATAGCGGGAAACCGGCGCTCTCGTCAATGCTTCTCAATCCATATATGACCAGCACAGCGCTTGTAGATGATTTGCTGTAAAGATCGGAAACGTTTACGAATATACGGTGGACGCCCGTTTCAAGTTGGGAGCTGTTAAAAGAGAATGAACTGGTGCCGAGGTTCATTCCACCGCCAACATCGATATTACCTGAAATATTGGATGAAATGTTGAAGAAGTGATCTTGTCCAATGTCCAGGTCACCGAATGCAACGTCGAAGGTCACCGTTTCACCAACGATGGCAAATTCCGGGGTGTCAACTATGCTGACGGTGGGTGCATAATTGGCCACTTCAAGAGCCAAATCCTTTCGCAGGTTCTTGTTTTGGTCCGCGGTAACGGTGGTGGTCAGGGTGTTGAAACCCTCGCTGACAACCCTTATTTCCACGCTGCCGAAATTGTCCAATTGGAACCAGTAGAAACCCTTAACATCTGTCACGGTCAATCTCGTATCGTCCCCGATCTTCCTTGAAACACTTGCCCCCTTGATCGGTTCTCCGTCGAATTTCGAGGTAACGTACCCGAATAGAGCGGGTGATTTTTCAACAGATAGACCATAAACGAAAATTGTTTTGTCATTATTTACAAAATTCATATCCTGAGTATTGTTTAGGGGTACTGACACTCTGATATCATATCTGGCGCCTTGCATGTAAGGGATGGTGAATTTATGAGACACGTTGCTTGTTTCATTTCTTGACAGTGTGATTTTATAAACCGTGTGATTTTTCACTATGTCCCTGCCATTCACATTTGTAGTGATGTTGAAACTCACTGGAACCGATTGCCAATCCCACGTACCTTCGTTTGATATCGAGGCAGTTATTTCGAAGGTTTCACCCAGGCGGAATACGTTGTCATCAGTTGGTTTGGATATTTCCAATACCTGTATGTCCGTATGATTGTATACTACTACGGAGCCGAAACTCCTGTTATTATTCATGTCGAGGTCGGTGGAAAGTATTGTGTCAAAGAAGACGCTGTACGTACCGTTCTCCGGAGGTAGGTAATTCCAGACGAACGTATGACTGTCTCCAGGTTGAAGCGTAACCACAGTTGTCTTCTTTTCGCTGAACTTGTAGGACTGGTTCTCGGTGTTCGTGACAGACATCAGCAATTCTGGATTGGTTTCCGGGACATTTCCGAAGTTATGGATCGTCACGTTGAAAGAAGAAGTCTCTCCGACGTGGAACGGGGCAGTTGATATCGCCCTGAAATCGTCGATATAAAAACCGTCCCCCTGGACTTGACCGTCACTGGAAAAGAAAAATCGGCATGAGAGGTTGCCGTAGAAATCCCCCAAGGAGACTTGTTCTTTCTGCCAGGCCAGAGTGGAGCCCGTATACTCCCTCATGGTTGTCCACGTGGTTCCGGAATTGTTCGACACTTGGAAGCTCAATACATCGTTCATCGAAAGATTTGTGGAATACCATATCCAGAACTCTACCGAAGAACCCCAGGGGATTCTTATCAAGGATGGCGTCATAAGCCATGAGGAGGCGTTGGGTAAATATTTGCCTTGCAGGTTAGTGGCCCATACGTTTTCCGGAGAATGCCCCATCATTGGACCCGATACGGGAGAACCCTTTGCCCAATCGTCGTTTACGCCACCGTGAGTCCATTGGGGAGCATTGGGGTCTTCGAAAGAAGCGGAGTAACGTACTTCTTCGTTTCGTTTCGATATCAACACCGTTTCCGTGGCACCAATATCGTGATAATTTAAGATATTCAATTTCCAAGTTGTTATATTGTTCCCGTCGACCTCGTCACGGGGAAGGGTGGATTCGAATATTATTAGGTAATCTGCTTCCTGGGCGAAATTATAGGCATCCGCAATAAGTGCACTGGCATTAGGCTCCAGATCCTTATTCACCGTATTTAGGTGGTCAAATGCTGTCTGGGTGATATTAACCCGCACGTCATCGAGATAAATACCTCGGAAATCAGCATTATCGGCATCGGAATAGATGGAAAATCCGATCTGAATCTTCTGGCCGGCATATGATGAAATGTTGATATCTTTCCATAACCATCCGGTAGAGTTCCCCGTATAGGGTCCGTCGATTTCGGTCCAGGTGGCGTTTCGGGGATCTAGAGTGGTGTCGTTGTTGATGACAAGACGGCTGTAATCATCTCCGTTCTCGAATGAATGGTTCATCCAGAAATCAACACTTGCGTGGAAAGCGTTACCTAGGTCTATTGTTTGATAAATTATGGCCCTTGTACTATTATTGTAATGACCGGTTTGCTCGCTACCGAACCACCAACTCGTATCGTTGCTGTGATTTCCCGGGAACGAATTACTGGAGTTGACCATGTGCCATAGATCATCTCCTTCCAAAGAAATGTGCTCCCAGCTACCCGAACCGTTCTCCATATCATCGTTTAAAAGTGTTAAATTGTTACCGCTCGAATGGCCAACCTTGATCCGAACGTCGAAGGATTCTTTCGTGGTTCCAAGATTTCGGGTCGTGGCTCCCAAAGAATGAACACCGGTTGGATAATGACCCTGAACGTTCAAGCCCTGGAACGTCAGAGTATCCATTGCAATGTCATGAAGGTCGTCCACGTTGATGGTGAGAGTGGTAAAATTATTCGGCCCGTAAGTGTCATTTTCATAGATTACCGTAACGTTTATGGTGAAAAATCCTTCGGTTAGCGGTGTGTTCAGTTGGTAGGAAGCAGTGTATGTTTCACTGCGGTTCAAGCGAGTTTCGACTAATGTGGATTCCGATTGATCGAGGACTCCGGTAGAATTCCGGATCTCCAGTCGGACTGTATAATTGGAAAGATTCAGGTTGCCAGTATTCTTTATTGTGGCGTTGACGTTAATGGAAATATTGGTGTTCAACGGAACTGAACGATTCAATTTTATATCGGACGCTCCCAGATCATACATATCCCAGACTCTGATTTGTTTCGTTGAATAGTTGTTGTCCGTTCCCTGATTCTCATCGGGCTCGCTTGCGGAAATGTTGATCGTATAGTTAGCGTAACTTATATTTTGGGTGTTCCATTTATCGAACTCCACATTTGCCAGTTCGCCTTTTCCCAAGGTAAGTTCCCGATTTTTAAGAAACACACTGGTATCGTTGTCGTCGGTTATGTTCAGAGTAACGTTGAAGGTCTCCTCTTTGTTGCCAAGGTTTTTCACGGTACCGTTCACCACGAGACTGGTATTCGTGTTGAATATATCTAATCCGTCCCGCGGATCAATGATTGAGTAGCCACTGACCAGTTTATTGATTTCGGCCGATATGTCGATGATGTTTTTCACCGGTAAGAGCTGGTACGAATAATTGTTCGTAATATTATGATCAAGGTCCCACATTATCGAAATGTTCACTGTGTATATCCCTTCTGTGGGTGGAGCCCAAGCCGGTGTAAATGCAATATCCGTTGAATTTCCAGGGCCAAGGTTTATTGTCTGGTCCGTATCGTTGTAGTAATACCCTTGGGTACTGTTTATCATGAGATAAACCGGTACGGTATTGGCCTGCATGTTCCCGACATTGAGTATAGAAGCGTTTATAGAGATATTTTCCCCCTCGCCATATGGAGCCAAACCGCTTAAAATCACGCTTTCGACAGAAAGATCGTATATATCCGTTATATTGATCGTGATATTTCTATAATCGTTTGACCGGTTCTCATCTGCTGGTAGTTGGGTGGTCACATTGATATGATACGTCCCCTGTGTATTTGCAATCCATAGAGGAAAATCGAAGTCAATGTATGCACTTTCACCCGAGGAAAGCTGGAGGGCAATTTCATTGGATGCATATATCAAATTCAAGTTCGAGTCGTAAATGGAACAGTTCACGTCGAAGACTTCCTGTTTGGTACCCAGGTTCCTCACCGTGGCGTTTATGTTATACGAGCCTGTGGGAAGAGTTCCCCCATCTGTTGGAAAATTTATTCCTGAAACTTCAACATCGTCATTGAATACGTTCCTTTCAAGCACGAACAACATGGAATCGTTGGCGTCACCGAAACATCCAACGATCACATCTCCTCTACCGTCGAAGTCCGGATCAGCGATGAATATGGAGCTGGGAGCGGGTTCTGCGTTCGATCCCAATGGCCCGGACAATAGCATCTTGTCATAATTTTTCAGCAAGGCTTTATCACCGGAAACATATTCGTAATCATAAACGCTGTAATTATGATCGGCTGCAACGTATATATCGTTTCTCTTATCGAGGTCTGCATCCTCGAAGAAAATATCCCAGATCTCACCATTACCCAATTTGTCCAGCTGACTGAATGTGATATTTGCGTAGATATTCGGCGTTGTTATGAGGTTCAATTCGCCACTGCCACTACCCGATATTAATTCTTCCTTTCCATCGGAATCTATATCCACTGTCTCAAGGCATAGAACATTTCCACTGGCATTGCCGGGGTTCATTTGAAGGGGTTGGAATAACACCTGGGTATATACGTCCCACGCAATGTTCTCGAAAATGTATATCGAGCTGTGGTTAAGCTCGCCAGCGGCCACGTCCGTTTTCATATTGGAGTTATAGTCACCCGTACTAATGGAATAGATCGGGTGTCCGGTTCCATAGTGAAATTCCGTTGCGAAATGATAGGTTTGGTTGAAACTGTAGATTGTAACCCCCTGGTCCCACCCCACTACCAGTTCATTTTTGAAATCATTATCCAAATCTCTTATTTCCATGTCTCTTACCTCACCCCCAAGATTGCTAAGATTTGCCAGGGTGTAATTATCGCTACCGATGCTTTGATTCCATTCGTATATCCTTATCTGGTTGTTATCGCCCCCAGTGACTATCTCCATGTCGCCATCGCCGTCCAGATCGCCGCAAGTCACTGTATGAATTACGGAGCCGCCGGTATCATTGGAATATTTTTCCGTATAGTTGTTATCGGTGCCGTTGTATTCGTATACGTAGAACCACCCACTTGCGTCGCCGACCACTATCTCAGAGAGGCCATCTTTATCCAGATCTTTGACGTTCGTTGTGGTGAAAATGTCTCTGGGTTCTTCTCTCAGAGTGCTATTTGAGTCTGTTTTATTGCTCCATACAGGATAAAAGATGTTCTCACTGTCCAGACCAGGTATCTTGGACCTGCTTGCACTTGCTTCGTTCATGGAATCCATGAAGGGAGGTATGCCGGAAAGGCACATTACACAGACCAGAATAATTGACAAAAGCCTATTGGCGGGGCCGGTTGTCGCCATTAATTCACCTCAATAACAATGTTGGGTCGCTCATATTGTATGTTTTTGCCGGTTTTCCAGAATGGAAAATTGTATACTAATCGGACCTTAATATCCTAACGTTCATTAATCATATATTAGCATAGGCGTCATTTTCTCGTAATGATGTAATCTTCTATAATCCACAGTATCCTATTTATTATCTTTGCCAAAGGAGATAATCAGGTTTTATTTTGCTCTATTTCACATTGGGATGAAGGAGTAAACGGCGATAAGTTCAATAGGTATTGTGATATTATTCCCAAGTATAGCCGAAATCGAAAGCAGGGTATTATCAACTGGTTTGCTCTAATGAAAATTTGCATAGGCAATCAATGATCAGGGTCCAAATTTCTATCGGTTCGAGTCTCGAAGGTGATGATCATGGATAGAGATATCAATAATCTTAGGAAAACGTGGGAAGAGAATGTTTTGGGAAAGGTAATCCGGAGATTCCCTGAAAGGATGAGTGAATTCAGAACCGTTTCGGATCAGATCATCGACAGGCTGTACACTCCGGAAGAAATGGAAAACATAGATTACCTCTCCGACATCGGTTTCCCGGGAGAGTGGCCTTACACAAGGGGAGTCCAGCCAACAATGTATCGCGGGAGACTGTGGACCATGAGACAGTACGCCGGTTTTGCCACAGCGGAGGAATCGAATAAGCGTTACCGATATCTGCTGGAACAGGGGCAGACCGGATTGAGTGTCGCTTTCGACCTTCCGACCCAGATGGGCTATGATTCGGACCACTCAATGGCTCTTGGCGAGGTGGGAAAATGCGGTGTTGCCATTTCTTCGTTATCCGACATGGAAGTATTGTTCAGGGAGATTCCACTGGATAAGGTTTCCACATCCATGACCATCAACTCAACTGCAATAATACTGCTGGCAATGTACATCGCTGTGGCTGAAAAACAGGGCATATCACCGGAGAAATTGACCGGAACAATTCAAAACGACATTCTCAAGGAATATGTTGCCCGCGGGACTTACATATTTCCGCCCAGAGAGTCAATGCGCCTGATAACTGATATCTTCGAATATTGTTCGAAGCATCTCCCCCGATGGAATACAATAAGCATCAGCGGTTATCATATCAGGGAAGCGGGATCCACCGCGATACAGGAAGTGGCCTTTACCCTTGCAAACGGTATTACTTACGTGCAGGCCGCAATGGATAAGGGATTGAACGTTGATAAATTTGCTCCCCGGCTGGCCTTTTTCTTCAACTCGCACAATGACCTTTTCGAGGAGGTTGCGAAGTTCCGTGCGGCCAGGAGATTGTGGGCCAAACTAATGCGGGACAGGTTCAAGGCCAGGAATCCCCGCTCTTGGCTTATGAGATTTCATACTCAAACCGCCGGGTGCAGTTTAACGGCCCAACAACCGGAAAATAATATCGTCAGAGTAACACTCCAGGCGCTGGCAGCTGTACTGGGGGGAACCCAGTCACTGCACACGAATTCCATGGATGAGGCGCTGGCCCTGCCCGGCGAAAAAGCAGTGAGGATCGCTCTCCGCACCCAGCACATCCTTGCACATGAAAGCGGAGTGACCAATACCGTGGATCCTCTGGCCGGCTCTTATTTTATTGAATCCCTCACTAGCAAGATCGAGAAAGAAGCCATGGAATACATTGAGCGATTGGACGAAATGGGCGGCGTGCTCGCTGCCATCGAAAGCGGTTATATACAGCGCGAGATCGCTGAAAAAGCCTACGAATATCAAAGGGATGTCGAAGAACGAAAAAAGATCATCGTTGGTGTGAACAAGTATGAGATAGATGAAAGCACGACTCTTGAGACCATGAAGGTGGATCCCGCCATAGAGGAAAAACAAAAAACTCAGTTGGGCCTGCTGAAAGCTTCAAGAGACAAAGATATGGTGGAACATGTGCTCAAGAGACTGGAAATGGCAGCCCGCAGCGACGAAAACTTGATGCCCGTCATCATTGAGGCTGTGAAAAGCTACGCCACACTGGGGGAAATTAGCGATGTATTGCGGGATAGATTCGGGGAATACAGGGCAATGGAGCTGTTTTAGCATATGCGGAGGACGGATCATATGGTCGAAAAGATAGATCACCTTGGAATCGCTGTGAAAAACCTATCAGCGGGAATTGAGCGATATGAAAAAATACTCGGTCTAGAATGCTCAGGTATTGAGGAAATAGACGAGCAGAAAGTTAGAGTTGCCATGATCCCCGTGGATGGTGTGAACCTGGAGTTACTGGAATCAACGGACCCAAATGGACCGGTTGCGCGGTTCATCGAAAGAAAGGGTGAGGGTTTTCACCACATCGCGTTCCGAGTAAGTGATATCGATAAAGAAGTGGAGAAATTAAAGGAGAGTGGAGTTAGATTGATAAATGAGGAGCCCAGGATCGGCGCCCACGGTGCAAGGATAGTGTTCATACATCCCGGGAGCATGAACGGCGTTCTGGTGGAACTTGTTGAGAGGGAGGATTGAGGAGCTCCGTTACATTAACATGAAAATCCAGAATGTGGAACTAGTTCCGACCGGCAGTTACGCCATCAACAGAAATCCCACAGGCCGGTCTGCTTCACCTTGTCGTTGTTAAAAAGCGATTCCATTGCCTTTTCGATCAGTTCGATCCTCTGGACGGTGTATTCCGGGAGGTCATACCTTTCCGCTATCTTCTTTGAGGTCTTGATATATTTTTCCACCATTCCCCTGTGCACTGTCAGATGGAGTTTTTTCGAACCGCAGCTCAGGCAGGCTCCCTTTATCGGCGGTCTCCTGAATGACATCCCGCAGGCGGAGCATTTCATCTTCTGGCGGGAGAAGGCATTCATGTTGCCCATCATATCGGGCATGAAATGCGATTCGATCACCTTGGCCGCCACGAATGAGTCGTTCACGGCCCTGATCTTCGTAGCAAGATTCAACTGCCCATTTATCTTCGCGTCCATGGAACCCAGGGTCTTGTAGGCAGTGGTGGTAATCCCTTCCGATATATCCTTCGTATCATGGGTGAACCCAAAACCCTCGTACTGGGCAGGGAAGGAGATACGCGCGGCCACCTTATCCATTATATCATCCACCTCCTTCGGGCTTTCCTGCCGTACTGCGGCATCGAAGAATTCCACCGGATATCTGTTGAGAACGTCGATGTTGTGGGCTTCCTTGTCGATCTCCGACGGGTCCAATCTGGTGGAGAGAACCAGTGGTGCATCCATCTGGCCACCGATGGTACCCGGCAGATAAGATTTTGAAAAGTTCAGGAGCCCGTCAAGAAGAAGCATGAGGCAATCTTCATCCCCATCACAGTTGGATGTTACTAGAAGGTCCTCGGTCAAGAATGAGTGGGTGTTGGCCACTTCAATATCATACACATGTTTATCCCTGGCGGCCACCATCCTTACCTCGGATACTGGATCGAGAAAATGCTTTCCAAACCTGCCGGCGCGTCGCCCACGTTCCTTTGGAAGCACTTCCTTTAGAGCATCCATTTTGCGCTTCGACGCGATCCCCACAAGATCGTGGAACAGCCTTGCATCCGTGGAACGGATGATGAGACTATGGCTGTCGAAAAAGGGAGTTATCTTCCCGCGGGATGCATAGAATTCCCTGACCACACCACCCCCACGTCTTCTTTCGTGACGGAATTTCGAATGTATGCCGAATCTCTTTAGCTGTAATTGTATGTCTCGCAGTAGGTTCAGATTAGCGGATGTCGCTTTCACCGTTAGACGGCCTTTCTCCACGTGACCGTCTCCGGCCATATAGGCTGCTAGCAAGTGTGCGATCTTGCTAAGAGGCAAGCGTCTGAATGATTCGGGTATGCGTTTGTCAAGAGCCCGACTCCCCGTCTTCCAAATATCCCGCATGAGGAAAGCGATCAATCTCCCGGAGAGCGTTATAACATCCCCCCTCAGCGAGGGATTGATGCCGAATGCGCTTTTGATACAGCGCACAATATCCTCCCTTATATCCTTCTCACTACTTGAGAGGCCAATCTGATAGAAAGAACCACGGGATATCCGGCAGAATCCCTCTGCGATATAATAACCTAAAAAACGACAGAATTCACTATTCACCTCTATAAAACGTTTCATCTCCACGGTATCCCACTTTGCAGCCAGTTTCACACTCAGAGGCATATCGGCCAGATCCTTTCCGGTAAGGGCAGCAATCCTCACAGCGATCTCCAGTGGATATGAGTCTCGATATGCATAATTCGTCAAAGCCTTTCCTTTCATTCCCAGAGTATCTTCCACAACTTTGTACCCGCCTGCTGCGATAATCGTCTCTATCATCCATCCATCCGTATTCCGGATCATGACGTCCGGCACTGATGCTTTAACCAAAACATCGAAAAGGTCTATTCGGTCCGTATTCTCCACACCAATATCTACATGGCCGGGAACTACAAGTGAATCTCCGATCTTAACTGAGTGTGCCCGCATTCTCGATAGCTTTGTATTATCATGATCATGGATGAAAAGTTGGTGATATGGCGAGGCGGTTATATGTCGGCCCCCCCTCGTGCGGATCTCGATCCAGTTATCCGGTGAAGGAGTTCTGATCACATTCTTTATTGTCTCTCTTCGGAGCGGCCCTCCTGAAGGTTCCATGCTTATAACTTCAGGTCCCGTAATATCCTTCATCTCGGTTCCAACGTCATCTACCGCTCGGATAGAACTTACTGCGTTTTCGAACAACCCTTTGAGAGTTGAGGAAGTGCCATCTGATAGCAACACCTTCGTATCTCCGGATAGGCAGTTTCTCCTTTTTGCCGCGTGGTAGAAGGGATGTGCGTAACCCACCCTAGCGTTGCCGTGTCCGATTATTCTCCCAAGTACCCCCCCTGATGTGTGAGGCGCAAGACCTACTACCAGATGTCCCACTAGGTCGGCGGCCTTTTCGAGATTATAAAATGCCGGCAGTTTGTAGAACCTCACCAAGAGCTCGTCTATGAAGTGTGTCGCCCTGAAAAAATAGTCCATGCCCCTGCGGGAACATAAAATATCCTGAACCTTCAGCTCCAGTAGTTGCTCGTCACTCTCCAGTTCCCTTCCATCCATATCGTGAGTGTACCCCAGCTCCCGAAGCTTTTGAAAAGGTGTATGGATTTCCCTTGGCCGAAAATGGGTGAGAGGAACATCGGTCATGTCGAACCGAATGGTACCGTCCTTGAAAACAAAAACCTCGTTCTTGGCCCGAAGTAAACCCTTTTCCAGGGGCTCGGGTGTCTTGAATTTGCTCATCAATCCCTTGACACCCTTGGCCTCCGGTGGCGAGCCCATGCCGATGTTTTTCCTTGCCTCGCCGTATATGGTATAAAAATCCAGTATTTTTTTTTCTATAACCACTTCACCTTTGTGGATTGTATGGGTGTTGCAGCCCGGGCAGATATATCTGAAGGTGAACTTGCCGCATTCGGGGCAGGTCCTTCGGCCGACATCCGCTGAGAAGCGGCGGACCTCGTTAGCCTTCTTCAACGAACGCCTGTCAGTTCCCGCTGCCCCCAGTGGAAAGAGACAATGGACAGCCGGTTTCATCTTCCTCTCGTGGGCCTTCTCCGGGCGTGCCATCCTCGCCCCCACACGTGTGGGTGCCCTTGGATATATATCTATACCGGACAATCTCCCCATGAGTTTCAGCGTATCGCCCCAATACTTGTTATCATTAACCTTCAAGTAATGAGATTCATCCTCGTACTTGATCTCCTTTTTCGGCCCCCACTCTCCTACCACCTTCTCATCATCTATTTTGACCTGATTATCGGAAAAAACAGATTCCCATTCATCGGATTTGGATATTTTGCCATTTTCACCAACAGTCAATCCCAAACATCTTGTAAGCGCTTCACCATATTTCGCAAGAATGATGGTATTTTCTCGCGTTTCATGGAGCGCGCCAAGTACGCATAATATCTCCTTTGCCGCTATACTACCGGCACCCTCATCCGTCTTGATCTCCAGCCTTAGGCTTTCCTCGGTTTCACCGGCCATTCTTTCAAGTTCCGATGCGTCAGGCAATATGGTTGACGGCAAATCAGAACTGCCAATGATAGTCCCCCTTTCTGAAATAAAACCGCCCAGGAAATGCAGTGTTTCGGGGGGAAGATCGTGATAGAAAAGGTTGAAAGCAGGATTCAGCGGAATGCCATAATGCTTAGACAATAAATATGAATTTGAAAAATTCGTATCCAGCATTCTACGTGAGATATCGGAAGTATCTTCCGATCCGACACCCGCCTCCATCAACTTTATTTCAAGAAGCTGCTGCCACCATTCGTTCGCAAATGAAGGGGGCATGAGGATATGATTGTTCTCGGAAAACTCACCAAAAGGGATCAACACTTCGCCCAGATCTATGATACGTGCGATCTTTTTCTTCAGCTCTTTTGCCTGGTCCGCCGAGGAAACCTGCATCAAGGAGCCATTATGTAACTCGACTATTGGGCCTTCGATTGAATCGCAGGGAGTGATGGCCCCGGCCTTGCCGGGAAATTCTATTTTTACCTGGGTCCCCACCGCAAGGAACTCACCCGCAACGAACATGGAGGCCGGATGTATGGCAATTGCGGCCAGACCGCATGTCCGCCCTCTACCGTACCTGAGCCGAAAACCGCCGATCGCACTTGGCAGTGATAGTACGGGGCGACCTGCAATAACGTCCCTTAGATATTTCGTCTTGGGAGAAGGCTGGTAATCGAAAATAGTGGTGGGCCCCTTTTTTTCTATTTTCTTTTCTTTCTTGATCAACTTCGATATGAAATCCCACCCTTCAATGCCAAGAGCGTCCACCAGTTTCTTTATCTTTTTTGCTTTCTGGCACAACCCTTCCGCCATCACGAGACACAGCCCGCCCCGAACCTGGTTGGTCTGGACCCGTTCCAGGTTCCGATAGCCGGAAACCTCTTTTTTCTCGGTCCCATCCCCGTCGAGGCATATGGCGCAGTTCTTCACGATATTCTCGATCTCCTCGTCCTTAGGCTTGTATTGCGAGGTTTTGCGGAGATGGAACTCCTCCTTGTACCTCTCTATCTCATTTTTCCTGACCTTGAACCTGCCAATTCCCATTTCACGGCGAACCACATCCGCGATCAATACTCCCACGGCCTGTCCCGTTCCCCCTGCAGAGCGTATGGGACCTGCAAACCCGATCTTGAGATAGTCCGAACCGTCGTCATTCTGCCTGATTGATACCTCGCTCACCCCTTCCAATGGAGCCACAAGGACCCCCTCGGTGATTATTGCGAGACCGGTCCTCACTGCCTGATCCATGGCCTCGTCCTTGGTTCTGAAATCACCTGTTTTCACAATATCCTTCGCAATGAGGATAGCCACCATCTCACGACTCGACTGGCTTTTCGTCATATCCCTTATCTTTTGAGCAATTCCCACCGGGCCAACGAGGTTTTCCACTCTGGAAGCCAGGTCTTCGGCTGGCGGTATCTCTACGTCAATCTCCGGATCGAAGCCCTTGGCTCGGGCCTCCTTGGCAACAGTATAACATGCCTTGCAGTCCTCTTGCAATTGTGAAAAATAAAGATTCATTTCAGGGCTGCGTGCAGGGCCATCGTTAGTTCCATTTCCCGATTTATTTTCCATTACAATTCACCGATATCAGAGGTTAACATCATTTCACAGGGAATAATTATAATTATGGTCCGGAAAAAAAGCGGATGGTTTCCCCCGAAACAATATTCAATTATTTCGCAACGGTACTTTTCTTCCGCTTCATTACAACAAATACCGCCACTCCCAAAAGAATAAGAGGTATTAGTATCATAAACAGGCCAGCGGTCCCACTGAATAATCCACTCCCCCCTTTCTCCTCGATAGATACCACCACGGTTAGCTCCGAATCCTCTTGCACCACGAATCTTTCGACTCCAGTAAGCTTCCCCGAAGTTGCTTTGATATCGTAACGGCTGTGCATTACATATGGAATGACCAGTTCCCCGTTCTCGTCAGTAATACCTGTGATTGCACCACCATCTTCAGATGATATTATGGACACGTCAGCACCGGAGATCGCTTTCCCGTCCTTATCCCGTACAGTGATCTTCACCTCATCGACAGGCCCAAAAGTGCACCAAGGTTCCGGTATGATGTCCACAAGATCGTCGAATGCGTATTCGGGGTGTTCCTCTTTTAAATCGCTTACCAGGAAAGCTTGTCCGCAGGTGTGTCCGAATCGAGCCCAGGTCTCGAACCTCGACGCAAGGGTTTGGTTCGTTATTTTGCCGTCCAGTGAGCCCCAGGGGTATCCCGAAGCGTTCTCCACGTGACCGCATAGAGTGTAACTACTAGGGGAATCTTTTTCCTCCACGGTGTCGTAATGATCGCTCAGTATCTCCATGCCCTTTTCGATGGTTATATTGCCTTTGTTCTCTTCGTAGAGTTGATCAAGCCGAACATATCTCGGATAAGACCCGTGATCCCACCCCTGTATTGCATTCATCTCTGCAGCGACCTCGGGGTCCCATGGATAGTTGCACGATCCCAGGAAACCGTCTTTAGTGCGAGCCAATTCCCATTCGTTCGCCCCAAGCTCGAGAATGGCCACCTCATTGGTCTTGGTATCCGCCAGAAGATAATCCCCGCAATAGGCGCCGTTGGTATCACTAAGCATAATATCTTTGAAATCATCAATGCTGTTTGCGTATTGTGCAGCTTTGCGAAGACGTATGAACGAAGGGACCTTGCCCCAGTTATACGGTCCTGCACCAAGCGTGGTCTCACCGATCACCAGTCCCGCACCGTTCAGGTACCATTCGGTACCGCTCCAGATCATTCCTGCCGTGACCTCCATCAATATTCGGTTTCCATTATCAGGGACAATATCCACGAACACCGCATGGGCCGGTGAAAGGTAGAAGGGCATCCACAGCGTTTGACCAATGACAAATTTACCATCCTTGGTAGCGCTCCCGGTTGCAACGAAAGCGGAACAGTGATGAATATTGCCGTTAAAAGGTAGGTCGGTATCATCATTTCCCGCTTCACTCTTAATCCCAAGCGGCCCGTCAATGCGAGCACCCAAAGCACCCGCCCTCCACCAAAGATCCCACATAGAGTTCAGTACCAGTATATCCAGCCAGTCCACCTTAGTTCCAAGGGGATTGTTAACTCCCTGTGAAGCTGCTCCCTCGGCGATACCTTCGATCTCCGATCTCTGTTCCTGGGGTACATAATACCAGTAATTAAGGGCCTGGAGTCGGCACTGGTCCCAGGTATATCCATAGCGATCCTTCGTCAGATGAGCATAGGCGGTCATTGAGCGCGTAATCTTTCCCGAAAGGTATTTACCGTGATTTAAACCGATGGTTTTCGGATTACCCTCAAGATGTAGATAAGTGAAGCCGTTCTTTTCAATTAAATATACATCTTCTGTTTCCTGGGCTTGTACAAGGGGGGTGGTTTCGTGTAATAGATCCAAACAAAGAGGTAGAACGAATACAATAATCACCATTAGACTTGTGACAATGGAACGGCCCAATGTGATATGACAATGACGGTCCTGTCGAAAATTCCTTTGAGCTTGGGCTCTCATAGCATGGAAATTGTAATAACGATTAATCAATCTTTTTATGAAAAACCGTAATTATTGTCTTCTTTCGAAAACAGTCCCCGCATCGGTGTCCTCGATAATTACGCCCATCTCTTTCAGCCGGTCCCTTATGGTATCTGAGAGAGCCCATTGTTTTTCCTTCCTAAGAGTTGAACGCAGTTCGATCAATAATTCGATCAGGCCGGTCTCCAATCCGGAATCGGCAGCTGCATCAAGCGCTTGCGAGTTCTTGATCATCTCAAGTGGCAGCCCCAGTACATCTAGAATACCGCTATAAATGACATAGGCAAAACGTATTGAGTCCTTATCGATCCCTTCCAGGACTGCCCGGTTGATCTCGCGGGTAAGCTCGAAAAGAGCAGCGATGGCACGCCGCGTATTGAAGTCATCGTCCATGGACTCCGCAAATTTTTTCTTTGCCTTTTCTGCTTCCAGGACTATGCTTGATTCCTGGGAGGGGGAATCCCCGACACCGCTTTCCGCTTTAAGATATCTCTCGACGTTAATTATAGCAGTTCGAATCCTCTCAAGGCTCCGCTTGGCTTCCTCCAGGTGCTCCCCGCTGTAATCGATGGGTTGTCGGTAATGGGTATAGAGAAAGAAGAACCGGACAACTGCCGGAGAATATTTTTTCAATACCTCACGTATGGTAAAAAAGTTCCCAAGAGACTTGGACATCTTCTCACTGTCTATCCTTACGAATCCATTATGCAGCCAATACCGGCAGAACTTCTTGCCAGTGAAACATTCGGACTGCAATATCTCGCTCTCATGGTGAGGGAAAATCAGGTCCTGACCACCGCCGTGGATGTCCAGCGTTTCTCCAATATATTTCATGGACATGGTGGAGCATTCGATATGCCAACCGGGACGCCCTGCACCCCAGGGAGAATCCCACGAGATCTCACCTTCTTTGGCTCTTTTCCAGAGTGCAAAATCCTTGGGATGGTCCTTCTCGGGATTTACCTCTACTCTGGCCCCGTCCAGCATTTCATGCAGGGATTGATGTGTCAGCTGCCCTACCTTGTCGAGAGCCTTGTAGATAGAAAAATACACATTTCCCTTGACGTTGTAAGCATATCCTTTTTCGATCAAACCCTTTACTAGCTTAATCATATCTTCTATTGTCTTAGATGCATACGGATGATGGGTTGCTCTCTTTATTCCCAGAAGATCCATATCCTTGAAGTATTCATTCACGTACAATTGAGCGAACTCCAATGGCGGCATGCCTCTCTCTTTCGAGCGGTTGATGATCTTATCGTCCACATCGGTGAAATTCTGTACATAGGTGACATCGTAACCAATATTTTCCAAGTAACGACGGATCACATCAAATGCCACATATGCTCTCGCATGCCCCATATGACTTAGATCGTATGTGGTAGGGCCGCATACGTACATACCGACCTTTCCTTCAACCAGGGGCTCGAATATCTCCATCTCCCTGCTTGACGTATTGTACACTTTTAATGTCATATTATCCCCGAACCTGATACAATTAAGGTCCAAGTAACCCTCCAGCGGTATAATTTATTTTTCATATTAATATTCGTTCGTTCTCAATAGGACGCTCTTCTTTCAGCCTGTAACGGAAAAGAACTATAATCAAAATGATATTGGGGATATGGTACGCGCTTGTTTATTTTCCCCTCCCCTCCAAGTAAATCACATTTAATTTGAATGATTCGTTCGCCGAAGATAATTTATACTTCCTCGTATAATTGATTGAAAAAATTATGATTAATATACAATAATTCGATAATAAGGAGCAATAGAGGTGAAAAAATGGGTATAAAGTTAATTGCCGGAATAGTACTATGCATAGTTGCCGCAGCAGGTGTGGGCACTGCCATTTACGCGTGGGGCGAAGAGGCAGATGCCAGAGATACATATAATGAAAAAAGCGATGAACTGATCGATCATTATAAGGGAGATGGCACGGAAGCGGACGCAACCGAGTTGGTAGAATCCCGTACCGACGCCCTGGATAATGCGGAAAACATCGAGAGAAGAGGAGGTCTTGCTATGGCTGTGGCCTTAATCCTTGCAGTGCTCGGCGTCATGCTCATAGTTATAGATGTGATGAAGATCAAGCTTCCTGGTGAAGAGGACGAGACTCCCGCCGAGGATTAAGGTTGAGAGGAATATAGTCTATTCTGAAACTCCATAAATCCGAATAGAAAATATCTACCTGGAATGAACGAGCAGGTGGGTTATAACCTCACCTATCTCCGCCAGGTCTTCCGTATGCAATTGATCGGGAGCGGATGCGTCAAAGAGGATATTCGCTGAGCCTGGGATCTCGTCATCACCGCTCCACATCACGATTGTTACGGCCACTCTGGGAAAAAATGGGAATTCGTAACCTACCTCACCGTGGGCCACCTTTCGCCCGCCCAAGCTAAGTGCACGTTTTTCAAAAGTTTCAAGGTCATCCCCGAATGTCTGTGCTATAGGTTCGATTGCGATATTTCTGAAAGCACCGTAGAACACCATACCGTTTGGAAGTTCGCGGTATGTGATGAGCCTGTTCCGAAACGGTCCGGGCCTGGCATTGGCAAGATAATGCAGTATCAGTACTGCCATACTCCCCATGACATGATCACCCATTTTATAGGGAAAATACAATATTCTTTTTTGTGGATCAAGGGTAAATTTTTCGCTTAATACTCTCACTTGGTAAGTTCCATTCTCCCCATCATATTCCACCAACGCATTTTCGGAAACCACAGCGGGATCGAGTTTCGCCAACTCATCCAATCCCACGCATATGGCAGCGTTGAAGCTCTTCAGGTCATCCAGTTTTTGATCGATCATTATACCTGTTATTGCAGGATTATGGTTTTATGATTTTGGTCCGGATTTATATTAGAAATTATAAAAACAGTAACGTCAATTAGTCAATTTATACCTAAAAGTATATTATATCCACAGATTATAGGGAGTCTCCATTGTGCCACAAAGGTGATCGCGTGAAGGCCGTTATACTAACTGCAGGGGAGGGCTTGAGAATACGCCCTTTGACTAATAACATGACCAAGGGAATGATCCCGATAGCGAACAGACCGATTCTCGAACATATAATTCACGCTCTCAAGAGCGCGGGAGTAAAGGACATTATAATGGTGGTCGGATACAAAAAAGAAAAGATTCTCAGCCATTTTGGCGATGGGGGGGATTTCGATGTCAATCTGACCTTTGTAGAGCAGGAACGGCAGTTGGGAACGGCACACGCTTTGGGAAAGGTCAAACATTTGCTTGGTGGAGATTTCGTGGTCCTTCCCGGTGACAATTATATAGAGAGCGAAACACTTAGTGAGTTATTCAAAGAAGGCAGGGAACCGTACAGGGTAGTGGTCATCTCGTCCCATACTCCCTCGAAATACGGCGTTGTAACGCTACAGAACAACTATATCCGAAAGATCGAGGTAACGCCGCGGGCAAGTGAGGACCCCCGGCATTTCGGTATTCAACATACACTTACCCATTCCATGTGGCAAAAGGAGATAAGAAGGTCGTCGGATCTGATATTCACCTGTATATGCCGAATGACACCACGCGTCTTCGATTACCTGGATGAGATGCAGGGAATCGAAAAGAACAACATGACAGGACTCATAGGATACATGATCGATGCAGGAATCGATATTGACGCGGTGAAGACCGATGTCTGGCTGGATGCGGTGTACCCCTGGGATCTTCTTTTCATGAACAGCCAGGCGCTGGCGGGATTGAAATCCAGTATTGAAGGAGTGGTGGAAAAAGGGGCGTTCCTTATGGGTAACGTATCAGTGGGAAAAGGGACTGTGATACGTTCCAATTGTTATGTTCAGGGGCCGGTGGTGATTGGAGAGGGATGCGACATAGGGCCCAATGCTTGTATATTCCCTTCCACGTCCATCGGTGACAACGTGACCATCGATGCCTTCACGAAGATAAGCAATTCGATTATCATGGATGATGTGGCAGTGGCACCGGGTAGCCTCATCGAGAATTCAGTCCTGGCGTTTGGTACAAAATGCGGCCCGAACATATCAACCCAGAATGTTAATATCGACAAGGGTATAAGGGAGAAAATGGGATTTCCCCAAAGTATCGGATGCATCGTGGGAGAAGATACCACACTGGGACACGGGGTGGCTATAAACGGAGGGGTAGTTGTTGGCTCCGGCTGCAAAATCGATGCATTCGTCCAGGTTAGGGAAGATGTTCCGGACGGGTCCCGAGTGGTAAGGTAAACGGAGGATAAATTATGTGCGGCATAGTTGGCTATGTGGGTCCGAAAGAGGCTTTGGGTGTACTTCTTCCGGCTCTTAAAAGGCTGGAGTACAGGGGATACGATTCAGCCGGAATTGCCGTTATCCGCCAAAAAGATATTGATATATATAAGGACAAGGGACGGATCAAAGACCTTGAAAAGAGCCTTTCGGATATCCATGGAAATATCGGTATCGGCCATACGAGATGGGCCACCTACGGGGTCCCTTCCAAGCTCAACGCTCATCCGCACACTGACTGTAAGGGTGATTTCGCTGTTGTACACAACGGGATCATAGAAAATTATGTTGAACTGAAAAGAGACCTTATAAAAAGAGGGCACGAATTCGTTTCCGATACCGACACGGAGGTCATCGTCCACCTGATGGAGGATCATTACGACGGTGACTTGAAGGATGCCCTTGTAAAAGCAGTAGCCAAACTGAAAGGGTCCTATGCCATAACGGCAATGCACAGAGAACATCCGAAGGAGCTGGCGGTTATGAGAAACCTGAGCCCTCTGGTTCTGGGAGTGGGGGAAGGGGAGAATCTGGTGGCCTCCGACATTCCAGCCGTACTGGGCCATACCAACCGCGTCATATATCTGAATGACGGGGAGGGAGCCATGGTGAGGGACGATTCCATTGATCTTTTCGATGAAACGGGTAATAAATTGGAGGCGGAGATCACCAGTATAAACTGGACTCTCGATGATGCCGAGAAAGGCGGTTACGAGCATTTCATGCTGAAAGAGATATACGAGCAGCCCCAGGCCATACGTGAAGCAATTTTAGGCAAAATGAAGAAGAACGGGGAAGTATTCGTATCGCCCATATTAAACGGAAAGATCGAATCAATAAAGATCATCGCGTGCGGTACTTCCTATCATGCGGGACTGGTTGGGAAATACATCATAAGTCATCTGACGGGGATCCCCTGCTCGGTTGAGATCGCATCCGAATATCGGTATCTGTCGCCAACAAGAGACAGCCCCCTTGAAATATTTATCACGCAGAGCGGCGAGACCGCAGATACGCTCGCCGCCGCAAGAGAATCGATCCGAAGGGGATTGACCACTCTCGCCATTACGAACGTTCTCGGGTCATCGATTACCCGGGAGGTGAACGACGTTGTATACACGAACGCCGGACCGGAGATCAGCGTGGCGGCTACCAAATCCTTCATCGCACAACTGGTGGTTTTCTACCTGATAGGTATACAGCTGGGGCAGGTCAACAGCACAATAACACCTTCCCAGGCAAGACATCTGTACAAGTCACTGAGGAAAATGCCGCGGGCGGTGGAAAAGATAATCCGAAATGTGGACAGTATAAAGAAAATAGCGAATGAGATATCGTGCGCATCCACAATTTTTTTCATAGGGAGGAACATAAATTATCCAATTGCTCTCGAAGGGGCCCTCAAACTCAAGGAGATATCCTACATCCACGGGCAAGGGTATCCTGCGGGAGAGCTAAAACACGGACCGTTGGCGCTTCTGGACAAGGATAAACCTGTGATAGCCATCGCCCCGGATGATTTTCTGTATGAAAAGATGTCTTCGAATATTGGGGAGGTGCTGGCCAGGGACGCCCCGGTGATATGCATAGTATCGGAGGACGATACGGAGATGGAGAAATTTGTAAACCACGTCCTCAGAATTCCAAAGGTGGAACCTCTGCTGACACCCATACCGATAACGGTCATTCTCCAGCTCTTAGCTTATTACTGCGCCCTGGAGCGGGATTGCTCCATCGACAAGCCAAAGAACCTCGCGAAAAGTGTTACTGTGGAGTGATTGCTCGTCATCGATGGCAAAACTGAAAAAACACTACTAATGGATCGAACCGATAAGTGGCAATAGTTCTTCCCTTGAATCCATGAATCGCTCAAGTTCTTCCGTAGAGTGGATCATTCGTTTCCGATTATCAAGATCAACGACCTCAAGTCCATATTTATTGATACTATCGAGTACGGCATGGTGATAGACACTTATCGCGTCTCTCCAACTATCGATAATTTTACGATGAAATACTTTTTCAGCTAGCTCCGAGATTTCAGGAGACATTCTTTTTAGAACATCGTACAATGAACAAACGAAACCTTTTGCAATATTCAGAAGTTCCATTTCAGTCTCCGCATCGATCTTGATATACATCTTCCCTATTTTCATGCTATTTTCATATTTGTGCATTTGAACCTGTACATGAATGAACAACCCACATTTGTAATGTGGGTATCATCCTCGGAAACAGCCGAAGAAGCCTCATTCCCCTACGGGGGTCTTCTGCTGTTTCCTGCGGATAAAATCATGTCCTTCTCCGACATCATGCCTTTCCAGGGCGAGCTTCATTTGTGGGTAGGAACGGTGTACCGATTGATTCAAGATTCGGATCCTGACGTGGAATTCAACGGAGCGATAGGTTACATTTTTCAGATTCACCTCGACCCCGTAATTCCCGGATTCGGCAGCGAGGGTCTTGATTGCGGTTCCGATAATATTTACGTCCAGGTCAGGTCCCTTATTCATCAGAAAACCTCATTTCCCTCATCTCTCTTTCGTAATCATCAAGTATTCCTTCTATGTCCTCGTGATACGAGCTCCACGGTATACCTGCTCTCCGGTAAACGGTTTTCCAGTATACCGGATCAATGATATTTTTCCGTCCCGAAGGAATGAACGTTGGATCAAAATTCTTTCGTATAACTTCCGCGATCAAGTGCAATCGAAGCATAGCACGTTCTTTAGGATCGGGAAATCTTTTTTCAAAGGATTTCTCATTTCCACTCTCGTATACGGGTCCGGTTTCAATGCTCATTGTATACCCATCGGCGGCGGGTATCATTGCAGGTTTATTGTATGTGAAAAGTATTCTCAGGCTGTCCCGGATGTTAATTGATAAAAGTCCCCTCTCAAATTCCTTAGTAATCATTTTGTTCGGGATTTCACCAATATTCTCTTTTATCTCATTTTCAAGTTCCTTGTTTTTCACCCGAAGTCCTTTTACCTCATGCAATAATCGCATCAATGCATCATCGTAGGATTCTCCCTTCTCGCGATAATCGTCGAGTTGGTATTTTGTTCCGAGGCGAATGCTCAACGTGGTCGTACGGAATTCAATCATGCTGTAACCGATGTCTTTAGTCTTTACCATTATCATCATTATAACCATTATATATTATATACTTTTCTATAAACAGTTATAAACTAAACGAAAAATGCTATGTGTAATATTCGTTGATCTCCAATTGTACGAATCCAATATAATAGAAGGATTTTTCATAGAGAAATAATGAATGTTCGAAGGGAAGGAATACCCACATGAATGAGATAAGGTCCCTCATCGAGAGAAGCAAGAAGTATAATACTTCGTTATGTGAAGTGAAGGAATCGCCGTCCCAAGCCCCCATCCTGACTTCTGCACTGGCTCATACTGGCCCATTTGCTACACAAACGGCCCTGTATCTCCCGCAGGAATCCGTAAGGTATACCGAGGGAGCAGGCGCATTACGATGCGCCGGAGCAACGCGGGCTTCCAGCAGGCGTGCTGTAAGACCCCTCACCCCCATAGCCTGCTCGGAATCGTGGACGATCAGGATTAGAATTTATTATTGTGTGAGTCTTTGGGGGAGTCGGAACTGCGTTTGCTGGAGCTCGCAGGTCCTCTATAAGAAAAGAATAAATATACAAAAGAGCGTAAGCAATACTGAATATATCATATTATATAAATACCCGAAATATTTATTCCGGGAGAATTTCGGGATTAATGATAAATAATTAAATTAACTATTCAACTAATGTATTGAATAAATGAGAAATAGTTGTATAATTGTCGAATCGAGCATGTGTTTGCAGTCTAATATATTAGCAAATGAAATAGCGGGTGACCGATAATGGAAAGTAAAAAAAAGTTCAGCTCTCTCCGGACCGAGAACGAGATATTCGCTCCTTCCGAGGATTTCGTGTCGGGGGCGCATATCAAAAGCATGGAAGAATACAGGAAAATGTATGAAATGTCCGTGAACGACCCCGATGGATTCTGGGCCCAGGAGGCCGAGACCATCTCCTGGTTCCGAAAGTGGAATGAAGTACGAAAATTCGATTTCCGCACGGGGGATATAAAATGGTTCGAGGGCGGAAAGCTGAACGTCAGCTACAACTGCCTCGACCGTCACGTTGAGGCTGGGCACGGAGATGATACCGCTATTATCTGGGAAGGCAACGATCCCGCCGAATCCAAAATATTCACCTACAAGGAATTACTCGCCAAGGTGGAACGCTTCGCAAATGTCCTGAGATCCAGAGGCGTCAAAAAGGGTGACCGTGTCTGTATCTACCTCCAGATGATACCGGAACTGGCTATATCCATGCTAGCCTGCGCCCGCATCGGTGCAGTACATTCCATCGTTTTCGGAGGTTTTTCCGCCGATTCGCTCAGGGATCGGATCAACGACTCGAAATGCAAGCTTCTCGTAACCCAGAACAGCGGTTACCGGGGTGCGAAACCGCTGCCAATGAAGAGTACGGCGGATAGGGCGGTGGAAGGAACGCAGTCCATAGAAAGTGTCATCATCGTAAGGAGGACCGGAGAGGATGTGGCAATGGGCGAGAAAGATCTCTGGTGGGACGAGGAGGTGGAAAAAGCGGAAGAAAAGTGCCCGCCCGAAGAATTGGATGCCGAAGATCCCCTGTTCATCCTCTACACGTCGGGCTCCACCGGCAAGCCAAAGGGAGTGCTCCATACCAATGGAGGTTATCTCGTTTACGCAGCCATTAGTCACAAATACGTATTCGATTACCACGATGGGGACGTGTACTGGTGCACGGCTGATATCGGATGGATCACGGGACATTCCTATATCGTTTACGGCCCTCTCGCGAACAAAGCCATAACCGTTATGAACGAGGGAGTGCCCAATTATCCGGACTGGGGCCGGTTCTGGGCAATAGTCGAGAAATACAAAATAAACATTTTCTATACGGCTCCCACGGCATTGAGGGCGCTGATGAAAGAGGGCGATCAGTGGCCCAAGAAATACGATCTTACGTCACTCCGCTTGCTCGGCACAGTGGGCGAGTCTATAAAATCTCCCGAATGGCTCTGGTATTACGAACTTATCGGCGGGGGAAGGTGCCCCATAGTGGACACCTGGTGGCAGACTGAGACCGGAGGAATCCTCATCTCGCCCATACCAGGTGCCGTCCCGCTTAAACCGGGCTCGGCCACAGTTCCTTTCTTCGGCGTGGAACCGGTGGTCATGGATGACAGCGGTAATGAGATGGCCGGAAAAAACGTTTCGGGGAATCTGGCTATAAAATCCGCATGGCCCGGAATAATGAGAACCGTATACGGCGACCATACCAGGTTCAAACACACCTACTTCTCCATGTACCCGGGATATTTCTTTACAGGAGACGGCTGCCGCCGCGACGAGGAGGGTTACTACTGGATAACCGGAAGAGTGGACGACGTTATGAACGTTTCCGGCCACAGGATCGGCACTGCCGAGGTGGAGGGGGCTCTTGGCAAGCATCCGAAGGTGGCCGAGGCCGCGGTTGTAGGCTTCCCCCACGATATCAAGGGCCAGGGGATCTATGCCTACGTTACGCTTAAGACCGGCGAGGCCCCCAACGATGAGCTGAAGCGTGAACTTGTGATGACTGTGAGAAGGGAGATCGGGGCAATTGCGTCTCCTGACAAGATCCAGTTCACCGAAGGGCTTCCCAAGACCAGGTCCGGGAAGATCATGCGCCGTATACTGAGAAAGATCGCCGAGGGCGAAGGCGATAAACTGGGAGATATCAGTACCCTTGCGGATCCGTCGGTTGTGAAAAAGTTGGTTACGGGCGCGCAGTGAAAATACTGGTGTCTGAGTCGAAGCAGTGCAGGGAGTACTTAATGATTTACGTCAAGGGATTCATTAAATACCCATTTCCAAATTGGTCGATATTCAATTATACCCTCATTCATTTTTATAGTTTCTTCATGATCCCAAGTAATTATGGTCCCTTGAAGTAAATCGAAATGAGCCATCGTCTTCAGTAAGCTCCGCTCTTCCCTTTTTTTTGTTTTCGGATCGTCGATGGAGTAGCATACCTGGATTAAAGAAGTAACCTTTTCACCCTGCTTTACAATGAAGTCAATGTCTGTTTTTCCATCTTTCCAGTAATACACGTCACCCATATTCCTGAGTATGAGAAAGACAATATTCTCCAGCAACCTTCCAATATCCGGACTAAAACTGAAACTCAAGGCGCTTCTAATTCCCGGGTCTACACAATATACCTTTCTTGGATAGGTGTATTGTGATTTCAAGGAATATGAAAAATGATTAACAAAAAATACCAGATATGCTTCTTCAAGGTCATCCAGATACTCCTGAACTGTATGAATATTCAGATCCATCGTGTTTCCCAGGGATTTAGCACTGAGCATGTTTGCTATATTTGTGAGAAGATATACCCCAAGCCTCCCCATCTTTTTCCTTTCCCGGATTTCATACCTGGCTATCACATCTCTTGATAGAATTGCATTGAAATACTCTTTTAATATGGTATATTTCATAGTTGGATTATCTTCCATCGCAACTTCAGGAAAACCTCCGTATTTCAGATATTTCCCAAGAAGATTTTTTATTAGAGACTTGTTTGCTATCAAATCGGTTTCGGTCTTAATTTCTACGCCTTTAAATTGAAGATATTCCAAAAAAGACAATGGGAATAGTTCATAGCTCAAACTTCTTCCAACCAGATATGTTGAATATTCCGTTTGTAGCAGAGAAGAATTTGATCCGGATATAACTATCTTGATATTCTGAAAAGAATCGTACGATTTCTTTACCCATCGTTCCCAGTCATCGATGGTTTGTACCTCATCCAGAAAGAGATTACTCATCCCTTGAAATGGCATTAATTCCTTATATGCCTCATATATTTGATCCAGGTTTGCTCCCTTGAAACTCGGATCATCCAAATTCACATACATTACTGTTTCCGGTTTCTGACTTTTTAGGATATCTTGTATTAGTAGATGCATTAGGCTTGTCTTTCCGGCTCTCCTTACTCCGGTAATTGCTGTTATTTCTTTCCTGAAAAATAACGGTTTAATTTTTTCCAGTGCTTTCCTATCTTTGAGATGTTTAAACATTTCTTTGCTATTCTGCCACCAAGGGTTCCAAAATACCAATGCGTCTTTCAACAATTCCAACACCTTGCACCATATTCGGCTATAAGGTATAATACAATGCACCATTATAATCTTTTCTACCGGTTTATCGTAAACATGAATGTCACGTTACGTTATAATATAGAAACCTTAATATATACATTAGATATATATTATATATTGTTAGAAAGTGAGGGGGATAATAAAATGAGTAACTGTCCCGAATGTAACAAACGACTGATAAAAGAAAAAAGGGAATTATCGCCCGGTGTATATGCAGACGTAGAGATCTGTTCCAAATGCGAAGACGAATGGATTGATGAGGATGAATATGAAAGACTCAGATCATTATTTAAACGTAAAGTTTTCAAGATCGGAGGGAGTCTTGCTGTGAGAATTCCCAAAGAAATTGCAGATGCTGTTGGTCTGCACGATGGGGATGAATTGAACATTTCCATAGCCGATCATAAAGTGGTTATTGATCCTACCACTTCATCGTAGAGTATATTAACAAATTGGCTTTGATGATAAAGAAAACACATATTACAGATATTTATAGGGAATTTCCCACAACTCTCAGCGGTTTACGCAGTTCAGACACGCTGGCGAATACTATAAGTGTCTGAATTGGAGCCGACCGACTTGCAACGATGGAGCTGTAGACCTAGCTTGTTCTACAACTCGCGGGGATTGGGGATATCGGTGGAAGGCAAGTAAACCATTGGCTCTGCAAGAGCCAGACGCAGAATTTCGAAATAGCAAAAAATCCTTTTTTTGTTTTAACCATCCAACAGCGGAAAATCTCGAATACAAATAATTCCGTTAGGCAAGGGTCATGGGCTTATTATCTCAAACTGGCCCAAAAAGTGCTTTATCAATTGATAATTATATCCATTCTTTCTTAGATTGAAATTCATTATATATCATTGTTCCATAATATGCATTAGTGAGTATATTGATAGATCTAACTCAAGTAAGAAAATATCAACTAGAAGTTGATGTAGATTTTTATGATAATAAAGAAAAGATGAAGTTATCAAAATACCCCAACTTTGATGAAATTGAAAAAATAATATCAAATAAAAAAATTTTAATTCCATTTTCAGAATTTTTAACATATTATCTTTTTTACAAAAAACGACAAACTAAGCTTAAATGGAGCAATTATCAGGCCATAAAAAGGAATATTGATAGCGCACTAAAAGATTTAGAAGATTTTGTTGAACATAATGGAAAATCGATTTATATACCAAAAGATGTACAATATCAAGTAAATGCAATATCAGAACGTATAGGTGAAAGTATTGGTTTATCATTAATTAATAGAATTCATAATCTCATAGAAGCAGATTGGGGCAAAATTAAAGAAATGAGGGGCCCTCGGGCATATCCTACTTTCGATTATCAAATTGCTGCAAGCGATGGGAAAAGAATAATACATGTCGAGAACAAAGGAAGTTCTGTGAAAGATAATAGAAAAAAGAATGCTGCTATTTATTCCCATTATGGGAGGATTATTGAGGAAAAAAAGAAAAATATCTAATGCTGAAAAATTAGGAAGTTATCCTTATGATTCTAATATAAAATATGGTACAATTACAGCAATTGACTATCGAAATAATGGTCTTGCCAAATGCTGGTTATTGGACCCACCAAATAATTTTATTAAAATAAATCCATCCAAATATAAACTCTTAACGAGATTGAATTTTTTTCGAGAATGGATATCATTTATTTTTCCAAGATCACAAATATCATCGGCATTAGCAACAAGAATAAACTCTCTACATAAAATCAATAATCCTTTTGAATTGGATAACACACAACTTATTAATAGTAATAATGAACCTTTTAATATAAAACGTTCTACCTTTTTTTATAGAGATCTTAGTTGGTTCAATAATAAATCGCGAGTGATCGATGAACCTATAGGTGGAGTTGTTTTTCAAATTTCTAAAAATAGAATTTTATTTCTCGGCATTCGGGAGGAAATCATAAATCTGGTTATAAAACAAAAATTTGATCTTATAAATAATTATAAAGCAGAAACAGGAAATTTTTTTAAAACGGTAAATTGTGTAATCAGTAAAGGGAGATTGAAAGAGTTTAAAATACCGGAAAACATTGAACTTTTTTCAAATCCTCATAAAAATTATTTTTCTTTAAGGGCTTATGGGAATCTGAATTTTACTTCTGGTGGAGTTGTATGGGGAGTTCTGTCATTAATCAAATAATTATTATTTCAAATTTCTTTCTTTATAATTCGCCCAAGACCCCGCACAAATCACATCAAAAGATAACTTCAATAAACAACAGATTTTCAGTGTACATTGGATGGCGATTTCGAACACTTTGTATAATTCCGTATATGCGAAATTAGGTTGAAATAAAACCCTATTTTGGCAGTGTATGAGCACGATTTCGTATATAGATAACTTTGATTATTGTAAGTTATAAACTGAGATTCTACATATATCACAAATAATATCGCCGGAAGGCTCACACCTTCCGAGGTCGGCCGATGGCCGACTTATCATATGTTGTTTCTGTTGGTATCGTAAACGAGGCCGGTCCGGCTTTATTGCGCCCGGCCTCGAAAAAAATAATATAAATCATACACAGACGGAAAAGTGAAAACCAATCCCGTCTCCACTACTCCGCCTTCTCCACAGCAACCGCGCACACCTTCAGCTCGGGTATCTTAGCAATGGGATCGAGCACCGGGTTCGTAAGAACGTTCGCAGCAGCTTCAGCGAAATGGAAGGGTATGAAAACTGACCCTACATCCACCTTATCCGTCACCTGGGCCTTCGTTCTTATCTCACCACGCCTGCTTCTCACGTTCACGTAATCTCCCTCCTTCACGCCGAGTCTATCAGCGTCCAATGGATTCAATTCCACGTATCCTTCCGGAACGGTTGCATCCAGGGTGAAGGAGCGCCTTGTCATGGACCCCGTGTGGAAATGATATAACATTCTTCCGGTAGACAGCACGAAGGGATATTTCTCGTCCGGGACCTCTGCGGGCGGTTTGTACTCTATATTATGGAATATTCCTTTCCCGTGAGAGAACTTCCCCTTGTGCAGGAACTTCGTGCCGGGGTGATCCTTATCGGTACACGGCCACTGGAGGCCCTGCTCGCCCAGACGGTCATAGCTCATGCCCCCGTAAATGGGTGCTAGCGTTGCTATCTCGTCCATAATTTCCGATGGGTGACCGTAATCCATGTCATACCCACAAGCACCTGCCACCTCGCACAATATCTTCCAGTCCGCTCTCGCTTCTCCCGGTGGATCCAGCGCCTTGTTCGTCCTCTGAACCCGCCTTTCGGTGTTAGTTATGGTTCCGTCCTTCTCAGCAAAACAGGTGCTCGGTAGAACCACGTCCGCCAGCTGCGCGGTCTCGGTAAGAAAAATGTCCTGTACCACGAGATATTCAAGCTTCCCGAGAGCCTCTCTCACATGATTGGTATCAGGGTCCGATATCATGGGATTCTCTGCAAAGACGTAGAGCCCGCGAACGTCTCCCCTTGCTGCGGCGTTCAGTATCTCCACCACGCCCATGCCCACCTTGTCTGGCAGGGTAACGCCCCACGCTCTCTCGAACTTTCCTCGGAGTTCGGGATTTGTCAAGTCCTGGTAACCGGGAAGAACGTTGGGTAGCGCACACATATCGCAGGCCCCCTGCACGTTGTTCTGACCTCTCAAGGGATTAACACCACCTCCTTCGATGCCCACGTTGCCGGTGAGCATTGCGAGATTGGCAATGGAAAGAACGTTATCTGTGCCCGTGGTATGCTGGGTGATACCCATGGAATAGTATATGGCGGATCGACCGGCCTTTGCATATAATCGTGCCGCTTCTATCAGGTCATCTGCGGGTATACCGCTGATTTTCTCAACGTATTCGGGAGTATATCTTTTAATTATTTCGGCGACCTCTTCGAAACCTGTACATCTCTCTTTTATATAATCCATATCCGCAAGCCCTTCACTTAGAATAACATTCATCATTCCGTTCAACCAGGCAACGTCCGTACCGTTCCTCTGCCTTAACCAGATATCGGAATAGTCTACAAGTTCGATCTTTCGGGGGTCCACCACGATAAGTTTGGTCTTTCCATATCTGACCGCTCGTTTTATCAATGAGCCGATGACTGGATGGGTCTCAGTTGTATTGGAACCGGTCACCAGTATCACGTCGGATTTCTCAACTTCATCTATGGAATTCGTCATGGCACCTGATCCGAAAGCCCGCTTCAAACCAGCCACCGTGGAAGCATGGCAGAGCCGTGCGCAGTTATCCACATTGTTGGTGCCAAATACACACCTGACCAATTTTTGCATCAGGAAGTTTTCCTCGTTGGAACATTTCGATGAGCTGAATCCGGCCAATGCATCTGAGCCGTATTCTTTCTTGATCGTTAGGAATTTCTCGGCTATGAGACCATACGCCTCATCCCACGAGGCTTCCCTGAATGTCCCGTTCTCCTTGATCAATGGCTTTGTCAGTCTGTCGGGGTGATTGATGAAATCCAGTCCGAACTTGCCCTTCACACAGGTCATTATACCGTTCACATAACTCGGCTCGTCCATGGTCACTCTAATGAATTTATTATCACGAGAATTCAGCTCGAAGGTGCAGCCTACACCGCAGTAGGGACAGACAACGCTGGTCTTCTTCATCTCGAAAGAACGGCCCATTCTCTCCGACCGTTTATCCCGGATCGCCGTCACGGGGCAGGCTGCCACGCAGGCTCCGCACTGGACGCAAGAGCTGTCCTTCAACGGCTCGAAGAACGCCGTGGACACTCTGGAATCGGAACCCCGCCCGGTGAAACCTATGGCCCCGTTGACCATCATTTCGCTGCAAGCCGCCACGCACCTCCCGCACAGAACGCATTGGTCGAGCTCCCTTACGATGGAGAAGGAGGAATCGTCATATATGTCTCCCCGCGATCTGGAACCGAATCGGGAGTCTTCAATGCCCATGTCATAGGCGATCCTCTGCAGCTCGCAGGTCCCGTTCTTATCACATAAAACGCAATTCAGTTTATGCGACTGGAGGATCAGCTCCAGTATCATTCTTCTAGCACGTAGCACACGAAAAGTATCGGTTTGTATCTTCAGACCGTTGCGCACAGGGTAAGAACAACTGGCGCAGAGCGTCCTGGCCCCTTCCACTTCAACGAGACAGAGCCTGCAAGCGCTCTGAGTGGGAAGACATGAATGGTAACAGAGGGTAGGTATGTATATCCCGGCATCTCTCGCCGCATCCAGTATTGTCCGGCCGGGTTCGTATTGAAATTCTTTCCCGTTAATGCTTATCACGACCCCTCACCTCCCTGGGGGAAACTGTCCACCTTTTTTACCGCCTGGACCTTTCTAGGGCAGACAGTATGGCATATCCCGCATTTTATACACAGGTCTCTCGATATAATGTGCGCCTCTTTCCGTTCTCCCGCAATGGCATCTACAGGGCAGTTCTTTGCACACAGCGTGCACCCGATACATTCATCCCCGTCTATCTCATAATTGACCAGTTCCATGCAGGCACGGGACGGGCATCTCTTTTCAACAATATGGGTCTCGTATTCATCCCTGAAATATCTTATGGTGGTCAATACCGGATTCGGAGCGGTCTGTCCAAGGCCGCACAATGACGAGTCCTTTATCACTATGGCCAGATCTTTCAGTGTTTCTATATCGTCCTCCTTTCCCCTGCCCGCGGTTATATTCGTCAGTAGTTCGAGCATTACCCGGGTTCCGTCCCGGCAGGGCGTGCATTTCCCGCATGATTCGGCTTGGGTGAAGTTGAGGAAATAACGGGCGATGTCCACGACACAGGTATCCTCGTCCATCACCACCATGCCCCCGGAACCCATAATGGAACCCGCTTCCCCCAACGCCTCGTAGTTCGCCGGCAGGTCCAGCTTTTCCCCTGGCAGACAACCACCGGAAGGACCGCCGGTCTGTACCGCCTTGAATTTTTTGTGCTCAGGTATCCCTCCACCGATGTTGAATATTATCTCTCTCAAGGGAGTCCCCATGGGAACCTCGACGAGACCGGAATTCGCTATTTTTCCGGTCAGGGCGAACACGGCAGTACCCTTGCTCTTCTCGCTCCCTATGGATGAGAACCACTCCGCGCCCCGGTTTATGATAACGGGGACTGAAGCAAATGACTTGACATTGTTTATATTGGTGGGTTTGTCCCACACGCCCGAAACTGCGGGAAAGGGTGGTCTCGGTCTCGGTATTCCTCTTTTACCCATAAGCGATATCATCAGTGCGGTCTCCTCGCCGCATACGAACGCCCCGGCTCCCTCCAGCACCTCGATATCGAAACTGAAATCGGTACCCAGTATGTTATCTCCAAGAAAATTATTTTCCTTTGCGCTTTCCATTGCCATTCTGAATCGGCTTACTGCAAGCGGATATTCGGCCCGGACGTAAATATATCCATGACTTGCTCCTATCGCATAGGCGGCAATGACCATGCCCTCCAGCACACCGTGAGGGTCGCCTTCGAGAGTGCTTCTATCCATGAAGGCCCCGGGATCACCCTCATCCGCATTGCAGATCAGATACTTCGGATCACCCTTTGCCTGCCGACAAAATCTCCACTTCATTCCGGTGGGGAACCCGGCCCCGCCTCTACCTCGAAGACCCGATCTCAGTACCTCTTCTATGACGTCATCAGGGGTCATCTCTGAGAGCGCCTTTTCCAGGGCTTTATAGCCATCCACTGCAAGATATTCTTCGATGCGCTCCGGGTTGATATGCCCGCAGTTTCGTAAAACGATTCTCTTCTGGTGTTTGTAAAAGGGGATGTCCCGGTAATAAGAAATTGCCTCTTCAGTCATCGGGTCCTTGTAGAACAGTCTCTCCACGGGATTGCCTTCCTTTAGGTGCTCTTTCACTATCTCTTCCGCATCTTCGAGCTTGACGTGTGCGTAGAAAATTCCTTCCGGTTCCACCACCACTAGAGGGCCCTGTTCACAGAATCCATGGCAACCTGTAAAATTCACATCCACAATATCGGATAAGCCGTGGGCTTCTACCGCCGCCTCCAAGGCTTCCCGGATCTCCGGCGACCTGGACGACACACATCCGGTACCCTGGCACACCAGCAGAGTTATCTTGGATTCCATGTTAGTAGCAGTGGCCATTCTATGACACCTCCCCTTTTTTGTACTTCCCCAATAGTTTCGTCAGCCTGGAAGTATCCATCTGGCCGTGAATGTTCTCATCCATCACTAACACCGGGGCCAGGGCACAGCAACCTAGACACGCCACCCTCTCGAGGCTGAACATGCCGTCCTTCGTGGTTTCGCCGTGGCCAACGTCCAACTCACGCTCCAGGACCTGTCCTATGGCAGCCCCGCCCTTTACATGACAGGCGGTCCCCTCGCATACTTTTATTGTATGATCTCCGGGTTTGTTGAACCTGAACTGCTCGTAGAACGTGGCTATGCCCATGATCTCGATCTCGGGTTTTCTCAAATGACGCGATATAGAGGAGACGATATCCCTCGAAATATATCCGTACTTATGCTGTACCAACTGCAAGATCTCTATGGTCTTGGTACGGTCCATAGACCTGTAAGAGATTAGCGTTCGAATGAAGGTATCTACTTCATCGGCGCTTCCATTTACCATGTCCATCACCCTCAAATGTACTATTCTTTGTAAAAAAAATTAATAATATACGACATTCCCAAACGCGGTAGTTTCAATATAGCATCGTGCCATCATAATTATGATATTAATAACTTTTGGGGTTCTTCGGTGCTGGGATATTGTCAATGGAAAAAACTCGACAAAAGTCGAGGTTTGCAGCTTGACAATGTTCGCGGAATCGAGGACCGTAGGCATACCCGTAGGGGCTGCGGAGCGAAGCGGAGCCCGAAGGGCCGATTCCGCTGAATATTTCATGGTTCCAATAGTATTAAAGGGATGCAAAAGAAATGCAAATATAACTTCTCATGTCGGGCACGATCACAGCTATACTGGCACTTGGAATTTCATCACTATCCGTATCCTTTCGGGGAAATCATCCCGACTTTTACCGCAAAAAATAATAGAAACCATATTAATGAATAACCCGATACCAATATCTCTTAAATCGAGCCAAAAACTATGAAGGGGAAATGATTTTGAAACGAGAAAAAATTATCGGAATCTCTGTTCTAATTATGTTCTTTTGTCAGATATTGCCTATCATGGGAGCGAGTGTCAGTTCCGGCTTGGAAAGCGATTCCCCAATCCCCATGACAAGAGCAACACACAGTGTGAACCGGACCGATGGAGGAGATTTTACCACCATACAGGCAGCAGTGGATGCTGCCGCTTCAGGTGACATTATAGAAGTGGACGCGGGAACATATCGGGAACACGTCATCATAACGGGAAAATCACTAACCATAAAGGGTGAAGATCCAAGCACTACCATTATAGACGGCGACGAGATCGGTGTCGGGATAAACCTCATGAGCAGCAATAACCGCATCGAGAATATGAGGGTTCGGAATTCCGAACACGGCATCAAGATAAGCTCCTCCGAGAACAATATAATAACAAATTGTCATCTGGTTTACAATAGTTTTACCGGCATACGATTCAGTGGTGTATGTCATTATAATTCCATCACAAATT
>Ga0187827_10000666_pt1 | contig 53369 bp, 38 predicted proteins | sample ETNtaG_39_FD_167969 | JGI IMG/M metagenome (GOLD analysis project Ga0187827, IMG submission 167969) | Marine microbial and viral communities from oxygen minimum zone, Eastern Pacific Ocean - ETNP2014_SV_150_PacBio MetaG (Illumina Assembly) | ecosystem: Environmental > Aquatic > Marine > Hypoxic...
CAGCGGCGAGGTGGGCAAATTGTCATTGCGGCTGGAAGCCGCGTATCTCGCCGCCCAGGACAGTCCTGCATTGCCCTTCGGACTGAGGGGCGACCTGGTAGAAGATCACCTGCAGGCTGTGGTGGGAATCGGACATCGATTCGAAAGCAGTCTGGACCTTGAAGCGGAGTATTTCTTCAACGGCGCGGGAGAAGATAAAGACCTGAATGCTGCGCTCTTTCGATTCAATACCGGCGGTGCATTGAACCTTGGCCGGCACTTAGCCGGTATCACCGCAAGCTACGAAATCATGCCCATCTTGATTGGCCGTCTCGTCACTCTGGTCTCGCTCACAGACCAATCCACGCAGATTCAGCCTCGTTTTACTCTTTCAGTTTCCGATGAAGCAGACTTCCTGATCGGCGCCAGCCTGAACGTAGGTGATCGCCCCCGGCAGGGCCTCGGCCTGCTTCCAGAAGTTCGAAGCGAATTCGGTTCCCAGCCCAACGTTCTCTTTATGGAGTTGAAGGTTTATTTCTGACTCTTCAGCAAAGGCTCTGCAATTCCCTATGGAGGCAAAGCCCAAGAATTGGGAATCGACTGTGATATCCGAGTGATTCAGGCCCGGCAAAGTGTGTCAGAAACTGAAAATTGGATGAAGTTTGGGTAGGCTGGTAGATCATGAAGGTGTCTTTACGGATTTCAGGGGCAACGCCCCGCCGGTTTGCCTAGCCCAGCCCAGAGGGCTGGGAAGTAATGAAGGACAACCAAAGGGGCAACGCCCCGACCATTTGCGCGACTGACTTGCTGCAAAAGGCCGGGGCGTTGCCCCTGAATGGCAATTCTTCTCTGAACCCAGCCCGTTGGGCTGGGCTAGGCAAACGACCGGGGCTTCGCCCCTGAACAGAAGGAACTCCCATTTCTTAAACCCGTATAAGCTCTTCCGTCTTGACTCACTATGTCCTGCGACTTACTCCACCAGAACACCGTTCTGCTCAGTTTTCGGCATCAGTAATACTTTGACCACACACCATCTCTCGAACGACATGCATCAGGTCGAGCTCCTCACTGAAGGCCAAATCGCGCAGTTCAAACGTGATGGCCTCCTCGTGCTACCAGGAGCGCTCGATCCCAATCTCTGTCGGCAAGTGAAGGATCAGATGTGGGGGCTGATCGCTGAGCATCGGCCCAGCATGAGGCGAGACGATCCCTCCACGTGGCTCCCGTTCACAAAGGAAGAGGAGGAGAGCTACCAGCGGCCCGAAGGCGGGGGCGATCCTTACTTCTTTGGCCGCGGACACCGGCTCTACATTCGTAATGGAGCCGAGGAGCTGCTGCTGAACGCAGCCGTGCGTGCGTTGTGGAGGGTGGCTGAGCAGCTACTGGGAAAGGGCGAGGTTGTGTGGCCAGCAGGCATGGACGAAACGGGCGTGACCACGGGTCCGTGCCTGCTGACAGAGGCAAACGTGGAAGGCATGGTGACCCACCTGGGACCTGATTCGGAGAAGTGGACAGGTAAAGCCACAGGAAAGACTGAGCAACTGCGGCTGCCGAAAACCGGACCCACCTGGATGACCGGACAGGGCGCCCGCGGTCTCTATTGCACGCTGCCAAACAGTCCGACTCCTCAAGAGAACTACCGGGGCGCGCACGCCGAGGCCCTGTACGAGACCCACTGGCGGCTGCAAATTGCCGCCTACATCGATGACCTCCCACCCGAGGGGGGAGGCCTGACACTGTGGCCGGGCAGCCACCGGCGGATCTGGGACTATTGGGAGCCTCTGAACTGCGACGTACCACCGTCCAGGGCAAAGGACACACCCGAATGGCACGGCTACACCGCTCCGCCCCTCCCAGAAATCAAGTCCGATACTCAACCTGTTGCGACCGATGGGCCGGTTGGATCAGTGGTGCTGTGGCACGCGAACCTGTTACATATGGCCGGTCAGAACACGCTGGGGAATGTCATTCGCCAGGCAACGATCTATGCATTTGCCAAGACACCCGAGTCTGTACCGGATGATATGGTGATGCGTGACCCGAGCGGCGATCTGTGGAGGGACTGGTCTGAAGAGGTGCGTTCAATTGAGATGGCAAATTAGATTCGAGCGGCGTTCCCGTATGGAAACTCATCCGACCTGAATGCATGGCAGGATCTGAAGACAGTATGAGCGCCAAACCCTCCGGTCAGATTTTTGACATCAGCGAAGACGACCTATGGTCGCATCTGAAGGTGCCGGTAAACGCGTCCGTCGAATCGGCCAAACTTCTTCGCGACGCGATTCGGTTGGGTAAGGACGGCAAGAAGGCTAAAGCTTACTCGCGGCTGAACACCTGGTATGCCACCCAGAGAAATGATGCCTGGGTACTGATAGTGGATGATGCGAAAGACGCGGACCCACCCACATCTGCGCATATCAGAAAGACACTTTGCCTCTCATTGCGCGGCCTCTATCTCGCCACCCCGGGTGATGAGCCAATCCAGACTCTCGAGGACGCGAGGCGGCATGCGGGGCCGTTGGTGGATCATCTCATTCACACCGGTGACGAAAGCACTGTTTCATTTCTCTGCGACCTGCTTGTGTCTTGCTGTCGCGGCGCTCAAAACCTCGCGGGCCGCGGGGGGTATCCCCTCAACTGCATGTTGGGCGCATATACTCAGTTTGAGTTTGTCTGGAAGGCCTACCTGGCGCTGGCGCACGCCGGACCGGTCAGACCCCAATGCGTAGAAGCGGTGATGAAACTCCAACTGGGTCTGGGTCGGGCCATGCTGCAGGCCACGGAACGCTACATAGTTCACAACATTTTCACCGCCGCGTGCTACGGCCTGTTCTTCCTTGCAAGAAGTATGAGAGAGTTCAGTGAGGCATCCGGTTGGGAGAGCCATTGCCTCCGCATGTTTGAGACTGATTTCCGCCGCTCCTGGTTTCCCGATGGCGGTCATGCGGAACGCAATTGGGGATACGGGTCTTACACTCTCGGCAGGTTGACCCATGTATACCAATTTGCCAAGCGCACCGGCGGATTGGGCAACCATCAAGAGAACTTCGAGGAAGCGCTGCGTCGCGCCTACCGCTTCCATGCAAAGACTCTCGGACCGAATGATGTTGCCCCTGGCTTCGGTGATGAAGGCCTGATGGAACTGGGACACGTGCTGGACGCGGGGGTGTCATCCGGTGTTTTTCCGGCGGGGACGTCTCGCGATCTGGGCGTCGATCGATCCAGGAGCTACCTCATGGAAGGCAGCGGTGTCGCCATCATGCGTAACGGCGAATCTCCCGGCTCTGCATTTGCCAACGTGACCTTTGGAGACTTTGCCGGCTGGCACTCCCACATGGATCTCTTGAGTATGGACTTCCGTGCCGGGGAAGAGGTGCTGCTTCAGGAAGTGCCCCGCTTCGGACCTTACGAGCATCCGATGGACGTCCTCTGGCGAAAAGAGGAGGCGCATAATCTGTTACTGGTCGATGGGTTTCATTACGACAGCCGACCAGTCTCCGGACAAGACGTCGCCTGGTACAGCGACGACCACGTCGATTATTTCTCTGCATTTCACACGGCCTACAGGCAGATGCCGCCGCAGGAAGGCTGGCGCACCCATCACGCCAGCGGTGATCTGATCGTTCGCCGAACCATCCTGTTCGTGAAAGAACCGGGCTATTGCCTCGTGCTGGATGCGGTCTGGGAGGAACAGACGGGCAGCTTCAATCGGTCGACCTCCGCCTGGTGGCATTCGCCGCAGAAGTTCCGTGTCCTGGGCCCGGGCCTGGCGCGAACCCAGGGCGGTTCACGGAGGACATCATGTCTACTTGTCTGGGCCTGTCCCGATTCCCTTCGACGCATTGAAACTGGAATCGATTACACCAGAGAAGACGCTGGCGAAGAATGGCATGGCCACGGTGAATGGCACAACTTGAGAACCCGAACCTGGATGCCAACCGGCCACACAGGCAGCCTGGGCTTCGCCACAGTTCTGTTCCCTTTCACAGGCACGTTGCCATCCGTTTCTATCCGCCCCCTGAAGCTGTCAGGCCACATCCCATACCGTACTGAAGCGTTCGAGGTAACCACGCCGTCAGGCAAAGATCTGTTCGTCCTGAATCCAGAACGCATGTCGGATGTTTCAATCCATGGCCAGCCAGTTCCAGGCCGCGCCCTGGTACAACTGGGCGGGAGAAAGAAGGCTCGCCGATGTGACCTGCAGATCGATTGATTCGCTGTTCACAGATCGCCTCACCGAGGCGTTGAAGGACGAGGACAGCCACCGCTTCCTGCTCTGGTGTGGGTTGGTTACTCTTTGGAGGATTGCGGCTTATGCCTACTTGCCTGAGACAGGAAGCGATGCTACTTACGCCTCATTAGATGAAGACTGGGGCCTGGTAGGCCGAGATAAAGGCAATTTTACGGATTTGAAAAACAGTTTTCAGGGGCAAAGCCCCGGCCGTTTGCCTAGCCCAGCCCAACGGGCTGGGTTTGGAGAAGGATTGCCATTCAGGGGCAACGCCCCGGCCATTTGCGGCAGGTCAGTCGTGCAAATGATCGGGGCGTTGCCCCTTTGATTGTGCTTCATTACTTCCCAGCCCTCCGGGCTGGGCTAGGCAAACCGGCGGGGCGTTGCCCCTGAAATCCGTAAAGACACCCCCGTCTTGACCTACTTGTCGCTGTAATGCTCTCATCATGGGCTCTTTCGATCTTTCACAAGGCGATGCAGCCGCCCCCTGAGTCGCACTGCAAACACAGGTTAGGTTTTCCCAACGAGACGGGGCAGCAGACACTGATACCGCTCTCGATTCCCCTGCCTACACAATCACAAGAGATGCCCCCAAACATACTCGTTATCTTCTGTGACCAACTCCGACAAGGCCTTCCCGGCTGCTACGGCGGAGAGATCGTGCGGACCCCGCACATCGATGCCCTTGCGGAAGATTCCGCGGTCTTCGAGCAGGCTTACACGCCAGTAGCAATCTGTTCCCCTGCCCGCGCCAGCCTGATGACAGGACTCTATCCACACGGTCATCACATGTTTAACAACTCGTCTCCGGGGTACTCCTACTGCGAACATCTCCGGCCAGAAGTCTGCATGATTCAGGACTGGGCAGATGACGAGACAACCTACGAAACGGCTTACTTCGGCAAGTGGCACATTGGACCTGCCGAAGACCTGTTCAACTCTCGTTTTCATCACACACACGACCGGCCTTACGAAGGAGGGCCTCCATTCCTGAACGGGTCTCACTGGCATCCAACCACGGCCATCGGGCCCCTGGTAAAGAGCTATGCAGGGGGCAAGGCGGGAACGCTCGATGTGCCGATGGAAGGCTTCCCTGATGTCGTCGCTGCGAGATATACTGAGAAATTCCTGCGTGAAAGAGAGGCCAGCAAGCCATTCCTTGCCTACTGCGCATTCCCCGGCCCTCATTCACCGTGGATGGTCCCCGACGAGTATGGCATTCGGTATGAACCGAAGGACATCCCAATGTGGGAAAATCGAAACGATGCTTTCGAAGGAAAGCCTCTGAACCAGAAGAAGCTGCGACTCTTAGAGGAATCCAAAGGGTCTGTCGGTTACTCCGAGGGTGGTGACGAAGCGCTGCTTGAGCAACTTGCCTGCTGTTTCAGCTACCTGGAGCTCATCGACCAGATGCTCGGTGAGATCGTCGCTACACTGAAAGAGCTCGGGCTCTACGAAGAGACCGCCATTTTCTTCACCGCAGACCATGGTGACATGGCCGGCAGTCATGGCTTCCTGAGCAAAGGATCCTACATGTACGACGAAATTTATCGAATCCCGATGCTCTACAAGCCGCCCGGCAGTACGCAGGCACGACGCATTGGGTGTCCCGTGCACCTCATGGACATCACGGCAACACTTGTGCATCTGATGACTGGTGAAGAGAAGGAAACCATGGGCGAGCAGACACTACATGGCAGTTCTTTGCAGCCGCTGGTTGAGAACGGTGAGTGGGGCAGAGAAGTTCACTACGCCGAATACCATGGAGACTGGTATGGGCACTATTCAGCCCGAATGGTGACGGATGGAAAATGGAAACTCGTCTGGAATCTCTCAGATCTCTGCGAGCTCTACCATCTGGCAGATGACCCTCACGAACTGGTGAATCGCTTTTACGACGCTTCCTGTCGCGGAATCCGTGACCGTTACTTCTCCCTGCTCAAAGAAGAAGGCACCAGACTCAGAGACGGCCACATCCGACTCCTGATGCCTGAGGTGGAAGACAAACTGGCAGAAACACTACCGCCAGGATTGGTGTGAGACGAAGTGCCTGTAGCTTGGGCAATTTTCGACTGCTTGTGCAATCTCTCAATCCCAGTCACTCGGGCTGCAACGCCAACTGCCCGGCCTCAGCATCTAACTGGTCCTTCGATGCCATAGCGATGGCCAGGAAGTCGAATTTCACGGGCTTCATCGGGTTGTCCACGTTCGCCGCGAGGAAAATCACGAACAGACCTTCCATCTCGCCGGCTTTGAGTTTCAGTGGCTTCTTGATGCCGACAAGTCCCTTGGCATAGTCCGTCCCAGGAATGATCAGCAAGTCCTTATGGAAGTCCAGGCGATTGTTGCCGCCAGGAAGCTGCCGCCCTGCTGATGCGGTCGTCTATAGTGTCCGGCTATCGTGTGCGGCCCCACATGCCCGGTCTTTCGTTGTGGAGTTTCAGATCTTTGCTGCTTGGCCGGGTGTTCCGGCGGGGGCCGGCATTCTGTCTGGGCGCCAAAATGGACAATCCCTCCTGGTCTGTCTCACCGCGGTTTTCCAGGGCGGTCTGCACGATTACCACTTCGCCAGCCTTGCCTTTACCGGCGTGGACCAGTTTCAGGTCTCTGGCAAAGTTGCAGGAGCCTTGAATGGAAAAGCGCCTGGACTGGTCTGCAGGAACACCGGCAGATCTCTGATCCCACGAACTTCTAACAGAGCAGAGGCGGCAAGGGGTTGCATACATATACTCGCATGCGATTCAAAGAGCAGAAAACAGCCAATCCAGAAACGGCGAGTTGAAGGAAGCACCATGAATCACTGTCAGGGAAGCGTTTATTGCATCTGCCTGCTCTTCATTTCTGCCAGCGTCTTTGCCGAACAGATCACCGGAACTGTGCCGCCGCATCTGCATCAGGGGCAGCACATCGTCCGGATAGACGACTCTGATCTGCTGACGCTCGTCGAACGCGGCAAGGCGAACGTCGAGATCGTCGTCATAACCCGGTCGCCACTGTTGCGGTACGCGGCCGAAGAACTGCAGACATTCATTGCGAAGGCCACCGGCGCAAAGGTCGAGATCGTGAACAGGCGATCCGGGATGATCCCGGCCATCGTGCTGGGAGACAACCTTTGGGCTCGTCAGGCCGCGGGCATCGATGTGGGCAAACTTCCTCGTGATGGTTTCCGCATTAAGCGCACAAAGGATGTCATCTACATCGCAGGTCGTGACGATCCCTATGCCGATCCAAAGAGACTGCTCACCAGGAGCATCGCCCACTTCGAGAAGGCAACGCTGTTTGGCGTTTACGATTTCCTCGAGCGATTCGTCGGAGTACGGTTCTACTTCCCCGGTGACATCGGTACCGTTGTTCCAAAGACCGATACGCTTCGTATTCCCCTGGTGGACATATCCGAGGCGCCCGATTTTTTCACTCGAAAGATCTCCTACTCCGGTATCGATTGGGGCGGCACTTCTGATAAGGATGCCTCCCGTGTCTTCTCAAGCCTGGGACAGATGCGTTGGAGGGGCCAGACATCTTACGTTCCCAATTGTCATTCCATGGCCAGGTGCGGCCTGAGCCGACGCTTTGCCGATACGAACCCTGAATACTTCGCGCTACTGCCAAACGGAAAACGCGACAGCGACCTGTCGCTGCCGGGCCACCCGGGTCAGCACTGCTTCTCCAGCAAGGGCCTCGAAGACGAGGTCTACAAAGACGGGGTCGCCTTCCTCACAGGTAAACCTGCGTCGGCCCGGAATGTCATCACCAGTCGCGGTATCAGTTGGTGGGATGCCTCCGCCTTTCGACCGGGCTACTTCAACATCATGCCTAACGATGGGTACGGACCGCGAAACTATTGTCGGTGCAAAGGCTGTTGGCCCTATCTCGGCAACGGCAAGGCCAGCGAATTGATCTGGGGGTTCGTTGCGCGCGTGGCGAAGCGCCTGCAGCAGGATGGATACCCGGGCTACGTCACAGGAATGGTTTATTCCGGCTACCGTGCTGTCCCGGAATTCGAGATTCCAGACAACGTGCTGGTCATGGTGGCGTTGATGGGTCCGTGGAAAGACAAGTACCCAGAGTTTCAGGCCGCGGACGATAAGTCGGCCATCGACTGGTCGAAGAAGATCGGCAAGAAGATCTGGATGTGGAACTACATCAACGCCTACGGTTCGAAGATCCCGCCCGGCGTGCCCGCCATCTCCACGAAGTGCATCGCCTCATACTACAAGCGCATGGCCCCGCACATGTTCGGCGCCTACGTGCAATCCGATACCGACTATGCCCTGTTTCACTACCTGAACTACTACGTCATCCACAAGCTGTTCTGGAACAATGATACGGACGTGGATGCCCTGGTAAACGAATATCAACAGAAGCTGTTCGGCCCCGCGGCCGGGCCGATGGGCGTCTTCTTCGCCCGCCTGGAAGATATCTGGATGAACCAACTTCTGGGAGAATTCAAGAGCACGGCACGGGGACCGGTGATGGTGAAGCACACCGAGGTAGAGGTATGGGAACAGGTCTACACGGACGAAGTCTTCGGTCAGCTTGAGGCTCTCTACGATGAGGCCGAGAAGCTCGCCCGCAACGACCCCGATTCTCTCACGCGGGTGAGGTGGTTCCGAAAACACTTCCTTGGCAAAATGCTCAGCGTGAAGGAAGAGTACAAAGCAAAGAAGCGCGAGGTCGAAGACCTGGTGTGGCAAGTCACACCTCTGCCCAAGGGCTCGAAGGTCGTTGTGGATGGCAAGTTGAACGATGCCGCGTGGAAAGGCGCGCAGAGTGTCGTCCTTGTCCCTTTGCAGGGCGATGTCGCGCTGGTCAAGACGATTGTCTCCGCCCGATGGACGGCTGACACGCTCTACCTGGCCTACGACTGCCGTGAGCCAAAGATCGACAGAATGTACCTCTCCAGGCGCAAGCGAGACGACAACCAGGTATGGCAGGACTCCTCGGCTGAAATTTTTTTGAACCCGTCGGGTGACCGGACCACGTACTTCCAGTACATCGTCTCCGCCAATGGCGCGGTCGCCGATCTGAAAATCAGTACTGATGACCAGGGCGTCAAGAAGTACGACTGGGAATGGAACGCAAACATCAGAGCCGTTTCCCACATTGGCAAAGATGGATGGATGTCCGAAATAGCGATCCCACTGAAAGAAATTGCATCGGCCAACGTGAAGGCTGGAACGCGCTTCGTGGCTAACTTCAGCCGCGGCAGAAATCTGACCGGCGTCACGAAGGAAGAGAACCAGCTCTACACGTGGAGCCCGTTCCTCCGCAGAGGCTTTCACGATCTGCAGCGCTTTGGCAGCATCGAGTTTGTCGACAGAGCCAGAGCAGACACATCGCGAATCAAGAACGGCAGCTTCGAAAAGATCGAGAGTGAAAACAGAGCCGCAGACTGGCCCTACCCCAAAGACCCGGAGCAGAGGGAACGCATCGCTTTGGATGAGACCACTCATCGCCACGGAGAACGTAGCCTGCGGATGTCAGACGCGGTTGGCAAATTGGCGGTTGGCAGCCAGACCCTGAAGACGATCAAGCCGAACACCCGCTACCAACTGACCTACTTCATCAAACTGAAGGACGTTGATCGCCGCGGTGATGCAGATCGCTTCGGAGCCTGTGTAAACCTTTTCATCAGCGGAAAGGACGGCCAGAACCTGTTCTTCCCGGACGTTTTGCACACCGGCACGCTGGACTGGTCCAAGCAAGGCGTCATCTTCAAGACCGGCCCGAACACGGGCCAGGGAACGGCCCCCTACGTGCGCCTGTATCTCTACAACAGCGAAGGCAGCGTGTGGTTCGATGCCGTGCGGCTTCGTGAGCTGGACTGAGGCTTTTGGCCGGCTCTGACGGCCCAGAAACATTACAAGAATGTTAAGTTGTCAGGTGTCAGTGGTCAGGAAGGACGGCGACAGCTTTCTGCCCTGAACTGAAGACTGAACATTGAAATCTGACTCGGCCTCGAAGTAGTTTCTGAGGTCTATAAGCCGCGGAACAGGCCGCAGCACAACTCTCCAGAGTTGTGAGAAGTCGCGACTAAGCCGCCCCGCCGGTTAGCGGCACCTGAGTCCTAAATGAAGCAGGCCTGTTGAATCACCAACTCGCATGAAATGGATCGGATGCTCGCCATTTCCATGAAACCGGGGACGATTGTCCCGCGGTTCAACGTCAAGGTCACAAAAGTTCGACAACAGAGTAATGGTCTTGCCCGCTCTGATCGCCCGAACAAGGAGAATACCTTGAACAATCGCAAATCTCGCTAAGATTCTTGACCATGAAGATCTGCTGGACAACTGACCTGCATCTGAATTTCTGCTCTGACGCGGTCATTGAGATTTTGTTCAACGAAATCAAACAGGCAGAAGCGACAGCTCTGCTGATCGGAGGCGATATCGGTGAAGCTCATTCGTTCGATGGCCACCTGAAAAAGTTCGCTGATGAACTGCAGATCCCGACCTACTTCGTTCTCGGGAACCACGACGCCTATCACGGCAGCATTGCTGAGATGCGGAGCAAAGCATCGGAACTAACACGTAAATCTGAATGGCTACACTGGCTGCCTGAATCCGGTGTTGTTGAACTCACGTCAGATGTGGGGCTGTTGGGACACGGTGGATGGGGCGATGGTAGATTTGGCAACTATCACGATTCCCCGGTTCGCTTGAATGACTTCAATTTGATTGCTGAACTCAAAGGACTAGGTCCGAATGGCCTCCTGTCCAAGCTTAACGAGCTCGGTGATAAAGCGGCCGCACACTTCATGGATGCGCTGCCGCACGCCCTCGACCGCTTCAGCACTGTCATCGTGCTCACCCACGTTCCGCCCTGGGTGGAAGCCTGCTGGCACGAAGGCCAGACATCGGGCCGGGACTGGTCACCTTTCTTCGCGTGCCAGGCAACAGGCGAAGCTCTTCGGCAGGCGATGGAAGCCCATCCTGATCTTGAGATGCTTGTTCTGTGCGGCCACACGCATGGCTCTGGCGAGGCGGAGATCCTTCCAAATCTGAAAGTGCTGACCGGGCAAGCCACCTACGGGGCTCCGGAAATCCAACGCGTGATTGACGTTTCGGTCCTCAGCAGGTTTGACGATGGTAATTTCTAGACTGAACTGGATGACCGATACAAGAGATTTGGCACAGGCCACCGCGTATTTCGCTGACGGCGTCCATCCCGAGGGAATTTTCGGGAAGGCCCCATCTTGATCGTCCATGCCCGCAGGGCGTGAGGTAGGTCCTATGGTTTTTCGGACGGCACGGGATAATCGAGCTCTCCCGTCTGACCTGACTTGCGCTGTTGGTTTCCGGGTTCTCGATCACGGTTCAGGTTGTACCGAATCCCTTCCAGGGGATCTCCGTCAGGGTCAGTCAGGTGGGCGCCGAGTAGCCAGCCTCTGCTGCTGAGAGTGACCTTGACAAGGATCTCGTTGAGGCCCTTCCTCAGTTGAATCGGAACGGCCGTCCCTTTCGAGACGTATGTGCGTCGCCCTCCAAGCCAACTGTGCTTTCTCTCCCCGTTCACCCAGACAACGGCGCCGTCTTCAGAGCCAAACGAGAAAAGGGCGTCGGTCTTCTCGGCCGCGTGTACCCTCACCACGGAGTATGAGGCGACGTTGCTGCTGGCGCCGTAGAGCCTGCTGAAATCAACTACCATCTCTGCATCTGGCCTCAACTTCGAGTCCCGTGTGATTCGTTTCCACTTGACGACTTTGCCTCCCCGTCCCTTGAAGGTCTTCTCCAGATCCACCGGTACGGTTTCCGGCGGATGCTTCACGTCCGCTGTGGCTCCGCCCGGATTGTCGAACGGGCCGATCACGTGCCACGTGGGTATGGACGGAAGGCCTGTCACCTTCTTCGTCAGGGCGAATCGGTAGTTCTTCCAACTGATATCGGCGGTGGCCCGGGCGATGAACATCGAGAGGTCGGCATCCTCGACCGCCTCGGGCAACCAATCGATCGTGGTGTTCCTGCCGGCGGCCAGCGCGATGGGCGTGGGGGCCGGGCCGGGTGCAGACCTCCCGTCGGGCAGCATGTCGCAGGTGACGGTCCCGGTGGTCTTCCCCGCGGTGGCGCCTCGGACAGTCACCGTCATCGCGGGCACCTCGGTGGTGGACCTGCGGTTGAATGTGATATCGAGCTTCACCCCGAGAAGCGCGGCAAGCGCGATGGATCTTTCCTTGTCTTCGAGACGTCCCACATCTCGAAGGAGGGCGTCGAAGGTCTTCTGGCGTGCGGCGCTGGCACCGTCCTGCTCCTCACTCTCGTTGAAGGCAAGAGACAGTCTGTCCTCCATCAGCCCTTTCAGGGAAGCTACGAGGTCACCTTCGAGGAGTTTCTGCGCGGAGTACAGACCAGACAGTTCCCCGCGAAGTTTCGTCCAACGGGCGTCCATCGGCAGCCACTTCCTCGAGAGCCGGTGCATCGTCGTCGATGTGTTGTCCAGGAGCTTCTCCATGAACCGGAACTTCTCCATCAGCTCGGGGTGGCCTTTCAACTCCTCTTCCCGGGCTTGTTTCAGAAACTTCTCCTTCTCAAGGATGTAGGCCCTGAAGTGCTCGGCGAAACTTTCTTGCGCGTTGGCTTTGGAGTATCGGGAGATGTAGCCGAACGGTGTCTGGGGCACCTTGTCATCACGGATGCCGAAGACGCGCTCTTTCTCGGGCATCAGCTTTCTGAACTCCGGGAACTGATGGGGAGCCCGGTAACCACCGTATCCGCCTTTGAGAACGACGTAGTCGAGGATGTGCCCGAACTCGTGCACAAAGTTCTGCCCGGTTCCTTTCGGGCCGTCGTTCCTCATTTCCACATAGAGGCCGGTCTGCAGGCCCGCGTGGCTCTGGTAGGTGGTATTGCTGACGGGCATTGTGGGCGCGTAGCTCCTGCCTTTCAGCGTGGTGAAGTAGATTCCCTTCCCGCGATAGACCTGCACAACAGACAGCGGCAGGGAGCGAATCCATCCCCCGATCGCAGAGCGGTACCCGAGGTCACGGAAAGGCAGAAGACAGGGGGCAAGCACCTCGTGGACGATGCGAGGCTCGGCGAAGTCGCTCAGATGCCAGAAGCCGCTGGTTCTTGCCGTCGTGAGGATTGTTCTTTTCGGGGTCTGGCGCGTTGGCAGCGCTTTGCCCGATGCGTCCTTGACCTGTATCTGCCCCGTCTTCCTGTCGTAGGATGACTTGAGCTGATAGAGCTGGCGGCTACTCATTCGGAATGCCGCTTCCACGTCTTCGAGGACATGGGCGTTCACACGGAAGAAGCGGCTGGTCTTGGTGAGGGCGAGGATAGGAATGCCCGTGACGTGCGACCACCTCCACACGTCCTCGTCCTTGTCCAGGTTGAGGCCCTCCATGAACCTGGCGTAGTCCTTATTCGTAAACTCGTGGAACGGTTTGCCGAATTGTTTTTCAACTTTGGCAACAACCGCTTTCTTCTCCCCATTCCGGGCGAGGTATTCCTTGAGGATCTCGCCCTGCCGTTTCTTGCGCTTGACCCCGTCCTTCGCCATCTGCTTTTTCAGTTCCAGTTCCTTCTTCGCCAGATACGCTTTGGAGAGCCGCTCCATCGTGGCCGGGGTGTGGTCGATGAGCTTTTCCATGAACTTGAACTTCTGCGTCAGCTCGGGATGTCCCTGGGCCGTCTCCTTGCCCGCACGCGCGAGAAAGCCCTTTCTATCGCGAATGTAGGCCCAGAAATGTTCGGCGAAACTTTCCTGAGCGTTGACCTTGGAGTAACTGCTGATGTATCCATAGTCCGTCTGGCTGACTTTGCTGTCGCCGCTGCCGAAGACACGGTTCTTCTCATCAAGAAGCTTCTTGAATTCGGGGAACTGGCAGGGGAAGGAGGCAGCGCCGGAGCGTCCACCGATGACCGAGTGATCGATGATATGTCCGGCCTCGTGCACGAGGCTGTCCGCTGAGGAGCCCTTCAAGCTGCTCAGACCGCTATCCACCAATTCGTCACCGGAAACGCTGGCCCGTCTGGGGTCGCGTCTTGGCTCGACAAAACTGCCGGACTGCATGCCCACGTACGAGACAGTCTTGTCGCTGCTGACGCGCCATGTGACGGCCCAGCCGGTCCTCGACAGGGTCGTTGGATAGAATGCTTTGCCGCGGTGCGCCTTCACAATCGACAGCGGAAGCATCCGTATCCCCTCGCTGATTTCCTCTCGATTCTCCAGGTCAGAGAGCCGTACAAGACATGGCTCGAGTGCCTCGTAGACGATCCTGTCCTCGGCGAAATCCTTGTTGTGTACCAGGTCACCCGTCCTCGTTGTCAGCCGGATGACGCCCTCAGGTAGGTCGCGGATTTTCAGCGGCCTGCCTTCCAATTGCAGTCGCAGCTCGCTCTTAGCCCGATCAAAACTGCTTCGCAGAGCGGACATGTCACGGTAGGACATCGCCCTGGTTGTTCTGGTGTCTGCGAGCAGATGCGAATTCTTGTGGAATGTAATGCTTCTTTTATTGAGGGCGGCGAACGGGATGTCCGTGACGTGGGACCATTTCCAGAGATCGTCATCGTTATTCAGGTCCAGTACCTTCATGAAACGGGCGTAGTCTTCCCTGGTGAAATCAGGGAAGGGCTTGCCGAACTCCTTTTCCGTATTCGTCCGGACAGTCTCCTTCTCGGCCTGTCGGGCGAGGTACTCCTGCAGGATCCCGCGCTGCCTTTCGGGATCTACCCGGGTCAAAAACTCGCGTGAGAGCCGTTCCAACGTCGTGGGAGTATGTTCAACGAGCTTCTGCATAAACTCATACTTCCGCATCAACTCGGGGTGCCCTTCCCCTTCCTCCTTTTTGGCCTGTGTGTGGAAAGCCTCCCTCGCGTTTACGTAGGCAAAGAAGTGACGGACAAAGTTGGCCGTTGCATCCGCCCGTGCCTCGCCGCCGATGTAGCCGTGTTCGGTCTGGGGAAGCTTGTCCCGCCGCCTTCCAAAGACATTTCGTCGTTTGGGGTTGAGCTTCTGGAACTCGGTGAACTGAAGCGGGTGGGCGTAAAGGCCGAAATACTCGCTTTCGAGCACCGTTTCACGGATGAGGCGTCCGACCCCAAGAATAAACGCGTCGCCGGTTCGCCCGTTCGCCATCTTCTCGAGGAAGACGCAGGGCTGCATGCCCGCAGATCCCGGATACAGGTCAGTACCGATACAGTGCCAGATGGTCGTGCACTCGCCCTTACCCCGCAGGGACAGGTAGATCGCCTTGCCGCGAAGCACCTTGACGACCGAAAGGGGCAGCTTCCGAATCCCAGTGTGGACCTCCGGTAGATAATCGACTTCGTCGAGTCGAGCCAGATACGGAGCGAGTACTTTCAGCGCGGTCCTGTCTTCACTGAATCCTTCGTTGTGCCGGGTCTGGCCCACGAGGGCCAGTGTCCGGACGGATGCCGCGGCGATGTTGCGGACCGGCAGGGAAGTGCCCTCTGCGTTCAGAATACTCAGTTCGTGTGTCTTCCGGGAATACTTGCTGTCGAGCTTCTTCAGATCTTCCGCGGACAAGCGACCTGCTGCGTCGCGGTCGGCCAGCAGGTGGGCGTTGTATCGGAAGAAGTCGTTCCCCTTCACAATGGCGATTATTGGGATCCCGGTGACATGGGACCACTTCAGCAGGTCATCGACATCATCAAAGTCCAGCGCCTTCGTGAATCGGGTGTATTCATCCTCAGTGAATTCAGAGAAAGGCTTGCCGAATTGCTTCTCGATCTGGGCGACGACTTTCCCTTTTCGCTCCTGGCGGCCGAGGTAATCCTGAAGGATCTTATGTTGCCGCTGTGTGAGCTCCTCTCGGTTGTCACCCGTCTCTGCGGCGCCCGGGCCGGGGCGTAGAACGACGAGACACAGGGTGATCGTCAGAGGGCCTCGCCAAATGGTCGGGGACCATCGATACGCGCTCATCATCTACCTCCGTTCGCAAAGAACACAGCCTCGCGAATCGCTGCTTCGTGAGTGTGCGAATCAAATGGAAGCAAGCGGGAGAGGGCAGGTCGAGCCCACTTCCCAACAGACTCCGATTCTATCGAACATGCGACTCGCCAATCAACCGCCGTCACACGCGGTACACCCCGAAGAGAGACGACGGACAAAAATTGAGGTAAAGGTGACCGGCCACGAACTCTCCTGCAGCTCACCGGGTGAGGTGGCGAACTCAACGCCCACGATCGGGCGAGTCTATTTCTTCTGCGCCTTCTTCTTCACGGTCATGACCATCAGCAGGATCTCAGCAATGTCTTCAGGTGTTCGTGCTTCAGCCGAGAGGCTTACCCCGATGGTCTGGAAACCCGTACTGATGCCGCGCCCGCCCGTATTCCTCTGGCACTCGCCATCAGACACCTCCTTTGACACGGGGTAACATGCGGGTTACCCTCTTCAAATGTCGAGACGACTTGAATACTTGCGGACAAGTGACGGCCGGTGCCCCGTTGAAGACTTCCTTGAGTCTCTCCCGCCGAAGGACCAGCAGAAAGTCTTCTGGGTGCTCAAGTTGATCGAGGACTTGGACCGAGTGCCTGCGGAATACTTCAAGAAGTTGAAGGACACGGAGGAAATCTGGGAATGCCGGATACGAAGAGGCTCGAATGCCTACCGTGTCTTCAGTTTTTTCATTCGCGGAGATGTTCTTGTTCTGACTCACGGATACAGCAAGAAGAGCCAGAAGACCGATCCAAGACAGATTCGAAGAGCCGAAAGCTACAGACGTGACTACCTGTCGCGTAAGAAAAGGAGATAAGCCATGCCGAAGAAGAAAAGCGACCTTGACCGTTCCATCGAGAAATGGAAGAAGAAAAATCCCGAACTCGCAGTCACTTTTGATGACGGATACGAGAGCTTCAAGGTCGGCGTTCTTCTTAAGCAAGCACGCGAAGATGCTGGTCTTTCTCAGACTGAACTGGCCGAGATGATTAACACTAAGAGGACCGCGATATCGCGGTTGGAGAACCACGCAATGGACGTGAAGCTTTCGACCATTGACAAGGTCGCCCGAGCGCTTGGCAAACATCTCGAAGTTCACCTCACATAGCTTATTCAGAGAGGGCATAGATCAATTCTCCTTCTCCGGTTCCAACGGCAGCGCGTACCAGCCCTCCGGCAAATCCATCTTTCCGGGAACGGGCCCGCCTTCCTTGTCGAGCACCCAAACCTTCGCACCCTCGATGGTTTCACGAAGGCGCACTGGCGTTCCGTCGGGTACGTGGATCGTGCGAGTGAAGCATCCGGGTAATACGATGAGGCAAAAGACCAGACCGGCCGCGCCCCATGATTTCTTGACCTTTGCACGCAGGCGGTCGCGCAACTCGATTGCAGGAGCTGCGTCCTGCGCGGTGTCCCTCGACTCCTGCACGAGGGCAGGAATCAGGACACGCAGAATGGCCGTGAGGAGAGTTACGAGGGCACTCATTTCTTCAGGGCCCCTTCGGCTTCGAGCTTGTTGTGAGTGAGCTGAATCCCTTCCTTGAGATCCGCTACGACTTTGTTTGACGCCCGTCTGCCGCTGGCCTCTTCGTAGACCTGGGTCACATACTTCAGGGCTGCGTCCAGCCGTTTAAGACCCTTGCTCTCCACGGTGTCCGGGATCTTCTGCTCAGCGAACTTGATCGCGGAAATGATCGAGCCCTCATACTTGGCCCAGCCAGGTCTGGATGCATAGAGTCTGTTGAGAGACCACAGCAGCAGGCCGGCCAGCGCGGCGATGATGATGGGACTGTTCAACGCAGTGAGGATGGTTTCGGCGTTCATCGGTTGTTCTCCAGTCGGTTGTTGATGAATACGGATTTCAGAATCGATAAGTCCTTCGTGGTCGCGTCCACGACAGGTCTCTTCCGTTCGCTGGTGGCGTACGGGTTGAAATCGGCAGGGGCGAAGACTCTTGTCTTCTTCGGGTCTCGATGGGCGTTGGCCATAAGCGCCATCAAGGCGGACGTATGGGTCCATTCGTTTCTGGCTTTCGCCTCCGCCATCCAGACCAGTTCCCTTAGAGTCAGCGGTCCGGGGTCAACTCCGATGACTCCGGCGGCTTCCCAGACGAGTTTCAAACAGCGTTCAGCGCCGCCTCCATCTCTGCTTCCAGTTCAGGACTGTCCTGCCTCAGGTTCGCCATTTCGAGTGCTTTCGTCTCGAACGTCTTGAGCTTGTTCAGTGCTTTCTGCAGAAGGCGGCGTTTCTCCAAAGGGAAAAACTCGGCGAGCTCTTCCAGCAGAGCTGTGGTTGCATACTCAATCGCATCGCCAGCCATCGCTTTGCCAAAATCTTCATCGGAAACGCTCTGGGCGTCCGCCTCCGTTTTGCATACGACATAAATAATGTCGCTGAGCAGAACGGGGTCGTTAATGAGCTGTTTGAGCAGCTTGCCCTCGACGACCTGCATGAGGTCGACGCTCAACAGTGAACGCACGCGCTTGATCGCGCCTACGTTCACTGAAAGCGACCAGATTCGTCCCGCTTGGTCGAAGAGATCCGAAAGGGCTATCGTCCGCCGCCGAAAACGCACGACCGGCACATGAAGCGGTTGTTCGATGAGGTGAAGAAAAAATTCCTCGCCTGGGGTGAAGCCCAGGGCGGTCGCGGTGGACGGCCCTGGGGAAGAGAACATCTTCGAATACGGAAAATGTATCTGAAGTGGTGGGGCGAGAAGCTCGATTTCCACACGCTCGGCGATCTGATCGGCATCTTGTCGCCAGTCGAGGAAGCGTTGCAGGAAATTCTGAACGCAGGTCGTGCTGGCAAGACAGTTCAAAACTACGCGGAGACGTTGAAGAGCTTCTGCCGTTGGTGCGTGCGTCGAGGGTTTCTGCCTGAAGATCCGCTCAAGGATCTTCTACCGTACGACATTGCTCCCAAAGAGCCGCGGCGGGCTCTCGATCTGGCAGAGATCGGAAAGATTCTTCAGATGGCCGATCAGTATCGTGGTCTACTTTACGAGGTCGCTCTCTGCACAGGGCTGCGGGCAAACGAACTTCGCAGCCTCCAAATAGAGGACCTTGATGTTGAGGGTTGCGGCCTCCAACTTCACGCGGAGTGGACGAAGAACCGCAAACCGGGATTCCAGCCTTTGCCGAAGCTGCTCGTCGAGAAGCTCAAGAAGTTTGCTGAACGACAGACGGCCGAGTTGCTCTACGAGGAGCGATACCCGCGGCGAAGCGCCACGCGAAACATCATTCCGAAGAACCCGCTACTCTACATCGAAGACAGTCCGGGCATGACACTGGATCGCGTCATGGAAGCGGCCGAGGTTGAGAAGAGCAACCGAGACGGAAAGATCGATTTCCACGCGCTGCGCACAACGTTCGGAACTCTTCTGAATATGGTCGGTGCCACGGAAAAAGAGATTCAGCATCTGATGCGCCACCGCCCGCGCACTATCACTTTCGACCGCTACGTCAAGACCAGCGAAGATCGCCTTCGCACGCTCATTGATTCAATAAGTGACATGATCATGACAGCGAAGGAACGCGAAACTTGCGAAAAATCCGCTAAACAAGTTGTCGGTCTTGACGTATCTCTTTACGAGACAAATAGTAAATGGCGGGAAAGGGTGGGAGTCGAACCCACCTGGAGCATTGCTACCCCAGAGCGGCTTTGAAGACCGTCAGGGCCACCGGGCCCTATCCTCCCCCAATGAAGTCTCTTTGTCTCAGTCCTGCTCGTAATCTTTCATCTCTTTCATTAGTCTGAAGCTTAATTATGAAGGAGGACTTATGAAAGCAACTATCAGTTCATTGTGTGGAGTGTTTCTGATGACAATGGCTGGTGCGCGTGCGGAGGATGCTGCACAGACTGCCGCCGGACACCCGGTCGAAGGAAACCTGGATGCGTTTCTGGGAGAAACTGATCTTGATATCCAACAGGTTTTCAAGGGTGGGCGTTTTCCGAATGTGGTCGTGTGCGTCGATGGGACTGTGCTCGCCGTGTTCGGTGGGGTGAAACTCAGGCGAAGCGAGGATGGGGGCCAGACCTGGGGGCCGGAGATCCTGGTTTCGAAGGGGTTCATGTGTGGGGGCGTGACAGTGAACGAAAAGAATGGTGACGTGCTGGCTTTTATTGAGAAGCATCATCCGCCGGCGCCGCTGACCGTTCTTGTGAGCAAGGATCATGGGAAGTCGTGGTCTCCTGTTGAGGTGGAGATCAGGCCGGACGCGAACGGAAACGTGCCATCGATGCACATGAACGAACACGGTATCACGCTGCGGCATGGTGAACATGCGGGAAGGCTTTTGCGGGCGTCTCGTCACTATGCTGGACGCAATCACCGGAGCAAGTGGCCGGAGCATTACACCAACGCAGTCTTCAGTGATGACGGTGGAAAGATCTGGCAGACGAGCGCGCCCTTCCCGGCAAAGGGAACCGGCGAGGCCACGATCGCCGAGCTTGCTGACGGACGCATCTACTACAACTCTCGCCGGCATTGGGCGCCGGAGGGGGAGAATCCTCGAAGGCGGTGGACTGCCTGGAGTGACGATGGCGGCGCAACATGGAAAGACCTCTCAATCTGCGAGGTGCTGCCTGATGGACCGCAGAACACGAACTATGGATGCATGGCCGGACTGGTTCGCCTGCCGATCCAAGGCAAGGACATTTTGCTTTACAGCAATTGTGACAGCCCCGGTGGCCGCAATCGTGGGACAGTCTGGGCGAGTTTCGACGGAGGGAAAACCTGGCCGTTGAAAAGGTTAGTCTACAAGGGCGGTTTCGCGTATTCGTCGATCACCGCGGGCAGGCCGGCGACGAAAACCGAAGGATGGATCTACCTGCATTTCGAGAGCGGCGGATCAAGGGTGGCTCGATTCAATCTGAGTTGGGTTCTGAAAGGCGAGAAGACTGGGGATGGGGATGTGCCGAATTGGGTCGGTGATGAGTAACTGCTCATAAGATTGCCGGCTGGGAGCCGGCGCGCCCAGGAATAGAGCCCCAGTGGCACGAGTGTCTCTCCCGTGTCGGCCTGGAAGTCCTTTGTTCACGGGCGAGACGCCCGTGCCACTGAATGGCTGCCGATGACGTCAAGTTGCACGGCAAGCCAAGGCCGATCAGTTCTTCTTTAAAACCCTCTTATCCCCAATGCGCTGCGTGAACCCGATGGAATCGAAGTGTTCCAGCAATGGGAGCGAGTATTTGCGAGAGGTGCCGAGCATGTCGCGGAGATCGGCGACTGTAATCTCGCCGGTTTCTTCGATGCGTTGGGCGACGACATTCTTTGCGTGCGCGAAGGTGTCGCCGTGCAGGATGACGTCGTTGCTGATTTTGATGATCTCGTTGGATTGAATCAGGAGGTCGAAAACGGCTTCGGATTCCTGGGGCGGCTTGTAGTAGTCGATGAGGTCGCGAGGTCGGGGAGTTTCGAACGGTTTGGCTTTCGTCTGGTCGAGCATGCCTTTCCTGATCTTTTCGGCATTACTGCTGAGCTGTGGCCGGCGGTCTGCGAGGTGGACGCAGCGTTCAGTGCGTTCCAGGCGGCCGCGGGCGATGCCTTCTTTGACGGTGAGGCCGAGGAGCGGGTTGTCTTTTGTTTCGGGAATACGGCGTTTGATGTCGTTGTGGGTGAGGCCAAGAAGGATGGGCTGTTTGGCGTGGAATTTTTCAAGTTCTTTGACGATCTGGTCGAGGAGGCCTTCCATGACTTTGCGGTGGACATAACGCTCGGTGCGGCCCTCGTGGACGGTCAGGCAATCGTCGCCAATGGCTTCGAGGCAATCGCTGACTTGTGTTTCAGAGTAACCAAGAGATTTGGAGAGCTCATCGAGTGTCGGAGGAAGATCCCGTGCGCGGATGAGCTCGGCTTCGACCTGGGTCTTTGGATCGCCGCTGCCGACAGATTTCAGGTAATGGATAAATGCCGTCTGGAATCGTGATACTTTTCGATCACCTATGTGCAGGATTCTGCCTCCCCCGATGGTGCGCTGCGGCGACATCATGCGAATGACGAAACGGTCCTCCCGATCGGCCACGACGTGATCCTCGAGACGGAATTGGACGAACGCGGTTTCACCGGGGCCCAGCCGTGTGTTGCGGTCGAGGAATACGGCACGGGCCACGGCTTCTTCGGTGCCGAGGTGGAGTTTGACCTTCGTGAAGTTCTTGAGGGGTTGGCGAACCTCGTCCAGGAGGAAGAGTTCACCAGCCAGGAACTTTGATGATTGAAGCCGTCCAGGACTTACGACCTGGCAACCTCGCGCGACTTCGCCGGACTTGACTCCCGAGAGATTGAGCGCAGCGCGCTGGCCTTCTTCTGCTTCCTCGGCCGTGTTGCCATGCACCTGGATGCCGCGGACTTTGACGCGTTCCTGTTGGGGGAGGAGCTCGAGCTCGTCCCCGAGCTTCGCTTTGCCGCCGGTGACTGTGCCGGTGACGACACAACCGAAGCCTGATTTGGAAAAGGAACGATCGACGGGCAAACGAAACCAGGCGCGCTTGTTTTCCTTAGTGAATGCTTTGAGCTCGTCCGCCAGTTTCTGCCTCAGTTCTTCGACGCCATCGCCTGTGATGGATGAGAGATGGCAGATGTCTGAGCCTTCGAGCTTTTTTCCTTCGAGCAACTCTTTGATTTCTTCGTCGACAAGTTCGAGCGTCTCTTCGTCGACCATGTCTTTCTTGGTGACGGCGACGAGTCCACGCTGGATGTCGAGCAGCTCGAGGATCTGCATGTGCTCTTTAGTCTGGAGCATGACGCCGTCATCCGCGGCGACGACCAGGAGCGCGAAGTCGACACCGGTTGCGCCTGCGAGCATGTTTTTGATGAAACGTTCGTGTCCGGGGACGTCAACGATTCCGGCTTCGATTCCGCCGGGGAGCTGGAGGTGGGCATAGCCGAGATCGATGGTCATGCCGCGCTCTTGTTCCGCGGGCAGGCGATCCGGGTCTGTGCCGGTGAGGGCTTTAACGAGTGTGCTCTTGCCGTGGTCTATGTGTCCGGCTGTGCCGATGATGAGATGGGCCATCGAGTGGAATCAGGTATCAGGTGTCAGTGTCGGGATTCAGGAATCAGGTGTCGGGTGTCAAGAATCAGAAGTCAGTTCGTTAAGGCTCGGGCAGGCGAGGCAAAAGACGGAGCGATTTATGGCTCAGATGAGGACATTCGAGATCGCAGTCGCGAGGGTCTCCAATTCCGCGTCCTTAACTGTGCGCAAATCCAGAGTGCAAGTGTCATCGAGGACGTATCCAAAGACAGGTGGGTCTCCCATTCTGAGATTGCGGCTGAGAATGTTGGCCGACGTTTTCTCGGTCTGAATAGCCACGCCCGCACTTGGGATCTCTTCTCCTGGGACGGAGCCGCCGCCGACCGTGGCCGTCGTCTCGATGACTGAGAATGACGTGTTCGGTATTTCAGTTTCGAGCAGCTTCACGAGTCTTTCTGCGCGCTCTCGAACGGAATCCTGCGTTTCTTTGATCATGCTCAAGACCGGCAAAGACTCTTCGATGGCGTCTTGGCCCTCGAGATAAAGTTCAAGTGTTGCCGCAAGCGCTGCCAGTGTGACCTTGTCGACCCGCAGGGCTCGTGAGAGCGGATTCTTCTTGAGTTGTTCGATGATGTCTCTGTTTCCAAGCAGCATGCCCGCCTGCGGTCCGCCGAAAAGCTTGTCACCGCTCATGGCGACGAGGTCCGCGCCGGCGTTGATGGCCTGCTGCACGAGGGGTTCATCGGCGGCGATTCTTCCTTCATAAATGTCACCGGCGCCGCTGCCAATGTCGAACAGCACGGGGACATGATGTTTGCGGCCGAGGGCGACCATCTCCTCGATGCCTGGGTATTCAGTGAAGCCGACGATGCGGTAATTGCTCGTATGGACTTTGAGTAGAAGGGCTGTGTCTTCGTCCATCCCCTGCTCAAAATCGCTGATGCGGACCTTGTTGGTGGTGCCCACCTCAACCATTTTCACGCCGCTCGCGTTCAGGATGTCAGGTAGACGAAAGCTGCCGCCGATCTCGACCATCTCCGCCCTTGGGATGATGACCTTACGTCCTCTCGCAAGGCCCTGCAGAGCGAGGAGCATCGCGGCGGCGTTGTTATTGACGATGTGAGCTGCGGGTGCACCAGTCCATGCTTTGAGAAGTTCTTCGGAATAGAGGAGGCGGCTCCGTCGTTCGCCGGTTTCCTGATTAATTTCCAGAGTGCTGTAGGAGCCGGCCATTTCCTGGATGGCTTGAACTGCTCTTTCGGAAAGCGGTGCACGGCCAAGTCCGGTATGGAGGACGACACCTGTCGCGTTGATGACCGCGATCGGCGAACGCAATCCCTGGAGACGTTTCAGTGAGCGCATTTCGAGCTCGGCAGCCAGATCGGTTTTGCCGTTCCATTCGTCAGCAAGGATGGAGGCGCGGGTCTCGTCGATGACTTCTCTGGCCGTTTGGACAAGGAGTGGCTGGGGCAGGGAAATGCGGTCAGCCAGCACGCGTGCGAGGTCATCTACGGATGGAAGATTTCTGAGGAGGCCTTTGGACATGATGTGATTGTTGCTTTGGGACAGCTCCTGGGTGCGCCGGCGTCTCGCCGGCATGGCGACCTCCGGTCGCTCCCGGAAGCCAGCGGGACGCTGGCGAGCCCAAGTTCATAACCGAAGCACACGGATTATAGCCAGTTGAATCTGTCTGTAGAAACCGTGCAGCCTTACATGAAATGTGCTGATTGATTTTCGGGTTCAGCAATCAAGAATGGCAGACCAATTGAGAGCAAACCATCAAACCAACTCTTGAGGTTAACAAAATGGCTGACCGACCAAACATCGTTCTGATTCTCAACGACGACATGGGCTTTTCGGATCTCGGCTGTTACGGCGGCGAGATTCAGACTCCGAATCTTGATGAGCTGTCGGACAACGGTATTCGATTCACGCAGTTCTATAACACGGCCCGATGTTGTCCGACGCGTGCTTCGCTGCTCACGGGTTTGTATCAGCACCAGGCCGCGGTGGGTCACATGATGGGCGATTACGATCACGATGGTTATCGTGGCGACTTGAGCCCGAAGAGCGCGACGATAGCGGAAGTCCTGGGCGCAGCGGGATACTCAACCTATATGAGCGGCAAGTGGCACGTGACGCGGCATAACGACGGCCCAAAGCACAACTGGCCGATTCAGCGCGGGTTTGATCGCTATCATGGCACGATTACCGGCGCGGGCAGTTTCTTTCAGCCGACGACTATGACCATCGATAACGAACGCGTCGACCCGCCCGATGAGGACGATTACTACTACACGGACGCTATCAGCGACTGGGCCTGCAAGTTCATCAATGAACACGAAGACGAAAAACCGGAGACGCCCTTCTTTGCCTACGTGGCCTATACGGCGCCTCACTGGCCGCTTCATGCGCCGGAAGAGACCACTGCAAAATACAAGGGGCGTTTCGATCGGGGTTGGGACAAGCTTCGTGAAGAGCGTCTGGAACGCATGATCGAGATGGGCATCATCGATCCGGAGTGGAAGCTGACGCCACGTGACGAATCGCAAGTTCCGTGGGAAGAGGCCGAATCCAAGGAGTGGCAAGCCCGACGCATGGAGGTCTACGCCGCGCAGGTCGACCGCATGGATCAGGGCATCGGACGAATCATCGAGACGCTCAAGGACACCGGCCAATTGGACAACACGCTGATTATGTTCCTTGCGGACAACGGCGGATGCGCAGAGGAAATTGGTGGTGGTTGGGGCAACAACATGCCCAAGAACAGAATAGCCACAGCCAAGACACGAGACGGCCAGGACGTGATCTTCGGAAACGATCCAAACTACATGCCCGGTGGCGAGGACACCTATCAGAGCTACGGGGTGCCCTGGGCAAACGTCTCAAACACTCCGTTCCGGCTCTACAAGCACTGGGTGCACGAAGGCGGAATCGCGACTCCTCTGATTGTTCATTGGCCGGATAGACTCGCAGCCAGGGGCGAATTCCGTACTCAGCCCGGGCAGCTCCCCGACATCATGGCTACGTTTATCGAAGTGGCAGAAGCCGAGTATCCGACCGAGCGTGATGGCAACGAGATATTCCCGCTCGAAGGAAAGAGCCTGACGCCTATCTTTGACGACAAACCGAACGAACGTGAAATCCTCTACTGGGAACACGAGGGCAACCGCGCCGTCCGCAAAGGGAAATGGAAGCTGGTGAACAAGTACCCCGGCGATTGGGAACTCTATGACATTGTCGCCGACCGAACTGAACTGAACGACCTGGCTGCCCAGCATCCTGAGGTAGTCAATGACCTTGTCCCGTTTTACGAAGAATGGGCAGAGCGTTGCGGTGTGGTGCCCTGGGACGAACTGATGGAAGAGCAGAGGAAGAAGAGAGATGGAGAGAAGTGAGACGGGGAGACGGGGAGACATGGAGACGGGGAGACGGGGAGGCATGGAGACGGGGGAGACATGAATAGGATGGCGGAGTGGGGGAGTCATGAAATGATGGTTGGGGAGTGAGGTCGGCTCTTCCCTGATTGCTTATTCCGTTTACTCAATTCCTCAATTCCTTTTCAACTATGCCTGTCACCGTAAACGGCGAGATCATCACCGACGACGAAATCTATGACGAATACAATCGTCTGCGGGGGATTGCCGAAAATGGCCCGGAAGGACTTTCCTGCTGCGAGGGACAGGAGGAATTTCAAGAGATGGCGAAGAACAACATGATCGCGCGGATGCTGCTCGCTCAGGAGGCCGGACGTCAGAGGATCAGTGTTCCGCAGGAGAGTATCGATGCAGCCGTTGAAGAATTGAAGGCGGAGAATGAAGGGAACTTTCAATTCGAGGCGTCGTTGAGGTGTCCCGAGGATCGGGCGAAGCTGAACTCAAATATCCGCACGCATCTGATCATTGAAAAACTGCTCGAAGGCGAGGTGGGCGGGATGCCTGTGTTGTCTGAAGAACAGTCCGAGCAGTACTACCACGACCACATGGACAGCTTTGTCTCGCCGCCAAAGATACATGTGAGGCACATTCTCAAGAGCCTCGACCGCGGTGCCGGCAGGCGGTCGTATAACGAATTAGTCGATGTGCGCGCGAAGCTGATGGCCGGCGAGGAATTTCAAAAGCTCTGTGATGAACATTCGGACAGGCCCGGCGAGGAGGGCGACCTGGGCTGGTTTTCGCCGGGCGAAATCTCTGAGGAGTTTGAGGCCGTTGTCTTTTCGATGAAGCCGAACGAAATCAGCCCGGTCTTCATGACGCCCTTTGGATACCACATAGCGACCGTCATTGGCCGCGTGGACCCGGCGCCGTATCCCCTCGAAGAAATCAGGGAGCAGGTGCAGCAGATTGCCGCAGACCAGATGCGGCTTGAAAAGACAGCAGCCTATGTTGAGACATTGAAAAGGAAGGCAGAAATTGAGGAAACAGAAGAGGATCTGTAATTGTGTGACGCCAATCTTTCTGATGTGCGCGCAATACGATCAGCCTGCTCGCCACAAGGAGGAGCGCAAAAGGATGGATGAGATCGGCATCTGGAATAACCTCATCGTCGTGAAGGATGCCCGGCATGGCTGCTGGAACCTGCACCCATGGTTCAAACCCATGGTCGAGCACATGCTGAAGTTTTCTGAGGAAAGACTGCGGAAATAACAGTAAAGGGCGGCGCTCGGAAAATCTTACTTCTTGCCCATTCGGCTCCGCAGGTATGCCTCGATGAACATGTCGATATCGCCATCGAGAACCGCATCGACGCGGCCGGTCTCTGCATCTGTGCGGTGGTCCTTGATCATCTGGTATGGCTGCAGGACGTAAGATCTGATTTGGCTGCCAAACGCTATCTCGCCCTTTTCGCTGTAAAGCTTGGAAAGCTCTTCTTCACGCTTTTGCTCCTCCAGCCGTGAAAGCCGTGCCTGCAGGAGTTTCATGGCTGCGCGGCGATTGGCATGCTGCGAGCGTTCGGACTGGCACTGCACCACGATGCCGGTTGGCTGGTGCGTCATGCGGACCGCGGAATCCGTTTTGTTCACATGCTGCCCGCCGGCACCACCGGCCTTGTAGGTGTCGACTTTCAGGTCGTTGTCAAGAATCTCGATGTCCCCACCGTCTTCAAATTCAGGGATGACGTCGACCGAGGCAAAGGAGGTGTGCCTGCGATTGCCTGAGTCAAAAGGCGAGATTCGGACCAGCCGATGGACGCCAATCTCAGCCTGCAGATATCCGTAGACCAGTCGTCCCTTGATGTTGATCGTCACGCTTCGAATGCCGGCCTGTTCGCCGTCCTGCCAGTCCAGAACTTCCGCTTTGAACTTGTGCTCTTCAACCCAGCGTGAATACATGCGGTAGAGCATCACTGCCCAGTCACACGACTCTGTACCGCCAGCTCCCGCGTGGATGCTGAGGTAGACGTTCTTTGAATCGTTCTTGCCGCCCAGCATGGCCTGGAATTGAAGCTGGCCGATCTCTTTTTCTACCGCGCCGATTTCGCTGCCTACCTCGGCCAGGGACTCTTCATCAGATTCTTCCTGTGCGAGCTCGTAGAGAACGCTTATCTCTTCGAGGTTTTCGGTCGCCGCCTCCAATGGCTTTATGACGCCCCGAAGGTTGCTCAGCTCCTGGACGAGGTCCTGAGCTGCCTGGCCCATATCCCAGAAGTTGGGCTTGGCCATCTCTGTTTCAATTTCCGCGGTACGGGTCTGTTTTGCATCGCAGTCAAAGTGACCCCCTCAGGTGGTCGAGGTCCACCTGTAGTTGTTGCAGTTTCTGCTCGATTTCAGCGGTTGTGAGTTCCATGAGTCGTAATGCGTAATGAGTAATGAGTAAGGTGCGTTTGAGAGTTCGAACGGCGTGTGGAGAGCTGAATCCCACTCCAGTCTCACTCCAGCCAGTATTTCTTCGGCAGTTCCCAGCTATCCAGTGTCTGGACGGCTCGCATCATGCCCTGGATGGCGTGCTGGGTGTTGTCCATTCGAATGATCGTGCTCATCACGTCTCCTCGAACGCCGCCACGTGTGCGGAGGGCATCTTTTGCATAGAAGAGGTTATCATCTCTGAACTGCAGTTGCATCAGGGAACGGCACGCCAGGATGATCCCGATGCGGTATCTCTCTGCACGATGCCTGTCGCTGAGAGATTTCGCGAGCTTGTAGGCATCCACCAGCCCCTCGAGGTAGACACCCGTCGATGCGGCAAACGGGGGCCCGTATGTCTTGCACCATTTGGGCGCGGAGAAACGGCCGTAGTGGTCCGGGGGGAATTTTACACGCTCCTGAATGGAAAGAATGAAGTCGCTCATCTCGAAAACAAAGTCAGAGTATTCTTTGTTTGCCTTCACCGAATCGGCGCGCGCGTAAGCTTGAGTGAGCCAGGGGATTGAAGCCGGATGCTTGTCCTTCCTGTAATAATCACGGTGATATGCGAATGCCTTCTTGACAACATCGTACGCCTCACGATCACCCCTGCGCGTGAAGAGCTCCATCAGAGCGACCAGCCCCTCGCCGGAGTAGTAACGCTGCAGGAATTCATCGGACCTGGAAAACTTGTCCTTGCCTTTGGGATGATAAATCGTACGGAACGAACCATCCTCCCGGAACATGAAAAACAGGAAATTGCGCAGGCCCTGGAATTGTCGGTCATACTCTCTCTTGTGATCGATGTGCAGCAGTGATCGCACGGCAAAGGCTGCCGATCCGAGCTTACATTTCTCTCTGAAATAGATGAATCCCAAGCCGAGCTTCGATGCCTCTCGATAATAGCGCCGGAGATTGAAGGCGAGGTTGCGCCGCGAGGCTTCATGGTATCTTTCATCTACAAAGAAGCGGCCAAGCTCGTTGAGGCACAGCGTCGACATCCATTGCCGAATCATGTTGTTCGACGTCGAGTACTTTGCGCCGTTCACATACCACTGGTACTCCAGTGCACCGTCCCATCGCTGTCCGGTCAGCAACCATTCTCCGCCGAGGCGGATGGATTCCGTGACCGATTTTTCGTTGACTTCCTGCGGGAGAACGAGGGTGTTGCAGCGGAAGAGCTCGACGACTCTTCTCGGCGCCGAAGTCTCGAGCAGGTGTACCGTCGGCACGAGAAAAACCTCTGATTCGGGATGGGTGAGCACGGCTCTGGCGATGACGCCTGATTGAAGGCTGGGCAGGCTCCGTATCTTTCGGTCGGCCGAATTGCGTGCCGCGATTTTCAGCAGCTCCTGGGATGACGGAATCCCATCGGGTTTCTTATCCTTGCTTCCAACGATCATCTTCATCAACGCCTTGGCGGCCTCGCTGCGCACCTCGGTGGAGCTGTCTTTCTGCGTAACTGCCGCCAGGTCGGACATCGCATCCCGGGCGCGGGCGCCGAGGAGTTTCAGGCCCGTGGCTGCATCGAGCCTGGTGGAAATCTCAAAGTTCTTCAGTCCGTCCCTGAAGACGGGTACTGCGGCTGTCACAAGCTTCTGCAGCATGCTCGCCCTCTTATTCTTGATCGCATCATCGACCAAAAGGAGGAGGGCACGTCCTCCGAGCTTGCGTTTGGATTCTTCCGGCGAGGTGAACAGGTCCAGCGCGGCCGGCAGCTCGTGCTTTTCTCTTGAACCGATTTCAGTCAGGGCCACGTACGCCTGCCATTCTGCTTTCTTCGAACGCTTGAGCACATCCTGCAGATGCGGGAGGGCGAGCATCCGGATGTTCGCTTTTTTGGCCAGCCGATCGAGAAGCCGTCTGGTCGAGTATGCACCCGTGATGGGCACGTAATTGAGAAACGTCGCCTGTCTGGTCTTTCCATTCACTTTGCCGCTGAACCGGATGCTGTCGACCCCGAGGATGACGATGGAATCAATGACATCCAGATCCTTCTCGAGCTTTATCTCCTGCTGCAGAATGAACAGTTCGAGCCTTGCGTAGGCGACTTCTTCTTTTTGCAGGCCGCCGCCGTAACGATCGTCTTTCAGAGTGTTTCTCATCGCCGAGGCGAGTCGCAACGGCAGCGTATCGCCACCACCTGAGTAACAGCCGCGGCTCTTGCCCTGATTGCGGACGAGCACGAAAACCTTGTGTCTATGCTTCTGAAGTCGCTGCAGAATATCTTCCGGCACGGGAGTGCTCTCGGCATCAGAATGGTCGAGCAGCAGCGAGCGCGCGTACCGCATCAGGGCGACCTTTTCGTCCTGAGTAAACTTCGTCCGATCAGCCTGCAGCCAGGGCAGAAACGCGATGACCGAGAGAGCGGTAATAATCCAATTCATAGGATAGGTCGCTGATGAAGGAGAAAAGGGCGGAGATTCTATAGCCGCACTGGATCCGATGCATCGAAGGTCAGGCAACTTCAGACTCTGATGCAGCGAACTTGCCTCAGCCCATCGTTCCCAATTCTGTCGGATACCCGTAAGACGTTCCAAGCCGGTGTGCGGGCAAGGGCCAGCTCTGGCCGCCGAGGTTCTGGAAATGCTCGCCTTTGCCACACAGCCAGGTGAAGAGCTCGGCCACGCGGTTGCATCCGCGGAACTGGTCACTCATCTGGTCCGCAGGGGTCTCGTAGTTTGCCGTCGCGGGATCGAAATCTGGTTCAACGATCCAATCGCGAGTGGGAGCCTGCGTTCGCCAGTAAAAATACTTCAGCAGGTTGCGCACTCCGTCGGCCGTGCTCCTGGAACGGCGATGCCAGATCTGGTACGCGGTCAAAAAGATCGATCCTGCTGGCGCGGCAGTGGCCCTGGCGGCTCCTATTCGATCGTAGTGCTGCATGCCCCGCGCAATATTCTTGACGAGGTGTGAGCCCGGTACGACTTCAGTGGGTCCATTCTCAGCAGGAGTCTCCTGCGGGTAATAAAAGACCTGCAGATAGGGAAGCACCAACTTGAAATCAAAATTGCCATCGACATGCCAGCCCTGGCTTCCCGCCGGGCACTTGATTCTATGATTGCTCATGAGGATGGGCAGATGAAAGTCCTTCCCCAGCAGCGATCGCACGGCGCCGGCCGCTACGGGGTTGATGGTGACGTTATCGTGAAACCACGCTTCCTTGAGGATCTCGGTCGGTTCCATCTGTGGCTGAGCATCCACGTATTCCAGCGTGCGGCGGTTGACCTCTTCAGGGACGACGCCTTCGAGCATGAGGTAACCGTTTTTGCAGAACTCCAGCACTTCACTGTCCGTCAGTGTCGGGGCACAATCGTAGGTGGTCACAGTTGCCTCCAGCGTTCGAGAATAAATTCGCAGCCAAGGCCCTTGGGATTCAGTTCATCCATAAGAAGCGACAGGTCAGGAAACTGGACCACACGCCAGCCGTCATTGATCGCATCGAGGGCCGAGCGATAGGGCCACTCCTCTGGATTGGCGGATATCTCCTGCCTCTTCCCGTCCACCACCATCGAGATGCCGAGAGCCCCCGATGATAGAGAAGAACTTGCGGCCTGAATGTAGAGGATGTCCTGCCGGGCTCCGGCCTTCTGGTTTTCCCAGCCGTCCTCTTCGCCGTACAGGTAGCGATGCTTTTCCGCCGGCAGAAAGTCGGCCTCATTTGCGAAGACGTTATGGCCATGCATTTCGTAGAAAAGATCCTTTGCGCAGAAGCATTGGACCATCAGGCGGCGATGTTTCAGATGCGTCGGCAGCACGCCGTGCCAGCTTTGCGCCCTGAAGATGATGGCGCTGCCGGCCTCGACCGGTACCGGGCGCAGCTCACAATTATCTAGAAGGAAGTCGTTATCCGGATAGTAGGGCTGCTCTCCTTTTGTCCCGAAAGAAAAATGAAGGTGATGGCTTCCCCTCGCGACCACGAATGCGCCATTGTTTGCGAAGGTCTGATCGAAGTAGAGCAATGCTGTCAGAGAGGTCGCGGAAAAAGCATCACGGACGTCTTTCAGAACTCGCCCATCATTGTGCCAGCCTGCACGCTTCCTGCGGTCTTCGGAACCGAAGCCGGGCATCCTGGCTGCCTCGACCTCATCGTGGGCATCGCGCCCACCGGCATCTCGTGCTCCATTGTGGCAGCACAGAACCGCCTCCTGATCGAAGTAACTCACAAAGGCATCCACGACAGCCATGATCTTGGGGTGACAGGTCGCATGGACCATGGCCTCTTCCGATCGCAATTGTGCCCAGGAGAGATTGTGAGTTTCGTGTTCCCCTGCTTTGCACTCAAAGGCCGCCTGGGCCTCTTTCACCTCATCGGCATTCAGGACGTTTGGGACAACGACGTAGCCGTCGATCAAAAGCCGGACAAGAAGCTGGTCGACGTTCATGGGTATCGCGTTCGAAAAAGAATCCCCTCTCATCACTTCAAGAGGGAAGTCTCTGGATTATCCGAGGCGTTAACAGAATTCAATCCTGATGAGACTCCATTCCGAAGGACAACTTTCTCATATTCGGCTGGACCTGCTTTTGAGGGCAGGATTTCCGCCCTGAATACGACGACTCTCCTAAAGCGTGCGCTACAGACGCTTGGCGAAACGTGAGGATTCGCGGCCACAGGATGCTGCTTTCCAAAGCCGAAATAATCTCATCGAAAGAGACTCCTTTGCCGCTGGAAGATTGGGAGATACTGTCCATCGAGCGACAATATGAGAATGGCCATGGTCGTTGGGAACACCGGGCCGACGCCCTGGCGATGCGCACTGCTCTGAGATGGGTAGGGCCAGTGGCCGTCTCCCTTCTGGCGTTTGACAAGGACCTTTCTCGTTTTGCCTGCAAACTCTTCGTAGCCTGTCCCTCCCATCTGAAAGAAGCCTTGCATCAGGTACCAGGTGCTGATGAAGAAGTAACCTCTGTACTGAGACCCGCCCCAGCCAATCTCGAAGCTCTTCAGATACTTCAGGGACTCGCTCATCTTGTCGTCCACCTGGTTTTCAAAGATGCCTTTCAGCAGGACGCAGGTGCCGGTGACTCCGTATTCGGGAACGGTACTTCGGCCGGGCCGGTACACGAATCCGCTCTGGCCGTCCTTCGTCCTGACGAAACCGCTGTTGACGTATCCCATGGCGAAGTTGATGACGCTGTCGTCGATGGAATAGCCGCACTGGCGAGCCGCATGCAGGCACAACAGTTGCCATGACGCAACGGACAGATCGCTTTCGTGGGTGTGTGGCGAGTAGCGCCATCCACCTTTTTCAGCTTTCGCTTTCGGCACCTTCTGGGAGCTGACGATGACGTTGATCGCTTTCCTGCACCATTGGGCCAGTTCCGCATCCTTTTCGGCATCCTCGTGCATACCCAGATACGACAGGGCGAACAAAGTGCAAATGGCGTGGACATACATCGAGTCACCAATGCTCCCGGCGTACCCGTCGCTGGTCATTGAAGATTGAACGTATTTCATGGCCCTCTCGACAACGACTCCATGGTTTCCTTCGCCAGGAAGATGGCCATTTGCCAGAAAGGCAAGCCCTGCCAGACCCGTCACCGCGGTGGGGTACTTTGGGCTCGACCAACTGCCGGCGGCCCCGCCGTCCTTCACCTGCTGAGAGGCTAGCCAGTGCAGGCCGGCTTCGATGGCCAGCTCGACATCGTCGCTCATCTTCTGTGATGGCTCTGCCCTGGCGGGCTGGGCGGCGGGGAATGCCAGGAGGAGGCAGGTCAGAAGGACGCCAGAGTGCATTCCAAGGTTATGCCGTCGTCGCTTGCAGGTCCCGTTTTCCCGATAATCCCGATACATCCGCTGGCTTTCGCCACAGTCTTGTCGGGCTGGTATGCTTGTTTGGATTCTCATGCTGTCTACACTAGCAACCAGCACAGGACCAGGCCAGTGCCAGATCATCCCAATAAACACATACGTGAAGCGATCCGGTACGCAGAAGAAAATGGGTGGACAGTTACAGAAGCCGGTGCTCGCGCCCACATATGGGGAGTGGTCTGGTGTCCGGAACGAAGCCGCGAGGGTTGCCAGATCCGGATTATGTCTACTCCTCGTAATCCGGAGAGTCATGCCCGAGACATCCGCCGGGGTGTTGACCGATGTCCCCATTCGTGATGGCAGGGACGCAAAATCGTTCGTCGTTGAGGAGCGCCCGTAACCACAGGATTCAAAAAATGAGGGAACACCACTTTACACTGATCCTGACAACCAATCCGGATGAGAAAGAAGCGGACATGCTGTACGGCATTCTTGATGATGGGACCCTGTCGACTATCGTAGGTGTTCCGCAGATTAGTTTTCATCGGGAAGCCCAATCGCTGGAACAAGCCATTCGGAGCGCCCTGGATGACGTGAGGGTCGCTGGCTTGGAGATAGAGCGTGTCGAGATGGAACCAGAGGCAGTAGTCCAGCCGGCGTAGGTCGGCGCCGCCCGGTCACTGTTTCGTTTTCCTGTCTTGCAGCCGGAGATGATACGGCAGTTCCTTGGATACTCTCTTCGCAGATTGCCCACTCATTTTTTCTTGGGCAGCTTCCAACGGTATTGTCCCATTCGGCCGAGGAAAGGCGGTACGGTGTCGCGGTAATAAATGATCTTGATCCTCCCTGCCTCCTGGAGAACTTTTCTCAGGTAACCGACATAATTCGGGCGGCCACTGGGAGGGAGGATCGGCTCGATGGGTCTGAACCGAGCGAGGTCACTGCGCACGACCCGGTAGAGAAAAGCCCCGTGCAGCAAGCCCATCTGATAGACGGGGAGGCGTGGATTATCTTCCAGAAGCTCGAAGACATCCACGTTGACACGTTCACGATGGAACTCGACTTCAACCGCCAACTGTCTGCCGGCCTCGAAGACGCGAGCGGGGGACAGGCCCCTCCCGGCATCCAGAGCTCCTCCGGTGAATCTCAGTTTTCCCACTCGTGCTGAATAAGCAGTCACTTCCTGAGATAAATCCTCCAGTTTCCTGACCAGGTTTTCCGTCTCGTAGATTGCCGTGTCCGCGTTCGTCTGGGCGGCTTTCAGTTTGGCAATGCTCGCGGCTGCGTTTTGCAGCTCGGCGGTGAGGTGTTCCCTGAAGGGCGAAGGTTGCGAGAGAGTGATCGTCTTCAGATAGCGTCCAATGGCCTGCTGCGTCTGGTCTATTAGTGTGCGATAAACGCCACTGGCGGAGCGATTTTCTTTGAGGGCCGACTGGGCCTTTCGCAGGAGAGCGACGGCGGAATGGAGACGGGTCAGCGAAGAAGAGAGCCAGGCCATGGTCGCTTCTTCGGAGTCGCCAATGGTCCGCCGGGCGACATCAGTCCTATCTTCGGCAACCGACAGCTCAGTGCACACCTCGACATAGGAGCGCGTCCTCTCGAACTCTTCTGCCAGGACGCGCTGGTAGTCATCAAGGTCCTGCGTCTCCTTCTTTTGAAACCGGCCAATGATGCTGCTCAGCTTGCCGTACGCGGTGCGCCGGTGTCTTCCAAGAGCTCTGAGATCAATCTCCACGTCCTCGAATATCTGCGGGACCAGTTGCCCTTCGCCCGGCGCCTCTGAGAGCCGGTGCAGAGTTATCGGTGGCCGGTCGCGAAACTCCCTCAATTTGAGGTAGAAGCTATCCAGCGTGCGCGCGGAATCCGCCGCGACCGGCAGAGCCATGAGCTCCAGGTAAAGTCGTTCCACGAGACAGCGTAAAACCTGTTTCTCGAGGGCGAGCCCCTCTTGAGCCTTGTCCTTTACATTGAGCACTCTGTTGGTGGCCTGAAACTTCGCCAGCAGGTAATTCGCTTCGTCAGCGATGGTGGCTGGCGCGACTTGCTCCGATACAGCCGTGCGCAGTTGCCGCTCCAGGGTCGGGTATTCTGCCTTGCTCCGGCATACGGACTCCGGTCGGGCCAGGAATGCAAAGGGGGCAGAGGGCGTCTTGGTCAGACTCATGGCCTTTAAAGCTTCCTTCCTCTCGGTGGTCGCGCCCTTGTGACGCTCGTCCAATTCCACGAGCAACCACCTGGCGGCGAATTCCTTTTCGGTAGCGGAAATGTGTTCAAGACGATCCAGTACCATCAGCTCGGAGCAGACCAGTAGCTCGTCTTGAGCCTTTTCGTGTGCCTGGAATACCTGGGGCATTTGCTGCAGGAGCACTGGTGTGGGTGGCGGCTCAGGTTCTTTGGTCTTCCCTTTCTTGCCTTTTGTCTCCAGTTTCCGAACTATGGAAAGAAGGCTGCGCGACAACACATGATTTTTGACCAACGGCCAGAGCGGATGGTGGGGGTTGGCCCTCATCAGACGTGTGTTTCTGTCAATGAACTCCATGGCTTGTCGCCACCACTCGTGGAAGCGGTCGCCTTCAGCTTGAGACGCAATCAGGTTTGCCAACTGTTTCTCATACATCCCCACAAGGGCCTGGCGGGCCTCCTTCTGCCCTTTCAGGGCTTCCAGGATACCGCCCTGGCTGATTGAAAGAAGATGGCTCAATTTTTCCGACAGGAGCTTCAGCTTCGCCTTTGCAGCAACGGGTCTGACCTTTGCGGGTTCTTTTTGAACATCCTCCGGACCTGCTTCCTGCGTGAAGAGATCGTCATCAAAAGCTCCGTCCACCGGGCCTTGCTGAGATTCCGATTCCTTGCTGCCGAGGATGGCTTTCCTGATTTCTGTGATCGCTTTGACCTCTTGCCTCAGCCGCGAGGAGTCCAGAGATCTGATTCGCGAGGCCACCTTCAGGAGTCTGGCCGCGGAACGCTCGAGGGTTGTGAAAACCAGTTCCAGTCTGGCCGAATCGACCGATGGTTTTTCAAGCAGGACCGAGACAGCATCGCGAAGCCCGAAGAAGCGCCACATGAGATTCTTGAGCTCCCGGTAGTCCAGTAGTGGGAGCAGGACATCATCGAGCAATTGCACCACTCTCTCATTGCGGAATTCGATGTCGTCTCCGATGACGGCTGGCAGCGTTGAGAGTGCCAATACTGAGTCAATTCTTCTCAAGTCCTCCTTGTCCCAGGATGAAGAGGTCAGAACATGCTCTCGGCCAAGAAGGTTGAAAAGTGAGGTGAAAGAAGTCTCCTCAGATATCCCGATTCCATTTGCCCTGGCTTCCTCGATGATCCTTCGGTATATGCCGCCGCTGATGAAGACGCTGGCCGACTCCGGCTTGTTGCCTTTCGATGTTGATTCAGAGGCCCTTTCGAGGGCTTTGGCGAGGAATCTCAGATTCCTGATCCGTATTTCTTCCCGCGCTCCCCGGCCGAAAGAAGTGATGTCAATGAGGACGCCCTGGGAAAAGCCGCTCTGCCCCGCGCTGTCCCTGGCGCGAAGCCGCAGCAGGATTCGGTCACCGGGATAAACCTTCGCGGCCCTGAGATCGAAATGCCCCACATCCGTGAGCTTTCGATTCCGGTCGCGGAAGGGCAGCTTTACCTCTTCGGCCCCTTCCTTCTGGCCGGGCACCGGATTCACAATGTAGCTGACCGATATTTCAGAGATGCCATAATCGTCCTCCACATGGAAAGGAAGGGCCAAGCTGTCGGTCGCAGACGTATGACGCAGAACCTCTTCCGCCTTGATAAGCACGCTGGGAGGGTGGTCTTCGAGCAACTGAAACGAAACTGAAGAGGGATTCGCATTTTCAAAACCGCGCTGGTTCTTGATTCTTATTCGGAGGGTCATTTTATCGCGCAGAACGAATCGGTAGGCCCCCCTGTTGGTTTCTTCATCCCAAATCGGAATCACCGGCTTTTCCAGGATGTCCGACAGGATGACCCTCTCCGCCGCCGCCTGATTGGTCTTGAAGACGAGCCTCACCTGTGTGCCCTTGAGGAAAAGAAAAGACTGTCCCTCGAAGATGATAGTGCGGCGCTCGAGGCGCGAATAAGGCGGAGGCGTGATGTGGAGCTTGATTTCAGTGACCTGTGGGATCGACACTACCTCGACCTCAGACCAGTCCGTCTGAGCGTCCCCATACCGAACGCGGTAGCGAAAGCCTCCGCGGACGTCGGACTGGGCGAAGATGTAACGTCCCTCACCGATCCCTGTCAGCTCGCGTTTCTGCTCTGCCGGCGCATCGTCTCTCGTTCGTGACTCGAGGTGCATTTCGGGAGAGCCACCAAGCTCTCGCCCCATGAGCTCGAGCAGCTTCAGCCAAATCCGCGGCACATTTCCACGCGTCTTGACTTGCAGCACAAACTCCTGGCCTTCCCCAATTACTTCGGCGCCGGGCAGCGATTCAATCCTGATAAAACTCGGTCTGGGATACGCACTACGCGGCTGGTAGAACCTTTCCAGCATCAGCCCGAATTCATAGGGCTCGGACAAGGCTGGCAGGAAGAAACAGATGACAGAGAGACAGCTCACGAAAACCCACGGCAGGAGCCTCCGGTAACGGACCAGGCCGGCAGTGTGGTTATGGCTGTCAAGTTTCAGCGTCTCTGCCGCCAGCTCATCGATGAATTCCTTTTCTCCCGCGCTCAGATCACTCTCGTCTCGATTCAGGACATCGACGAGAGTGGAGTACCGTTCCTGAAGGGATGGCCCGAGCCCGGCCTCTATGGCATAGGCAATCTCTTTCGCCGGGCACTTTCTCAAAAGGAGCGGAAGCAGCCGAATCGAAGCAATAAGGCCGATTAGGCCATGCACGGCCACCACGAGGCGCTGTCTCTCTTCCAGCGTCAGGAAGGAAAAGCGGTCCACGTGAATCGCGATCCACACCACAGCGAGGTAAAGGACCATGCACGAGAGGAACACACACACGGCCTTGCAGGCGCGTCTGCGATAGTAGTATCGCAGTATTCCGCAGCGGAGCTCAGGTGGCAGTTTTTCAAGCTTTGAGAGCATGCTCAGATCAGACTCCAGTATTTGCGGAGAACCCACTCGATCGACAGGAGCAACAGGAGAAACAGCAGGGCGAGTTGGGATGACCAGATCTGTATGAGGTGCCGGTGCATTTCAGTGCGTGCCTTCAAATTCATGCCCGGAATAAAAACTTCCATCTCGCTGAGTGGCCGGTAATCTCCGCCACTGACACGCGACAGATTACGCAGGTAGTCGGCCCGCTGCGCCAGTATTACCAGTTCCTCGTTATCTGGCAGAACGTATAGAGGCTCCTCGCCGTTGATTCCCTCTTCCCTCACCGAGAAATGACCCGGTGGCAGGGGCGCGAAGACACTCCTGTAAAGCTCCTGAGAATTCGGCACAACCTTGGAACGGGCAATCACTGTCCCCTGGTCATCAAGAACCGATATCTCTTTGCCGGATTGAGAGCCCCATGCCTGGAAGGAATCCCCTTCCTTCAGTGTGTTCTGATCGAGGAGCGTGCGCGAGCTGTTCGTCCTGACCGCCCAATCGATCAGGTTGATGAAGATGGCCGCGTGGCGCTGAAGATGCCGCCGATTCAGACACTTCCATAGCCGGTCGCTGTGCAGCATGAACACTTTGCCTCTGCCCACCGGCCGGCAGGATATGATGGGACGACGGCTCTGCTCATCGTGCAGGAGAACCAGCGAACCGGGTCTGAGGGAGCTGTCGACGAACGGCGCCGACGCCAAATGTGAATGGAATGAACGTGTCAGCGGATGAAACGCCCCAGCTTCGGTCAGACGCAGGTCACGAAGCGACTTTCTGGTTAGACGGTTCTCCACTGAAACTGCGGACGGCTTCAGCGGGAAGAGGTCCTTCACAAATGCGGGGTAAGCCTCTGCGTCTCCCGGGGCGAGGAGAACGAGCGTCTTCCCGCTTTCCTTCACAAGAGATTCGACCTGCTTCCATTCGCTGTCGTTCAGGGCGGCAGACTCAAACCTGCCCAGCATGACCAGGTCGTAGATGTCGAGGATCTCACGGGTGCTCGGCCACGATCCTTTGAACAGGCCGCGCTCGAACTTCCCGTCTTCCTGCACGGCCCGGACAATGCTGTTGGCATCCACGTAAGGGAGACGGCTCATGATGTTGACCACAAATCGCGTTTGCCAACGAGGCCTGTCGTCCAGGAGAAGGACTCGAATCTTCTCGCGGCGCACTTCAAGAACAAAGGCCCCGGCATTGTTGCGATCCTTAAAGGCATCCTGTTCCACAGATTGAAGCTCGACCGAATAGTGCTTCAGCCCTTCGGCGGTTGGCATCACGGGGACGTAGACGATCTGGCGCCCCTCCTTCACTTCGATATCTTTGGCCGCGATCTCCTGCTGCCCATCGCGGATAAGAAGCTTGCTGGCCGTGGGAGATCTGACCGCGGCCTTCACGAGCACTTCCACGGAAAAGAGTTGGTCCTTGATGCCGATGGGCGGTGCCCTGACCTCAGCGACAGCCAGGTCGTAAGGTTCCTCCAGGTGGCCCACCCCGGCGCAGAAGATCGGAACGCGTTTTTTGACATACTGCTTCAGGACGTTGCTCACCGGCTCGTCGCTCATATCCAATCCGTCGCTGATGACAATGACACTGGTCAAAGGAAAAGCGGATGACTCGGTGATGATGTCATGCAATCGGCCGCGGAGGTCCGTCCTGCCTCTCACCGGCTCGATCACGCGTGGGATGCCGCCAGGGCCGACCGTGACGGCTTCCCCTTTCATCAAGTCCATGACCTGAATGTACTGTTCCGGCGCCCACTTTCTGACCTCAGGGATCAGCTCGGTGACTGCCCTGTTGACTAGATCGAGCCGCTTGCTCGATATGATCTCGTCACTCAGTTCCGTAACGGAACCGCCGCCCTTGCTCAGAGAATCTTCATCGATTGCCCTCTGCAACTTCTGATATCCGGCAACCAGTCGGCCTAGGGCATCGCATACTTCGTCCGGCGAAGTGGCTGCCGAAGGAGATTCTGTTCCCAGGTCGGCAATTGCTTCCTTGAGTTGGTTATTCTCGTGTTGGAGGGATTCGTATTCTTTTCGGGCTTCCGGTGAAAGGCTGTCGAGTGGCAGCCCTGCCTCGCCTTCGCTGAATCTGATGAACAGGGCCGTCGAATGGTCCAGCAATGCGCTGCCCGCCCTTTTGATGAGTGGGCTGTCCTCGCCGTGTTCTGTCACTTCACGCTGAAACTTCCGGACCTGTGCCAGCAGTTGCCGGAGATGCAGAGAAGATTGGTGAAAGCCGGTTCGTTGGTCGTCAGCCTTCACCTGATCGGGATTGAGGAATCGCGCGAGAGCCAGTGTATCGATTGGAGGCATCGACGAATCGCTGACGGTCATGCTCTCGCTGTTGTCCACGAGGATGAGAATTCTGCCGGGAAAGAGCAGCCTTCTGACGACATCCAGGCTCGGCATAAAGACGCAGAACAAGACCAGGCCCAACAACGTAAGCCTGAGCAGGCAGAGGACGGCAATCCTCCGTCGGGGCAATCTATTGATTTCGCGATAATAGAGAAGCCAACCTGAACCAAGCAGCACGGGGAGCAGGACAACAAGCCAAGCAGGAGATATTTCCGACGAGAACTGCAGGGCCAGGTCGAGCGTTTGCGAGGGCTTCATATGGCTGCCCTCGTAAAACGCTTCTGATACGCCAGCTCCACGAGCATCAACAGCAGCGCTGCTATCAGGAAATAAGGATACGTCTCACGTCCTCCCCGGCCGGCGAGGAGCGCACGGGTCAGCTCCGCGCCGTCCTTTACTTCGGTCACGTTCCACTTCTCAATCCATTTCTGTAACAACGCGCTGTCTACCGGTGTCAGGTCTGAATCCAGGCGCGGCCCCTGAACTCCAAACCATGTGTGGCGAACACTGTTGCCCAGAACGCTGATGAGCTTGCCCATTCCGCTGCGCTTCATGCCTCTGGGATAGACTCCGGTTTCCTCTGCACCCGTCCTGGTTGTGGAAAGGGGGATCGGTGTTTCTCCCTCAAACTGGAGCGCCAGCGCGTCAAGGCCCTCGGGGGACGGGATGCGATATCGGACTGGCTCGCCCGTCTTGAGTGTTCGGGGATAAATTTTGCCTGCCGCGGCTTCGCGGAACAGCCGGTAAAGAAAAGGAAGATATGTCTCCCTGACGGGGAGCGTGTTATCCAGGCCATTAAGACCCGACGCCAGCAGCAGCACTCGTCCCAGTTGCACCTTCTTCCTCATGAGAAGCGGACGGTGATCGTCGAAGCGTATCAGGATGTCTCTGGGGTCTGTCCGGTCCTCATCGTAGACCAGGTCGAACCAGTGGAAGAATTGTGCCTCACCGATTCGACCCGCTTCATGGGTGGCAAAGGCCCTGAAACCGGCATCACCGAATCCATGGTAGCCCGGCCGTTTATATTCCCTGGTAGAGGGATTGAAATCCCAGACCGGTTCCTCTCCCAGCTCGGCGGGAAGGAGTCCCGCCGTCCCCAGCACGGAATTCCAGGTCTGTTTATCTACCCCCAGCCCGGCGACCAGTACAAGCCCTCCGCCACGTTTCACGAAATCAGAGAGAAGGGCGGCCAGTCCGTCTTCCAGTGTCCTGCTTCCCTCGATGAGGACAACGTCCTGGTCAACAAAATTCTCCGGTGTGCAGGCGCCTTGCTGTAGAGAAAAAACGAGATGGGCCGGTTTGATTTCAAGTACGTCCTGTAGGAGGTCGAGTTGCACGAGAATCTTCCACGAGGTCTCGTGGGGTTTGCTGTCTTCGTCCTGAAGCAGCAGGACATTCAGTTCGTCCTCGACCTCGAGACCGGCGGTGTGCATGTCATCGTAGCGCAGCACATCCGCGCTGAGCCGTGCCGCGGCGTAATGAGACCCCGAAGACTCGAAGCGCATGTCGAAGAAGGTCTCACCCTCCAACCCCGGATGCAGAGAGACTGTCTTTTTACCAACCACCTCACCATCCTGGAGGAATTCGATCACGACGTCCCGGGCCCGCTCCGAGAAATGCTTCACCTTGACAAAGATGCGCGTGGGATGGCCCTTGAGAGAACGCTCACAGGATGCTTCTACTTGGGTGATAGCGGTGTTGGCATGGGAAGGAATCGGAGGATTCAGCCAGTAGGTGTTGCGGGGGGCGCCGCCTGCGGTGGCATCCGCCAAGCCCTTCCAGGTCAGGGCCTGGTCGTCAGCCAGGAGGAACAGATCGATGTCTTTGAAAACGAATCGCTCCCTTGTCTCCAGGATGGCCTTCACAAGTGAAGCAGGGCTCTCGCAGGTTTTCAGTGCCCGCAGCTTTTCTGCGTGTTCTTCACTTTTTCCAATGACCGCGTACTCCACCAGCCAACCCGGTTCGTCGTCCATCACGTAGAGTGACCAGCTTTCTCCCCGGCCCCAGGACGACATGAGCTGCTCCAGTGCTTGCAGGGCTACGTCCCACCGGGTCTGACCGGTATTTCCTGTAAGCATGCTGTACGATGCGTCGAGGATAATGACGCGATGGACACCTGAATGAACGATCTGCCGCTCCCGGTGTTCGTGCATCACCAATCGCGCGAAGCCCAGTATCAGCATCAGGGGGATCAACACTCGCAAGGCAAGCAGGATCACATGCTCGTTGATGATCTTGCGTTTGAGCTTCAGGAGGGCGCGGTTGAGGACGTACTGCGCACCCCAGCGATACGTGACCGGATGCCGCCGCATCCAGTAATAAATGATGACGGGCAACAGCGACAGGGGCACATACCACAAGACCGATGAGGCGCTCCAGGACACGCTACCGTCTCCCGATTCTGTTGCGGTATTCCAGGTAGCCCATGAGTGCGGCGTCGGCCCCCTCGTGTGAGTATGACGTCATCAGATGGATGTCCTGGCCCTTACTCCACGTCTCCCACTCCGACATCACCGACTGGTACTCTTCGGCGTAGAGTTTCCGCAATAGAACCGTATCAATCTTTACGGGCTTGTATGCCTGCTCCAGGTCAATGAAGTTCACCCACTGGCTGAATGGAAATGCCTCTTCGTGGCTGTCACGGACGTTAACGACCACCACCTCATGGCCCTGGTGATGAAGCCTGGCGAGCTCCCTCTGCACGGGCTCCGGCTCGTACATCATGTCGGAGATGAAAATGAGCAATCCTCGCGAAAGGCTCTGTTCCACGAGCGCACCGAGATGTCTGACGGTGTCGTCCTTGCCTTTCGCGTCATGGGAGATCAGGGCGTTAAGAACCTCAACAAGATGCAGACCCGATGACCCCAACGGACGGTGGATCCGTTCCCCTTCGGACAAAGCAAGCATGCCAATGCGATCTCCCTGCTGAACGACGAGATAGGCCAGGCACGCGGCCAGGGAAATCGCATGAGACGTCTTGGTGTGCGGTCCGTTGGCGGCCAACATCGAGGCGCTGAAATCGAGGACCAACTGCACGTTCAGACACGTGTCCTCGCGGAATCGTCTGACATAGAAACGGTCGTGCTTCGCGGATGCGCGCCAATCGATGTGGCGGATGGCATCGCCAGGCTGATAGAGCGTGTGGTGATCAAAGTCGACACTGACCCCCAGTCGCTTGCTTCCATGCGGGCCATGGAGAAGGCCATCGACGGTCTTCCTGGCCATAAGCTCCAGGTTCCGCAGGGCCTCTTTGCTTTGGGCCGGAAGGATGTCGTCGAGCGTGGGGGGCATTGAGGGAATGCGTTTAGTTTCTTACTTCTGTACCTGCGTGGGGGCTGCGCCAACTCAGAGGCTTGACATTCTTGTCAGTATACTGTTTTCTAACGAATGATGATTCTCATGCGCAAATAGGTTTTTTCAGTGACTCGTTATCAGATCGGTTTGGGAGAGATGTTATGGAATATGGGGAGCTTTACTCAGAAAAGGTTTTTGCCGGAAGAAGAACATATTATTTGGATGTCAAAGAGAATTCGTCGAGCGACCGCTACCTGGTGATCAGTGAATCCAGGCCACGTGGTGATGGCACTTATGAAAGAACCAGGGTTGTCATTTACGAAGAGCATGCCTCCGCATTAAATAAGGCATTCAAGAATGCAGTAAAATTTATGATGTTTCAGGATGATGACCGCGAAAAAGCCGAGCCTCCGAGGCGCGAGGATCGTGGCAGAGACTACGAGGAACCGGTGCAGGAAACCGATTATGAGGACCTTGATGAAGGTGCCGAATAAATAGTGCAGGCTTCCAGACCATCTCGATTGGTGGAATACATATTTTATAAATCTGTTTAAAGGAGTAGAAGATGAGTCGCATTGAATGGGAGAAGATTAAAATCAGTGATGCTGATTATGAGACGGCCGGCGTCTTGGATGTTAATAACGATGGCGTGCTGGATATCGTAAGTGGCGGATTCTGGTACGAGGGACCGGATTGGAATCAGCATAAAGTCTGTGATGTCAAAAAAGAGCATGAGTACTACAACGACTTTGCCACCATTCCCATGGATGTTAATGGAAATGGTTTCATGGACGTGGTGTCATGTAACTGGTTCGACCGGGAGATATTCTGGAGAGAAAACCCTGGCGATGGTGGAGGCGATTGGAAGACGCACCACGTCGATGAATGTGGAAATTCTGAGACGGCCATTGCCTGGGATGTGGATGGTGATGGCGAACTGGAGGTCGTTCCTAATGCGGTGAATGGGCCTCTTGCCTATTACAAATTAGCTAAAGATTCGGACGGGCGTGGAAAGGGGGAGTTTGAGAAAATAGTTATATCTGAAGTAAACCAGGGGCATGGGCTTGGCTTTGGTGATGTTACTGGGAATGGCAAAGGAGATTTTGTGGTAGCGAACGGATGGTGGGAAGCACCTGAAAAGGAAGATGGAACCTGGACGTTTCATGACGACTTCGAACTGGGTTCAGCGAGTGTTCCCATTCTCATCGAGGATATTAACGGTGACGGCACCGCTGAATTAGTCGTTGGAAATGCTCATGGATACGGTCTTGACTATTACACCCAGGCGATTGATGAGGATGGTGCAAGAGAATGGACAAAGCACCCTATTGATCCCTATTTCTCGCAGTATCACTGCATGATCTGGGCAGATATTGATGGGGATGGCCAGAATGAAATCGTCACCGGCAGCCGATATCGCGCTCACAACGGTAATGACAGAGGCGAAACCGATGAAGTAGGCCTTTACGTTTTCAAGTGGCACGGTGAGGGGTTCAGCAAACAGGTAGTCGACCATGGCCGCGTGCCAGATGCATCAGGTGCCGGGCTTTATTTTGATGTCGCCGACATCGACGGAGATGGTAGACAGGACATTATCGCTCCAGGGAAGGAAGGGCTGTACCTGTTCAAGAATAAGGGATGGGCCAAGGGTGAGGCGCCGGAATAAGCGCCAATTAGAGACGCGACAATAGGCCAGAGTAGGCATCCGGCCGGATGGTATTACAGGAAGTAAGACAAGGTCGCAGCATCCCTTCATCCTGCAGTTGTTCAAGAAGCAGGCCCAAGGACAATTTGCCTACATCAGCCTCAAGCAATTGGTCTTTGAACGTGTTCAGAAGAACACTCGATACCTCCTGCACGCGCTCGATGTGCTCGCTGTTATAGGCCTCGACTTCGATTTCAAAATGGTAGACCTCCTGTCCGGAAATCTGGTAGGTCACCCTGTCCAAGACTATTTCGCCTGCTTCCTGTTTTTTGGTTTTGAGCACTAATGTGGTTCGCTCATTCATGCGGTCATGGATGATTTGCAGGCCAGTTGATTTCATCGCGTCCACGGGATGCTCTCTATCGGGCACGGGCCGCTGGTGATTCACTCCAAACTGCTCCAATGCCCGATAAACCGATTCAATCGCGTTCGGCCAGAGCCCTTCGATTTCTGTCCGCTGCGATTCAAATGTTGGTCCTTTTAGCCCAATCTTTACGGTGCCAGACAGCCGCAATCTCAAAGCGATTCTTCTGTCGGCAAGTCTTCCATCCCCTGTGTCGAAATAGACGTCTCGCTGCGTCTGCGTCTTCGGGGTACTTACGCTCAGGCCCGCGATTTCCTGTAGGTCTTTCAGTTGATCAAGTGTGCTCTCTGGACTTGCCGCGACCACAATGAGCGTTTTTTCATATTCGATATCAGGCATTCAGAGTTCCAGAATTTCGTAGCGCTTCTGTAGATAATTGCTGCCAATGTTCACTGAACGCATTCCATTCATTTCGTACACATGATGAAGGTGTGTATGACCGCAGAAGTGATGCCTGATCTCAGGATACCGCAACAACAGTTCCCCAAGGCTGCGGCTGCCCATGAAGGCGTTGCAGAAGCCCCAGACCGGCCCCTGCCTCTGAACGCGCATTTCTTCGAAAGCGACCATGTGAGTGACGGCTACGATGGTGTCCGCCCTTGGCAGCAGGCTTTGGATTCCTTCCTCGAGAGTGGCCAGGCATTGGGCGTGAAACTCAGTATCACTCATGCTCATCTTGACGAATACGCCATCGTTCCAGCGCGCATACTTTGGGTGAAAGTTCTGTTCGAAATACTTCTGCGGGATATCCAGATCTTCGTCTCTGAAGCTGTAGTCATACCATCCGATACTTCCCGCGATACCGACACCACCGATGACAACAGGTGCCCCTTCCAGGTATTCAAAACCAGTTTCTTCTGCCCAGGTAGCAAACACGTGCTCGTAAATGGCATGTGAATCTCCATCTCGGGTCCACAGGTCGTGATTGCCGCAGAGAGCAAGTTTCCTGCCCGGGAAGTCGGCAAACAGTTGGAAGCAATCGTGAAAGAGCTCCGGGTCAAAGGCGGCGTTATCACCGGCCAGAATCAAGGCATCTGCTCCCAGGGAGTTTATTTCCCTGGCCATTTCACGAGCGGAAGCGTCGCCGGTTGCATTCTTGCCAAAGTGGAGGTCTGCTGTCAGGATGAGCCTCATCGGTGATAGCCTGTCTGATTGCTGTTAAACCGGACCTTTAATATCTAAACTGGGCTGTTAGAATTCCCTTTTCGCCGCAAAGGTCATACATGAACGTTTCAAGCTTTCTGACCGTTGCCTGCTTCCTGCTCAACGGTGCCTCGGCAGATATTGTCATTCTTAACAACGGTGGCAAGTTCGAAGGTAAAGTAATCGAGGAAGGGGACAAGGTAATAGTCGTAACCAATAACGGCGCACGCCTTCCGCTTTCACGCTCGCAGGTAAAGTCGATTATCCGCAAGCAACTGCCGGAGGATGAGTATCGCAAAAAGCTGAGTCAACTGGACCGTAACAGTGCTGAGGCTGTATATCAGTTTGCCCTGTGGTGTAAGGCAAACGAATTTAAGGAAGAGCACGAAAAACTGCTCAAAGACGTTCTAAGGCTTGACCCGAATCATGCCCGGGCGAAAGAAATTCTCTATTCCTACCAGAAGACATACCGGCGGCTTCCATCGAACAAGGCGGCAGAAGCCAAACTCAAATCCGAGCTTGGCAGTAAATTCAAGATCGTTCGAACCCAACATTTTCGTGTGGCTTACGATACGGACACGGGCTTTGCCGACCACAGGGGCAAACTCTTTGAATCAGTGTATCGAGCCTTTTACGGTTTCTTTGAAAAGAGAAACTTCCCGCTGAGAACCATGCAGGACAGGATGGAGGTAGTTCTTTTTGATTCACGTACAGATTTCATCAATTACGCGCGCAAGCGAAGCCCAATGCTCGAGAGTTCCGCTGGTTTCTACTCGCCAATGGAGAATCGCGTAACTTTTTTCAATTCACTGAATGCAACCGGATACAAGCAGCAGAAGCGGGCCATTCTCGCGGCGGAGGCCCGGATAAAGGGCCAACGAAAGCAGCTTTCCAGGTCCAGGGCGAAAAAATTCACGTTCACAGACTCTGACGGGAATCGGAAAGTGGTCTCTAAATCCGGCGCCATGAATCTCATGGCCAGGGAGGAACGAAAAGTTCGCGAGCAGCGGAGAAAGCTGGCCAACTATTATAAGAACGAAAATGTGACCACCACCGTTCATGAATGTCTGCACCAGTTGGCCTTTAACCTCGGGGTCCAGGAAATGCGAGGTGACGTACCGAAATGGGTCGGAGAGGGTCTGGCGACTTTTTTCGAGACGGCCACTTACGGCTCGCTTGCACAGGTCGGCAAAGTAAATAAGGACCGGCTCGGTCTATATCGAAAGGTGAGAAAAGCGGGGCCGCTGATTCCGATGGAGATCATGGTCGGTAGGGATGAGGTCTACAATCTCAGTTCCCCCGGCGCCGCATCAGCCGCGTATGCTCAAGGATGGGGAATGGTCCACTATTTCTTTGCCAAGAAGGAAAAGGAGTTTCTTCGTTACCTGCAGATGCTGAACAAGAAGAACGGCAACTCGGCTCCCGCGGTTCGAGCACGCGATTTTGAGGCAGCGTTCGGCAATCTAAAGACTATCGAGCGGCAATGGGTGGCTTACATGGATCGGCTCAAGTAGCACCCGGATGAGGCGGGAATGGGATTGTGGCGGTCCAGTCCCTGATTACGTGAAAAGGCGAGGACGACCGATTTCGGGTAATCATCGGCTCTTGGCGCGCGAGAGCCTTCCTGTTTCTACTTAGCGCTCTGGCATAAAGACCGGGATTTCGAAGAACGTCTGATCTGGAGCGCAGGGGACACTGACCATAGTTGCTGGCATCTGATGGGGCAAGAGAACAGCATTCAGCAGTCCTGAAAGCTCGTGAGGCAAGCCCTGCCTCTTCCGTCCGCGAACTTGCCGAACCGGTCCGTTTAGTTCATCATCCTCTCTGGGCACACATCCGTACAGGACGTCTTATGCAGCTTTCAGAAGAGGCTGGGGCAAAATCCGCAAAGCAGCAGACTTCCGTTGTCGATTTGTCCATAGTTATCCCCTGCTTCAATGAGAGCGATACAATTAGGAACACCGTCGCCGCGGTGGAAGACTACATTCAGTTGAATTACTCAGACCTGAATGTGGAGATCATCTTCATAAATGATGGTAGCACTGACGACACAGGCAAAGTACTCAGCGAACTCTCAGCTTCACTGGTCCTCAGAAATCATCATCATTCGGCCAATCAGGGACGAGGTGCAGCCATTAGAACTGGGATAAATGCCTCAAGGGGAAACTTGGTCATCTGTCTGGATGCGGACCTGTCCTACGATGTTGAGCACATCGGTGACATCCTTGGGGCGTTCAATAGTAATCCCGGGACCGATACAGTTGTCGTCAGTGCATACATGAAGGGAGGGAGCGTTCAAAACGTCCCTTGGTCCAGGTTGTTCCTCTCACGCGCTGCAAACCGGATCCTATGCCCGCAATTCAAGAATCGTCTGTCAACGGTCACTTGCGTCGTCAGAGGGTATAAGGGTGATCTTCTGAGATCTCTACACCTGACCAGTGAAGGAAAAGAACTACATCTCGAAATCCTCCATGAGATGGAGTCCCGGAATGCAAGGATTCTCGAGATACCGGGCAGGTTGATGTGGTCCGCAGGCCGGCGTAAGACACCACTCAGGTTTTATGACGTTTGGAAGCACTTGAAAACAGCCCGACTCAGGCCGCCGCATGGCTCATTGACCACTGGGAAGGTCTCATGAGCTATCCCTATCCAAACAGCGCGCAAACTGGCTCTGCGGTCACCATTGATAAGACGGTTGCGGTAGCGAATTTATGAAAGCAGTGAGTCATAAAACGCCACGAGCTTCCGGCCTTCCGTTTCCCAGTTGTATTGAGAGGCGACGGCCTCACGGCCCCTCTTACCCATCTCTTCCGCTTCATCCGGGTGTTCAAACAGCCATCGCAAGGCTCCCGCAATTTCCTCGGGCCTCTCTGGATTCACCAGCAAACCGCACCCGACTCCACTGACCAGCTCTCGCCAAAGAGGAAAATCAGACGCAATAACGGGGATACCTGCCGCCATGTATTCATACAACTTGGTCGGTTGCGACTCCATGTAGTATGGAGTTCTGTGAATTATCACCAAACCTGCACGCACCTTATTCAGGATTTCAGGAATCTCTTTCCGATCCTTCCAGCCGAGGAATTCGACCCGTTCCCAACCTGGGCTCTTCCGAATCCTCTCCTCATGATCTGGGGAGTTAAATCTGCCTGCAAGGACTAGCCGGGCTGCGGGATACTCTCGCAGGAAACTAAATGCTTGAACCATTTCAAAGCTGCCGCGCAGTTCCGAGATGCCACCAAGATAGACCGCTTGAAGGGGGCGATCAGCATGGGGAAATGGTTGGCTCGATCGCCATTCGTCCAATATTGGAAAATTCTGAACCAGGACAGTCCGGTCTCTTGAAAACCGCCTTCGAAGCACTGGTGTTGCAGCAACCAAACCGTCAAAACACGATTGACTACAGCCCTCAAGGGCCTCGGCAAATTTGCTGAGACCTAATCGAATGTAAGACGGAACCCACTCCTTTTCCAGGATCTGTTGCGGAAAATTCTCGTGTAAATCATAGATCACTTTCTTCCCATGTAGTTTCCACAGCAGAGCCGGTAGGAGCAATTCTGGATCATGGAAGTGACAGACTTTGCAGTCTAGTTCCAGGGCCTTCCGACAGACATCCCAAGTTGTTTTAAGAATCCGCTCTCTCCTCGTACTTGGGAGCGGAACAGCTTTGATCGTTGCCTCTGCACGTTCCTCGTCTCTTTCATTTGGCGCAATCAGAATTACTTCATATCCATGAGAAGTTAAAGTCCGGCACTCTTTATGAAAAATGCGGATATCAAATGCAGAATGAACAGAAGTCACGTGAGCAATTCGCGTCTTTGCCATCGGTGTTGCATTCTGACAGTCTAATATTCCAAATACTTTCTATGCTTGTCGATCACAGATTCAATGAGCGAAAGATTCTCTCTAAACCACTTTATGGTTGCCTCAAGTCCGCTCCTGATCCCTGTAGAGGCTTTAAATCCCAAATCCATTTCTGACTTTACCGTACTTCCAAACCTCTTCCCTGAGTTGTCCCAATCTCTTTTGGGTTTTAACTCTACTGCGGCCGAGCTTCCAGCGATTTCAACTATCAATTCAGCTAAATTCAGAATAGACGTTTCTTCGCCGGTCGCCAGGTTGTAGACATCACCTGGCTCACCCTTACTCCCAGCCAAAAGGAGACCCTCAACAATGTCCGCAACATAAATGAAATCCCGCGTAGCCACGCCTTCATTTTCAAGAGGAAGGCTTTGGCCTTTGAGCGCCTTGTAAATGAATGTTGGAACCACGTTCCTCCAAACTGTCGCCGGAGTGCCCCTCCAATCTCCGGCACCAAGGATCTCTCCGGGCCCATAAACATTTTGGAACCGCACCCGTACAACTGGAAGACCGTGCTGTTTGTGATAGTAACAAGAATAGTATTCCCCGAATATCTTCGACATGGAATATGGGCTATCCATGTGTAAAGAAACGTTATCTGATTCCTCTGTCGCCTCGGCCGAATCAAATGTCTTTTCAGCCACAGCGCACCCGGCACCGGTATAAACTATCTTCTTTACGTCCCGAAAGTCCTTCAATCTCTCGTACAATTTCAGAGTCGTTAAAGTGTTGTTCTCGTGATCCGCTAAAGGATCGTGAATCGAGCTCTGATTACCATGGTACGTACTCACATGGAAAACATAGTCATAATCGTCGTCCAGACTTCCGAGAAAACCATCATCTCCAACGGAGGCCTCCGTGAATTGTACTCGCCGGTCATCAGGGATGTTATGTCTTTCAGAAGAAAGAA
>Ga0187827_10000670_pt1 | contig 53154 bp, 46 predicted proteins | sample ETNtaG_39_FD_167969 | JGI IMG/M metagenome (GOLD analysis project Ga0187827, IMG submission 167969) | Marine microbial and viral communities from oxygen minimum zone, Eastern Pacific Ocean - ETNP2014_SV_150_PacBio MetaG (Illumina Assembly) | ecosystem: Environmental > Aquatic > Marine > Hypoxic...
GAGGCATCTTTCCGTTTAGTTTTAGTAGAGAATAACGACGAACTTATTTATACAAACTCTGCTACAGATCCATATTCAAATGGAAATGCAGGGGCAATGATTGATGAAAATCAAGATAATATTGATAATCTAATTGGGAGTGACAACTATGATATTGGTCACGTTTTTGGTAAGGATAGTGGTGGTTTAGCCGGTTTAGGAGTTGTATGTTCTAACGGGCAAAAAGGTCGCGGAATTACAGGCCATTTTTCGCCCGTAGGAGATCCATTCGATATCGACTATGTATGTCATGAAATGGGGCACCAATTTGGAGGTAATCATACACAAAACAATAGTTGCGAACGAACATCTACTTCAGCCTATGAGCCTGGTAGTGCCTCTACAATAATGGGTTACGCAGGTATATGTCCTCCAAATATTCAAAATAATTCTGACGATTATTATCATACTTATTCATTTGATCAAATTACAGCTCATACAAATGGAGAAGGCTGGGCAAACGATTGTGCAGAACAAATTGAAACTGGGAATAATATTCCTGTTGCTAATGCTGGTGATGGAGGCTTTACTATACCTGTTAGTACACCATTTGAGTTAATAGGTTCAGGAAATGACGTAGATGCTGGTGATGCTTTAACTTATTGCTGGGAAGAATTTGATTTAGGACCGGTTACTGATGGAGCTGATAATGATCTTACTGACCCTTCTGGAAATCAGCCAATTTTTAGATCTTGGTCTCCAACGACTTCGTCAACTCGTATATTTCCACGCTTAAATGATTTATTAAACGGAACAAGTACCATCGGAGAATTGTTGCCTACTTATTCTAGAGACTTAACCTTTAGACTTACGGTTAGAGATAATAATGCTGGTGGTGGCGGTGTTAGTTATGATCAAATGAATTTTGATGTAAGTGATATTGCTGGCCCTTTCCTTGTAAATAATATTACTGAATCATGGGAGTATGGAAATACCTACACTGTTTCTTGGGATGTAGCCAATACAGATGCAGCTCCAATTAACTGTTCGGAGGTAGATATTTACCTTTCTCTTGATGGTGGAAATACATTTGATCAATTAATAGCTGAAGGAGTCTCAAACAATGGAACTGCGAATGTTATTTGTCCAAATGAAGTGTCTGCTCAGGCTCGTGTTAAGGTAAAAGCTGCAAATAATGTATTTTTTAATATATCAGATAATTTTGAAATTACAGAACCTACTGTTCCTAACTTCACTATTAATGTACTTCCTGAATCATTGGATATTTGTTCGGGTGAAATGGCAATTTTTGATATTCAGATTGACCCAATATTAAGTTATGACACTCCTGTAACTCTAACGATAGCAGATGTTCCTGAAGGTGTTCTAGTTAATTTTGACCCTCAACAGGTTGTTCCTGGTGATAATTCTACATTAACTATTTCTTCGCCTTTCCCTATTCCTGCAGGAAATTACCCATTCCAAATTACTGCAACATCAGATGATTTATTACATCAAGTTGATGTAGAGGTAAACGTTTATGAAGGTTTGCCTGTGGCACCTGAATTAAATTTTCCTCCTCATGAATCTATTGAGGTTTCTCTTACACCTACATTTACTTGGGAGGATATAGAATCTGCAGCTTTATATACACTTCAGATTGCTACAGATTCTGACTTTACTGACATTATTCATACAATTGAAAATATTGATGAACCGGCTTATCCTTTTGATATATTATTGGGTGCAGAAACAGAATATTTCTGGGCTGTTGTAGCTCAGAGTCCTTGTGGTAATTCAGGAAATAGTGATACTCTAAGTTTTGTTACAGGAGAGGAAAGTGTTACTGAAATCCCTGGTTGTACAGATCCAACCATGTTTAATTATAATCCGCTAGCGACTATAGATGATGATTCTTGTGAGCCATATGTTTTTGGATGTCTAAATCCTGAAGCTGATAACTTCGATCCGGAAGCGAATTCTGATAACGGTTCATGTATCATATCAGGTTGTACCAATGAATTAGCTGAAAACTATAATCAAGAGGCCAACAATGAAGATGGTTCATGTATTATTGCAGGATGTACCGACCCCGAAGCTTTCAATTTTAATGAAGAAGCTAATTTAGAGGACGGTTCATGTGTTGGGATGTTAGCTGGATGTACTGATACTGAGGCTTATAATTTCAATCCAAACGCAAATGAGGAGGATGGATCTTGTGATTATTCGTCATTAGTTATCATTCAGTATGAACAATTAGCCGGAAGTAACTTCCACTTCTGGGCAATTATTAATGAAATTCCAGTAGTTAGTTATCTATTATGGAATATGGGCGATGGAACTACTTATACTGGACTTAACGAACCCATACATTATTATCAAGAAAATGGAACTTATGAAGTTAGTGTAAATGTCGTTGCAACTACCGGTGCATTTATAGCTCATGCAACTATCGTAGTTACAGATGTGAGTGCTGGTTGTATGGATGAACTTGCAATTAATTTCGATTCTCTAGCAACTGTAGATAATGGCACATGTATCGACCCTATTTATGGTTGTACCGATGAGAATGCTATCAATTACGATGAAACTGCTAACTCTGATAATGGTTCATGTATTGGTGTTGTTTATGGCTGTACAGATGTTACAGCATTAAATTATGATGAAAATGCAAATATTGATGATGGTACTTGTGAGCAAGAAGTTCTTGGTTGTACAGATTTAGATGCACTAAATTATAATGAATATGCAAATTCAGATGATGGTTCTTGTGAATACCCACTACCTACAGAACCTAGTTGGACCTTTGAAACTACATCTAATAACCATATAATCTTAATTCCTTCGACGGCAGATATTACAATTAATGATGCACCTATTGAAATGGGTGATTATTTAGGAGTTTTCTATTTAGGTTTAGATGGTGAATATTATTGTGCTGGAAAGATGATGTGGACAGGTGTAACAAATACTATGACAGTTTATGGTGCAGATGTTAATGAGTATAATGGAATGGAAGCAGGTGAAGTATTTACTTGGATGACCTGGAAAGCCTCATTAAACGAAGTTAGATTAGCTTTAGCTGATTATGATTTAACTATGCCGAATACAGATACATATACTGTTGATGGTATTAGTGCTTTATCATCTATATCAAATACAATGGCTCAGGAAATTGAGTTAACTGAGGGATGGAATTTGATTTCTACTTATATAGTTCCTGATTACCCGAGTATAGGAGATGTATTCTCACCAGTTGTTGATGATTTATTTTTAGCTAAAGACGAACTTGGTAATGTTTACTGGCCAGAATGGAGTTTAAATAATATCGGCGATCATATAGTAGGTAAAGCTTACAAAGTGAAAATGAATACTGATGCTACACTAGAAGTTCGAGGTGCCGTTGCCAACCCATTAAACTACCCATTAGTTTTAAATGAAGGATGGAGTTATTTAGGATACTTAAGAAAGCAAGCTGCTGATGCTTCTGTTGTTTTACAAACAATTGAAGAAGATGTAATGCTAATTAAAGATGGTATTGGTAATGTATATTGGCCAGAGTTTAATGTAAACACAATTGGTAATATGGAGCCAGGAAAAGGTTATCAAATCCGTATGACTAATGAACGCGTATTCACATATCCTACAAATGATGTAGTTCTTCCTGAATTGCGTTTAGCACAGAAAAATGTAAATAAGCATTATACAATACCTTCTATAACAGAGATGAGTATGAATGTGGCTTTGCCAAATTACTTATTAGAAAATACAATTCATGTTGGTGATGAGTTTGCAGTTAAGAACTCTATGGGTGAAGTAATTTCTGCTGGTTTGTATGAGGGCGAAACGGTTGTAATGACTATTTGGATTGATGAGTCTGATTTAGATATTGATTTAAATCTATATCACTGGTCTTCAAGTCTAGATAAAGAACAATTGCTTAGTGTTGTATGGGATGAAGAAAATATAATTATTGAAAATAATGCTGTAACAATTGCTACAGTTATAGATTCTGAATTTATAAATTCTGAATTATTTGATATTTACCCAAATCCTACGTCATCTGTAGTGATAGTAGATTTCTATCAAGAAAAAGAAGGTCGTATAGAGCTGTGCTTGTATAATACTCTAGGTAGAAAAGTAAAACAAATTACTAAAGAAAGCGTGAGAGTAGGTGAAAAGAGTATAAGTCTTGATGTGCAAGATTTAGTAAATGGTGTTTATTTATTGAAACTTAACTCTAGAGTAGAATTACTAGAAGTGAATCGATAAATCATTTTATATTATCTAAAACAAAAAGCCTCTGATTTTTCAGAGGCTTTTTTTATTTAAAAGGATTCCGTTGTATCCAATTTTTAGGCTTTAGAAGACTAAGTATTGGTTTTAGTATTTTCAAAACAACTTTATTCTTATGGTAGACATAAGCCTTATCATTCTCTGGAATAGCCCCAATATTACTTTTGAATTCTGCTGCTGTACGTCCAAACTTAATTGACTGTAATTTATTTTTAATCGCATAATCAATTTGCTCATAAAGCATGAGATTGTAGATTTCATGAGTTTGATTAACTTCATAGTTTAAACCTACAAAGTGAGCGTATAAGACTTTATTAATACTGATATCGGAAGCAAAACCGATCAACTCATCTTTTAAGTAATACCCATAAATTGATACATTGTTTTTCTTCGATTTTAAATCATAAAACACATCGGTATTAAACTTAGCTGCATTAAATTTTGATTTACTAAATACATTGTGAAACAGCACTTTCATAGTATCAGACTCTATGACCAAGTCTTCTAGACTCATTTCCTTTTTCACTATTTGATTACTCTTATCTATAACTCTACGATAGCGCTTTTTGTATTTTGACCTAATTGATAATAGGTAATCATTAAATTCTAACCAACTATTTTTGATTTCAAGTTGCATGTCAGGCTCAACTAATATCTCTAAGTAGTTGCCTTTTAAAGTCATTTCTTTTTTGTAGGATTCAGGTATAATTGTAAAACTAGCTTTGGTTTTGGATGAGATAGTGTTTAGAATCCCGTCAAGAATACTATTATTATTGATATATTCCTTAGAGATTCTTATGCTAGCTTCATTTGTTAAAAAAGTGTTTCCTAAAAAACAAATATCCATATTTAATAGACGGGCAGAAGCAGACTTAAAATAATTCAAAACATTGAATTTTGAATTCCCGTTGTCTATATAGTCCTTAAGTTTTGAGCCATTTAAAGAAAATATATGTGCGTATACAATACTTATTACTTTCCCTTTATCTTTAATTATGATGTATAAGGGCGTAATTTCTTCTTGATGTTCTTCTTCAATTATTTTTAAACATAGTGGAGATAGAAAGAAATCATCTTCCTGTAGTTGTGTTTCCCATTCATTAAATGGTAAATCTTTATATGAGTTAAATAGAGTGTACTCCATCTTGATAATTGAGGGCAATAGTTAAGCGAATATCTAAGTTTTATCTTGAATACAATCAAAAAAGGAGCTAGAAATAAACAATTTGTGATAAGTAGGTAATTCTATTTGCAACAACATGTATTGCAACATCAAATTCTGTATTTTTGAATTATAGGTTATTATATGAATACTTTGATTAAAATATTTATACTTGTTTCAATTCTTCACTCATGCTCAATGTTTGAGGAACAATGGAATGTCCTTAAGGATGATAAAGCCAAAGTGTTGGTTTTTATTGCTCCTGATTGCCCATTGTGTAAAAACTATACAAGAGACCTAAAGGAGATGATAAATGATTATGGCGATTCCATAGACATTTACGGAGTGGTTCCTGGTAAATTTTATACAAACCATGAAGTAGATTCATTTTTGAATCATTATGATTTATCTTTAGATGTTATTTATGATCCAAATTTTAAATTAGTTAGAGAATTAAAAGCTACGATTACACCAGAAGCCTACTTGATTGACGAAAATAACAGTATTAGATATCAAGGATTATTTGATAATTGGTTAGGCGAGCTAGGCCGTAGAAGACAAGTTATTACGGAGTTTTATTTAAAGGATGCTGTAGATTCCTACTTGAAAGGAGAAGAAATTATGATTAAAAAAACTAAAGCTATTGGCTGTTTTATTGAATAAATATTCATCCTTTTTATTATGGATTGCACTTGCTAGTTCCTGCTTGAATCAAAATTCAAACTATAATTTTGCAGATGATGTTGCTCCAATTATTTTCAACAATTGTAGTTCATGTCATCATAGAGGAGGACCAGCACCTTTTGCTATGATGAAGTATCATGATGTAGCTAAGCGGGCTAAAATGATAGCATATGTCACTAAGAGTGGTTATATGCCACCATGGCCAGCTTCTACTGAATACAGTCATTTTATAGGCGAGAAAGTTTTGTCAGAGCAAGAGAAAAATATTATTCAAGATTGGTATCTTCATGGAGCTGAGCCAGGGGATACTAGTAAACTTATAAAACCCGAAATAGAAGGTAGGATTGAGCAAAAATTGGGTAAGCCCGATTTGGTTGTTGAGATGCCAGAAGTATTCAATATCCCAGGAGACAATAAAGATCGATTTATGATTGCTAAGTTTCCATTCGAAATTGAAAATGACACCAATATTCGATTGATAGAATTTGTTCCGGACAATAAACAATTGGTTCATCATGTAAATGCTCACCTATTAACTTACGATAGATATAAGTCAGATCATTTAAATAATGTTAGTATTGTAAGTAATGATGCTTATACAGACTCCTCTGCATTTTTTGCATTAAATATACCGTATGATAATGGTGAATTCCCATTATTGACTCCTTCAGTAGCTAATTACTTGCCTGGTGTAGAGGCATTTTTATATCCCGATGGTATTGGAGGGGTACGCGCTTCTAAACAATCTGCAATCCTAGTGAAAGACTTCCATTATGGACCTTCGCCAATAAAAGATAATGATCAATCCTATTTTAATATTTATTTTGATAAGGAAGAGCCCAAACGTCCATTAAGGGAATTGATTTTAGGAACTCAAGGAGTATCTAGAGTTGTACCGCCATTGGTTATTGCTCCTAATGAAGTGAAAGTTTTTAAAACCGAATTTACTATACCGGCAGATATATCTATTCTTACTCTAAATCCCCATATGCACCTTATTGGTAAACAGTTTAAATCCTATGCAATTTCACCAGATGGTGATACAATCCCATTAATTAAAATTGAAGATTGGAATTTTAGATGGCAATATTTTTACACCTTCCAACAGATTGTACATTTAACAAAAGGAACTCGGATTGAAGTGGAGGCTTTATTTGATAATACATTGAATAATATGGACAACCCATATAACCCACCTCAGTTTATAACTGGTCAGGATGGTAGTATGAAAACCACAGATGAAATGCTTCAGTTAATTATAACGTATCTCCCATATCAAAAAGGAGATGAAAATATCAGATTAGACCAATGATGAATAAAAATGTAGTTTTAGTTTTGTGTGTTTTCCTTTGTTCTTGTGGTGAGTATGTAAGTATATCTAAAATTCAAGATGTAAAAGATGGCAGATCATTTAAAGAGGGGTATGTAAAGACAAAAGGGATTGTTACGGGTGTTTTTCAAGATGTTGGTGAGCTAGGAGGTTTTTTTATTCAAGAGCATACTATTTTTTCTAACAGAGGTATTTTTGTGAAAACACAACGTCTTGTTCATGTTGGCGACGAGATTCTTATTACAGCAAAAGTTGTAGAATATAAAAATGAAACTCGTCTAGATAGTGTTCAATCTATTCAGTTAGTGTCAGAAGGGAATAGTGTAGGTAATCAATTTGTAAGCCTACCAATCTCATTAAAGAAAATGGAACAATTGGAAGGTTCATTAATTCATATTGAAAATGAATTGCTAATTAGCAGTTCATATTCATTTTTAAAATATGGTCAAATTCTTTTATCGTCATCTGAGTTAGTTCAAGCAACAGAAATTTATGATGCTCAGTTTGATTCTTTAAAAATTAGTGATTTATCTAGCCAAAAAGATGTTAATTCTATAGTGATTGATGATTTATCGAATAAGCGATTCCCACTCTTAGATTCATTGTATTGCAAGCCTGAGGAGGTTTTAATCGGCAATAAATGCACTGGTATAACAGGTTTCGTTAGCCAATTTAACGACGATTATAGAATTAGGTTAATAGAGGATATCTCGGTAGAAGTTTCTGATATAGAAGTGAATAGCAGTGTAATGGGCAGTCTAAAGGTAATGAGCTTTAATCTTCATAACTTATTTAATGGCGATGGAAAAGGAGGTGGTTTCCCTACCGCAAGAGGAGCTAAAACTTACAAGTCATATCAGTTGCAGTTAGCTAAACTCAAGGCTGCAATTTGTGCCGCTGACCCAGATATTATAGCCATGATGGAATTAGAGAATGATGGAGAAGATTCATTGAGTACACTTGTTCAGTTTTGCAGCTATTTAAATTTAAAAAAACCTAATAGGAAATACACAGTTTCCTTAACAGGAACTAGTTCTAGTAGTGATTTTATAAAAACGGGAATTATTTATGATGCAAATAGTGTTACCGCATTAACAACTGCTAAGTATCATAAAAATCCTATTTTTTCTAGACCACCATTATTTCAACGATTTAATTATAGAGGTAATACAGAGTTTATACTCTCTGTAAATCATTTTAAATCTAAGAGTCCTCGAGGTGCTGAGGGATTAAATAAAGATCAAAAAGATGGACAAGCAGCTTATAATTATAAACGCAAACAGCAGGCAAAAGTCCTGATAAATATAGTTGATTCACTTTATGAAAAAGATAATTTACTGATTGTAGGTGATTTTAATGCCTATACAAATGAGGATCCCATTCAATTATTAGAATCTAATAATCTAAAAAGATTAGAGGTGAGTAAGTATTCATATGAGTATAAGGGGCGTAAAGGAAACTTAGATCATGCTTTTGTTAGTAAGAATTTTGAGAGTTCTATAAAGGAGATAAAGGTTTGGGACATAAATGCATCTTATCCAAATTGGATTGATTATAGACATGAGTTAGCAGATTCTACTTACTATAGATCATCAGATCATAATCCGATTTTAATCGGTTTATATTAGCCTTATCATTATTATAAATAAATATCTAGATGAGTGTAAAGCAAACTTTATTGGTCTATTTTGCTGTACGTTTAAACTGTATTTTATTTTTTTCAAAAATATTTTATGTCTAATATAGATTTAAATTTTAAGATACAATTACAAACTCATTGTTTGAAATTAGTGAGAGCAAAATTGAATTCAATACAAATTCAAATTGATGCTCAAAAGATGGATTTAAATACTACAACCAAAAGCTCTGCAGGAGATAAACACGAGACAGCTAGAGCCATGATTCACTTAGAACAAGAGAAGCTAGGTATGCAATTTCTAGAGGCAGAAAAACAACTAAGAATCCTTTCTCAAATTAAGCTAGAATTACACAATAATCCTCAAAATGGAACTTTATTACAAACTGATAAGGCTTTATTCTATATCAGTATAGGATTAGGTGTGGTGAACTATAACGGGCTTTCAATTTATGTTATATCACCAATATCGCCTTTAGCTCAAAAGTTTTTAAAAGCCCAAGATTTAAAATCTATCCAATTTAATGGCGTGGACTATTCTATAAGGGCTATAGTTTGATTGATGGCTTAAACTTCTAAATAATCTTCAACCATTTGTACTTATGCTAGAATTCTAGTTTATTTAAATGCCTTATAATTAACGTTATGTAAAATTGTAACATCAAAAGAAAAGCGAGAATTTCTTCTCGCCTTAAAATTATTTTGAAAGCTCCTTCATTCTAGTGTTTGCTCTTTTCCAACATTCAATATCATCAGTTTGGTAACATACATCCTTTAATGCACTTAATACAGGGTATGCAGTATCATCAATTCTGACAGCTTCCTCTAAGTATGGTTTTGCTAGAGAATACAATGCATTTCTTTGTTTTTTCAAAGAATTGTATTTTTTCTGGTCAGCTTGACTTAAACCAAGATTATTCATTTTATCTACTAAGGGTGCAGCCTGATCTAGGTATAAACTACCTAGGTTATTGAATGCATCAAAATAGTCTGGGTCTAATGAAATTGCTGCTAAATAAGCTTTTTCAGCTTCCTCAAATCTCTTTAATGTACCTAAAGCAGAACCTTTTGCAAAATGAAGTATTTTGTTGTCTGGTGCTGCAATAATTGCACTTTCAAGACTAATTAAAAGTTCTTCGTTATTATTCTCTGCTAGGTAGTAATTTACTTCTTCGAAAATTAAGCCTGTATGATTTGGAGCTTTTGCCCTACCATCTTTTATAGCTTTAAACCTTGATGCTTTATTCTCTTGAATAGAGTATTGTTTGATTAAAGAAATGTGGTAGTCCCCATTACTTGAGTCTAATTCAATAAGTCTAGTAAATAATTCTATAGCTTTATCTGAATCTTTAGCTTGGACTGCCATTAAAGAGGCATTATAAAGATTAGAGGTGTCAATTTTTCCAATTGCTGCATAGGAATTAACTTCAACAACTTTTTCGAACAAAGTTAATGCCAGTGAGAACTCTTTTGAATCATATTTATCGTATGCTGCATTATTGTATGCAATTGCACAACGTATTAATTCAGTAGAAGATTTCTTTGCATAAGAACTTCCCGAAGTCTCTGAATCTATTTTAAAAGCACTTGTTGAAGCATCTAATAATGTAAGATCTTTACTTGACTCATAAAGTGAGTAGTAAACAAGCCCTTTGTTATACCAAAACTTACTTAAATCTTTGATTTTTAAAGTTCCTCCTTCATTCAATTTCACTTCAGCTTTATCTATATAAGACTTCGCTGTTTGCATATCCTGCTTTCTGAACGATAAAATCGCACTTGTAAGATCTGCTTTTTGTGCAAATGCTTCACCAGTTAGTAAAGCGATAACTGCAATAATAATCCCTTTTTTCATCTCTAAGCTTCTAGGTTGTTGTCTTCTGACGTATTCTCATTTAAAACTTCAGTTGATACTTCCATTTCTTCAGTAAGTACTTCCTCTTCTTCGTCTTTATTTACTTTGGCTACAGCTGCAATATGTTCGTTACTTTTTAAAGTTATTAAACGAACACCTTGCGTAGCTCTACCCATTACACGCATATTTTCTACACCTAATCTAATTGCCACACCAGATTTCTTGATAATCATCAAGTCATTTTCGTCAGTAACATTCTTAATCGCAATTAAATTACCTGTTTTTTCTGTAATACTAATGGTTTTAACACCTTTACCACCACGGTTGGTAATTCTATAATCTTCTATATGAGAACGTTTACCATATCCATTTTCTGATACAACAAGTACGTTAGATTCTGGATCGTTTACGCAAATCATTCCAATTACTTCATCAGTATCCTCAATACGTATACCTCTAACACCAGTAGCATTTCTACCCATAGGTCTAGTTGCATCTTCGTGGAATCTAATAGCTTTTCCAGATTTTGCTGCTAACATAATGAATGAATCACCTGTTGTAAGTTTAGCTTCTAATAATTGATCGTTTTCGCGAATACCAATAGCATTAATACCATTTATACGTGGTCTAGAGTATGCTTCAAGAGTAGTCTTCTTAATAATTCCACCTTTAGTACACATAATAATAAAGTGATTATTAATGTACTCTTCGTCCTTGAGGTTATCAACGTTAAGGAATGCCATTACCTTATCGTCTGGCTCAAGATTTATAAGGTTTTGTATTGCTCTACCTTTTGATGTCTTCGATCCCTCAGGAATTTCGTAAACTTTCAACCAGAAGCATTTCCCTTTCTCTGTAAAGAACAACATATAGTTATGGTTTGTTGCCATAAATATTTGCTCCACAAAGTCTTTATCTCTAGTGGTAGCACCTTTCGAACCTACTCCTCCTCTACTTTGAGTTTTGTATTCTGATAATAAAGTACGCTTAATGTATCCCAAATGAGAAATTGTAATCACAACTTCAGAGTTTGGAATCATATCTTCGATACTTAAATCCCCACCACCATACTCAATTTCTGTACGTCTTTCGTCGCCATACTTATCACGGATTTCAATTAATTCATCTTTAATGATGCTCATACGAAGTACTTTATCACCTAAAATACTTTCTAAGTGAGTGATGAGTTTCATTAATTCAGCATGTTCTTTTTTAATCTTGTCTTGCTCAAGACCTGTTAACTTTTGCAATCTTAAATCTAGAATTGCTCTAGATTGAATCTCTGTAAGAGAATAGTTTTGCATCAATGCTTCACGTGCAATTTCAGGAGTTTTCGAAGCTTTAATTAAAGCAATAATAGCATCAAGGTTATTCAAAGCAATAAGTAAACCTTCAAGTATATGTGCTCTTTTGTTTGCTTGTCTTAGTTCATATTCTGTTCTTCTAACAACAACTTCGTGTCTATGTTCAACAAAATATTTAATCATCTCTTTTAATGTTAATAACATTGGTCGGCCTTTAACAAGTGCAATGTTATTTACTGAGAATGAGTTTTGTAAAGCAGTGTATTTGTATAATTTGTTTAACACGATATTAGGTATTGCATCGCGTTTCAGAATGTAAACGATACGCATACCATTACGGTCTGATTCATCTCGTATATCCGAAATACCTTCTAACTTTTTATCATTTACTATGTCAGCCGTCTTTTTAATCATATCGGCCTTATTCACCATATAAGGAATCTCGGTAACGATAATACAATCACGTCCATCTATTTCCTCAAAAGATGTTTTAGCTCTTAAAACGATTCTACCTTTCCCTGTTTCGAATGCAGATTTAACTCCATCGTAACCATAAATAGTTCCTCCGGTAGGGAAGTCAGGGGCTTTCACAAAAGCCATTAAGCCTTCTGTATCTATTTCATTATCATCGATATAAGCAGTAGTGGCATTAACTACCTCTGTAAGGTTGTGTGGTGGCATGTTGGTTGCCATTCCTACAGCAATACCCGAAGCGCCATTTATTAGTAAGTTTGGAACTCTAGTAGGAAGAACTGTTGGTTCTTGTAAAGAATCATCAAAGTTTAAACGGAAATCTACAGTCTCTTTCTCGATATCTTTCAACATCTCCTCAGAAATCTTTTTAAGTCTAGCCTCTGTATAACGCATTGCTGCGGGGCTATCACCATCAATAGAACCAAAGTTACCTTGTCCGTCAACCAACATATAACGTAAAGACCATTCCTGAGCCATACGTACCATTGAATCGTATACAGAGGTGTCACCATGTGGGTGGTACTTACCTAAAACTTCACCGACAATTCTTGCCGATTTTTTATGAGCACCTGTAGCACGAATACCTAGTTCATGCATTCCAAAGAGAACTCTACGGTGAACCGGTTTAAATCCATCCCTTACATCAGGTAATGCACGTGAAACGATAACCGACATCGAATAATCGATGTAAGCAGACTTCATTTCTTCCTCAATATTTATAGGTATAATCTTTTCTCCTTCAGCCATTTACAGAGCGTTTAAGGTTTGTATTCTTTTCTATCGTATATAGTCACACGAATATAGGTTAAATTGCTTTCAAATAGAACTCCGTTAAGAGGAAATAATTAACAATTTATGAGCATATAATGTTAAAAAAAGTGACCTATAAATTCTCTATTTGATGAAAAGCTAATTATCTTTGAGATAAGGTGAATTATGGATTTTAAAATAGAAAGATTATGGATGAAAATTTCTCACCAAGAGTTAAAGACGTAATACAATTTAGCAAAGAAGAAGCTATACGTTTAGGGCATAATTATATCGGAACAGAGCACTTATTATTAGGGATAATTCGTGAAGGAGAAGGAGTGGCTATTGATATACTTATTGGTTTGGGGGTAGATGTTAAGTCTTTGCGGAAAAGAATTGAAGAATTATCTAGTTCTGAAGTTACTTCTCTTCAGAGTGCAGCATCTAATATACCCTTAACAAAACAAGCTGAAAAAGCTTTAAAAACCACTTTTTTGGAAGCAAAGTTATATAATAGTGAATTGATAGGCACCCCTCACCTATTGCTATGTATACTTAGAAACGAGTCAGACCCAATGGCTCATTTGTTCGAGCAATTTGGTGTAACCTACGAAAGTGTAAAGGAAAAGTTTGAACAAAGAACAAGTGATGATACTTATGAAGATCCTCAATCTGAGATGCCATTCACAGACGATGAGGATGATGATGAATTAGAGGGCGCTAATTCTGGGAGTTCTAGTGATTATAGGTCTCAGAAAAAATACAGAGGTAACTTAAAATCCAAAACTCCAGTATTAGATAATTTTGGAAGGGATTTAACTAAGTTTGCTGAAGAAGATAAATTAGATCAGGTAGTAGGTCGTGAAAAAGAAATTGAACGTGTTTCTCAAGTTCTATCTAGAAGAAAGAAGAATAATCCATTATTGATTGGAGAGCCAGGAGTTGGTAAGTCTGCAATTGCTGAGGGTTTAGCTCTTAGGATTGTTCAAAAGAAAGTTTCACGTGTTTTATTTGACAAACGTATTGTTACTCTAGATCTTGCATCATTAGTTGCTGGAACAAAGTATAGAGGTCAATTTGAAGAGCGAATGAAAGCTGTGTTGAATGAGCTTGAAAAAAACCCCAATATTATACTTTTTATAGATGAAATTCATACAATTGTGGGAGCTGGTGGAGCCGCTGGAAGTCTTGATGCTTCAAACATGTTTAAACCTGCACTAGCTAGAGGAGAACTACAATGTATTGGTGCTACGACTCTCGATGAATATCGTCAGCATATTGAAAAGGATGGAGCTCTTGAGCGCAGGTTCCAGAAAGTTCTAGTTGAACCAACTTCTGATGAAGAAACATTACAGATACTTAGAAATATTAAGGATCGATATGAGGCTCATCATAATGTGATTTATACAGATGAAGCCCTAGAGGCCTGTGTCAAGTTAACAAGTAGGTATATTAGTGATCGACATCACCCAGATAAAGCTATTGATGCATTAGATGAAGCCGGTTCACGAGTACATATTACTAATATTAAAGTCCCAGAGAATATAATTAGTTTAGAAACTAAACTTCAGGAGATTAAAGCTCAAAAAGTTGATGTAGTTAAGAAACAGCGCTATGAGCAGGCTGCCCAATTAAGGGATGTGGAAAAGCAAACTGAAAATAAGTTGTTAGATGCTCAAATTTCTTGGGAAGAAGAAGTAAAGTCTCATAGAGAGCTGGTTACCGATCAAAATGTAGCTGAGGTTATAGCGATGATGACGGGTATCCCTGTTAATCGTATTGCTGAAAAAGAGACAGCTAAACTATCTTTAATGGCTGATCAACTTAAGGAAAATGTTATTGGACAGAGTGAGGCTGTAGCAAAGATTGTAAAGGCTATACAGAGAAATCGTGTTGGACTAAAAGATCCAAATAAACCAATTGGGTCATTTATTTTCCTAGGCCCTACAGGTGTGGGTAAGACACAGTTAGCTAAAGAGTTATCAAAACTACTATTCGACAACGAATCTTCTATGATTCGAATTGACATGAGTGAGTATATGGAGAAGTTTGCCATCTCTCGATTAATTGGAGCTCCTCCTGGCTATGTAGGGTATGAAGAAGGTGGTCAATTAACAGAAAAAGTACGTAGAAAACCCTATTCAGTAATCTTGTTAGATGAGATAGAGAAAGCTCATCCAGATGTATTTAATCTTTTATTACAAGCTCTGGATGATGGTCAACTTACAGATAGTTTAGGTAGAAAAGTTGACTTTAAAAACACCATCATAATAATGACTTCCAATATTGGAACTCGTAAACTTAAAGAGTTTGGATCTGGTGTTGGATTTAGTACAGCAGCTAAAAAAAGTAGTTTAGATGAGTATACAAAAAGTGTGATTGAAGGTTCTTTAAAGAAAGCTTTTGCTCCAGAGTTTTTAAATCGTATCGATGATGTTATATTGTTTAATACACTGAGTAGAGAAGATATCCATAAAATTATTGATATTGAATTGGCAAAATTATTTGTTCGTATAAATGAGATTGGTTTTACCGCCAAAATCACTGAAGCTGCAAAAGATTTCATTACTGATAAAGGATTCGATACAGCTTACGGAGCTCGACCATTAAAAAGAGCTATACAGAAGCATGTAGAGGATCTCTTAGCTGAGCAAATTATATGTAAGAATGTGTCTGATGGAGATAAAGTATTAATTGATTTTGATGCAAAAAAAGAATCTATTAAAATTAAGGTGACTAAGTATAAGCCTAGAGTAAATAAAAAGAAAGATGAAAAACCAACCGATAAAAAGGTTAATGATTAAAAAAAGGAGCTACGATATTCGTAGCTCCTTTTTTTATAAATTATTATGAGAATCTAGTCATTATCTGTAATAAAGGTTTCCATAACTTCGTGACTTACTCCTGTATAAGAGAATCCACCATCGTGAAATAAGTTCTGCATAGTAACCATTCTGGTTAAGTCTGAAAATAATGAGATCACATAGTTAGCACAATCTTCTGAAGGTGCATTCCCTAGTGGAGACATCATATCTGCGTACTTATAGAAACCATCAAAACCTTTAACTCCACTACCAGCAGTAGTCATTGTAGGTGATTGCGAAATTGTGTTTACGCGAACCTTTTTACTTTTCCCAAAATGGTAACCAAAGCTACGAGCGATTGACTCTAGATATGCTTTATTGTCAGCCATATCATTATAATCTGGGAATGCTCTCTGAGCAGCAATATAAGAAAGAGCTACAATAGAACCCCATTCATTCATGGCATCTAATTTCATTGCGGTTTGCATTACTCTATGGAATGACATAGCAGATACATCCATTCCCTTCATCATAAAGTCATGGCATAAATCGGTATAATGTTTTCCTTTACGGACATTAATTGACATTCCAATAGAGTGTAAAACGAAATCAATTTTACCTCCTAAAATTTCTTGAGACCTTGTGAATAGGTTTTCCAAATCCTCCATAGAAGTAGCATCAGCAGGGATAATTTCTGCATTACATTTTTCTGCTAATTCATTAATAGCACCCATTCGCATTGCGATAGGGGCATTTGTTAGGACAAATTCGGCACCCTGTTTCTTCGCTTCCTCTGCAACTTTCCATGCAATAGATTTCGAATCTAATGCACCAAAAATAATACCTTTCTTTCCTTTTAATAACATGCTATTGTGTGTTAAATTTTGACAAATATAAATGAAATTATGATTTACTTAATGATTTGCGATTAGAGCTTTAGCATTTTCCATTGCTGCTTGGGTAATTGTTTCACCACTAAGCATTTTTGCTAATTCATCCAACCTGTCATTTTCATTGAGTTCATATATAGACGTGTAACTTTTACTGTCTGATTCTACCTTCTCTACTTTATAGTGATAATTGGCCTTTGCAGCTACTTGTGGTAAATGACTAATAACAATTAATTGTATCTCAGCTGCCATTTCAGCAAGTATCTTGGCAACCTTCCCTGCCACTTCACCAGATACACCTGTATCAATTTCATCAAAAATTAGACATGGTAATTCAAGATGTTTGGCGAGTAGAGCTTTTATGGCGAGCATCAGTCTTGAAGTTTCACCTCCTGAGGCTACTTTCGACATTTCTTGTAAGGCAATACCTTGATTTGCTGAAAACATAAAACAAACCTCATCTTTACCCCATTCATTCAATTTATCTTGTGGCTTGACATCAACTTTAAATTGACCGTTTTTAATTCCTAATTCCTTTATTGTATCTATAATAAATGTTTCAATTTGTGAACTAACAGCCACCCTATTATTGGTAATTTTTATGGCTTCATTATTTAGTTTCGCTTCAAGTATTTTTATTTTCGTTTCAATATTAGTTACAAGTTCTTCGACATTAGACAGCTTTGAAACTTTTTTTTCTAGTTCATTCTGCTTCTCTATTAGAGCATTAAAATCTAGAGTTCTATGCTTGAGTTCTAATTGGTTAATTAGGTTTAGCCTCTCTCCTATTTCTTCAATATTATGTTCTTCATGTTCAATCTTGGAAAGGAGAATTTCACTTTCTTTACTTAAATCTGTTAATTCGATTGTGATACTATTTAGTCTATCAGCTAGTTCTGAGTACTTTTCATCAAAAGAGCTAATTTTATGTATATCATTAATTAAATCGAATAGTTGACTATTAACCGGACTAGACTGATGATTAGCTTCAATTATGAAGTTGACTTTCTTTAAAGTATTTAATACAATTTCTCGATTCTCTGAAACCTTAAGGTGTGATTCTAACACCTCTTTTTCACCTAATTTTAAATTAGCATCTTTAAGTTCTATTAATAAAAATGATAGATAATCCAATTGACTTTTTGATTCTTCACCATCATTTATTAGCTGCTTCAGTTCATTCTTTAGATGCGTTAACTTTTTATAGTCTTCTCGGTAATTTTCTATAGTTTCCTTATGACTTTTAATAGAAACAAGAGCTAAACTATCAATTAACTGTAATTGATAGTTAGACTTATGAAGCGCTAGAGTTTGATGTTGAGAATGAATGTCTACTATATGAGTTCCAAATTCTTTTAATTGATCTAAGCGAACAGGGCTATCATTAATAAACGCCCTGGACTTACCATTACAGTGAATTTCTCTTCTCACTATGGTATGTTGTGGCTCATAATCTAAATCGTGAAGATTAAAAAACTCTAATAAATTGTAATTCTTTATTTCAAAAGAAGCTTCGATAATACATTTAGATGCGTTGTTATTAGTGGATTTTCTATCTGCTCTTTGCCCCATTATTAATCGAAGGGCACCTAAAATTATGGATTTACCAGAACCTGTTTCACCTGTAATTACACTAAACCCTTTATTGAAATGGATTTCTAAGGAGTCAATAATCGCATAATTTTTTATCGAAAGATGTTTGAGCATATACTATCGATTATCTTGTGCGTTATCCTGAAGCATTTTATCCCATTTCCCTGTGTTGGCAGGATCAATTTGTTTAAGCATATCTACTAACTCATTCTTGTTAGTGATAAATCCATCAGAATAAATTTTTGTAATTTCATCTGCTTTAGCATCAAAAAATACCTTGATAAGGTATGCACTATTTTTTCTATCTGCAGAAGTTTTAACGTTGTATAATGCAGATGTTATTTCGTCTCTTCCAGCTTCAGCTTGTTCTGTTAGTACATCTAATCCTTCACGGTGGTATATGTACATAGCATTCCTCAAGGGTTTGAAGTCGTTATGGAGTAAGTTCTCAACTAGCCAGTACCTATTGTAAGTACCTTCATATGGCTTCCATCCAGTTGCTTTTTGATCAGATTGTGCATTACTAATTATCTTTTGAGCTTTAAGGAAGTACTCTTCACCTGTCAATGGAGAAAATGTGTCATAATCCATCCCTATTATTACATAAGCATAATATGAAAGTATTGACACTAAATTAGAAGTGTGATTATGTTCATTAAACTCAAGAGTTTCATTTTCAATATAATTGAATCTAAGGTCAGTATCGACAAGATTCAAAATAGGAGAATTATATGACGTTCTATAAATGGCTCTTGTCGATTTTACAGTAATTGATCCCTTATAACCATCAGCACCTACTTCATCTGTCAAATTGATAATGATATTACACTCTATTCTTTCTTCTGGTGAATATACATCATTTGTCCACCTAGTATTATTCATAAACTCATATAGAGTAGTACGCATATTAGTGAACTTCTGACGGTTAGTTCCTTGAATCTTTTGGGAATTAATTTGTATTCTACAATTTAACTCTTGAGCATTGATTTGGGAACAAAAAAGAAATATTAAGGCAGTGCAAATTAATTTATGCATCGATTTCACTTAGGATTGTATTAACGATATCTTGTGCAACTTCTTGCTTAGATTTTAACTCAAAGCTAAGCATTTTATTGCTTTTAGTAAGTATGGTTATCTTATTTGTGTCATACTCAAACCCAGCTCCTTTATCTTGAAGTGAATTTAATATGATAAGGTCTAAATTCTTACGTCTTAACTTAGATTTAGCATTCAAAACTTCATTGTTTGTTTCTAAAGCAAAACCAACTAAAAATTGATTTTCTTTTTTCTGCCCCATACTTGCAAGTATATCTTTAGTCTCCACTAGCTCAATAAATGGAGACTCTATCGATTTTTTAATTTTTTTATTAGCAATAGATTGTGGTCTGTAATCAGAAACTGCAGCAGCACATATTACAATATCTGATGAGGTAAAATGAATCATACTCGATTGATACATTTCTTCTGCAGATTCTACTCTAGTTATGGTGATGTTGCTATGGATTGGATTTTGTACCGATGGCCCTAAGATTAATTCAATATGAGCACCCTTGTTAGCAAGGTTTAATGCTAGTTCACAACCCATTTTCCCAGAAGATCTATTTCCAATAAATCGTACTGGATCTATTGCTTCAAAAGTTGGTCCAGCAGTAATAAGAATATTTTTATCTTTTAAAGGAAGCTTAAACGCTAAATCTTTACAAATGAATTTAAAGATGTTTACAGGTTCAGCCATCCTACCTTCTCCTACAAGACCACTAGCTAATTCGCCAATTTCTGCAGGAATAATAATATTACCAAAACTTTTAAGTTTATTTAAGTTCGCTTTTGTCGAAGGATGTTGATACATATCTAAATCCATTGCTGGTGCAAAATACACAGGGCATTTTGCAGATAAGTATGTTGCCATTAGGAGGTTGTCGCAGATTCCTTGACACATTTTACCTAGTGTATTGGCTGTAGCAGGAGCAATTATAAAGAAGTCTGCCCATAGCGCTAATGATACATGATCATTCCACTTTGGGTTTTCTTCATCTGAAGTAAACTCAGAGAATACTTCATTCTTTGAAAGTGTTGATAAAGTTAGAGAAGTAATAAAAGTCTTAGAAGCAGGTGTTTGAATACACTTGACATTCGCTCCTGCTTTTATAAATTCTCTAACAAGATATGCCGTTTTATAGGCAGCAATACCACCAGTAATCCCAATAAGGATATTTTTACCGATTATCATAAGAAGTATTATTCTTCTTTTGCGGCTTTAATAAAAAGCTCATCATCCAACAACTCGCGAGTAGCAATCAATGTTGGTTTTGGTAGTTTTTCGTAAAATTTAGAAACTTCAATTTGTTCCTTATTTTCGAAAATCTCGTCTAAGTTATCGTTATGAGTAGCAAATTCATCGAGTTTGTTAATCAATTCTTCCTTAAGTTCAGAACTAATTTGGTTTGATCTTTTATCTAAAGCTACGATAGCTTCATAAATGTTACCTACTTTGTCCTCTAGTAACTTGTTGTCGTTAGTTACTGTTGTTTTAGATGCAGACGTTTTCTTGTAATCCATAAGATATGTATGTGCTATTGTTTTCTTAGCAATTTAACTTGTTTGAAAATCTTTTTCGATTCTTGCGTATACTCACTTTCAGGGAAAGTATTTTTAAACTGATTAAAAGCAATAATCGTATCCTTAATTCTCTTCTCTTTCTTTTCTTCTACACTATTATCTGCGAGCAAATAATAACTTTTAAGTTGCAAAAATAAGATTTCCTCTTTAAAAACAGAATTTTGATGCTCCTGAAGTGCTAAATTAAATGCATGTATTGCAGATTTATAGTTTTCAGTAGTATAATATAGTTTAGCATTTTGGAAGGATTTATGCTGTAACTTTAGTTGTAGCTTAGATTGTAAGTCAATACATTCAGCAGTATATTCACTATTTGGGTATAAGTCCAAGAATATTTCAACTTCATCTAATGCTTTGTAGGTGTTAGCTTGATCTAAACTATGTTTAGGTGAAAGTAAATAGTGGCAATATACCGCCAAGTAAGCGCACTCTTCTGTATTAATACTATTCTTATAAGTACTTGCAAAGTTTTTAAAATGATATGCAGCAGAAAGTAAGTTACCTTTTTTATATTCAGTTTTTGAATAGTAATAGTAAATATCTTCCGACTTATCTGTCCCTCTGTGTAATAATAATAATTCATCAAATAAAGGGAATGCTTTCACATACTCTTCATCCTCAAAAAACTTAATAGCTTGTTCGTATTTAAAGTCTAAATCACTACTCTTAAGAATTTTTTGATACCCACTACAAGAGCTCAATAAAATACTTAAGAAACTAATTAGATATACTATGTTTTTTTTCGTCATGCTGCAAAGATATAATTTTAAAGAAAAATATGATGTTATAGGCTTACTTATCGCCTACAATTTTGGCTAAATGATTTCAATTTGTATTTTTGCCGGGATTCCAAACGACTTGATAATGGATTTATTTGAAAAATTAAGACAAAATCGTGGCCCTTTAGGTCAACATGCCAAAGATGCCCATGGTTATTTTACATTTCCTAAACTTGAAGGAGAGATTGCGAGTAAAATGCAGTTTAGAGGAAAAGAAGTATTAACATGGAGTATAAATAACTATTTAGGCTTATCTAATCACCCTGAAGTACGTGAAGTTGATGCTCAAGCAGCTAAAGATTGGGGCTTAGGATACCCAATGGGATCTAGAATGATGTCTGGAAACACAGATCTTCATGAAGAGTTAGAGAGCGAATTGTCTGATTATGTTCAAAAAGAGGATACGATTTTATTAAATTTCGGTTACCAAGGAATGCTCTCTGCAATTGATGCTTTAGTTGATCGTAAAGATGTAATAGTATACGATAGTGAATGTCATGCATGTATTATTGATGGTGTGAGGCTTCACCAAGGAAAACGTTTTGTTTTTCCACACAATGATATGGATAACCTCGAAAAGCAATTAGGTAGAGCTGAAAAGATTACTGCTGAAACCGGGGGTGGAATATTAGTGATCTCTGAAGGTGTTTTTGGTATGTCTGGAGATTTAGGTGATTTAAAAGGGATTTCTGAATTAAAGAAAAAATTTAATTTCAGGATTTTTGTAGATGATGCACATGGTATCGGTACTATGGGTGCTGAAGGTCGTGGTGCTGGTGAAGAGCTAGGATGTCAAGATGAAATAGATGTTTACTTCGGCACCTTTGCCAAATCATTTGCATCAGTTGGAGCCTTTATTTCTTCAACTGAGGATATTGTAGAGTACTTAAGATACAATATGCGTTCTCAGATCTTTGCAAAATCCTTACCTATGCCCTTAGTCGTTGGTGCTATAAAGCGATTAGAGATAATGCGCAGAGGAACTGAGCAAAAAGATAAACTTTGGACGATTGCTAATGCTTTACAATCAGGTTTAAAAGAAGCAGGCTTTGAACTTGGTAATACTCAATCTGCAGTAACTCCTGTATATCTTTCAGGTGGAGTTGGAGAAGCAACAAATTTAACTTTTGACTTAAGAGAGAATTACAATATTTTTTGCTCAATTGTTACTTATCCAGTAGTACCAAAAGGCGTTATCTTATTAAGATTAATACCAACTGCAGTTCATACTTTAGAAGAAGTAGAATTAACGATTAAATCTTTCTCTGAGATAAAGGAAAAACTTGCAAACGGTGAGTACATATCTGAAGAAATTGCGAATATTTAAGCTGATACATAAAATTACTTATATTTAAGTCTCGTAGAAATGCGAGACTTTTTTATGTCATGAAACTAGCCAAGAAAACACAATATTATCTTATCCTTCATTTAACAATTCTAATATGGGGTTTCACAAGCATATTAGGGAAGTTAATTACTATGCCCTCCTCTGTTATTGTGATTGACAGAATGTTAATTGCATTTTTAACTCTTTTATTCTTAAAACTATTTAAAAATAATGAATCATTAGTTAAATGGAATTGTAAATGGCAAATGCTAGTTGTAGGTTTCATTACTGCAGCTCATTGGGTTACATTTTTTGAGGCATTAAAGGTTTCAAACGTATCTGTAACCTTATCTTGTTTAGCTTCATGTTCTTTTTTTGTTGCTTTAATTGAACCTTTATTTCTCAAAACAAAATTTAAGTTTTATGAAATAATATTGGGTTTGTTAGTGATTTTTGGAATCTACATCATTTTTACATTTGAAAACCAATATACATTAGGTGTAATATTAAGTTTGTCTTCAGCTCTTTTTGCTGCAATCTTTTCTGTATGGAATGTGAGCCTTATCAAAACAAATACTGCTCATAATATTGCATTATATGAAATGTTAGGCGGAGTAATTGCGATGCTACTTTATTTTATCTTGAAAGGTGATTTTCATTTCCTACAGTTAATTCCTAGTGGATCAGACTGGGTTTATATTCTAATCTTAGGCACATTTTGTACTGCAATTGCATTTTTACTAGGAATTGAAGTATTGCGGGAGCTGAGTGCTTTTACCGTTAGTATTAGCGTAAATTTAGAGCCTATCTATGCTATATTGCTAGCTCTTTGGATTTTTGGAGAAAGTGAAATAATGTCAATTGAATTCTATATAGGATTCGCAATTATTTTGGGAACCATACTGGTTAATGCATATATGAAATCTAAAGAAAGTTCATGAGTGCTTTTCGCTTTAAGCAATTCTCTATCCATCAGGATAATACATCTATGAAAGTTGGGACCGATAGTATACTATTTGGATCCTGGTTGAATTTATCTATAAGTCATAAAAATATTCTTGATGTTGGTACTGGTACTGGTATACTTTCGTTAATGCTGGCGCAAAAATCAACTAAAGCTAAAATTCTGGCCATTGAAATTGATAATAACGCTTACATTCAAGCTATAGAAAATGCTTCTTCAAGTCCTTGGAGCGATCGTATTCATATTGTCCACGCAGATGCTAAAGTATGGTCGACTCATGATAAATATGATTTAATCATCTCAAATCCACCTTATTTTTCAAATTCATTAGTCTCAGACACGATTTCTAAAGTTTATGCACGACACCAACTAAGTTTTAGTTTATCTGATTTAGTTGATATATGGAATCGACAAGGTGCTGAGAATTCTGAGTTAGCCTGTATTCTCCCTATTGATGAGTCAGAAAAATTAATAGACTTGATAAATAAGAGTGGTTATTTTCTTAAGAAATATACTGCAGTAAAACCAAAAATTAACCTTGTATCGAATAGAGCTATGATGCTGTTTGGAAAAGACAAAGCTCCAACTGTTACGTCGGAGCTTTGTATTCGAAAGAAAGATGGCACATATTCAGAAGAGTATATTACCCTTACTAAAGATTTCTACTTAGGGTTGTGATCTTCTGCATGAAGTTTCTATCTGATTTCTTCTTCAATAAATTCAATACCAAACTTTTCTAATTCAGAAAGAACAGGATTATAAATGTTTTGGTCAACAGGAACTTTAACACCTGCTCCTTTTATAACACCCTTAAGAATAAGTTTTGTAGCAATTCCTACTGGTAAGCCAACAGTTTTAGCCATTCCTGTGTATGTTTGGTCTTCCCCAAGAGTAACAAAAGAAGAGTGTAATTCATGTTCAGTATCACCAAGTCCATATATGAACTGGTGTTGCATTACAATCATATCCTTATCTTCTTTCTCTAACAACCATTTGGTTTCTAGAAGTTTTTGTAAAACTTGTGCAGGAGTAGCCATTTCAAGACCAATTTGTTTCTCTTTCAAGAAACCTAACCATTGTACTTTCGCCATTACTTCATCACTAATACTAAAGTGAAATTTTAAATAATCGCTGATGCTTGCAGTGGTTTCGTCTAAGAAAGAAAGAAAGAAGTCCTTATAGCTCATTCCAGTTACGTTCATTTCAAAGCTGTCGTCTGTCAATCCCATTTGGATGAATAGATCCCATGCTTCACAGTATCCAGGTCTTCTTAATGTACCTCTAAGTAAAGTAGGGATGTTTTCAAGACTGTAAATATCTCTGTACGATAATGAGTCTCTATTAGCATAAGCTTCAAATTCTCCGTAATCTAGTACGTTTAATGAGTCTATTCTTTTGAAAAGTTGCCCATAAGGAATGTATTTGTAGTTCCCTTCCTCTATATATTGAGCAGTTCCTTGGCCCGCAAGAACAACATTTCTGGGGTTCCATGTGAATTTATATTTCCAAGGATTCGTATCGAATTCTGGAGCTACTAACCCACCACAATAAGATTTAAAGCTTTTTAACTCCCCTCCTTTTGCTTTGATTTCATCTATCACTTTCATTGCAGACATGTGATCGATACCTGGATCTAAACCAATTTCGTTCAATAATAAAACGTCATTTTCCTTTGCTTGTGTATCTAGGGTTTTAATTTCGTCAGACACATAAGAAGCAGTAACAAGATTCTTCTTGTATTTAACACAATCTTGAGCTACTTTAAAATGTAGACTTGCTGGGAGCATAGAAATAACGATGTCAGCCTTTTGAATTTCCTTAATTCTTTGTGCATCATTAAATACATCAAAGCTTATAGCTGTTGCTCTTCTATTCTCTCCAATCTTATCTAATACTAAACTAAGATCCCTATCTCCAACTTTTACTTCGAAGTCATTCTCAGCTGCTTCATCAATCAGATACTTAATAAGGGATGATGCTGAACGGCCTGCGCCTATAATGAATATTTTTTGTGACATATTCTTTGTTTAATTATTGCTTCAAAGATATGTCAAATTTTCATAGATTTGTATTCAACATTTTTATAAAAAAACCGATTATGAAAGGTATCTTAGGACTTATAACTGTATTAGCTTTTAGTTTTTCAGTACATGCAACTGATTGTAATGAACCAATGACAAAAGAAAGGTTTACTTCACTCTACAAAACGATTGAAGTAAAACAAGATGATCACCAACGTTATCAATTAATTGTAGGTTATGCTAGAAGAGAATGTATGACAGTTGATCAATTAGCTTCTTTCTTAGATTTAATTAAGGAGCATAAAGTTAGAGTGTCTACAGTTCAATCTACTTACACTTACTTGTTTGATAAAGAGAATGTTAATCAGTTAATGAAGGATTTTACAGAACACGAAAAATTAGTAATTCAAAAAGTAATTAAGAAATAATAAAAGCTCCCATTTGGGAGCTTTTTTGTTTTTTTAATTAATGTTAAGAAAAATGTTAAAAAGTAAGTTTTCATTGCATAACATTTTGAAAGAAATAAATAGATTTGCAGTCTATTTAGTTTTGAAAACAAAAACATTTATAAATGAATATTGAGAAAGGACTAAAAGCATCAAAACAATCTATTGCCGATTTTGGTATTAAAGATGCAACTGTTCACTGGAATTTAAAGTCCGAGACTTTAGCTGATATTTCAGTAGAAAAAGAAATGGGAATATTCTCAAATACTGGTGCTTTAGCTATTGATACAGGCGAGTTTACTGGTCGTTCTCCTAAAGACAGATTTATCGTAAAAGATTCTATTACTAAAGAATCTGTTTGGTGGGGTGATATCAATATCCCTTTTGACGCTGATAAGTTTGATAAACTTTACAATAAAGTAATCGATTATTTATCGAGCAAAGAACTTTACGCAAGAAATGCTGTTGCATGTGCTGGTGATACACATAGACTTCCCTTGACGGTTGTAAATGAGTATCCTTGGTCGAATATGTTTGTAGATAACATGTTCATCCGCCCTTCAGAAAAAGAGATTGAGAATTTCGATTCTGAATGGATTGTAATCAATGCTCCTGGATTTATGGCTAATCCAGAACTTGATGGAACTCGTCAACATAACTTTGCTGTATTAAGCTTTACTAAAAAAGTAATCTTAATTGGTGGTACAGGTTATACGGGTGAAATTAAGAAAGGTATTTTTTCTGCACTTAATTTCATCCTTCCATTCCAAAAAGACGTGCTTTCTATGCACTGTTCTGCAAATGTTGGAAATGAAGGGGATACTGCTTTATTCTTTGGGCTTTCTGGAACAGGTAAAACTACTTTATCTGCAGACCCTAATAGAAACCTTATAGGTGATGATGAACACGGTTGGTCTCAGGAAGAAGTCTTTAATTTTGAAGGTGGATGTTATGCCAAGTGTATTGACTTAAGTGAAGAGAAAGAGCCGGATATCTTTAAAGCTATTAAAGAAGGTGCTTTATTAGAAAACATCACTTTTAAAGAAGGTACTAATGAACCTGATTACATGAGTGGTACTAAAACAGAAAACACTCGTGTAAGTTACCCTATACACCATATAAATAATATTCAGCAGCCTTCTGTAGGTCCTATGCCAAAAAACATCTTCTTCTTAACATGCGATGCTTTTGGTGTGTTGCCTCCAATTTCCAAATTGACTCCTGGTCAAGCTATGTTCCACTTTATTTCTGGTTACACTGCTAAAGTTGCTGGTACTGAGACTGGTGTTACAGAGCCGCAAACTACTTTCTCTGCTTGTTTTGGAGCTCCATTTATGCCATTACACCCAACTTTTTATGCTGAAATGTTAGGTAAGAAAATGGCTGAGAATGATGTAAACGTTTGGTTGGTAAATACTGGATGGTCTGCTGGTGGGTATGGAGTTGGGTCACGTTTAAAACTTAAATATACTCGTTCGATGATTACAGCAGCTTTAAATGGAGAGCTTGAAAATATTGAGTATAAAGAGCACGTAGTATTTGGATTGAATATGCCTGCTACTTGCCCAAATGTGCCAGAGGATATTTTATTCCCTAAAAACACTTGGGCTGACAAAAATGCATACGATGCTAAAGCAAATGAATTAGCTGATGCCTTTAATACTAACTTTGAACAGTTTGCTGATAATGCAAGTAAAGATATTCTTGAAGCCGCACCAAAAGCAGTTGCTAATGCATAAGTTTTTATATTATATATAAAAAAAGGCTCTCATTTGAGAGCCTTTTTTTATTTTCGTTCTATGCAACTATTCTATTGTCCAGAAGTTTTTGAAGGTTCTTGTCACTTAAGTAATGAGGAGAGCAGGCATTGTGTAAAAGTATTACGCAAACAGGAAGGTGATGTAATTCATTTAATAGATGGAAAGGGAAGTTTTTACGAGGTGGAAATTACTGTAGCTTCTCAGAAAAAGGTCTTGTTCGATATTGTTAAACAATGGTCGGAAGTACCAAGCTCCTACTCTTTACATATTGCTATTGCACCGACAAAAAACAACGACCGATATGAGTGGTTTCTAGAAAAAGCTACTGAAATTGGTATTGATGAGATCACCCCTATTGTTTGTGCTCATTCTGAGCGAAGGGCGATTAAGCATGAACGAATGGAGAAGATTATTCTCTCAGCAAGCAAACAATCTCTAAAGGCTAATTTACCTATTTTGAATCCATCAATTTCATTTAATGAGTTTTTGTCTAAGATTCATGATTCTGATTGTTTTATAGCACATTGCGAAGAGCAGGATAAAACGAATTTACAATCAGTTGTTTCTGAAAATTCATTGATATTAATAGGTCCCGAAGGAGATTTTAGTTCTAAGGAAATTGATTTAGCTTTGGCTAAAGGATTTAAGCCAGTAAGTTTAGGAAATTCCAGATTGCGAACGGAAACTGCTGGAATAGTTGCCTGTCACACCATAGCATTACATCATGAAAAAGTTTAAGTACCTATTTCTATTATTAATACCTTTAACTATGGCTTTTAGTAGTTATAGTTGTAAAGTGGCTGTTTTAAAATATAATGGCGGTGGTGATTGGTATGCAAACCCAACTTCCATTAAAAATCTCATTCATTTTTGTAGAGTAAATCTAAATATGAATATTGATCCTATTTACGAAATTGTTGATGTTGCTAGTTCTGAATTGTATCGATATCCTTTTGTTCATATGACTGGGCATGGTAATGTAGTGTTTTCTATTGCAGAGGCCGAAAACTTAAGATCTTATCTATTGGCTGGAGGATTCCTACATATAGATGATAACTACGGCATGGATGCTTATGTGCGTCCGGAAATGAAAAAGGTATTCCCCGAATTAGATTTTGTAGAATTACCATTCTCACATCCTATTTACCATCAAACTTATAATTTCGAAAACGGCCTACCTAAAATACATGAACACGATAATCAGCCTGCTAGAGGTTATGGATTAATTTATGAAGGAAGGTTAATTTGCTATTATTCCTACGAAAGTGACTTAGGTGATGGCTGGGAAGATGCTGAAGTACATAAGGATAGCCAAAACAATCGTACATTAGCCCTTAAAATGGGTGCAAATATTTTACAATACGTATTCACAAACTAAATTCTAAAACATGAAAAAACTGATTTTATTATCTGTAAGTTTAATTTTTATTGGACAAGGTTTCTCGCAAATTCAATACTCTAACACCAACACAGTTGCCGGTAATTTTATACAAAATTTATCCGGTCCCAGAGTAGGTTTTACCGTTCTAACTAATGGTGAACTAACAGAAAATCTTAACGAGGAATTTGGCTTAAACTCAAATCTGATTACTCAATTTGGTTACCAGTTTGAAAAACAAATTATGGGGGATGATAATGTTGCCGGATTAGTCGAAGGTATTCTGTTTATCGGAGGGCTTGAACATGGACTTTTTCTACCTAGTTTAAGTGGGATGTTCGGTGCGCGCTTTGCATCTGGCTATGAATTTGCTGTGGGTCCTAACATTTCTCTTTCTGGAGCTTCTTTGATCCTCGGATTTGGAAAAACGATTCAAGCAGGAAATCTTAATATTCCTATTAGTTTTGCTTGGGTTCCTTCAACCAAAAGACAAAGAACAGATCATATTTATGAGGACTATTATGATGAAGAGTTGGGTATGTGGTTATCGGAAACACAAGATGTAGTAGAAATTTTTGATACCGGACATCGATTTACAGTAACGGTTGGGTTTAACTACAGGTCTAGATAATGAAAAAGCTTATTATTATTTTATTACTAGTTCCTTTGTGTTCAGAAGCTCAGATTTATGACCACCATATGGTTTTTTCTGACTCTACAGAGTACAGGGATTTTAATCAGGGGTTTCTTGATTCTCAGATGTATTTCAGAGGTACGGGTGATTATTTTATTGGTATAGCTAGTGCACCAGCTTATTTTGTGCCTGCAGTTATTTGCTATTCCATCCCACCCAAGGACAAACGGTTTATAAATTTACAAAATCCAAATAATAATTATTTATATTCGAATGTCGATTATTATCAAGGCTACCGATATGGTGCTACCAAGAAGAAAAGAAAACGATTGCTGCAAGGAGCTTTAACACCTGTAGGTATTACTGCCGGAATACTTGTTGCTGTTATTACTGCTTTATCCCACTAAAATATCGTCTTGCTTATGGATGTTAAGCATAAAGAAGTACAAGATTTTATTAATCGGCAGCTGCATTCCACAGCTGCCGATTTGATGTTACAAGCATCTAAATATCCAGAATGGGATATGAAAGCTATTGCGCAGCAATTGGTGGGAAAGCAAATTGCCAAGAAAAAGCTTCCTACTTGGTTTAATAATGAGCATGTCTTCTACCCTGTTCGTTTGTCAATGGAGCAGTGTTCTTCTGAGGAGACAGCATACTATAAAAGCACTATTATTTCAGCTGGAAAAGGGATTGATTTAACAGGTGGCTTTGGAGTTGATTCCTACTTCTTAGCTCAAAATGCTGAATTAGTAATTTACTGTGAACGCAATTTAGATTTAGCCGAGATTGTTTCTAGCAATTTTAAAGCTTTCGATCAAGTAAATTGTGATGTTTACGCAGGAGACGGAATTGGGTATTTACAGAAGCTTGACAAACTAGATTGGATTTTTATAGATCCCGCAAGGCGTAAAGAAAGTGAACGCGTTTTTAGATTAGAAGATTGCGAACCTAATGTTATAGCTTTAAAGAACGTTTTATTTGCTAAGGCAGATCGTATTCTTATTAAGACTTCCCCATTATTAGATATACAACAAACCATATGCGATTTAGATTCTGTAAAAGAAGTTCATGTAATTTCGGTTAACAACGATTGTAAAGAAGTACTCTATTTATTAGAAAAAGATTGTTCAGAAGAAACTAAAATATTCTGTATAAATATAAAGAAAGATAGTAAAGAAGAATTCAGTTTTAGATTTTCAGAAGAGCGCAATACAATAAATCAATATTCAGAGCCCATATCGTATTTATATGAGCCGAACTCAAGTATTATGAAGTCTGGTGCATTTAAGTCAATTGCTTCTAAGTATGGTCTACATAAGCTGCACAAGCATTCACATTTGTATACTTCTACAGAATTGGTCTCAGAATTTCCAGGTAGAAGTTTTAAAATTCAAGCAATGATTCATCCTGATAAGAAATCACTCGCAAAGCACATTAAGGGTAAAGCGAACCTAGCTTGCAGGAACTATCCTCAAAAGGTAGATGTTCTGAAAAAGAAACTGAAACTTAAAGATGGTGGTGATGATTATATCTTTGCAACTACCCTTCAGAATGAAATGCCTACGTTGATTTTGTGTGGAAAAATATAATGTACTAAGTACGGTAAGAATTATTTTACACTTACCATGTACTTTTGTTTTCAAATATCTTCAATAGCAGTTCTCTCTAACCAACCAATCATACCATCAGAAAGTTTAATTTTAGTCCAATCGTTAAATATTTCTAGGACTTGGACTTTTGTTCCTTCGTGTAGGATAAATAAATCTTCACTCTGACTAGATGGAGCACTTTTAATATAGGCGTTGTCCTGCATTAATATAGCTTCAGATTTTTGAGTATTGAAACTGTAATAAGCTAAACTCAATGTTATTGCAGCTAATGAGAGAGAGGTCAGAGAAGAATTAAATGCTATCTTTTTAAATCGGTAGTTACTAGAAAAGATGAAAGCGATAAACAGTCCACAAAAAATAAATAGAAACAGGATTCCAATTTTCGCCCACTGATCGATAGTTCTTATATTATTAATAACTGAAATCCATTTTTGATAAAATGGCAAAGGAACTTGAGCCAATTTATCCACTAATTGAAGTTGAACTAATTGAAGGTTAAATAATGCATCTTCATCTCTTGGATCTAATTTTAAAGCCTTTTCGTAATATAACACGGCCTTTGCATTTTGCTGTAATTTGTAATAACAGTTCGCTTTATTGAAGTAAATCTCTGAAGAAAATTGTCCAGTAGACTCTATTTGTTCATACAAATTTATTGCTTCAGCATATTCTTTTGATTCATAGTTAATGGAAGCTTGATTAAACAATTCATCGCTTGTTTGAGCTACCAAACTAGAGCTTATAATAAGGATTGTGATAAGGAGTCTCATAGCTTAGTAGTTTTCTAATTGTTCAATTACTCTTTTTGTTTTCTGTACTAATGTTTCAGTATCTTCCTTACTTTGCTGACTCGTAAAACGTGCCATCTCACAAGCTTCAAGGATTTGAGTAAATTCTTTATGGAGATTATTATCTACATTATTTAGACTTAAAAGTTGTTCTATAGTCTCTTTGTTAAAATGTGCTCGGTCTAGATTCCATTTCTTCTCCAAGAAAATTTGAAGTGCATTTTCTATACAGGCATACTTATTATCATTTACTTTTATAAGATGCTTGATTGCTTGCTTACTTGCACTTCCTTTCTTCCACTGTTCAATATCAATAATAGACTTACGTAGTAAAACGATTATAAGTAAAGCTATTAAGACCAATGAAATAGGAGTGATTAACAGAATGATAAATGTCATTGAACCAAAAAATAATTCTTTGGAGTACTTTAAATTCGAAAGTGAAGTTTTGATATAAAGTATGTCCTTACCAATAAATGAAACATCTTCTTTGGTGATATTATTTACAACGACTGTAGTCGTTGAACCACTACTAGCACCATTAACATTTAGCGTATAGGAAGGGCTTTCTATTGAAATGTATTTTCCTCTTTTAGGATTGAAGTAATTAAAACTGCGTGAGGCGATTTTGTAGGTTCCTTTATTCCGTGGAATAAGTAGGTATTCTTCTCTTTTGAACCCATTTAAACCTAATTTTTTAAGTTTAATATTCTCCTTGTACTTTGGTTCATAGGCTTCAATATCATTGGGGATATCAAATTTAGGAAGCTCAATCATTCTTAAATTACCTGTTCCACTAACACGCATCGATAGTGATGCTGACTCATTGGTTTGTATTGAATCTCTATCTAATTTGGTTGTAAATTCAAAAGTACCCACAGCGCCACTAAAATTACTTGGCTTGCCCTCTAAGGGAAGTGTTTTCACTTGTAGAGTTTTATCTCCAGTAGAGCATATGATGTTGATCATTCTTGATCTACGTCGCCCAAAAAAATCTCTTTGATTGGTTGGGATTGCTACCGGTACATCAAGCTCCATTCCTGCAATTGGAAGATTTCCAGATCTTTGTGGAATAAGAACCAATTTCTTTAATGTAGCAACTTGATATTTCTTACCATTCTTTATTTCTTCCTTAATAGGGTAATTATCACCTAAGTCATATTCTTCATGCCAAAACCCAGTATATGTAGGTTTTTCAAGTAACTCAGGAGATCTAATTTCTTGACTAAAATATAGTTTGTATTCCGCTATGATTTGCTCGCCTACATAGGGTTTAGAATTGCTAAATTCCAGTTGTAAAAACACATTCTCTTTAGCTTTCGCTTCAGGGCTATGATTCCCTGTAGTTTTTGGGGCTGATTTTAATACTTGAATTGAAATGTTTCTGGTCCTGTACTCTTTTCCATTAACTGTAATGTAGGCAGAGCCAATTGTATATATCCCAAGTTTTTTTGCTCTCAAATGGTAAGTATACGAGTTTTCTTTACTCATTTTACCATTAATGATAGTTGTACTTGATGATGTACTTGGCCCAGCAAGAATTGAGAAATTTGATAACTTGGGTGCAACAAAACGATCACCATTATCATTTATAGTAAAAGTTAAGGTAAACTGTTCGTTTACACCCACTTTATTTTTACTTACCGAAGCAGTAAATGAGGTTTGTGCTAGAAGCAAAAAACTCTGAAACAACAATGCTATTAATAGGATGTTTTTTTTCATCTTCTAGAATTACCAGTCTTTTTCAATTTTCACTTTAGCACCTTTGATTTTGTGCTTTTTCATTTTCTCCTGAACCTTGTCTTCTTCCTGCTTTAATGCTTCTAAGAGCCTTTTTGCTTCTTCGGGACTCAGTTTATTTTCTTTGGGTTGAGGTTTCTCACCTTTATTTTCTTCATCAGAATCTTCACCATCTGTTTGACCTTTGTCTTTTTGGTCTTGCTTAGATTCATCTTCTTGATTCTCTCCCTCGTCCTTTTGATTTTCTTTTTTATCTTGATCCTTCTCTTCAGAGTTTTCTTGATCTTGATTTTCAGAATCTTCATTTTTCTGATCACCCTTATCCTTATTATCCTCTTTTTGTTTCTGATCTTCCTTATTCTCGTCTTTATTTTCCTCGTCCTGTTCCTGTTCCTGTTCTTGCTGTTCAAGTTGCTTTTTCACATAAGCATAGTTGTAACGAGTTTCATTGTCTTTAGGGTTAATTCTCAATGCATCTTTATACGACTCTAAGGCACCTTCTAAATCTTGCTGAGAAAGTAATACATTCCCTTTGTTGTGTAAGGCATTCGCTTTTAAGGTGAGATTTTCAGTTGTAGAGCTTACTTTATCAAAGGCCTCTAATGCCTCATCAAAGCGTTCTTGCTTCATTAAAGCATCACCTAAATTAAATTCAGCTTCAAGCAGTTCAGCATTCTTTTCGATTGCCTTTTTATAATTGATTTCAGCATCTACAAAATTCCCAGTTTCATACTGAGAATTCCCCTCGCGCGTTATTTTTCTTTCAGATTGAGCTAGCGATGCAAAGCTGAATCCAAGAATAAATAGGATGAATAGGCTATTCTTTAAAGTCATTATCCGAATAGATTAATTTTTCTTAGCCAAAGCGTTTTCCTGTTTGGAGTTATAAAGTCGAGTATAAAAAAGAATAAAGCCAAACCTAAAAACCATTGAAACTGATCTTCATAATCTGTAAACATTTCTGTTTCCGATTCAACTTGTTCCATCTTCGCTAAAGCCTCTTTTATAAATATTATCGTTTCCTTTGTTTGCGTGCCATCTATAAAACTACCCTCAGTACTTAAAGCCAATTGTTGTAGCATTTCAGGGTCCATTTTAGTGACCACTACATTATCGCTTCCGTCTTTTTTATAACCTTTAATTATGCCATTTCGTTTAATAGGAATTGGTCCTCCTTGTAGCGTGCCTAAACCAATAGCATTAATGATAATTCCGTTTTCTGAAGCTAATTGACTAGCCTCTATAGCTCCCTCCTCATGACTTTCACCATCAGAAATAATAAACAATACTCTGTTTTGTTCTTTCCCACTTTCAAAATAACTCAAAGCCATTTCTACTGCATTACCAATATCTGTTCCTTGGGTTGGAACCATATCAGTGTCGATGGTTCTAAGGAACATTTTGGCGGCCGTATAATCTGTCGTAAGTGGCAATTGTGCATAGGCTTTACCTGCGTACACAATAATACCTATACGATCGTTAACTAATTCATCTATGGCTTTGGATAGTATTTGTTTAGCCTTTAGTATTCTACTCGGAGCAACATCCTCCGCCAACATACTTTTAGATACATCTATTGCAAAAACGACATCTACTCCTTTTCTAGTAACAGTTTCTAAACGAGTTCCAATTTTAGGATTCATTAATGCGAAAACTAAAGCCGTTAATCCTAAAAACTGAAATATTTGTCTAATAACACTTTTTCTATTGGACTGGTTTGGGTTAATCTGCGCAAGTAAAGTTGAGTCTGCAAGTTCTGTTTGTTTTCTTTTTCGCCATGATTTATAGAACATATATACTACCCATACTACGATCGGTAGTACTAGTAAATATTGATATTGTGGATTTCCTAAATCAAACATTAGGCTATACTTTTTAAAAGTGTGTATTGAAGTATGAGTTCAGAGAAAATTAAAATCAGCGCTAAAAAAGCAAAGAATTCAAACTTTTCCTCGTGATTATAAAACTTCAGTTCTTCTAATTCTGTCTTTTCTAAGCTTTCAATTTGCTCATATATTTTCTGAAGCTTGTCCTTACTATCAGCTCGAAAGTACATCCCTCCCGTGGGCTCTGCAATATTAATGAGTAGTTCCTCATCTATCTTAACTTCTACATCCACGTAAGTGTCTCTTCCCCATATATCTTTTGTTGGGTAAGGTGCGGTACCGTATGAACCTACACCAATTGTGTAAACCTTGACTCCAGCCTCTTCAGCAATTTCTACAGCTGTCATAGGATCGATAAAGCCAGAATTATTTTCCCCATCAGTTAAAAGAATCACAACTTTACTTTCGGCTGTACTTTCTTTTAATCTAGAAACCGAAGTCGCTATACCCATTCCTATAGCAGTCCCATCCTCAATTAAACCATCCTTCACATCTTTTAATAGATTCTTCACTACTTTATGATCTGTAGTTAAAGGGCATTGAGTAAAGCTTTCTCCTGCATAAACCACTAATCCGAATCTATCTGAAGGTCTACCAGAAATGAAGTCATGAGCAACTTGTTTTGCAGCTTGTAAACGATTTGGTTTAAAATCTTCAGCTAACATACTGGTGGAAACATCCATTGCAATAACGATATCTATACCCTCTTTGCTTAGTGTCTCTGTACTTACTTCGGTAGTTTGAGGACGTGCTATAGCTACTATTATAGCAGAAAGAGCCACAGACCTTGTAAGCCATAAAGCATACTTCAACACAACTTTCCAATTTAAATTATTCTCAATCAAAGAGCTAGTTGACCAGGATATACTTGGGTTTCTCTTTTTATTGCGAAATATTTCCCAAGTGATAATGAGTGGTATTACTAGAAGAAGATAAAGAAATTCTGGATTTAAGAATTCAATATTTTTAAACATCTTCCTCCTCCTTTTTCAAGTTATGACAATCTTCTACAATACTATATGATTTACTCATAAAATCTGCATTGAGTCTTTTGTTAGGATTACTTTTTGCAAATTTCACTAAATCAGCCTCGACTAATAAAGTGGAGATTTGTTCGATAATGATTTTATCTACATTCGATCCTTTAAGTAAATCTATAGTTTCATCAGTTGTAGATTCTAGTGTATCAATTGTATACTCTCTATCGAAATAGTTTCTAAGAATTTCGGTTAAACGTACGTAATGCTCTTTGACTAAACCCTTCTCACATAAACCATCAGATTCCAAATTATTTAATGCTTCTAATGCCTCAATATCGCATGGAATAAGTTCTATAACTTCCTCTATTGTTTTCTCCGTCTTATTGATTTTTTGAATAAAATAGTAAAGAAGAACTATCAATGCAATTAAGCCAATAAATCCATAAATGTAAGGTTTGGCTTCTTCGAAGTTAAACGGTACCTCCACTGGAGCCTTTATATCGAAAATAGCATTTGTTGTGTCTAATGGAAATGCGAGAAAAGTTAAGGCAAGGGAGTCTGAGTAGAATGTATCTCCACCACTATTAACAAATGGAAGACTTGGTAAAACAAAACGTCCTGTATCAAATAGTTGAACATTAAAGTTTTGAGTATAAACATCTTTCCCTTTTACAAATGATGAGTCTATTGAATTCACCTTTTGCAATTCTAAAGGAGCTATTGCTTCTCCGAGTTCAGGCCAAATGATTTGCTCATTAGTCTGAACGTTAAGGTTTATATTAATTATGTCTCCGATCCAAGCTAGATTTGTGTCTGCTTGAATTGAGATTTCAGTTTGAGCTATACTCAGAGAACTGATAATTGAGATGAATATGTATAAAAGTCTCTTCAAGATTATCTTCTTTTAAAGAATTCTAATAATTGTTTAGTGTACGAACGATCCACTCTCAAATCGAGGTAATCTGTTCCTGAATGTTTACAGAAAGATTTAAACTTAGAAACAAACTCGTGATAGTCTTCTTCGTATTTAGATCTAACAGCTTTTGAACTTGTGTCCACCCAATTAATAGAACCTGTTTCAGGATCCTGTATTTGAATCAAACCAATATTTGGAAGCTGCTCCTCAGCAGGATCGATTATTCTAATAGCCGTTAGATCGTGTTTGTTTGATGCAATTTTCAAATTCTTATCGTAAGCTTCATCTTGGAAATCTGAAAGCGTAAAAACAATACTTCGCTTCTTTACCACAGAGCTTAAAAATCTTAAAGCTTCAGAAATGTCAGTTCCTCTACTTTTAGGTTTAAACTCTATTAGCTCTCTAATGATTCTAAGAATATGTGACTTTCCCTTTTTTGGAGGAATAAATAATTCTATTTGATCGCTGAAGAAAATTACACCTACCTTATCGTTGTTTTGAATAGCCGAAAAAGCCAGAACTGCACAGAGTTCAGTTATCAAATCTCTTTTCTGCTGTACACGTGTACCAAAAGATTCAGACTTCGAAACATCGACTAAGAGCATCATAGTTAACTCTCTTTCTTCTTCGAAAATCTTAATATGAGGCTCATTTAACTTTGCAGTAACGTTCCAATCGATATCTCGAATATCGTCGCCAAACTGATATTTACGTACTTCTGAAAAGGTCATACCTCTCCCCTTAAAGTGAGAGTGGTATTCACCAGAGAAAATGTGATTGGACAATCGACGCGTTTTTATTTCGATCTTCCGAACCTTCTTTAAAAGTTCTTTAGTATCCATATTACGGCACCTCTACTTTGTTTAAGATTTGATTGATGATATCCTCAGAGCTGATGTCTTCGGCTTCAGCCTCGTAAGTAAGGCCAATTCTGTGACGTAGGATATCATGACAAACGGCTCTAACATCTTCAGGGATTACATAACCTCTTCGTTTAATAAAGGCATACGATTTAGCTGCAGTAGCTAAATTGATTGATCCACGAGGAGATGCTCCAAAAGATATCAATGGGCTTAAGTTTTCCAATCCATAACGCTCAGGATAACGAGTAGCAAAGATGATGTCGAGTATATAACTTTCGATCTTTTCATCCATATATATGGTCTTCACTACTTCACGCGCTTTAAGTATCTGCTTAATAGATACCACTGGTTTCACTACTTCATATTGTCCTTTTAGGCTATTACGCATGATAGTGCGCTCATCTTCATGTTTAGGGTAGTCGATAACAGTCTTTAACATAAAACGGTCAACTTGAGCCTCAGGTAAAGGATAAGTTCCTTCTTGCTCTACCGGGTTTTGTGTTGCTAATACTAAGAATGGTTCTTCCATATCAAAAGTTTCAGAACCAATCGTCACTTGGCGTTCTTGCATTGCTTCTAACAATGCTGACTGAACTTTAGCAGGAGCACGGTTAATTTCATCTGCAAGAATAAAATTACCGAAAATCGGTCCTTTCTTAATACTGAATTCATTCTTTGGCATATTGTAAACAGTAGTACCAATTACATCCGATGGTAATAAATCTGGAGTAAATTGAATACGACTAAACTTGCCGTTTATTGCTTTCGAAAGCGTGTTAATGGCAAGTGTTTTTGCTAGACCAGGAACCCCTTCTAATAGGATGTGCCCGTTACCTAATAAACCTATTAACAAGCGTTCTACCATATGCTTTTGACCTATAATAACCTTATTAACTTCCATAGTTAATAAGTCGATAAAAGCACTTTCGTCTTTAATTTTTTCGTTAATTTCTTTGATGTCTACACTATCCATTCTAAATGTGTTTATATTTGTTGCCCTTATATAAAACAAACATAATTTATGTAAATGTTTTCAGGGGTTAAGTGCTCGTTAATAGATGTTAAATACTGTTAATTTTAGAAGCCTAAATTAGAAAAAATCATCAAGATAAATTGAAACCTATTAATGGAACTTCTCAACAAGAAATTCAGAGTAATTAACAGTATATTTTTAGTCTTAAGTTGCAGTCTTTTAGCTCAAGATAGAAGAAATGAAACAGTAGATCCATTAAAATATCTACCAACACTTACTTTTGAGGAAGGTGGTTTTATGAAAACATCTGAAAAAAACTTTCCTATTCCTTATGACTTTAACACCACTCAAGATGCAAATGGTGATAGTGTAGTAAATGCAGAAGATAATATGGAAAATATGGTACTCTTCTCTATTGGGTCAAAAATTAATGGAACTGGAAGAACTGGAATAGAAAATAGAGGACCTAATAATCAAGTTCCTGCTGTTTATTTTAACTATGCAGAAACTTTTAGTCATAATGTATATCAATACTGGTATTACTATGGTGAGAATTCACATTTTGAGAATCATGAACACGACTGGGAATCGATCTTTATTTATGAGCGAGATTCAGTACCTGTTATAGTTCAGTTAACAAGCTTTGGTAAGCTCCATAATTATGGTTGGAAAGAATTTCAACATGATGATGGTCATCTTGTACTTGGAGTTAGGCGTGGAGATCACTCTTTTACTACAAAGACTAAAGAAGGTGTTGTGATTAGGTATAATGGTGAGATTCATGCTCAAGAAGGGGTTTTACATGAAGGTCATGGTAAAGTAATCCCATGGTCTATTTACAGTTCTAAAGATTTTGTATTGAATTCCTTGCAATTTTCCGAATCTGAAACTACTAAATTCTTTTACGGTGATATAGCTTATCCTAGAAGTGGTTCAGAGATGGATCTAGCAAGAAAATCTCCTTGGAGAAGAAGGCGGTGGAGAAGGCCTCGAAAAAATGATGAATAAAAAAAGCTCAATTAAGAGCTTTTTTTATTCAATATATTTTGGAGTGATTTATAACGCTCTCTAGAAATTGCAACTAAAGGCAGCCTAACATGTTCTTTGCAGACCTCTTTAATTTGTAAACAAGCTTTTACTCCTGCAGGATTTCCTTAAGAAAAAATATGATCAATAATTTCTAATTGTGGATAATGTAAAGCTCTAGCTTTTTTTATATTTCCAGCCAAGCCCTGTCTAACCATTTCTGAATATTCATTTGGTTTTACCATAGCTTGAACAGAAATTACTCCATCTGCCCCCATTAATACCATAGGTAAAGTAAGACCATCATCACCAGACAATACTTTAAAGTCCTTTGGTCTATCTCTTAAAATCATCATTATTTGTTCCATATTACCAGAAGCTTCCTTTACAGCTACAACATTCTCAAAGTCATTAGCCAAACGCAAAGTTGTTGAGGATTCCATGTTAGAGCTCGTCCTACCTGGAACATTATATAAAATAATATCTACAGGGCACACTTCTGAGATTGCTTTAAAATGCTGATAAATCCCTTCCTGTGTAGGCTTGTTATATGCAGGAGATACTGATAGGATTGCATCAATTCCTGTAAAGTCTGCTTCTTTGATTTGCTCAACAATAGCAGATGTGTTATTTCCTCCAATTCCAACTACAAATGGTACTCTACCATTTATTTTCTTTTCAGAAAAACGAACAACTTCATCTTTTTCTTCTTTTGATAAAACGGAGCTTTCGCCAGTAGTACCCATAGAAACTAAGAATTCTACTCCACCATCGATGAGGTATTCAATCAAATTTGACAAACCTTTGTAATCAATAGTTCTGTCTTCGTTAAAAGGTGTTACCATTGCTACACCTGTACCTTTAAATTCTGTTTTCATATCGGCTCTATGCGATTTAAATAATGTGTAATTTCTTTAATTAATGCATCTAAGCTTTGGTTGTTATTATTCTCTATTGTCAAGTCAAATACATTGACATCAGACCTACATCTACCTACTTTAAATTTTGCAGGTGATGCTACCGCCATATATGTCAATGGATAAAACTCCTTTAAACTTAAATCGATTAGAATATCATAATCTTCTTTTAGGAAGTTATCGATTACCATTCCTTGCGGCATACCGTACCAGTTTAATTCATCATTAGAAAAGAAATCAAAATGTAAGGTTGACATATGCTCAAAGGATTTGTCCTTTTCGTTTACATAACCGAGGGCAGAAACTAATTCTTTACCTTTAGATAGTTCATTCACAAAAGTTTTTACTCTTTGAACGTCTTTAGGCTCAGTGCCTTCAAACAAAATGGTTATTCTATTGGCACCTGAAAGGTTGAAAACTTGACGTTTTCTTTTCTCTTCCAGATCCGATCGTTTTAGCTTCCAGTTACCGTACCAATGCTTTATATCTGTTACTATACTCATTTCAGTAATGCAATAAATTCATCTTCAGAGATGATAGATACCTCTAAATTATTTGCTTTTTCTCGTTTACTCGGCCCCATATTTTCTCCAGCCACAAGATAGCTTGTTTTCTTTGAAATTGAAGTCGTATTTTTTCCACCATTTTGCTCTATGAGTTTCTTTAATTCATCACGAGAGTGATTGGTGAATACTCCAGAGATTACAAAAGATTGTCCTTGTAAAACATTGGTTCTATCAGCAAGTATTGAACTGTCAATTTCCAATTGGACTTTCGCTTCTCTTAGTCTATTTACTAAGACTATATTATCCTCATCTTTGAACCAAACCAGAATACTTTGTGCAATTCTATCGCCTATTTCATCAACCTTTATTAGGTTATCAAAGTCAGCAATTTGTAAGTTTTCTAAATTGTAATAATGATATGCTATTTTCTTAGCAACAGTAAGACCTACATAACGTATTCCTAAAGCATAAAGAACTCGTTCAAAAGGTACTTTTTTAGAAGTAGAAATACTCGAAATAACTTTCGAAGCAGACTTATCAGCTATTCTATCTAATGGTAATATATCATCTTTTGTTAGGAAGTATAAATCAGCTACATTATTAATCAATCCCACTTTAAAGAACAGATCGATTGTTTCTGAACCAAGGCTATCAATATTCATCGCCTTACGGCTGATAAAATGCTCTATTTTACCTTTTATTTGAGGAGGACAAGCTTTGGCATTTAAGCAGTAATGTTGCGCTTCACCTTCATTTCGTACCAATTCGGAATTACACTCTGGACAATGTTTAATGTACTCTGTTGTTTGAGAAAATAAATCTCTTTCTTCTAGTGCTACACCAACAATTTTGGGGATAATCTCCCCCCCTTTTTCTACATAAACAGTATCTCCTTCACGTATATCCAGTTTTGCAATTTGGTCGGCATTATGTAGTGAGGCTCGTTTTACGATAGTTCCCGCCAACTGTATGGGTTCTAAGTTCGCAACTGGTGTTATAGCACCTGTTCTACCAACTTGATAAGTTATTTCTCTAAGTACCGTAATGGCTTGTTCTGCCTTAAATTTATAGGAAATTGCCCAGCGTGGAGATTTGGCTGTAAAGCCTAATTCTTCTTGTTGAAGAGAGCTATCCACCTTAATTACAATACCATCTATATCGTAAGGCAATTCTTTACGTGCTGTATCCCAGTATTTGACAAAGTTTAAAACGCCTTCAATGGAATCATAAGTACGTGTGTCTGATGGAATTTTAAAGCCCCAAGCTTTAGCTTCTTCTAATTTTTGAAAATGCGAATCTGTTGCAATCTGTTCACCTAAAACGTGGTATAAAAAACAGTCTAAAGGACGTGAAGCCACAACAGCACTATCTTGCATTTTTAAAGTCCCCGAGGTAGCATTTCTTGGATTGGCAAAAGCATCGTATCCTGCTTCCACTCGATCCTTATTCATTTCTTCAAAACCCTTATGTGGCATAAATATCTCACCACGAATTTCGAATTCGGTAGGTGGAGTTCCACTGAGTTTTAAAGGGATACTTTTAATAGTACGCACATTCGCAGTAACGTCATCACCTTGAGAACCATCGCCACGGGTAAGTGCTTGTTTTAGTTCCCCATTTTCATAATGTAAGCTTATTGAAACTCCATCGTATTTCAGTTCGCAGACATAAGAATATGTTTCGGTAATTACCTTTTGAATTCGTTTATCGAAATCTCTAAGATCCTCTTCAGAATATGTATTTCCTAAAGATAGCATTGCACGTTTATGCTTAACGGTTTTGAAATTCTTATTTACAGTACCACCTACTCGTTGAGAAGGTGAATTTATATCAAAGAATTCTGGATGTGCTTTTTCGAGCAGAATGAGTTCATCTAGCATTTTATCAAATTCAAAATCGCTTAGTGTAGGCTTATCCAATAAGTAATAAGCATGATTATGACAGGCAATTTCTTTACGAAGTATATCTATTCTAGACTTTGCGTCCATTTAATTCTAATCTAGTAATTAGTTTTACATTTTTCTTCTTATGAATGAAGCAATTTACAATTTCCAAACGGCTTTTACCATTCTATCTTTTCCTTGAAAGTCTTTTCTTAATTCAAGATTAGAAAACCCTTTACGACTTAAAATATCGAGCGTTTCTAGTCCTTTATTTTCATGAATTTCGAAGTACAATAGGCCATTATTATTGAGCTTCTTACTTGCAATATCTGCAATACAGATATAAAATTTTAATGCTTCTTCATCAGAAACAAATAAAGCTAAATGAGGTTCGTTCTCTAGTACATTATTTGCCATTAGTTCTTTGTCCGATTCTAGGACATAAGGAGGGTTACTCACAATTACATCGTAAGAGTCTAATTTATTAATACCCACCTCAGCTAGTATATCAGTTTGAATAAAGTTTATAGAAGCATTAAGGTTTTTAGCGTTCTCTTTTGCTTGTACTAGTGCTAAATCTGATATATCTACTGTTGAAACTTGAGCATTACTATTCAAAGCAAGTGTAATAGAAATACAACCTGATCCTGTCCCGATGTCCAGAATAGATTTATCTTCGGGTTTATCTTTAAGAATCCAGTCAACCAATTCCTCAGTTTCGGGACGTGGAATTAAAACGTGCTCATTTACCGCGAATTTGTGCCCATAAAACCAAGCGTACCCAACTATTTGCTGAATGGGTTTTTCTTGTTTTAAGAGACTAACAATGCGTTCAATATTCTTAATATCCTTATCAGATAAATCCTTTTCGGCTTGCATCAAAGCATCCATACTGCTGTAATCAAAGAGGTGTTCTAGTATCCAATTTGTAAAGCCTCTCAACTCAGAATCAGGATATTGAGTAGCTAGAGATTGTTTTAAAAAGAGACGAATATCATTGATTTTTTGCATAGCCTAAAACTAAAGCATTTTGTCTATTTTTGAACTATGCATAAGGATGAAATTTATATGAAAAGATGCCTGGAATTGGCAGCTTTAGGATTGGGGAAAACCTATCCAAATCCTATGGTGGGATCTGTGATTGTCCACAATGGAGAAATCATTGGCGAAGGATGGCACCATAAATCAGGTGAAGCACATGCCGAAGTAAATGCCGTGGCTTCGGTAAAAGACAAATCACTCCTTAAAGATTCTACAATTTATATTAGTCTTGAACCTTGTGCGCATTATGGTAAAACACCACCTTGTTCAGAGCTAATTATTAAACATCAAATACCAAATGTAGTTGTTGGTTGTGTAGATTCTTTCTCTGAAGTTGCTGGAAAAGGAATCGAAATGATGCAAAAAGCTGGAGCCTCAGTGAAAATTGCAGTTTTGGAAGAAGAATGTAAAGTTTCACACAAACGCTTTTTTACTTTCCACGAAAAGAATAGACCTTATATCATTTTAAAATGGGCGGAAACAATAGATGGATTTATAGCGCCTTTAGAACAAGAATTTGGAATACCTTTTTGGATAACGAGTCCTGAAGCTAAGAAACTCGTACATAAATGGCGAACGGAAGAAGCTTCTATCTTAGTTGGTACAAATACTGCTGAAAAGGATAACCCAGCTTTAACGGCTCGCTTATGGGTAGGAAATCAACCATTAAGGATCGTGATCGATAGAAAACTTCGATTAAAGAACTCCATACAAGTGTTTGATGATTCTGCAAAAACTATTGTTTTTACTGAAAAACACAAAGACAATATAGAGTCTACAGAATATCAAATTATAGATTTTTCAAATTTTCAAAGTGAAATATTAGAACAACTTTATAAAAGAAACATTCATTCAGTGATTATCGAAGGTGGTAGAAAAACACTCCAGTCTTTTATAGATGCTAATTTATGGGATGAAGCCAGAGTTTTTGTTGGAAGTGCTAATCTTGAAAAAGGAATTACTGCACCGATATTGAACACTAAACCCAAGTTTGAAGAAAAGGTTTCTACAGACATATTGAAGTGGTATAGTAATGGTGCTAAGTACTAGGTATAACGTATTATAAATTAACTCATGCTCTATCTTCTTCTAAGTATACTATTTACAACTTCACTTGTAATAACTTTCAAGCTCTTTGAGCGCTATGAGATCGATAATTTTCAGGCTATTGTATTTAATTACATCACTGCAGGTCTCATTTGTTTCCTTATTGTTGGAGAGCCGATTGATATTTATCAAATTACAACTGAAGTTTGGTTTCCTTCTACCGTTTTGATTGGTGTTTTATTCATTAGTCTTTTTAATGTTGTAGCCTATTCTGCCCAAAAGGTCGGGATAGCTATTACCTCTGTAGCGACTAAAATTTCTTTATGTATTCCGGTAGTTTTCGGTTTCTGGTATTTTGGAGACTCAATGAATTCCTTCAAAGTTATAGGAATTATTTTAGCACTCTTGTCCGTTTATTTTACAGCAAAAAAAGAAGAGAAAAGGAAGTCTTTTAATCCATTATTATTTATAGTTCCTATAATCCTTTTTATCGGCTCGGGAGTCTTAGATATTATACTTATTTACAGCCTAGAAACCTATGATTTAGTAGATAGAGGTTTGGAATTGCAATTTAGTTCTATACTCTATTCTGTTGCAGGTTTAATAGGAATTCCAATTTTACTTTTCAGACACTTTAGGGTTGATAAGATTCAGAAGAAGAATATTATTGCTGGAATAGGATTGGGAATTCCCAATGTACTTTCCATTGTGTTTTTCTTGAAGTGTTTAAATCACTTTCCAGAAAGTACTTTTGTATTCCCCATAAATAATATGGGAATTGTAGCTACATCAGCTATCTTTGCCAGCATATTTTTTAAAGAACATTTATCAAAAATCAATTGGATCGGGATTGTTATAGCTATGATTTCTATTCTGCTAATATCAGCATCATAATTTGAGCGAAATAAAGGATTCATACAAAACGATTAAAGAGCCTTCTGAAGGTTTCTTTAAAGACCGGGGCTCCAAGTTTTTCGGTTACGCTTATCCTTATACTTCAGAACAAGAGCTCAAAACTAAAATAGAAGAACTTAAGAAAGAACATCATACGGCAAGACATCATTGTTATGCTTATCGTTTTAAGCAGGACTATTCTGTTTATAGAGCCAACGATGATGGTGAGCCAACGAATGCAGCAGGGAAGCCTATTTTAGGACAAATAGATGCTAAGAATCTAACCAATGTTGCAGTTGTAGTGGTTCGTTATTTTGGCGGAACCAAATTGGGTGTTGGCGGTATGATGAACGCTTATAAAACTGCTGCTTTAGAAGCCTTGAATAATGCTGAGATTCTGGAGTGTACTATCGATGATATTTTTGAAGTAAGTTTCGGATATCCAGAGATGAATACCGTAATGCGTTTTATAAAGGATCTAGGTGTGGAAATTGTTAGCCAGCAGATGGAATTGGATTGTAAGATTCAGTTTTCTATTCGCAAGAAAGAAGCTGATAATGCCCAAGATAAGTTTACAGGATTAAAGAACATAAGTATTAAGAAAATTGAGGACTAAGGAGTCAGAATACGGTACTAACTTTTATACTTTAATTTTCAAATCTAATAAAGAGAAATGGATTATTCATTACTAAAAGAATTACAAGCAATACATGCTCCTGCGGGAGACGAAGCTCCCTTGAGAGATTTCGTTATTGACTATGTAGAAAAGAATAAAGCAAATTGGAAAGTTCAACCCGAACTTATTTATGGTGATGACTTTCAGGATTGTTTAATATTAAAATTTGGAATGCCCCGAACGGCAATTTTTGCACATATGGATTCAATTGGTTTCACGGTTCGTTATGGTAAAGAATTGGTTAAACTTGGAGGACCTCGTTTAATTTCAGGTACTCAATTGGTCGGCAAGGATTCTAAAGGCCCTATTGAAACTGAATTGATGGTCAATGGCGATTCAAAAGCTATTTCCTATAAATTTGATAGAGATATTGATCGTGGTACAAACCTAACTTTTAAGCCCAATTGGCGTGACGATGGCGATTATATCCAAAATTGTTATATGGATAACCGATTAGGGATTTGGAATGCTTTAAAAGTCGCTGAGACATTAGAAGACGGGGTAATTGTTTTCTCTTGTTGGGAAGAAACAGGTGGAGGTTCTGTAGGTTATTTAGGAAAACATATTTATGAAAACTGGGGTGTACGTCAGGCTTTGATTTCTGATATTACTTGGGTTACTCCTGGTGTATCTCATGGTAATGGTGTTGCTATTTCAATGCGTGATTCAGGTATCCCACGTAAATCATACGTTCGTAAGATTATCGATATTGCTACGAAGAACAACATCAAATTCCAATTGGAAGTAGAAGACGCAGGTGGCTCGGATGGTAATGGATTACAGAAATCCTCCTACCCTTTTGATTGGTGTTTTGTTGGTGCTCCTGAAGATAATGTACATACTCCTGATGAAAAAGTTCATAAAGATGATATTACCGAAATGGTGAAACTCTATAGGCTTTTAATGTTAGAATTATAATATATAAACTAAATTTGCCGCAACTTTCAGTATTGAAATAACTCACGAATAAAATGCCCCATAGCAATGGAATTACCTTATATTGAACCGTATAAAATAAAAATGGTAGAATCAATTACGAGATCTACTGTAGAGCAACGTAAAGCTTGGATAAAAGAAGCCAAGTATAATTTATTTAAACTTTCAAGTGATCAGGTAATTGTTGATTTACTAACGGACTCCGGTACGGGTGCTATGTCTGACAAGCAATGGGCTGAAGTAATGTTAGGCGATGAAAGTTATGCCGGTTCACGTTCTTTTGAAAAACTTCAAAATATAGTTAAAAAAATCACCGGATTTAAACATTTTATTCCTACCCATCAAGGAAGAGCTGCCGAAAATGTTTTGTTTTCTGCTCTTGTAAAAGAAGGAGACTTAGTTCCGGGAAACTCACATTTCGACACCACTAAAGGGCATATTGAATTTCGAAAAGCCAGCGCTATAGATTGTACCATAGATGAAGCTTTTGATACATCAGTACATCACCCGTTTAAGGGAAATATCGCTATTGATAAGTTAGAACATGTATTACAATCTAATCCTATAGAAAAGATTCCGTTTGTAATTATTACGATTACCTGTAATTCTGCCGGTGGGCAACCTGTTTCAATGGAAAATATTCGTGAAGTTTCTGAAGTGTGTAAGAGATACGGTATACCATTGTATTTTGACTCAGCACGCTTTGCTGAAAACGCTTATTTTATTAAAATACGTGAAGAAGCGTATGCAAACGTAAGCATTAAAGAAATTGTAAAAGAAATGTTTTCGTATGGTGATGGGATGACCATGAGTGCCAAAAAAGATGGTATTGTTAATATGGGGGGCTTTATCGCTTTAAATGACCATGAAGTCTACAAAAACTGTATCACCTTTAATATTATGTTTGAGGGATTTGTTACCTACGGAGGTATGTCAGGTAGAGATATGGGTGCTTTGGCTGTAGGTTTAGATGAGGCAACAGAATTTGATTATTTGGAAAGTAGAATTAGACAGGTACATTATTTGGGAGAACGATTGATGGAGTTTGGTGTACCTGTACAACAACCTTTTGGAGGACATGCTATTTACTTAGATGCTCATAAATTTATCCCCACAATTCCTAAAGAAGAATATCGAGCACAATCATTAGCTATTGAACTTTATATTGTTGCCGGAATCAGAGGTGTAGAAATAGGAACTATTTTAGCAGATAGAGATCCTGTTAGCCGTGAAAATCGATACCCTAAACTTGAATTGGTTAGATTGGCTATTCCTAGAAGAACCTATTCTATGTCGCATATGGAATATATAGCAGTTGCGATTAAAAATGTATATGAGACCAGACATCAAGCAAAGCGTGGATATGCGATTAAATGGGAAGCCCCTATTATGCGCCACTTCACTGTTGAACTTGAAAAACTTTCTTTATAAAATTACCTATCTATAATTTCTTTTTTACCCAGCACAGAATAAACCATAGGGATCTTATTCTCTAAATGTTTAATTCGAAATTGTTTGGGTTTAATTTCAACTGTATTGTTAAAACAATTATAGGGTGAATAATCATATTCATTAACTTGCTGAATATAAATCCCTACAGAAATTAAGCTATTGAGCACATGACCCATTCCATGATTCCAGGTAATGTGTTCTTGTTTGATGTCTGCATTGTTATCGGCATAGGTTCCTTCAATACATTCAATGATAGGTTCAGACCTAGAATAAGAATATTTTATATGTTTGAACTCATCATCGAACATCCATACAACCGGATGAAACTCAGCAAAAACAAATTGCCCATTTGGTTTTAAATAATGTGAAACAATGTTTGCCCAAGCATTCAAATCATGAAGCCAGCCAATTGTTCCATAACTAGTGAATACGATATCAAATTCTTCGTCTAAGTATTTTTTTAGATCGTAGATATTACAACAAACAAAATTTATATCAACATTGGTTTCAGCTGCAAGTTCTTTTCCTTTTTCTATCGCAGCTTCCGAGAAATCTACTCCCGTTACCCTTGCACCCATTCGGGCTAAAGAAATGCTATCTTGCCCAAAATGACATTGTAAATGAAGAATTTTCTTTCCTTTAACATCTCCTAACAAGTCTAATTCTATAGCATTTAAAGAACAATTACCGGCAATAAACCCTTTAACATCATAAAAATCAGATTCATAATGAGGTTCAACTCTACCATCCCAAGCAATCTTATTTTTGTTTATATAATCAAATGGCATATTTACTTCTCTATCTTTTTAATACAATATATTTTAGCAGGCATTCCCTCGTAATCAATAATAGACTCTAAGCGCATTCCATTCTTTTCTACAACATTTGCAGACTCCTTATTCGCAACGTGAACCATAGAAATAAGTTCTTCAGCAAAATTATTTTCGAAGGCATATTCTTTACATTTCTTTGCAGCTTCTGTAGCATAACCAAAGCCTCTATATTTAGGTAATAATGAGTATCCAACTTCGATCCGTTGTACTCCTTCAACCATTTGGATAAGTAAACCACATTGCCCAATCAGTTCACCCGATTCTTTGAGAAGAATAGCATTTAATCCGCCTAAATTATTCTCATAGCGGTGAAACACTTTGTTGAACCAGTTTTCACAAAGCACTTTTTGAGGTAAACTTGTATCAATCCCAAAATATGAGAGGATTACTTGATCCTCAAAAAAAGGCAGCCATGCTTGGTAATCTTCTTTTGTTAGGGTTCTATACGTTAAGCGTTCTGTTTCTTGGTTCGTTAATAAATAGTTCATCCAAAATTATTGTACAAATGATTTCTTAAATTCTAAGAGTTCATTTTCTAAATCTACAGCTTCTATATTAAAATCATTTAATATTTTAGAAGGTGTTTTTACCTGAATGGACTTCATGCGCATATTTTCATTTCTGTGAATGAATTCTATGCCGGGATATATTTTCATTATTGTTTTTAATACATCATTTATGCTCATAGATTTTGTTACTGCCAAATGAACTCCGGAGTCGTAGTGGGGTTTTCTAACTAATTGTGCCAATAGATTACATAGATCAAACACGGAAATAAATCCTCGGTATTGAGAACCATCGCCGTTAATAGATACTTTATCTTCAAACTGAGCCTCGTACATAAAACGGTTGATTACGGCATCTAAACGTATGGCAGGATTATAACCGTAAACATTGCCCGAGCGAATAATATGTGTAGGGATTTTCTTTGCGAGACGATTCACATGTTTTTCAGCCTGAAATTTACTGGTACCATAAGAAGAATCCGGATGTAATTTTGACGTTTCATCAATAATGACCTCACCGTGTCCGTAAACAGAAATAGAACTTAAGTAAATAAAGTGTTGCACTTGACTCTCTTCCACCGCAGAAACAAGATTTGCCGTTCCCCAGTGATTTACCTGATCGAAATGATGGAAAAACTTATCCTCAAAAGGTGTGGTTACCATGGCGGCTAGATGAATAACAACATCAGCCTGATCAACTTCCTTTTTTAAGAGTCTGTTGTCTAGTAAATCCCCTTTTACAAATCTTATGTTCTTTCCATCTAAATGATGAGCATTTAAGATTGAAAATTCTTGTCTCGACATATTATCATAAATAACAATCTTGTCTGCTTCATCTGAGTTTTGAGTGATCTGCTCTATAAGTGAATAGCCTATATAACCAAGGCCACCTGTAACTAATATGTTCATCTTATTTAATTAAATCCGTATGTAAACCACATTCATTTTTCTTCATTCCTTTCCAACGCCCGTCTCTTCCATCATCGACTTCTA